>Ga0268386_10003855_pt1 | contig 10991 bp, 9 predicted proteins | sample RVTome_15_FD_200260 | JGI IMG/M metagenome (GOLD analysis project Ga0268386, IMG submission 200260) | Soil microbial communities from uranium-contaminated site in the Upper Colorado River Basin, Wyoming, United States - RVT150D86... ... | reverse complement strand
TGAAGAGGGCCGCCTGGTCGGGATGGTGCGAGGGAGCGGCCGCCAGCGACAGGGCCTGTCCCACATGCAGTCGGGCACGGTCAGCGACATCGACGCCGTGGTCGCCAACTGCCGCGCGGCGATGGAGGAGGCGCGGGCCATGGCCGGCCGCCAGCCGATGGCCGCGGTGATCGGCATCGCCGGCGAGCTGGTGAAGGGCGCGACGAGCGTGACCACCCGACGCCGCGACGATCCGCGCCGGCCGCTCGACGACGCCGAGCTCGAGGGTCTGGTGACGCGCGCGCAGGAGCACGCACTGCGGGAGGCGGAGGAGCGGATCCGCTGGGAGTCCGGGGTCGACCGGCTCGACGTGCGCCTCGTGCACGCGGCGATCGTGGAGATGCGGATCGACGGCTACCCGGTGAGCAACCCGATCGGCTTCACCGGCGCGCAGGTCGAGCTCAGTCTGTTCAACGCCTTTGCGCCGATGGTCCACCTCGGCGCGCTCCAGTCGGTGGCCAACGCCCTGGATCTCGAGCTGCTCGGCGTCATCGCCGAGCCCTATGCCGTCGCGACCTGCCTCGACCCCGGCGAGATGGGGGATGCCGGGGCGGTGTTCGTCGACATCGGCGGCGGCACGACCGACGTCGCGCTGGTGCGGGGCGGCGGAATCAGCGGCACGAAGATGCTCGCCCTCGGGGGTCGGGCGTTCACCAAGGGCCTCGTCGAGCGGCTGGGCGTCTCCTTTGCCGATGCCGAGCGCGCAAAGCTGGCGGTCGCCGAGGGCGATCGCCCGGAGGTGGCGGAGACGCTGCTCGAGGACGCCCGCATCTGGCGCGACGGCGTGGAGCTGATGATCGGCGAGCTGGCCGGCCCTGACCTGCTCCCCGGCCGCGTGCTGCTGTGCGGCGGCGGCGCCGACCTGCCGCAGATCGAGGCCGTGCTCGACGAGGACGGTTGGTGGCAGCGCCTGCCGTTCTCCCGCCGCCCCAAGGTCCGTGCGCTGGCCCCGGACGAGGTCGTCGGGCTCCGCGACGCGACCGGCACGCTGCGCACCCGCCAGGACGTGACCCCGCTGGCGCTCGCGCACCAGGCGCTCATCCTCGACGCCGGCGCGTCCGCCGTCGATCGGGCGATGCGCGACGTGGTGCGGGAGATGGGGCTGTGAGCGAGACGCCGGTCGTCGTCTACCTCGAGTCCGATGACGAGGTGACCTCGGTCGTTCGGCGGCTGCGTGCCGCCGACCCGGGGCCGATCGTGATCGTGGCGCCCGGCCGCTCGCGCGCCACCTCGTCCGTGGTCGCCCTGCGGCTGCTCGGCCGTGCCGCGGAGGCGGATGGCCGATCCCTGTCGGTGGTCGGCGACGCGCTGACTCGCTCCCTCGCCGCCGAGGCCGGGCTGCCGGCCTTCGGGTCGCTGGAGGAAGCGCGGAGCGCCGATGCCGGCCCGGCGCCGGCGGTCGAGCCACGGCACGCGTCGATCAGCGTGGTCCGCGGACGGGCCGCGGACGAGACGGCACCAACGCTCGCCGCGCTCGTGCCTTCCGGAGCGTCACCGGACGACCTGACGCGCCCCGTTGCGGTGCCGCCACTGCCGTCGCGACCGGCGGCTCCGAGGCGGCGCCCGCCGGCCCGCGCTCCTCGGCGGAACGCGGGGCTCCCCGTTGGCCTCCTCACAGCGCTCGCCCTGCTCCTCGTGGCGGCCACGGCCGCCGGGGCGGCCCTCCTGCCCGCGGCCACGGTGACGATCGTGCCGCGCAGTGACGAGATCGGGCCGGTGGACTACGAGATCGAGGTTGCCGACGCCGAGCGATCGAGCGGCACGGCGATCGCCACGGCCGAGGTGGTCGCGACCGGCAGCTACCCGATCCAGGAGCTGGCCTCGGGCAGCGTGGTGCTCTTCAACTGGACCTACGTCCCGGTCGACGTCCCGGCGGGCACGTTCGTCGCCGCCGGTGAGCAGGCGTTCGCGACCCAGGCCGATGTCACCGTGCCGCCCGGAGAGCTGACCGCCGGCGGGCAGATCGCCGCCGGCGACATCGGCGTGGCGATCGTGGCCGCGGTCCCGGGCCCGGCCGGCAACGTCGCGGCCGAGGCGATCAACGTCGTGGTGAACCAGTCGATCGACGCCCGCCTGCGCGGCTTCCCGAACAACCCGGAGCCGCGCGCGCTCAACCCGGAGCCGACCGCGGGCGGCGTCGACACGAGCGGCCCCGAGATCACCCAGGCGGACGTCGACACGGCGGTCGCCGCGCTGCGAGACGACCTCGCGTCGCAGGTCGCGGTGGGGATCGGTACCGCGAACCCGGACCAGATCTCCGTGGAGGCGCCGCGGGGCGAGCCGGTGATCGAGCTGCCGGAGGGCCTCGTCGGGATGCGCGATGAGGCGCGGGTGGAGATCAGCGGAGAGCTCGCCTGGGAGGTGGTGCGCGCGGATCCGGCGTCGGTGATGGACGAGGCGCGCGCCCTGCTGGTGGCCGACCTGTCCCTGCTCCCCGACGGCCACGAGCTGCTGGAGGACTCGGTCGAGGTGGAGCTCGGCCAGTCGTCGCTCGCGGATGGGGTGCTCACCGTGCCGGCAGCCGTGACCGCGCGAAGCATTCGCCGCATCGATGTCGACGACGTGCGCAGCCGGATCGCGGGGCTCTCGGCGGAGGAGGCCGAGGCGGCCCTCGCGGACCTCGGAAGCGTATCGGTCAAGCTGTGGCCCGGATGGGCGGCCACCGTGCCGGAGCTCGAGTGGCGGGTCGAGATCCGGGTGGCGGAGACGCCGGAGGAGAGCGCGTGAGCAGGGTCATCGGCCTCGATCACGGGACACGGCGCATCGGCGTGGCGGTCGGTGACACCGAAACCGGCATGGCGTTTGCTCGGGAGGCGATCCAGCGGCGCAGGCTCGATCACGACCTCGCCCTCGTCGGTGAGCTGTGCACCACCGAGGGGGTGGAGCGGGTCGTGATCGGGTTGCCGCTCAATATGGACGGCAGCGAGGGGTCGCAGGCCGAGTTGGTCCGCGCGTTCGGCGATCGTCTCGCGAGCATCGGTCTCTCGGTCGACTACGAGGACGAGCGCCTCAGCACCTGGGAAGCGGGGGAGCGGCTGGCGGAGGTCGGGCGGAAGGCCCGCCGGGGCAGCGGTGAGCTGGACTCGACGGCGGCCCGCGTGATCCTGCAACAATACCTGGACGCCCGGCACGGACCCGGGCGCCCCCCTGAGGAGACCGAATGAGCCGACGCCCCAGCTCGTACGAGTACGAGGAGCGCCGCAACGCGCGCATCCGCCTGCTGCGGGAGCAGCGCGAGGGACCCGTTCGCCGCCGGCGTCGCGTCGAGCCGTTGCTGCTGCTCGTCTGGATCGCCGGCTCGATCGCGCTGCTCGGCGTGGCGCTGTTCATCGGCTTCAACTCGATCTTCGCGCCGCGGGTGATGGCCTGGGTCGAGGAGAATCCGGGGGCGATCGAGCACGGGATCGTGCGCGACTTCGTCGAGTGGTATCGGCCCGATGTGCTCTCCGACGAGCCGGCCTCCGACGAGCAGCGTCGCGTCACCGTGGTCGTGGAGCAGGGCGCCACCGACACCTCCATCGGCCACCTGCTGTTCGAGGAGGGCCTCGTGAAGAGCGAGATCGCCTTCCAGTACGCGGTCATCAACTCGGGCCGCGAGGGGACGCTGGCGGCCGGCACGTTCGACCTCTCGCCGACGCTGCGGCCCTCGGAGATCGTGGCCGCGCTGCAGGGCGTCGAGTTCGGCCCGACCACGACCGTCACGATCCTCGAAGGGCTGCGGCTCGAGGAGGTGGTGGCCGCGTTCGCGGCGAGCGAGATGACGATGAACATGGAGGCGTTCGCCGCACTGCTCCAGGCCCCGCCGCCGGACCTGCTCAACAAGTTCGACTTCCTGGCCGATCTCCCGGCCGGCCGCTCCCTCGAGGGCTACATCCTGCCCGAGACCCTCGAGTACGAGCTCTCTGGTGAGAACGCGAGCCCGCGGGCGGTGGTGGAGAAGCTCCTGGGCGAGTTCGGCGCGGCCCTGACCCAGGAGATCCGCGACGGTATCGCCGCCAAGGGCCTCTCGATCGACGAGGCGGTGATCATCGCCAGCATCGTCGAGCGCGAGGCGGTGATCGACGAGGAGCGCCCGCGCATCGCGGCGGTCTACGCGAAGCGCATCCTCGAGCCTGAGAACCCGCAGACGGTTGGCCTGCTGAACGCGGACCCGACGCTCCAGTACGGCCTCATGACCGGCGAGGCGCGCCCGCTCGGCCACCCGATGCTCGTCAATACCGAGGGTGCCTCCCTGGCGGTCGACGAGTGGGGGGAGGTGGACTGGTGGCCGCAGCTCATGGTCCCCGGTGGCGAGGTGCCACTGGAGGAGTACCTGCTCGGCTACCAGACGTACACGCGCCCCGGCCTGCCGCCGACGCCGATCGCCGCCCCGCGCATCGGGTCGATCGCCGCCGTGGCCAGCGCGCCGCTGGAGGAGGGCTACCTGTTCTTCGTCGCCGGCTGCCCGGGTGGCACGCGCGACGGGTCGCACTACTTCTCGCGTTCGCTCCCGGAGCACAACGCGTTCATCGCCCAGGCGAACGAGGAGTGCGCCGGGCAGTGATCGTCCCCGCCGCGGGCGCTGCGCGCCTCGCCGCCCTGCGCGCGATCCTCGACGAGCGCGACCTCGATGCCGTCCTCCTGTCGCGCGCGGCGAACAAGCGTTACTACAGCGGCTTCCGCCTCGGCGACGCGGAGGGCCCGACGTCGGGGTATGCGGGCACGCTGCTCGTCACGCGTGAGGCGACGCTGATCCTTGCCGACTCGCGGTACACCGAGCAGGCGAAGCACGAGGCGCCGGGCTGGACCCTCGTGGCCACCAGCGGACCGATGCAGGTCGACCTGCCGCCGCTCCTGCTCGAGCACGGCATCGCGGCGCTCGGGATGGAGGCGGCGATCGTCAGCCACGCGGACTGGTCGGCGCTGGCCGAAGCGGCGCCCGGGGTCGAGCTGCATCCGATCGACGCGGAGCTGGTCCCGCTGCGGATCATCAAGACCCCCGAGGAGGTTGACGCCATCGGGCGCGCCTGCGCCCTGACCGACGCCTGCTTCGAGCACCTCGGGTCGTTCGTCCGCCCCGGCATGACGGAGCAGCAGGTCGCCTGGGAGATCGAGCGGTACTTCCGCGCCAACGGGGCGGAGGGGCTCGCCTTCGACACGATCGTCCTCGCCGGTGCGCGGGCCGCCATGCCCCACGGACGTCCCTCGGACGCGACCGTCGGGCGCGGCAACGTGCTGCTCATCGACTTCGGCTGCATCGTCGATGGCTATCGGTCAGACATGACCCGCACGATGTTCGTCGGCGACGTCCCCGAGGAGATTCGCCGCCACCACGACGCGGTCCGCGAGGCGCAGGCGCTGGCGATCGCCGGCCTGCGGCATGGGGTGAACGGCCAGGAGGTGGACGCGGTCGCCCGCGAGCGCATCGCGCGCGAGGGCGTCGAGCCGTATGGCCACGGGCTCGGTCACGGAATCGGCCTGGAGACCCACGAGCCGCCGAGCCTGCGGAGGTCGGTGCCGTTCACACTGGAGACCGGGATGGTGTTCAGCGTGGAGCCGGGGATCTACCGTCCGGGCGTCACCGGCATCAGGATCGAGGACATCGTCCACCTCGAGGCCACCGGTCCGCGCCTCCTCACCAGGTCGGTGCGCGAGCCCGTCGTCATCGACGCAGGTTGACCTGGCCAGCTGACCAGACCAACCCCTGGGCCAGGGTGGTCTCCCGGGACCGCGGTGGCGGTATCCTGAGCGGCATCGGCATCGGTCCATGAAGGGGAGCAGCGATTGATCAGCACCGGCGACGTCAAGAAGGGCGTCATCATCGAGCTCGACGGCCAGCTCATGAAGGTCCTCGACTGGAGCCACATCAAGATGGCGCGCGGGTCCGCGCAGGTCCGCATGAAGATGCAGAACGTGCGCAAGGGCGACATCGTCGAGCGCACCTTCCAGGCCGGCACGCGTTGGCCGCGCGCTCGCGTCGAGACGCGCAAGGCGCAGTACCTGTACTCCGATGGCGACGCGTACCACTTCATGGATGCCGAGACCTACGACCAGTTCGCGATGTCCGGCGCCACGCTCGGCGACGACGCGCGGTTCCTCAAGGAGAACACCGACGTCCTCTACGATTCGCACGAGGGCGAGGTGCTCGGGATCGAGCTGCCGGTGACGGTCGACCTCCAGGTGACCCAGACCGATCCCGGCTTCGCCGGCGACACGGCGACCGGGGCGAAGAAGTCGGCGACGCTCGAGACCGGCCTCGTCGTGCAGGTGCCGCTGTTCGTGAACGAGGGCGACCTGCTGCGGATCGATACCCGGTCCGGCGAGTACATCACTCGGGCGACGTAGGCTCGCGGTGAGCACGGAGCAGCGGTCGCTCTGGGATCAGCCGGAGCCGGCGGAGTCCCCCGACGAGATGCGCGAGCCGATGCGATCCGCGCCGCCCCCGCGCGCGACGCCGCGCATCCTGCGCGTCACCGATCTCAACCGCCGCGTCCGCACCCTCCTGGACGCCGATGCGGTGCTCGCCGACGTCTGGGTCGAGGGCGAGGTCAGCCAGCCCTCGTTCCCGCCGTCCGGCCACTGCTTCTTCACGCTCAAGGACGCGAACAGCCAGGTCCGCGCCGCGCTCTTCCGCGAGGAGCTCGGTCGGGCCCCGGTGCGCCCGGTGCACGGGATGCAGGTCATCGTCCACGGCCGCGTCCGGGCGTACGAGCCGCAGGGCGTCTACCAGCTGTACGTCGAATCGCTGACGCCGGCGGGCGCGGGCGACCTCCACGCACGATACGAGCAGCTCCGCGCCGAGCTGTCGGCCGAGGGCCTGTTCGACGACGACCGCAAACGCGGCGTTCCGCGCTGGCCGCGACGGATCGGCGTGGTCACCTCGCCGGTCGGCGCGGTGTGGCGGGACATCGGCAACGTGCTGCGGCGGCGCTACCCGCTCGTCGAGCTCGTGCTCAGTGCCAGCATCGTCCAGGGCGCGACCGCGGCGCCCGCCATCGTCCGCGCCCTCCAGCGGCTCTACGCCCAGCCCGACCTCGACACGATCATCCTGGCCCGCGGCGGCGGCTCGCTCGAGGACCTGTGGAGCTTCAACGACGAGCGCGTCGTCCGCGCCGTGGCCGGCGCGCCGGTGCCGATCATCGTGGGGGTCGGCCACGAGTCGGACATCACGCTCGCCGACTTCGCCGCCGACCTGCGGGCGCCGACCCCGAGCGCGGCGGCCGAGCTCGCCACGCCGGACGGCACGCAGCTGCCGGCGATTCTCGCCCGCTTCCGAGACCGGGCCTCGGCCGCCCTCATCGGTCACGCCGCCGAGCAGCGGCGCTTCCTCGACAGCGAGCAGCGGGCCCTGGCGCGGCTCGCGCCCGACATCGACGCGGCGCGCCAGCGGGCCGCGGACCTGGTGGATCGCGGCGGCCGGGCCGTCGAGGATCGGCTGGAACGCCGCCGAATGGGCCTCGCCGCGCTGGCCGACGCGCTGCGCGCGCTGTCCCCGACGGCGACGCTCGAGCGCGGGTACGCGGTCGCGCGCACGCCCGACGGGCGCATCCTGCGGGATCCGACCGCGGTGGCCCCCGGCGAAGCGCTGCACGTGACGGTGGCGCGCGGTACCGTGGAGACCCGCGTCGAGCGCACCCGCGCCGGCGGCACCGAGGAGCTGCTCCGATGATCGACGACGCCACGCTGGCCGGGCTGACCGACGAGGAGCTCGCGAAGCACCCCTTCGACGAGTTGGTCGCCGCGCTCCAGCGCGCCGTGCAGGCGCTCGAGGCCGGGAGCGTCGGGCTGGAGGAGAGCATTGAGCTCTACAAGCGCGCGCTGCGACTCCACGCGGCCTGCGAGACGCGACTCCAGGCCGCCGAGCTGCAGATCACCGAGCTCGGCCGGCGCGGTGTGACGGGGGCCGAGCCGGAGGCCGAGTGAGCGCCGCTCCTCGACTCGTCCGTAACGGCGACGGCTCCGTATCGGTCATATACTTCCCGCGACCTTCACGAGACCACGCTCCTTGACTCTGCTCGAGACCATCCGCGAGCCATCCCAGCTCCGCGACCTGACCGGCGACCAGCTCGAGATCCTGGCCGCCGAGCTGCGCGAGAAGATGATCCGCACGGTTCACAAGACCGGCGGGCACCTTGCCAGCTCGCTCGGCGTCGTCGAGATGACGCTGGCCCTGCATCGCGTCATGGACTCTCCCCGCGACCGGATCGTGTGGGACACGGGGCACCAGGCCTATGCGCACAAGCTCCTCACCGGGCGGAGCGACCGATTCGACACGCTGCGCCAGGTCGGCGGCATCGGCGGCTTCCCCCGCCGCAGCGAGAGCGAGCATGACGTCTTCGACGGCGGCCACGCCGGGACCGGCGTCAGCCTGGGCATCGGCCTGGCGGCGGCGCGCGACGTGCGACCCGAGACCGACCCGGCGCGACGGCAGCGGATCGCCGTCTGCGTCGGCGACGCGGCGATGGGCTCCGGCCTGACGCTCGAGGCGCTCAACCACCTCGGCCACGTGAAGCATCCGCTGCTCATCGTGCTCAACGACAACGAGATGAGCATCAGCCCGTCGGTCGGCGGGCTCTCGACGCGGCTGAACAAGCTGCGGCTGTCGCGGGCCTACCAGGAGACGAAGTCGGTCACCCAGCGCGCGCTGCCGCGCATCCCGCTCGTCGGCCGTCCCGCCTTCGAGGCGCTGGCCTGGGCGAAGGAGGGCTTCAAGCGCACGTGGGCGAAGGTCGGCTTCTTCGAGGACATCGGCCTCACCTACATCGGCGTCCTCGACGGCCACGACCTGCCGGATCTGGAGCGGGCCTTCGAGGCGGCCTTCCAGCTGGAGGCACCGGTGCTCGTCCACGTCAAGACGATCAAGGGTCGCGGGTACGCGCCGGCGGAGGAGGACGCGATGAGCTTCCACGGCGCGTCGCTGCCGCCGATCGACCTCTGCCTGATCGACCCGACCGAGGAGCCGCTCCCGGCCGAAGAGGCGCCGAAGAAGAAGCCGAAGACGTACACCCAGACCTTCGTCGAGGAGCTCGTGCGGCTGGCCGAGACCGATGAGCGCATCACCGCCATCACCGCGGGCATGCCGACCGGCACCGGGCTCCAGCGCTTCGCCGACCACTATCCGACGCGCTTCCACGACGTGGGCATCGCCGAGCCGCATTCGGTGACGATGGCCGCCGGGCTGGCCCTCGGTGGCATGCGGCCGGTGGTCGCGCTCTACTCGACGTTCAGCCAGCGCGCCTTCGACGGCCTCGTCCACGACGTCTGCCAGAACGACCTCCCGGTGCTGCTCGGCCTCGACCGCTCGGGGCTCGTGGGCGAGGACGGCACCTCGCACCAGGGCATGTTCATGCTCCCCGCCATGCGATCGATCCCGCGCCTGGCGATCGGGTCGCCGAAGGACGAGCAGGAAATGCGCGACCTCGTCGTCACCGCGCTCAGCCATTCCGGCCCGACGGCGCTGCTGTACCCGCGTGACGCCGGCGAGGACCTGCCGGATCGGGTCGGGGAGCCGCTGCCGATCGGCCGGGGGGAGGTGCTGCGAACCGGGGAACACGTGATCCTGGTCGGATTCGGGCCGATCGTCCAGCGTCTGCTCCACGTGGCGGACGCGCTCGAGGCCGATGGCCTGCACGCCACCGTCATCAACGCCCGCTGGGCGAAGCCGCTCGACGAGGCGCTCATCGCCGAGCACGCGGCCGGCAAGCGCCTGGTCGTGACGGCCGAGGAGTCTGCCCCGAAGGGCGGCTTCGGCGACGGCGTGCTCGACGCGCTGAACCGCGCCGGCATCCACGTGCCCGTCCACCGGGTCGCCCTGAACGAGGGGTTCGTGGACCATGGCGCCGTCGACGACCTGCGGCGCCAGCAGCGCATCGACGTGGCGGGGATCCTCGAGCAGGTCCGCGAGGCGCTCGGGTCGACGGCCGTCGAGCCGTCACGTTCGACCGCGCCCGCCGTCTGAGAAGCCGCGCCGTTCCCAGCCCCTGGGAACAGCGGCCACGTCCTGGCTGTCCGTCCCGGCAGCGAACCACGAATGGCCACCATAGGCACTCTTGCCTGGCCCTCCGTCCCAGCAGCGGCCCAATTCGGCCAGGAAGTGGCCGATACGCCCAGCCGCGGACCAATGGCCACCCCGGCCCGATAGGATCCACGCCATGGCTCGCATCCGTCTCGACCAGCTGCTCACCGAGCGTGGCCTGGCGCGGTCGCGTGCCGAGGCCCAGGCGCTCATCCATGCCGGCGAGGTCGAGCTGGACGGCAACCGCCGCCTGAAACCGGGCCAGCTCGTCGCGGCCGACGCGCCGGTCACCGTCCTGGAGAAGCCCCGCTGGGCCAGCCGCGCCGGCGCCAAGCTCGAGGCGGCGCTCGACGCGTTCGCGATCGACGTCACGGGCCTTGCGGCGCTCGACGCCGGGGCATCGACCGGCGGCTTCACCGATGTGCTCCTCGGCCGTGGCGCCCGGATCGTGTACGCCGTCGATGTCGGGCGGGCGCAGCTCATCGACCGGCTGCGCCGCGACCCGCGCGTGGTGAGCATGGAGCGCACGAACCTGCGCGAGCTGCGGTCACTCCCGGAGCCGATCCAGATCGCGACGCTCGACCTGAGCTTCATCTCGCTGACACTGGTCCTGCCGGCGGTGCGCGACCTGCTGGCCCCGGCCGGCCGGGTGGTGGCGCTCGTGAAACCGCAGTTCGAGGCGGGGCGCGAGGGCGTGCCGCGCGGCGGCGTCGTCCGCGAGCCCGCCACCTGGCGGCGGGTCCTCGAGACGATCGCGGCGAGCGCCGCCGGCATCGGCCTGTACCCGTGGCACCTGATCCGTTCGCCGATCACCGGAGGGGACGGGAACGTCGAGTTCCTGATGGAGATGCGCACGGACCCCGATGGCCCGCCACTGGCCGCCGAGCTGGAGGTGGCCGTCGCCGGCACGCACACGGCGTAGCACGCGCGTACTACGATCACCTGCGTGAAACGCAGA
>Ga0268386_10003854_pt1 | contig 10993 bp, 14 predicted proteins | sample RVTome_15_FD_200260 | JGI IMG/M metagenome (GOLD analysis project Ga0268386, IMG submission 200260) | Soil microbial communities from uranium-contaminated site in the Upper Colorado River Basin, Wyoming, United States - RVT150D86... ... | reverse complement strand
AGATCCGGACGTGGTCGATGCCGGTGCTGACACACTTTGTTCATCCATTGGCCAAGAAAAGGGGAAAAGACGGAAAAAAAGTGCTCGGCGGGGCTTGACAGGCAACATAGAAGGTGGCGGTTACCAGTCATCCCGTCCGCTCACTGCGGCTCCTCACCTGGACATGGGGTAACTCCCAGGTTGGCCCATGTCTCCCTTTTTCAGATTCTCAGGTTCAAGCCGATACGGGGTCTTGAGTCGACAGACTCTTGACTCAGGTGACCACCCTATTAGGTGTGGTAGGGTGGGGGTCCCGTTCCCCGTAGGATGCTATCCGCTTCAGGTGGATTCACCATACGACTTCTCAGCTAAGCACCGCATCTTGGATGCACACCTTGTCCTCACGGCGCCTTTCAGGGGCTGCTACTCACATCCCAGAGCGTCCTGAGAGGCTTCGCCCCAACAGCTCAAGGGCTTCCTGGTAAAGCCCTAGGAGTTTTCACTCATTCCTCCAGAATACTTCACAGCGCACCCTGAATTCGGGATAAGCCTACACTACCACGGGCTATCCCGACTTCCCACGCCACAGACCATTCCAAACGCCCTTTTTTTTCCCCGCGCCGCTTCCGCTTAGCTGTGGGTCCCGAAAATCCGAATCAGTTGAAACCCTTGAAAGTGATCGTGGACATGAATTACTCGCTGAACTTAAACACGCTGGGTGAGACCTTGAAGTAGCGCGACAGCTTGCCAATATGGTCTCGGGTGAGGCGGCGTTTCCCAGACAGTACAGCCGAAATCGTCGATTCTATAATCCCCGTTTCTTGAGCCACCTCAACCTGAGTGACACCCTGCGCCTCTAACAGATGACGGAGCATTTCGGCATCTGATGCCGGGGGAATCTGCTGCGTTTGCTCTTCATATTGCTCGACCAGATCGCTCAGTACCGCTAGGTAATCCGCTTCAGCCGCTTCCAGTGTCTCTTGGTCAATAAGGGTATCAATGGTGGCAATTGCTTCATGGAGTTCGGCCTCCGACCGAATGGGACGCAGGGGGAACAGGCGAATTAAGTCTAGGTACCTCTCTTGTGTCTTCCCATAGATGGTAGCTAGCGTCATAACTCTACTCTCCACTATAAATATAAAAGTCTGCCTAGCAGCGCCAGCTTAATCGGCTTTCCACGCACCGCGGTTATAGGCGGCATGCGTTAAAACGTGACGGATGTAGACACGTCCGGTGTTGAAGTGAATGACGGCGATCAGGCGGTACTTGTTCCCCGCAATATTAAAGACGGTAAATTTACCGACCGGATCGGCACTTCTGTAGATCGCTCTTACATCTGCAAATCGTTGCCAATTCGCCTGCTTGACCACCCGATACCATGAGCGCAGCGGTCCTTCTGCGTCAGGATACCTTGACCAGAACTCTCGAAGTTTTTTCATCGAAATAACGCGCATTCATCCTCTCGAGCAGATTGCCTTGGGCAGTCACGAAGTAATAAAGAAACCATATTCGCATATTGCGAAGAAATCAAGTGCTAAGGGTGTTAAAAATTGAGGATGTTTCAGAGGTGTTGATCTGATCAGATGGCCCCCCAAATTCGTAACGATTGATGAAGAGACCAATCACCAAATCATGCATGCGATTCGTTTTGGAGAAACAGACCGTACGGCGCACCAACCGCTTGATCCGGGTCCGTAAGTTGATGTGCTTGCTCTCGATCTTCTGTGTCTTGTCCTTGCCGACACGATACTTAGCGGCGTCCAGATGCCGCTCGTACGCGCCCCATCCGTCGGTGTAGTAGTGCGTGATGCCAAAGGGCTCTAACAGCGCTTTCAGCTTCAGAAAAACCGTGTCCTGGCCTCGCCCGAACACATGCGCTAAGACTTTCCCCGTTCGATGATCAATCGCATGCCAAAGCCAGCGCGGATTTGTCTTCCTGGCCACATACGACCACATTTGGTCGAGTTGAGAGCTCAGCCCACGACGCCTTGCTAGCTCATCCTCTCGCCATATCTCCACCTCGATCAGCATGGGATTTAAGATCGCCAACAGGGCGTGATTCACCGGCTGGATCTCAGGTTCTTTTTTTTAAGCTTGTTGATAACAGTGGTGGGACGGACGTGTAAGACGCGGGCCGTATCGCGAATCCCGCTGGCGTTCATCGCCATTTCGACAATTTGTTGCTTGACTTCAGCCGAGTGGCCCGTGTAGGCATAGTCCAGCAGAAACGTGCGTCCTCGCCCCTGTCGACACGGCCGGCAGCGGTAGCGTTGTTTGCCTTGACGGGTGGTGCCATGTCGGACAATATCAGTGCTTTGGCAATGGTGGCAGTGCAGGACTTGGATAATCATAGCGTCACCCGGTTGGCTTGATGGTTGCTCTGACGGTCACACACTCTGGGCGGGTAGCAGATCAACACCTTTGAAACATCCTCAATGCTTTTTCCCGTTTCCAATGGACATTCGGCGACCGGTTGCGGGCGAAGCGGGAGGAGTCCCAGGAGCGGGAAGCCTCACTGGCATGCGCGTTGCTCAATCGGATGCGGGAACTGGGTCGTCCGCAGTCTTATCCGGTGAGCTAAAATCAGGGTGCAAGGGGGCAATGCGGCGTCTGCCTGATTCATGCAACAAACCCGAGCCAAATTGAATTAGCCGCACGTTACTCATACACGACCCGACCCCGGGTGACCGTTCAAATTTGGGGTCCAACATCCACGAGCCACATTGGCGGAAGGGCCGGATGGTGGAAATCTCCTAGTCTGGATCTGGCGAGGGGCCGGAGAGGGTAACTTCCCGGCCTACTCTACCCGGGAAACTGGCCTCCCTACCGCCATTCATTAAAACCGGCGATCCCGCTCGCGGTGTCCGCCTTCAACGACCGTCAAAAGGTTCAGTTGGCCACGAAGCAATAGAACAACCCGTCTCCGCCCGACTTGGGGAGATCCTCCGCGCCGCAGCCACGCGAACCATGCGAGGAATTCCACGACAGCGAACTCCACTGCTGGTCGAGCCCGGCCCTATCGTGATGGCCGACGATCGCCGAACCCTCGTCGGAGCTGCTCGTCCAGTTGCCGCACGTCGTATCGCCGCCGGCCGTCGAGTACTGGCCCTGTGGATCCGAACCCGTCAGAATATCATGCCGGTTCGGTTGTTGACCCCGGCCATTGATTGGCTGGCCTGTCTCGCTCAATGCCGTCTGTATGTTGATTTGGTTGGACGAGGAGTGAAGGTCCGTCACGGACTTGGCGATCACAACGCCCTTTGCATTTTGCCACGGCCCTTCTCCGATTCGATCTCGGGCGTTGATGCCCTTGGACATCACAGGGCGCCCCGAACTCCTGTCGACGTTCGGCTTGACGCTCAGATAGGCGCGCCAGTTTGTCCGGGTCGAGCCGGCCGCCTTGGCAAGTTTGGCACAGTGGGCGTCAGCACCGGCTATCCCACCGAGATTCCCGCCGTTGCCGGGACCGGCACTGGTTACAAAGAACGTCATTTCCTTCGCGCTCTGCGCCTGGGCCGTTGCCATAAGGCCGAAACCGGCAAGCGCCAAACCGACAAACACCGGCACTGCAATCTTCTTCATGGGCGTCCTCACACTCTTTTTGACAATTGTTCTCAACAGGTTGGACCTCATCGGCTCAGGGTCCAGAGCCTAAATCTAACACGCAGCTTTGACCGTGTCCTGTGTATAGTGGATGACACTGTGTTCAATGGAGGATAGGTAAACCAAACGCGCTTTTCAAGCTCCTGTCGTTGCTAAAAATCCTATCCGGCTCTTCGGCGGCCGAATAATCTCGCTTGGCGACTCCAGAAAACAGTTTTCAAAAACCTCCTCACCCGGGGTACCAGTTTGAACCGGCGGGTATGAACGGACGGCGTACGCAAAAGAGCCCATTCGCCATTGGGGAGTCGGCAAAGAGGCAACCTGTGATCATGCCACGTGCCGATAACCACGATGCAGACCACCGACATGCGGTATGGTCGTGATGTTGCCCTCGTTTGGCCCTTGGATTGGCCGGGGAATCGGGGCGTTGCTGTCCAATGAGAGATGGGGACGAACCGTGTGATAATACTCCAAGTAGGAACTCATGAGCCGTCGTAGATGGGCTTCGTTAAGCCCGATGACTCAGTCGAGAAGTTCGCGGCGCAGGGTGCCAATCAGGCGTTTTGCATAGGGATTTACCAAGGCGAGTGGGGAGCAATCACCACTTCCTCAATACCCATATTGTTCAGGCGTTGGTGAAAGTACTCCCCATAGATTTGGTGCGGATAAGAATTCCAAACGCTCTTTTTTTGCCCCGCGCCGCTTCCGCTTAGCCCGTGGCGTCAGCTAGGCGGCCGCGTACCGCGTTCCCGTGACAACATGCGGGCGCCAAGGCGCCGGGGCGATCTTTTTGCCGATCTCGGGCAAGTTGTACTGGCTGTTGGTATTTTGCACGTGGGCTAAAAGCTCAGCCCGTTTTCGCATCAGATGCGTCCGCCGCCGCATGAGGTCACGGGTGGCACGCATCTCAGCTGGATACACATTGATGTGGGACTTGGCCACCTCGGCGGTGAACGGCTCACCGTTGTGAAACTTCACCCCCGGACGCAACTTGATTTCCCACGTCAGGTCATCCACCGGCGTTGCCGACAGGGCCAGGCCAGGGATCGGCTTCATCGTCTAGAGGTCACGGATGAACAGGTTGTCATGAATATGCCAGTTTGAGGTAATGATGTGCAGACGGGTAAGGCCCTTCCAAGGGTCCAGATTGGGGATATTGGAACCCAGGGCCACAACCACTATGCCGCGTGGCACGGCGAGCACGGCAGAGCCGGCGATGGCACCTGATAGGACGGTCATCAAGGTCGCCAACATGCTTACATACTGGACGTATTGCATTGTTCTTTCCCTCCTCTGATGACGACATGTCCCCCTTGCCCTCTCGTGACCCTGACGCTGAGGCTGCACGATGTGATCCAGATCGCCGGTGGCTATGCCGCTCAGGGCTCTGGCGTTGGCAGTCACGCATGGGTGTGGCAAAGCATGTCGTGACGGCACCTCCTCTGGTAAGAGATATTAGCGTTAAGAGGAGCCACTCTAACACAACGAGGCACAGACAACAAGAGCCAAGTGCCAGGTCGTACCCGATCGCTGCGGAGATTCCTTCGGCTTGAAAACCGGACGAAATGGTCCCTTATCACCGCTCGTAGAGTCCTCCTGATCACGAGGGACACGGACCTTTGATATACCGGACGTCAGTGGACATGAGGCGGCATATCGACGGAGAGCCAACATGGAATGAAACGATGCGACCCACTATATCTAGACGCTGATTACGGCCGCCGGAAGCGATAGCCGGCACCGGGCACAGTTTCGATCAGGGTGGCGTATTCTCCTAATTTTTTGCGTAGGGCGCGGATACGGACATCGACAAAGTTGCTGCCGTTGTCGTATTGGTAGCGCCACACGTCGGCAATGAGGTTGTCGCGCGTCACGACTTTGCCTGGGCGCTGGTAGAGATAGTACATCAGCTCAAATTCCAATGATGTCAGACCAATACGCTTACCGTTAAATACCAGTTCACGCGCCTCAACATCCAGTAGCTCATCGGATGGCGCCACACCCAACTCCTGACCGACCAGGCTGGTGAGCCAGCCGTTAAAGAGTTCAGGGCCAAAATCCAGCATGGCCGTGTGATAGCGCCGTCCGTCGAGCACAATGGCGCATTCAGGCAACAGGCGGAAGCGCAACTGGGTAAGCACTGGCCCATAGATGCCGGCGTTGATAGCAGGGCAATAAATGCGCCGAAGCGAGGCACGCATGGCGACATAGGAGGCTTTAATATCCAGCCAGCAGGCAACCTGGGTGGGTGAAGGCACTTCGCCAAGTTCCGCGTCGAGCCAGCGGCGACAGAAGATTGCGCGCTGGCCTTCGGGCATGGGGTCATCGTGAAGATGTTGCCACCACTGGCGTGTCAATACGTCGTTTTCCAGCAGGCGCGCGTCAATACTCATCGGGTCGATCATGATATAGTAGCCGACAATGGCGTCGTTGCGGTCACGGATGGAATAAAAGTGATCCGGCAGATGCGCCCACCAGTATTTAAGATATTCTGTTGCCTCTGGTCCTTCGTGGCGATGGCTGATCTCTAGCAGGGTCGGGCCGTCTGCTGTCCGTGCCTGCTCAACGGCGTAGGGCTGCAGATTTCTGGGGAAGAATGCCTCGCGTACAATTGGTTGCTCAATCAAAAAGAGCAAGTCTGCCGCATAGTGCCACACGTCAGTGGTGCTGGCGCAACGAAAGTCCAGGCGCAACTGGTGCCAGGCGGCCACGCGCAGGGCATTATACGTGCTGAAGTCAGCGGAACGCAGCGACGCGGATACTGCTTGTTGCACGCTGTCATGCACAATGAGACCATCGGTGCTGGTGGTGACAAAAGGCAATGCCTGGAGCCGGGCAAAGGCGTCTTGCGGCGCTGCGTTGGGAAGCATGGCGCCAAGCAAGGAAAGTGTGGTGCGCCGCACCACTGCGGCGGCGTTGAGGGCTGCCAATGTCATGGGATCGTCGATATCGGCGAGATACAGGCGAGTCAACTCGGAGACCACATGCTGATGGGCAAGGCCTTCGAGATCGAGGTCGGGGCGCTCAACCACAGCGGCAGCAGCCAGTTTGAGCGTCAGGGGGTGCCCACGGGCAAGACGGTTGACACGGCCTAACTGAGCCTCTGCCACACCAGCCAGGCGCAACAAGTCGCGGGCTTCTCCCTCGGCTAACTCTTCCAGGTGCAGACTGCGAAACAAGCCCGGCCAACCCGGAGAGACGGACCAGGCCGGTACAGCGGGTTCGCGCCCAAAAAAGATCACCCGCACGTTGTGGTGTAACTCCGGCAAGAAGCGGTTGCGTAGCCATGCATCCATCAGCCGATAGACCTCGAAGGTATCAAAGGTGAGTACCACGCGAGGGCTGAGTTGGCTGAGACGCTCGGCCGCGTCTTCCGGTGTGTGCAGCGCACCGCCGATGACCAGGCCTAGGGCGCGCAAAAATCCGGCTGGGGACGGCTCGAGGGTCCGACAATCCAGTGTGACGACAACGGCACCATGCGCCCGGGCTTGATCGGCAAACTCCTCAAGCAATCGTGTCTTGCCGATGCCACCGATGCCATGCACATGCATGACGATGGGCGCATCATCGGCCAGCAGGCGGAGCAGCGTGGTCACTTCCGCCTGCCTACCGACAAAGTTTTCCGAGGTCCGCTGGGCAAGGAGATCCTTGAAACGACAGGCCATGAAGGGCTCCTTGTGATGAGATGATGCGGCACTATGCAGGCTCTGCGCCGTATGCTGGTCTGCAGTATACCATCTGTTGCGCTATTGCGTGCATGGAAACGCCGCAGCTCCTGCCAGCAAAAAGGTGGTGTTCCGCATTATGGCCACTGTGGCGCCCTCCAACTACGGCCCCAATGCTTGCCAGGAAGTGCCGGGGCCGAACTGGTGTATGGTTAGGCCTAGTGTGAACGTGGCTCTTTGACCATAAACTGGTTGCCATTCGGATCCACACACACGGCAAAAAGAGTCTCCGTGCAGGGACATGTACTTGCGGAAATCAGCACACGCCCACCCAGGGCTTGGATCTTTTGCTCATAGGCAGCAACCGAATCCACCTTCAGGGTGGGAAAGATCGGGGCAAGCGGGTTGTTCTCTCCTTTTGCAAAGATGTTAACCAGGGTCTCCCCATTGCGCATGATGGAGATATACTTGATTCCGGCGAAGACGCCCTGGGTGACCTGGTCATGAGAATAGAGATTTTCGTAGAAGCGGCTTGCCCCAGCGATATCGTCAACCGTGACAGACATACCAAAGGCCTCAGGTAGCTGTGACATATTATTCCTCCCCGGGAAAACACGGCAATGAGTTAGAGAATGCAATGGCTTTGTCCGTTGGCAAAGCCAGGCGTATGACGGATAGCGCTTAAACCCGAACCTGCACAGGGGAAGATCAAGCACTGGCCTCGATCAGTCCACGTGTTACCTGGGTTGGCTCTGCCAGGATGCTAAAGTCTTTCGAGGTAACATCGGCAAATTTTGGATGGTTGACGACATTGCCAAACAATTCTGACTGCATATAGGCCTCCATTGCAGGGCGGCTTTTCCAGGTATAGACGCCACCGTAGGTGTTGGTGGCCGGATCGGCCAACCACACCTTGGAGATGAAGCCGGGAATGGCCGTGAAGGCCGGGGCGAGTTGACCGCAGAGGGTGCGGAACTCAGCGTCAGTAAGGTTCTTGAGAGTGAAAGTGACGATTTGCATGTGCATCATTGGCTCCTTGCATCTGGGTGCCATCTCAGCGTTTCTGGATGCGCCGCAGGCGGCGGCATTGCCTTGGTAGAGACCATAACAGAAACTCCGCAAGGTGGCGTGACAAAGTGATGACAGTTTGATGATTATTGGGGCACTGTGGTCATGACGTTTCCAGGACATCGTGAGCGTGCAGCATGATGCCGCAGCCTGCAGCCGGTAAACCAAACCTGATGCGTGCCGAGAGCAGCGTCATGCTGTGAAATCTTTATGCTTGAGAAATTTAATCCTGTATTCTCCATTTGACGTAGAAGCGAATCACTCCTGGATCCGCTTCATGTGGACCATGTACCTTTGTGTGACGCCTGTGATCAGGCGGCAGAGGCCCACCCCAAGGCGCCATGCCCAGGCGATTTTCCCGTACCACATGGTAGTGCCTCAGCCATGCAAGAAGATGAAAATACGATTACAATTCCCATTCGCTGCGGATATACTGGCGGCATGTCCGGTATTCCTGTGCCTGAGGGCGATACAAGGTACGATGGGAGGTTTTATGGGGCAGGCAATGACGGTGGGAACGGCGACAGCCAAAGCGGGGACGATTCAGTATGGTCACTGGGATGCGTTGCAGCATCCGACTGGGCACACCGAGTTTCTTCCTGTTGTTATTGCCCAGGGGCGGGAAGACGGTCCTTGTCTGTGGTTGACCGCGGGAATCCACGGCCCCGAGCATGGTGGCCCAACGGTGTTATACCGGTTGCTGACCCAAGACCTGGTGGCGCGCCTGCGCGGGACGATCGTGGCCATCCCGGCGCTCAACCCCGCCGGCTTGCGCACCATGAGCCGCGAACCGTACCATGCCCGCACCGATCCGAATCGGCTCTGGCCAGACGGCAAACCGCCTCAGGATGACCCCGACAAACGCCCACCAACGTCATTGGAGCGGGCGTACGGGCGCCTGTTCGAGAAGATGGTCGAGGTGTCCGACTATCTGATCGATTATCACAACGCCCAGACAGGGTCGCTCTCCTTTGACATTTGAAGAGAAACCAGATCAAGTGAGCGAACCTGCTGCTGAAGCTGTCTCTCGGAAGGAAAGACAATCACTATGGAATCGCCTATTTGGACGCTTATGAGAATTGGACTACTTTTGCCGGTTAAAATCGGTGTATCCGGCATTCGGTGGAGTAGAGCACTGGCGCGGTAGCTTTAGATATGGAAAGTAGCAGTTGACCGGCAGCTTTCGCCATCTACCAGTGCCTCAGTCCGTCTCATAACCCCGTTTCCAGTGCCCTCTTATGTTTATGTTCTCTCAACCCTGGAGGTTCACTCTATGCGACGTATCGTGGCCAATCCAGAGATTCTTGGTGGTAAACCGATTGTCGAAGGCACCCGTCTGAGTGTTGAGCATATCTTGGGCTTGCTCGCTCATGGCATGTCGCATTCCGAGATTGTTGAGGCTTACCCAGAACTGGCCATTGACGATGTCAAGGCCGTCCTCCAATATGCTGCAGATGCCCTACACAATGATGTCTTGATTGAGGTTAAACTCACTGGAGAGGCTCACTAACATGCTGCCTCCCTTGGCGGCAGATATGGATATTGCCGCTCCCGTCGTCGACTTTGTGCGTGCACAAGGTGTGGACGTTCTCTCCGCGCGTGAGGAGGGGTGGGGCGATCTCACGGACAGTCAGATATTAGCTCGGGCGCATGCCATGGCGCGCTTCGTGTTGACTCATGACTCTGATTTTGGGACGTTAGCGGTGCATCGGGGAGAATCAATCACCGGCATTTTATACTTGCGTCCCGGAGGGCGTCCGCCGGCTGAGGTGATGGCGGATATTGAAGCTCTGATGGCAGCGGAGATTGACTGGACCCCACCTGTCCTTGCCGTCTACCGTGCGGGACGTCTAAGGCTGCGGAGGCTATCAGAAGAGACGTGATGGGGATAGGGGATCATCCGTCTGCCAGTTCCTTGAGAAGTGCAATGCGCCGATAGGTCCATGAAAAAGGCTGCATGTGGATGTCTGTGACTGTTTTTGCGGAGCACAGGGGATGGCCTTGCCGCAATAACGCTAAACCATTGACAGGGTCAAGCGGTCAATCTATGATGGGCGCGATGGGGGAGTAGGATTTCTTGAGTCATAGCTCAATCGTAGGCCAGAACGGCCTCAGCGAACGTTACCCGTCTGACAGAGGAGAACAGGTAATGGCCAACCAGGATTTAGCCTTGATGGCGCATTTGATGCGGCGGGCCGGATTTGGGGCCTCCCGGGCCGAGCTGGAAGCCCGCACCGCCAAAGGGTACGAAGCGACGGTGGAGGACCTCCTGAGCCCGCAGGAGCCGCCTCTGGACCGAGACGAAATGATGCGCTACCACCCCTGGACCTGGCGTCCCGGCACGTTGCCGGGCATGGGCGCGGCGGAGTGGCTGCACGACCTGATTAATACCAAGCGGCCGTTGGAAGAGAAGATGGCCCTGTTTTGGCACCAGGTGTTCGCCACTGGGGTTTCCAAGGTGGATCACTACGACGATGTCATGGACATGATCGTCAAGTTCCGTGAAAAAGGCATGGGGGATTACCGCGAGCTACTCATCGAGATGGCCAAGGACCCGGCCATGATCTACTGGTTGGACAACTGCGACAACCATGCGACGGCGGTGAACGAGAACTGGGGACGCGAGTTGTTGGAGCTGTTCAGCATGGGGGTGGGCAACTACACCGAAGTGGACGTGC
>Ga0268386_10003852_pt1 | contig 10994 bp, 9 predicted proteins | sample RVTome_15_FD_200260 | JGI IMG/M metagenome (GOLD analysis project Ga0268386, IMG submission 200260) | Soil microbial communities from uranium-contaminated site in the Upper Colorado River Basin, Wyoming, United States - RVT150D86... ... | reverse complement strand
TTTGTTTGCGGCCGGAACGCGTCGCGCTGGCGGCCGCCCGGCAATTGCTGGAGGCATTGCGAGCAACCCTGTTTTCTCAAAATATGCTACACGCAGTGCTCATCGACTTTAGCGGCGGCATGAACGCGCCCAAGAGCGCTATCGAAGGATTTTTAGGCCATCCGTTGTGGGCGCTGGTTTCCCTCCAGCCGCAGGAGCTGGCTCAAGCTGTCAACAAAGGCCTGCCCCTGGTCAAATACCAGCCAGAGGCGAAAGCGGCTATTTTGATTCGCCAGATGGCCCAGCGGCTGGCAAAAACAGAAAGTTAGTAGGGCTATGCAGACCTTTGACGTTTTTAACACTTCAGTAGTCTTCTCCGGGACTCACCGTGACAGGTACTGACGCGCTAATTGAGGAGGCAAGGGCGCTAGTGAGGGAATCCAGGTATATTGTTGCTCTCACCGGGGCTGGTATCAGCACGCCATCCGGCATTCCCGATTTTCGTAGTGCGGACTCGGGTTTGTGGGAACAGGTGGACCCGATGGCGGTTGCCTCAATTTACGCCTTCAGGCAGCGGCCGCAGGCCTTCTACGACTGGATTTATCCCCTGGCCCAACAGATTTTGCGGGCACAACCCAATGCTGCCCACGAGGCGCTGGCGCAAATGGAAGCCAAGGGGCCGCTAAAAAGTGTCATTACACAAAACATCGACCTGTTACATGCCAGAGCCGGTTCCAACGCCCTTTACGAAGTTCATGGCCACATGCGCGAGGCGACCTGTTTAGCGTGCCACAAACTCTATAGCGGCGAAAGCGTCTTACGTGAATTTCTCGATACAGGCGTCGCGCCCTCTTGTCCGAGCTGTGGCGACGTGTTAAAACCCAACGTCATTTTATTCGGCGAACTACTGCCTGTAGATGTCCTTAACCAGGCGCAACAGCAGGCCCAGCGCTGTGATCTCATGATCGTGGCCGGCTCATCCTTGGAAGTGATGCCAGCGGGCGATTTACCCGTGGTGGCCAAGAAAACGGGTGCGCGGCTTATTTTCGTTAACCTGAGTGAAACGCATCTCGATTATCTGGCCGACGTCGTTATTCGGGCAGACGTCGTGGATGTGCTACCCAGATTGGCGGCTGCCTTGTAATTATGGCAAGTGTTGAAAAACCGCAGCCCAGGAAACTGGAGGCAATCAGCCCGCAGAATTTGCAGCGGCTGCTGCAAATTAGCATCCGGTTAAGCTCGACGCTTCATCTCAAGGAGTTGTTGTCATTGGTGATGGAGGTAGCCACGGAACTTACGGATACTGAAACGGCGTCAATTCTGCTGGTTGATCGGAAAACAGGCCAGTTGCATTTTGTAGCCTCAACCAGAGGCACTGTGCCCACGGATACGGTCGTGCCGCTAGACAACAGTATTGCCGGCTGGGTTGTCCGCCACGGTCGTTCGCTCGTGCTGAGCGACGTCCAGACAGACAATCGTTTTTATGCTAACGTGGACAAGGACCTCGAGTTTGTGACGCGCTCTATGCTGGCCGTGCCACTGGTGACAAACCAGGGAACCATCGGCGCGCTGGAGGTGCTCAACAAGCGCAACAATGCTGCCTACAGCGGCCAGGACGTGACAATGATGGAAGCGCTGGCCTCGCAATCGGCCGTGGCTATTATGAACGCCCACCTGTTTCACCAATCTGACCTGCTGGCGGAGATCATGCACGAGATCAAGACGCCGATCATGGCTATTTCGGCGGCCAGCGAGCTGTTGCATCGGCCAGACGTGCCGGCCGAGAAACATAGCGAGTTAGTGCGCATGATTAAGCGCGAGTCCACTCGCCTGTCGAACTTGACCAGGGACTTCCTGGATTTTGCCCGGCTGGAATCAGGCCGGGCGCATTTGAGCCGCGAACCCGTTGATCTGGGCGAGATCGTCCAGGACGTCGTCAACCTGACTCAATCGCAGGCGGCCGAGCGCCAGATTACAATTGAGACCGCGATAGACCCGGCTCTGCGGGCAGCCGACAGTAGCCTGGCGCCGGTCGGCGATCGGGATCGGTTAAAACAAGTGTTGCTCAACCTGGTGAGCAACGCAATTAAGTACAATAAAGAGAACGGCCGTATTATTATCAGCGCCCAGGTCGGGGATGATAATGAAATTAAGCTAAGCGTGGCCGACACAGGCCGAGGGATTGATCCACAGGACCTCGACCACCTTTTCGAGCGCTTCTACCGCGTGCCCGGCAGCGAAGGCGTATCGGAAGGCAGCGGGCTGGGCCTGGCGGTGGCCCAGAAGATCGCGGTGGAGCACGGCGGCCGGATCGAGGTGGCCAGCACGCCCGGCGAAGGGACAACTTTTACTGTCTTTTTGCCTCTGGTCGCGACGCAGCAACGCGGTTAACAAGCTGCGCTACAATTCCAAGGCACTTTAGTTCCATTGTGCCTGACCTTGCTTCACGGTACAATCAAGCGCGTAAGAAAATGCCGGCAGCGTTCGTCTATTACAGTGGAAGAGCGAGAAGAGCCCATGACTTTAGATGACCAGCGATGGGTAGCTTGCGAACGACGCTGAGGTATCTTTTCTCAAGCAGAGTACCAGAAAAGTCTAAAACCCGAAACCGGGTTTCTTGGGTGGAAAAGAAGGTTAATCAAGTTAATATGGAAAAAGAACGCGTTGTGATTATCGGTTCCGGGCCAGCGGGCCTGACGGCCGCTCTCTACACTGCTCGCGCCCAGTTGGACCCCGTTGTCATTACCGGTATGCAGATTGGCGGGCAGATTGCCCTGACGGCCGAGGTCGAAAATTATCCTGGTTTCTTTAACCCGGAACGCACGCCAACCGGCCCGGAGTTGGTAGAAGTGATGCAGCAACAGGCGGAGTACTTTGGCGCCCGCCTTGAGTACGACGAAGTCATTGAAGTTGATTTTACGGGTGGGTCTCCCTTCTATATTAAAACCCACGGCAAGGAGTATATAGCCGAGGCTGTCATTGTGACGGCCGGTGCCTCGCCATGGAAGCTGGGGGTACCGGGCGAAGAGGAATTTATCGGCCGGGGCGTCAGCTACTGTGGTACGTGCGACGGCTTCTTCTTCCGAGGTAAAGACGTGGTCGTCGTCGGCGGCGGCGACAGCGCTCTCGAAGAGAGTATCTTTTTGACCAAATTTGCCACTCGCGTACGCGTTATTCACCGGCGCGATGAACTACGCGCCGGCGTAACGCTGCAAGAGCGCGCGTCTAGAAACGACAAAATCTCCTTTATTTGGGATACGGTCGTCGATGAAATTGCGGGTAATGGCGTCGTTGAGGCGGTCAAAACAACCAACCTTAAGACCGGCGCCCAGGCTGAGTTAGACACAGACGGCGTTTTTATCTTCATCGGCCACTTTCCCAATAGCAAGTTCCTGGAAGGGCAACTGGCGCTAGACGAGCAGAATTACGTAATTACCGACGAGATGATGCGTACCAGCGTCCCTGGCATCTTTGCCGCCGGCGAAATTCAGGACCCGATCTGGCGACAGATTGCAACGTCGGTTGGCCAGGGCTGTGCCGCGGCCATGTCGGCCGAAAGGTGGCTCTCGGAAAGAGAGTGAGCAGTGAACAGTAAACAGTTTTCTGATTCGTGCTGACTGAGCGCTGTTTGCTGTTCACTGTTGACTGTTTGCTAGAATAATGTTCCGTTTCGTTCGGGCCTGGCTAATCTACACCTGGGGTGGGCTGCATCGCTATTTTGGCAATCAAAACAACATGCGTAGCGAGCACGAAGCGGCCGTTCGTTATTTCACACGCGCCTATAACATAGACCCGACCTGGCGGCGGGCCCGTCTGGAGCGGGGTATCTTGCTTTACCGGGAACTGCAGCGTTTAGACGAAGCCCTGGTTGATTTCGACGCGCTGCTGGCCGATGATCCCACTTATGGTCCGGCCCTATTTAACCGGGCTATGCTTGCCCAGGAAGCCGGCCGTTATCAGGATGCCCTCGCTGACCTTGAAGCTTATTTACGCCTGCCGGGAGAGGAGTACCAGGCTGAGGCAACGCGCATTGCTACCTTCCTACGCCAACTTATAGAAGAGAAGGACGGGGGATGAAGGCGGTTGAGCTTACTTTGCGGCCGTCACCCTCTGATGGAGTGCTTCTAAATCGGCATAGCTGCTAATGGGTGCAACGCGCTCCATGAAAATACGTAGCGTGGCGCTTCCAGCCCGAATTTGGCGCAACATAGGGCCAATGGGATCGGCACCGGTTGCGCCCGGCTCGGCCGCATAGGCTCCATAAAAGGCAAAGTAGGCCTGGTTTAGCTTGCGAATGGCATGGCCATTGGCGACAAAGAAGCGTCGCTGCGCCTCCATGTAAGCTTCAGCCTGCTCAATCTTTCCCTCTGCCAGCAACTCGTCCACTATAATACGAGTCTCTTCCATTTCGGTGCGAAAATCAAATGGTGGTGGCGCATCGACAACCTCACTTTCGGTAACGGGGGCAGGCGGCAGCTCCGCGACCGGCGGCGGCAGCAGAAACTCCGGGTAGTAACGGGCTATCACGAGATCGGCAATCTCCCGGTCCACCAGAGAAGCGACAGTCTCATTAATGATCCGCAGCCGAGGATCGCCATAGTTTAAGCCCAGGGGATAAAGGCCAAGCCAGTGATGGGACCATTCGTGAGCAGTGACTTCCAGAAGCCAGTTAACGTTAGCGCCTTCCATAATCATGGCCGGGTAAGTGCCCATGCCGCCGATGGGCACGACCAGAGCTGACTGGTTGAGGGTATCGAATATGGCCGTTTCCATCGCTTCCATGGCCGGCGTCGATAGGCCATGTTCTAGTGAAAAGCCATGCACCCGTTCAATGCGATCACGCGGTGAAACGACGAGCAGCGAAGGCAGCGGCGTCATATGCATCATCACCGGCGGCCAGGCGTGCCCCAGCACGTCAAATCCTTCTTCAATCAGAATGCTCTCTACCTGATCCTGGATAATTGCCTCGGCAATAGGCTGCAGTTGCCGTAAAGCCCTCCGTTTTTGCGCGAGCTCGGTCTGCAAATCGCGTGAAGCTATCCCGGGATCGGCGATCTCCGGGTTAACGTAGGCATTGTTGATCTGCGCTTCAAGCTGCTGCGCCGATCGAATCAGATCAAGGTAATCCAACACGGCCTGCTTACGCGTTTGCTGGCCCAGATAGCTATGGCCGCTGGTTAAAACGCTTTCTGTCTTCGCCAGAAAGGCGTTGATTTCCCAGACGAGAAAGTCAAAGTGGCGCTGGCCGATGATAGTATGGAGTTGGTAGGCTTTATCGCCAAAAGCTGGCCATTGGGGCGTGAGGACAAACAGCAAAAAAGCGATTAACAACAGGTGAGTGAAGAAGCGGGCCAGGCGCCGCCGCCAGAGAGTAGCCATGCGTTCAATGATAATGAAGAGCGGCGCTGGTCACAAGCAAATAGCCATTGGGCTTAGGATCTGTTCAGCCGAAGCCCGTCAGATTTCCCCGAAGTAAAAAATAGTTTATTATAATAGCCAGGAGTTCAACTAAGCGCCGCTACCTGGGACGCTTACTTGCTCCGGCAGTCGGCAGTTTTCAGGAGCCTTTGGATGCGTTTCTTGATAACAGGCGGCGCTGGCTTTTTAGGCTCGGCGCTGGCCAATCGCCTGATACGGGATAACCATTACGTTCACGTGCTCGACGATTTGAGCAACGGCGAGCGATATTATTTGAGTTCGGCTGTTACCTTTACCCAGGGCGACGTAAACAATATCCCGCTGCTCTGGTCGCTCTTGCGCGACGTAGATTGCGTTTATCATCTGGCGGCGCGCGTTTCGGTAGCCCAATCCATGCTGCACCCTCGCGACTACAACCGGGTCAACGTGGGCGGTACGGTTAGCCTGATGGAGGCGATGCGCGATACGGGCGTACGTCGCGTCGTCTTTACCTCGTCCGGCGCAGTTTATGGCCGCCAGTCGCGCCAGCCTGTTCGCGAAAGTGATTTACCCCAACCAGACTCACCTTATGCCGTCAGCAAGTGGGCAGCCGAGCAGTACATCCACACGATTGCGACGCTGTGGCAAATTGAAACGGTGGCACTGCGTATCTTCAACGCCTACGGTCCGCGGCAAAGCCTGCCGCTTTCGCACGCGCCGGTAGTCCCCCGCTTTTTGCAGCAGGTATTGACGGGCGGCTCAGTGGTTATCTTTGGCAATGGGCAACAGAGTCGTGATTTTGTCTATGTTGGCGATGTCGTCGATGCCCTGGTGAGCGCTGCCACGGCGACGGAAGTTAATCGACAGGTCATCAACGTTGGCAGCGGCGCTGAGACGACGGTTGAGGCGCTGGTAGACAAAATAGAGGAAATAACGGGACAGGCCGTCAATCGGATTTATAACCGGGAAAAACCAGGCGGCGTGCCGCGCCTGGTTGCCGACATCAGCCAGGCGCAAGCGTTGCTGCGATTTCAACCTTTAACGACGTTGACGAACGGTCTACGGTTGATGCTGCGAGAGGATAGGCGATTTCGTTGAAAAGGTGGGAAGCGGAAGCGGGATGCGTGAAATGTGAAACGCCAGGAATACCGTTGGAATCCTGGCGTTTGTGTGCCCTGGAGAGGACTCGAACCTCCACGCCCGTAAGGGCATAGGCCCTCAACCTACTGCGTATGCCAATTCCGCCACCAGGGCTTAACTTTGCCAATTATAACGATTGGCAACCAGGTGTCAATCAGAGTTTCATTAATATCCACGCCACACAACGGCCGCGCTACTGAGAAATCTTTCTCAGAGTCATAGCCTGTTATTTGCGTTAAAATGCTAACAACAGAGAATGCGTTGAGGTATTTTATATGGCCGAAAGGAGATTGCTATCTTCTGACGCGGGAACGACGATATTGGATTACTTAAAACAACTGCCGGCTCCGGCCGCCTTTACACATGTTGAGAAGACGCGCCGGGCCCGCTGGTTAAATACTTTTTGTCTGGCCTTCACCGTTGCCGTTATCACACTTGTTTCCCTATTGCCTCTGGCCAACATGAGCAAGAGCCAGACCGATCAGGTGCTCTTCATCGTCGCCATTTTGCTGGGCGTTAATGCTACCGTTATCGTCATGGTGCGGCGCGGCTTCGTAGAACCGGGGGGGTGGCTTATATCCATCGCATCTCTGATCATGGTCACGTATACGATCATCGTTTTTGACGGCATACGCAGTTCGATGGTCGTGGGCTATTTTGTCATCGTGGCTGTAGTCAGTCTCTTTTTACAGGGGTGGGCTACGTTTGTTTTTCTGGTTCTCAACATCCTGACGCTGACGATCGTCTACGTGGCCGAGCAGCAAGGTGTTGTCACTCCTGCTATCACCCCCCAAGCGACCCTGGATGACTTAATGGTGCTGATTGTAGCTCTATGCCTCAACACTGTCGTGCTCCAACTGCTTCTATCTACCGTTGTTTCAAGCGCGGAAGAGGCACGCCGTACGGCAGTGGCGTTGGCAGATAGCAATTGGGAACTGCAGGCCAGCCAGGCGGCGCTACAGCAGTTGCACAGTGAACTGGAAGAACGCGTTGGCTTGCGCACGACCGAACTTTCTCAGGCCAACCTGGAGCTTCAGCGCCAGATTAGCGAGCGCCAGCGTACCGAAGCGGCTCTCAACGAAAGTGAACTCCGGTTCAATGCTATCTTCAATCATACGCTGGGTTTCACTGCCATTATGTCGCCGGATGGGACTTTAATTGACGTGAACCAGGCACCGCTTGAAGCCGGTGGCTTTAATCGGGAAGAGGTGCTCGGCCGGCCTTTTTGGGAAACCGGCTGGTGGCGTGGATTACCCGAAGAGCAGTCCACCTTGAAAGCAAGCATTGTCGAAGCGGCGCGCGGCCAACCCGTGCGCGGTGAAACCGTGTACCTGGCCGCAAACGGAACGAGGCGCTTTGCCGAACGCGTGCTTCACCCCATTAAGGATGATGACGGCCACGTCAAATTCCTTATTGCCGAAGGCCTTGACATTACGGAGCGCAAACGAGCTGAAGAGGCGCTGCGCCAGGCTCAAAAGACAGAAAGCCTGGGAGTGCTGGCCGGCGGCGTGGCCCACGACTTTAACAACCTGCTGGTAGCGATACTCGGCCAGACCTCGCTGGCGCAAGCTATTCTACCCGAGGAGAATCGGGCTTACGCTCACATTGAAAAAGCGGCCAAAGCAGCCAAGCGCGCGGCCGACCTCACCCGGCAGTTGTTGGCTTACTCAGGCCGGGGCCAGTTCGAGGCCCGCCCACTTAACTTGAACGTTCTTATCCAGGAAAACTTACATCTCTTTGAAGTAGCTATACCCAAGCACATTCACTTGCGCTCGCAACTGGCGCAGCCACTGCCTTTGATCGAAGCCGACACCGGCCAGATGCAGCAAATCATCATGAACCTGATTCTCAACGCCGTCGAGGCAATTGGCGACCAGCGCGGTACTATCATGGTAGCCACGGGCATTCACCGGATAACGGATGAAGATCGCAGCTATGGACAAAGTGGCGGTGAACCGCTGGCGGTGGGTAGCTATGTCACGTTGGAAATTACAGATAATGGGATTGGCATGGACGCCAGCACGCTAACAAGAATTTTCGATCCTTTCTTTACGACCAAACCAACCGGCCGCGGGTTGGGATTGGCGGCCGTCCTGGGAATCGTCAGGGGCCATAAAGGCGAACTACAGGTACACAGCCAGGTTGGCAATGGGACCACCTTTAAGGTGCTGTTGCCGGCGTTGGCTTTGAATATGACACCGGCTGTGCTAGCCACGGCCAATGAAGTTGGCCGACGCGGCTCTCAAGGTCTTATTCTGGTGATTGACGATGAAGCGCCCGTTCGTGAAGCCGTCGCCGATATTCTGGGGCTTGAAGGGATAACCGTGTTGACGGCCGCGAATGGCGCCACCGGAATCGAGTTATACCGGCAGTCTATGGATGACGTAAAGCTCGTCATTCTCGATTTATCGCTACCCGGCCTAAGCGGCGCCGAAATCTTTCGAGAATTGCGCCGGATGGATCCGGCCGTCAAAGTGCTGTTATCGTCTGGTTACGACCAGGTTGAGGCTACGCGCCACTTTATTGGGCAAGGGCTGGCCGGCTTTCTCCAGAAGCCTTATGAAAGCGAGGGGCTGGTTGAGAAAGTGCGCTCCTATTTATAAACCTACTGGAAACTTGACAAAGTAACGGCAACAGGCAGAATACTTCCCGCTATTCTAAACGTATAGGAGTAAAGGGAAGTCATGAGAAATTGGAAGCTTATTGTAACTGCTATTTATTGCCTGTATTTCGCCTTAGCCTGCGGCGGGGCCGCCACAACGCCGGCCCCCCTACCGCCTAACCCCATACCCGATAACGCCACAGCAGCGATAGAGGGGACCGCGCTACCGGTTCCGCCAACGCTGACTTCGGGAGCAACCGGTACGGCGCCGGAGACGGCTACACCCGGCGATCCCAACGCGATAACGTTGTTGACGAAAGCGGATTTTGGCAATGACCGCAATCCACTCACGGGGGAACTGGTCGATGATCCGGCCGTTCTGCAAAGGCGGCCGCTGGCCATCAAAATCTCTAACGCGCCACCTGTTTACGTGCGGCCGCAGTCCGGCCTGAATGACGCCGACCTGGTATACGAGCATACGTCGGAAGGGTCCATTACCCGCCTGACAGCCATCTTTTACGGCAAGACGCCGCCTCGGGCTGGCCCGATTCGCAGCGCCCGCCTGATCGACCTGGAGCTGCCGGCGATGTACGACGCGGCGCTGGCCTTTTCCGGGGCCAGCGCCGGCGTTAACGAGCGCCTCAATAGCTCGGACTTTCAGAGCCGTATCATTTACTCGAATGAGCCTGGCTACTTCCGCAGCGGTGAAGACAAGCCGTTTGAGCACACGCTCTACGGCAACCCGGCCGATTTCTGGCAGGCGCTGGCGGCCAAGGGGCAAAATACGCCGCCCGCCTTTAACACCTTTATGGCGTTCAGCAATAATGCACCGCCCGGCGGCGAACCGGCCGGCGCTGTCACGCTGAACTACCTGTGGGAAGTGGTGGAGTGGCGCTATGATCCGGAGATCGGCCGCTATCGTCGCTGGGCCGGCGGCGAACCGCACCTGGACGGCAATAGCGGCGAGCAGGTCACGGCCGCTAACGTTATCATCCTCACGCCGGTCCACATTGAAGACCCGACCATTTGCGAAGAAATTCGCGACGGAATATGCGCCCATCTCTCTATTCAGATCCAGCTATGGGGCACAGGTACGGGCATCATCCTCCGCGATGGCCAACAGTACCTTGTCACCTGGCATCGCGTTAACCGCAACGACATGCTCACTTTCACCAACAGCGAAGGCAATTCATTGCCGCTGCAAATCGGCAACAGTTGGGTGCAGGTCGTGCCGGATTGGTTGGAGGGGCCGGTACAGGTAACGCCGTGATAGAATTAGGTGGTGAGGGGGTGAAGGGGTGAGCGGGTGAGGGGGTGAAGGGGTGAGCGTCGTATAAGCTTCACAACTTTAAGGAGGGAATAACATGAGTAGTTATAGTCAGAACGCATCGGGATTTGAAGGTGTATCAGCGGGCTTTTGATGCTGCTATGCAGATTTTTGAGTTGTCAAGAGCGTTTCCGAAGGAGGAGGATTACTCGCTGACAGATCAAATCAGGCGATCTTCTCGCTCTGTCTGCGCCAATCTGGCCGAGGCGTGGCGTAAGCGGCGCTACGAGAAGTCGTTTATCAGCAAGCTGTCTGATTCGGAAAGCGAAGCGGCCGAAACACAAGTATGGCTAGAGTTCGCCGTCAAGTGTGGCTACATGGTCCGGGATGAGGCGGCAACCCTGTACCAGACGTACGACAACATTCTGGCAACACTGGTCGGCATGATCAACCACCCCAAATCATGGGTGCTTCCCGGCAAACAGAAGAAGTAACGAGCGAAACGATGAAGGGGAAAAGTTTCACCCCTTCACCCGCTCACCCGTTCATCTTTGGAGGAAACCCTGCACGACCAACAACTCCGCATTAAGGAGCGCGCCGCTGGCGGCG
>Ga0268386_10003851_pt1 | contig 10994 bp, 9 predicted proteins | sample RVTome_15_FD_200260 | JGI IMG/M metagenome (GOLD analysis project Ga0268386, IMG submission 200260) | Soil microbial communities from uranium-contaminated site in the Upper Colorado River Basin, Wyoming, United States - RVT150D86... ... | reverse complement strand
TGTCGGAGATGTTTCTCGGCGCGGTCGAGGCCAGTCAGGTTGCCGGTCTCGTCGTGTCCGGGACGATCGTGGCCCTGCTGGCCACCAGGCTGAGACCGTCGACCCTCGTGAGCGCCGGACTGCTCGGTGTGGGTGCCTTCGTCGGGGCAATCTCGGGGGCCACGGCGGTGTGGCACGTCATGGTGATGCTGTTCTTCGTCGGCATTGCGGTCGGTCCGGTTCAGGCAGGTGCCAACACCCTCAGCCAGACTCTGATCGAGGACTCGATGCGCGGGCGGGTGGGCGGGGCACTCAACACGCTGGTCTCGGGGGCAAACGTGGTCTCGATGGGTCTGGCCGGTCTCGCCGCGGCCGCCGTCGGCACCAGAAACGTCTTCCTTCTCTCGGGGGGCCTGGTCTTCCTCTCCGGCCTGCTGTCCTTTTTCCTCTTCCGCGAGTTGAGGGTCGCCTCCCTGTCAGACATGGAGAGGGCCGTAGCCGTAGCCGGAGGCGATCAGCTCAATAACGAGTAGGGGGCCTCACTCATCTGTCTCGTAACCGTCGTCGGGCTCCACGACTGCCTTGGAAGGCTTGTAGAAGTCGAGACGGTCGACCGGCATGACCACCGAGCTCAGGGTGTTGGACAGGTGGGCGCTGATCCGCTTGAGGTACCGGTACCACAGCGCACGTGGTGCCGAGTAGCGACCGGGAAGCTCAGAGCCGACGAACTGGATGATGTGGGCGTCGTAGTGCTGCAGGTCGTCCCGTATCGCCGGGATCAGTTCGTGCACGGCATCACCGTCCTGTTCGGAGAAGGCCCTGAGGGCCCTCTCAAGCAAGCCGGCAACGCGCGCTCGGTGCTTGGTGAGCTCCTCGAGATCGTCTGCTTCTCTGAACGTGACACCCATCTGGGCGAGATTCCAGATGTTCTTGCAGTAATCCCCGATTCGCTCGATGTCCTTGGCGATCGACATATAGGCGAGCATCAATCCGAGGTCGACCTCGGCTCCACGCACGGTGCCATGCACCAACAGCTCTCGTCTGATGGCGCGCTCGGTGCGATTGAGGTCCTTGTCTGTCTCCTCGAGCTGGTCTCCGGCGATGGTGACGTCCTCCTCTCCGAAGAGGGCAGACGTCGCCAACCGGAACGTGTCCTGACAGCTAGCCAGCATCTCGGTGATCTGCTGTTCGACGGTGTTCAGCTGGTCGGTGTCTCTGAAGATGGAGAACATGGTTTCCCTCCTCTAGGAAATCAACAATATTGCCAGGGGCGACACAACGAACACGCCGATGACATACCCCGCGACCAGGGATTTCTGTCGCGTCGCGGCTTCGGCGGTCTTCTCGGCGAGCCACAACGGCACGGCGCGGATCCGGGGCCAGGGATAGATGATCAGGATCCCCAGCACGTTGAAGGTGACATGTGCCAGGGCGATCACCAGCGCGTCGGGAGAGTCGGCGGCGAGTGAGGCGAGGAGAGCGGTGATGGTCGTGCCGATGTTGGCTCCGAGAGTGACCGGGAACGCGTTCTGCAACGTGAGGACGCCGGCTGCCACCAACGGGACGAGGATCGAAGTCGTGATCGAGGAGCTCTGCACGGCGACAGTCATGAGGAGCCCGGCGGTGAGGGCTCCGACGCCGGCACCTTTGCTCAGGATCCCGTTGATCGCGCTCTCGATCCGTCCTGACATGACCCGCTTCATCTGACGGGTGATCATCCAGAGGGCAACGAAGATCAGCCCAAGACCGAGGACCAGGAAGATCGTTCCTGCGGCCGTCTCCCAGCCCTGTGAGGAGATGAGTTCCTCCAGTCGCGACACCGGCGCCGAGATGGCGTCTTTGATCGGGCTCGATCCTGAGCCGCCTCGTGGCAGCAGGTCACCGACGGTGTCGGCCGTCCAGGTCGCGATCCGGGACACGAGACCGAATGCGACCTCGAGTGGCAGGAGGATCGCCACCGAGATCAGGTTGAAGTAGTCGTGGATGGTTGCCGCGGCGAAGGCACGCTCGAAGTAGGGGCCCTGTCTGACGTGTCCCAGGGAGGCCAGTGTGTTGGTGACCGTGGTGCCGATGTTGGCGCCCATGACCATGGGCACCGCGCTTTCGACCGGGAGCACGCCCGAGCCGACGAGGCCGACGATGGTCGCGGTCGTCACTGATGAGGACTGGACCAGGACGGTGGCCAGGACCCCGGCCGCCAGGCCGGCGATCGGGTTGGCCACGGACGCGAAGACGCCATCGACGAAGTCGCTGCCAAACGAGGAGATGCCCTCCTCCAACGACTTGACCCCGACCAGGAAGAGGTAGAGGAACAACAGTGCAAGACCCAGTCGGATCGCAGTCTCGGTCTGGGCAGCATCAACTGGCGCGCGCTCGGGCGCCTGGCGTCCCGAATCTCCCATGGGCATCGGGCAGGGTAGGTGCCGGTGGGTCCGTGCGCCCGATCAACCAACCGTTCTGTGCGGGTTTTTGTTGGCTATCGCGCCACTAATCCGCACAGAACGGTTCCGGCTACCTGTAGTCGGGGTTGGGGAAGTCGAAGCGGCAGCCGGCCTCCCACTTGGAGCGCTGGTTTCCGTGGGCGGGGAACCCTCCGGCGTCGCGAAGCATTCGCGCCATGTGGAGGAGGTTCCAGGTCATGAAAGTGGTGTTGCGGTTGGTGAAGTCGTTCTGGGGCCCGCCTGACCCCTCGTCGCGGTAGGACGGCCCCGGCCCGGCCTCACCGATCCAGCCGGCGTCTGCCTGGGGCGGGACGGTGAAGCCGAGATGCTGGAGCCCGTAGAGGATGCTCATCGAGCAATGCTTGATCCCGTCCTCGTTGCCGGTGACGATGCAACCGCCGACGCGCCCGTAGTAGGCGTATTGCCCGGCCTCGTTCAACTGGCCGGAGTTTCCATAGAGACGTTCGATCACCCGGGTGCACACCGACGACTTCTCTCCCAGCCAGATCGGGGTCCCGATGACGAGAATGTCGGCGTCGAGGACGCGCTCGAAGAGGGCGGGCCACTCGTCGACCTCCCAGCCATGATCGGTCATGTCGGGCCAGACACCGGCAGGGATCTCGTGGTCGCTCGCTCGCATCGTGTCGATGGCGACACCCTGACGCCGCATTATCTCCATGGAGACGTCCATCAGGCCTTGCGTGTGCGAGAGCTCCGGTGACTTCTTCAGGGTGGTGTTGATGAACATGGCCTTCAGGTCGCTGAAGTCCCATGTGTCCTGGGTGCCGAGCTCCTCGGCCATCGGTGCCAACTTGGTCACTCTGATCCTCCTCGATGATCGAGGGGACGTTATCGAGCGAGAGGTAAGGGCGATCTAAGTGCTCGTCAGACCACCTGGACCCAGGCCATGACCTCGGGGAGGCGCCGACGGAGCAGCTTCGAGGAGAGCCAGAGCGAGATGGAGTAGACGATCACACCCCAGAGAATGGTTGCCAGAGCCGTGAACCAAGGAGCCACCGCAGATCCGAAGGAGACGGTGAGGGCCACCACCGACGCCGGAAGGACCAGAAGGAGACCGATGGTGAAGAACGAGATCGTCTGGCTGACAATGGCGAGACAGCCCTGCTCGGTCGATTGGGCGAAGACGTCGGTGCCTTCCCGGGGAAGCCGGAGGGGAGTGAGCACCGACACGAAGTTGCCCACCGCCAGCTGACACCCGATCGCCGAGATCATCAGCGGGAAGACCAGCCAGGTCCAAGTCCAGAACCCGGTGAACCAGGAGAGAAGGATGGCCAACAGAGTGGTCTCGATGACCAGGGCTGTGGCCACGGCCAGGTTCTTTCCGAGGAGGAGCTGTCGGGGTGATGCGGGGAGGACGAACAGGTAGCTGGCTGCGTTCCGTTCCCAGCCGAACAGGTTCAATGCGATTGGCAGTCCGACGAAGAGGACGAGGACCGGAGCCATCAGCGGCGCCCAGTCGTTGTCGCGTATGTCGAAGAAACCGGTGGTTCCCATGATCGTGCCCGCCACCGCCAGCCCCACGAAGATGATGGTTCCTGTCCAGACGAGACGCTGTCTCGGGTCCCTCACGTAGAAACGGAGCTCTTTTCGGGCCAGGGTCGGGACGGTTCCCCAGAGGCCAGTCGTGAATCCGCTTCGCCTGGCCCGGGCGGCAGGGCGGCTCCCTTCCAGAGGTGTCGTGAGCATCCAGCCGAGCAGGCGCTCCCAGAGGTATACGAGAGCAAGCAAGCCAACTGCTGCCGCCAGAAGGTAGACGAGCGCACCGGTGATGTTGCCGGCGGCAGCTTCGATGATGGAACGCTGCGCTGCCACCGGAGGGGCGATCGCCGACCAGTCCAGTATCGCGTTCTCGGTGACCGCAGAAGCCAGACCCTGCGCAGAGATCGAGCTCGAGATCGATCGATAGACGAAGAACGACCCTGCGGCCAGCCCGAGGATCAAGAAGGTGGCCACGTCCCGCCCCCTCCGGGTGCGAAGAATCGCCGAAACCGCGGCGGAGAAGAGTTGGGAACCGACAGCCAGCAGTCCGAGGTAGACCAGGTAGGCGGGAGCCATGACCCACCAGCCGGCACTGAGGACGGTTGCGTTGGCTCCGAGCACGAGAATGGGGACGACCGTGGCCGGCGCCACGAAGCTGGCCGCGGCCAGCCCGGTGACCATCTCCCTGTGACTCACCGGCAATACCGCCAGTTGCTGGGGGTCGAGGTTCTCGTCGAGGGGGAAGATGATGACCGGGAGGGTCACCCATGCCGCGAAGAAGAGCAGTGCAGCCCAACCCATGAAGTTGGAGAGGGATTCACCGTCGAGTGTGGCGGCAGTCTCCACGAGCCCGGTTGCGAGATACCAGCCGACCCAACCGAGGAGCAAGGTCGCGACCGGGAAACCGAACCGCCGCTGCGTGTCGTGGCGGACTCCGTTCCAGGTGAGTCGAGCCTTCAGTCCGATGAGGTGTCGTACCACGAGAGTTGGTCGACCCCTTCCCCACCCACGGCGGCGATGAATGCGTCCTCGACGGTCTCCTTGTCGGTGAGCCTGCAGAGCCCTTCAGGAGTCTCCTCGATGGTGAGACGGCCGTCGACCATGATCCCGATCCGGGTGCAGAGTTTCTCGACCAGGTGCATCTCATGGGACGAGAAGACGATGGTGGTTCCTCCCGCCGCCGCCTGTTGTAGGAGATTCCTGATGAGTCGGGCCGAGACCGCGTCGACACCTTCGAACGGCTCGTCGAGGAACAGAACCGGCGGCTTGTGGATGATGGCCGCACCCAGCGCGATCTTCTTGCGCATGCCTCTCGAGTAGTCACCTATCAGCTTCGAGCCCGCCGTGGTCAGGTCGAGCATGTCGAGCAGCTCACCGCGTCGCTTGAGGGCTTCGGACCGGTCGAGACCGTGCATGGAAGCGGTGAAGTCGAGAAGCTCGGCGCCGGTGAGACGCTCGTACAGGTTGAACTCCTCGGGGAGCACTCCGATGCGCGCCTTGACCTCGGTGGGTGACTGCCAGGTGTCGAACTCGCCGATGCCGACCGCACCGGCGTTGGGCCTGAGCAGGCCGACGATGCACTTTATGGTGGTGGTCTTGCCGGCACCGTTCTGGCCGAGCAGCCCGTAGAACTCACCGGGCATGATGGTGAGGTCGACCTCGTCGACGGCGATGGTCTTGCCGAACTTTCGCACCAGGCCGCGCGACCAAACGGCCGGTCGGGTTTGGGCGTGGTCCAGCGCAGCGTTATCGGTCAGGGACTGAGTCACTGCGCTGAAGTATCGACGCGTCGGCCACATAAATGAAGTAGGCGCAACCACCACGCCTTCTCGAACCCGGGGTTGCTCGGGTCATATATGACCCATATCAGCTCATCTCGGGTCCAGGGTGAATCCGTCATTCTCAGCCTGTACCGTGGAGAGCACGTGCAATATCAGGCTCTTTACCGGAAATACCGGCCCCAGAACTTCGACGCCGTCATCGGCCAAGCCCACGTCACCACCACTCTGGCTCGCGAGGTGGCCGACGATCGGGTAGCCCATGCTTATTTGTTCACCGGCCCCCGCGGCACCGGGAAGACCACCACGGCCCGCATCCTGGCCAAGGCTCTCAACTGTGAGAACAGAAACAGCGACGGGTCACCATGTGGTGTGTGCGGGAGCTGTGTCGCCATCACTGAAGGCAACAGCCTCGACGTAATGGAGCTCGACGCCGCCTCCCACAACTCGGTCGACGACATCCGGGACATCAAACTGAGCGTCACCACTGTCGCCTCGGCCGCCAACTCGAAACGGGTTTTCGTCCTCGACGAGGCGCACATGTTGTCCAAGGCGGCCGGCAACGCCCTCCTCAAGACTCTCGAGGAACCCCCCGAGCACGTCCACTTCGTCCTCGCCACAACCGAGCCCTACAAGCTGCTCGACACGATCCGGAGCAGGACTCAGCGCTTCGACTTCCACCCCGTCCCGGTGGAGGAGCTAGCCGGCTATCTGAGCACGATCGCCGATCGAGAGGGATACAAGACCGATCCGACTGCCCTCATCGCCATCGCAAGGCATGCGGGCGGTTCGGTGCGCGATTCGCTCTCCCTCCTCGAACAGGTTGCCGCGCTCGGCTCGGGCACGGCAGATGTAGGGGGAGTGCGACGCGCCCTCGGGCTCGCCGATTCCGAGACGTTCTCCCGTCTCGCCCACGCGATTGCCTCCCAGGATGCCAAGGCCGGGCTGGAGCTGGTCGCAGAGCTGGCCGCGACAGGGGTCGACCTGCGCCGTTTCGTCTCCGAGTCGATCGGGTTCTTTCGCGGCGTCTTCCTCGCTCACTACGCACCGAACCTGGCCGAGATCGCCGACGAACCACCGGAGGTCTACGAGTCGTGGCGCAAGGTCGCCGAGATGGTCACCGCCAATGACGTCTTGCGAACGGTCGACTTGTTGTCCGAGGCCCTGGTGAGGCTGAGGGAGGGCAGAGAGGAGCGGCTGATGACGGAGCTCGCGATCATCAAGCTGGCCCGGCCCGAGATCGCGACCGATCCTCAGGCTCTCATCTCACGAATGGATCGACTGGAGCGCCGGATCGGCAAGCCCGAGCACCTCCCCGCCCAAACTGCTGGAGCGACACCCAAGCGGGAAACCCCGGCCGCCGAGTCTGTCCCTCCACCGGCCGCAACACCACCGACGGGCCCGGTCAACCAGGACGAGCTGGCCAAGGCGGCCGCACCCCTTGTCTCCGAGACCGAGGAAGAGTCCGCGCCGGCACCGAAGATCGACATCACCTTCGAGCAGCTACAGAAGGTATGGCCCGGGCTCTTTGGAGGCTTGCGTGATTTGCTCGGCGCCCGCCGCTGGGCCTTCTTTCGTGAGGCCGTCCCCGGCGACGTCGAGGGCAACACGATCATCCTCGAGGTGGCACACGACTTTCATCTCAGCTCCCTCGAGCAAGACGATGCCGTTGCTCCCATAGTCTCTGCCAAGGCGAGCGACCTCCTCGGAGGCCAGGTCAAGGTCAAGTTTCGACTCAAGAGCGGCGCCGACGACGGCGGCACCGACGATTCAGTCGATCTGTCTGAGCTCGAAGATCGTCCTGATGCCACCACCGACCCAGCGACACTTCTCCAGTCGGAACTCGGGGCCCGAGTTGTCGAAGACTGACGGTCCTCGTACTTGACATCTCATACCTAATACCCTTCAGACCATGAACCGTCAGCCAGACATGCGCCAGATCATGAAACAGGCCCAGCAGATGCAGGAGCAGTTGGCCCGGACTCAGGCCGAGCTGGCTGATCGACGCTTCGAAGGCACCGCCGGCGGTGGAATGGTCACCGCCGTCGTGACCGGTGGCCCTGAGCTCATCGAGGTGAAGATCTCGCCTGAAGTAGTCGACCCTGACGATGTCGAGATGCTCGAAGATCTCGTCGTCGCTGCGGTGCGACAGGCGATGGACGAGGCGGTGAAGACCACCAACGAGGAGTTGGGTGGCATCACCGGAGGCCTCGGCGGGCTTCTCGGTTGATGTTCGAAGGTCCGGTTCAACGGCTCATCGACGAGCTGAGCCGTCTCCCCGGGATCGGCGGCAAGTCTGCTCAGCGACTGGCGTTTCACCTTCTGACGGTCGAGCAAGCGGATGCTCGTCGGCTCGCCTCCGCCATATCAGATATGCGCGACCAGGTAACGCAGTGCGAGCGTTGCTTCAACGTGGCGGCCGGAGAGCTCTGTGCCATCTGTCGCGACACCAGGCGCGACGACAGTGTGGTGTGCGTGGTGGAGCGCCCTCAGGACATCGTGGTGGTGGAGAGGACTCAGGAGTTTCGGGGCCGCTATCACGTTCTCGGTGGGTCGCTCTCTCCGATCAACGGGATCGGCCCCGGCCAGCTTCGCTTCGATGAGTTGCGAAAACGGTTCGAGCCTGAAGGAATCAAGGAGCTGATCGTGGCCACCAACCCCACCGTCGAAGGTGATGCCACGGCCATGTACATCGCCCGCGAGTTCAAACCGCTGGGCTTGCGGGTGACCCGTCTCGCCTCGGGTCTCCCCGTGGGCGGGGACCTCGACTACGCCGACGAGCTCACCCTCGGGCGGGCGCTCCTCGGGCGCTCCGAGCTCTGACCAAACACGCCAACCCTGCCACTGTCGAGCTCAGGTAGCGGGTCGAGGATTCACACCTCAGGTAGTTGGCCCCGTATACGGGGCTAACTATCCCGAGAGTTGGCTCCTGGCATTGCCCGGGGGTGTCTGGAACCCTGGGTTCGCGAAGTTAATCCAACCTGAGCCGTCACTGCCTGGCCTTTCGCGCGTACTGTTGCACGGTCCTGCCCTGGAAGGAGGAGCATGAACAAACAGCAGTACGCCAAGATGATGGAGCGGAGGCAGTTCCTGAAGATGGCATCCATGGGTGCGTTGGGGGCTGCAGCCCTCGCCGCGTGCTCGTCGGGCGACCCCGAACTCGACGAGGCTGCGGGTGACTCCAGCCTCCCCGAGATGGAGTGGGAGATAGCCACCAGCTGGCCTACCTCGTTGGACACCATCTTCGGCGGCGCTGAGACCTTCGCCGATCGAGTGTCGGCGATGACCGGCGGCCGGTTCATGATCACGGCCCAGCCCGGTGGTGAGGTGGTTCCGGCCCTGGAGATTCTCCAGAATGTGGAGACGAACTCCATCGACGCCGGTCATACCGCCTCCTACTACTACGTCGGTCTCGACCCCACGACTGCGTTCGGCACTGCGGTGCCGTTCGGTCTCACTGCCCGACAGAACAACGCCTGGCTCTACGAGGCAGGTGGCCTCGAGTTGATGCAGGAGTTCTACGCCGACCGTTTCAACGCCATCCAGTTCCCGGCCGGGAACACAGGCGTGCAAATGGGCGGCTGGTTCAACGTCGAATTGAATGGTCTCTCCGACCTTCAGGGCCTCGTGATGAGGATCCCTGGTCTCGGCGGTGCAGTGATGACCGAGCTCGGTGTCACAGTGCAGGTGATTGCAGGTGGCGAGATCTTCCAGGCGTTGCAGACAGGTGCGGTGGACGCCGCCGAGTGGGTCGGACCATACGACGACCAGGTTCTAGGCTTCCAGGACGTCGCCGACTTCTACTACCACCCTGGTTGGTGGGAGCCGGGCCCGACCCTCGAAGTCCAGATCCCCTTGGAGAAGTGGGACGCGCTTCCGGAGGTGTATCAGGAGATCATCAAGACGGCGGCCTTCGAGGCCAACACCAGCATGATGGCTGCCTATGACGCCAAGAATCCCCAGGCGTTCCAGGAGATCCTGAGCAACTCGGACGTCACCGTCCTGCCTTATCCCGATGAGGTGATGGAAGCGGCGGCAGACGCTGCCAACCAGATCAACGATGACAACGCGGCGGCCAACCAGGCCTTCGCCGACATCTACGACCACTGGAACAACTTCCGCACTCAAGTGCATCCCTGGTTCGCCATTGCGGAGACGTCGTATCTCGATTTCATCGCTACGACGAGCGAATAGACGAGATCCCGTACGAGCAGGAGAGCCCCGCCGACTCGGCGGGGCTCTCACGCGTCAGAGCGTCAGAGCGTGCCTCAGCGCCTCGAGTGGCGCCTCGTCGCCGAAGAACTGATCGACCAACCAGGTCACGGTCTCCGGCCAGATCATGACGATGATCAGACCGACGGTCTGTAGGGCCATGAAGGGCAAAGCGCCCTTGTGGATGTCGCTCGTCTTCACCTCGGGCGGCGCCACCGATTGGAGATAGAACAGTGAGAACCCGACCGGCGGTGAGATGAACGCCATGTTCAAGTTGATGGCCATCATCACCGCGAACCAGACCATCAGGGGTCCGGTGATACCGAGCTCGGTCGCAGCCGGCACGAACAATGGCATCACGATGAAGGAGATCTCGAGAAACTCGAGATTGATTCCCAGCAGAAAGACAACGATGTTGGCCACGATTATGAAGCCCCACAGCCCACCCGGTATCGCTGTGAGCCACTCCGTGATCAAGTCCTGACCGTTGAGTTGGTTGAAGACGAGAGCAAAGAAAGTCGAGGCGAAGAGGATTTGGAGGACCAGCCCGGTGATGTTGGCCGTGGACCGGGCGGCGTCCATGATCATCCTCCAACTGAAGTTTCGGTAGACCAGGGCGAGCAAGACGGCGCCAATCGCTCCGACGGCTCCCGCCTCCGATGCTGTCGCGATGCCGGCAAAGATCGAGCCGAGCACGGCGAAGATGAGGAACAGCGGGGGTATCACCACCTTCAGAGTCGCGACCGCGAGTTGGCCGCCGCTCATCGTGCGCTCTTCTTTGGGTATCGCCGGTGCGTAGCTCGGCTTTATGTAGGCGATGACGACGGCGTAGATGGCGAAGATCACCGAGAGCATGATTCCGGGGATCAACGCACCTGCGAACAGCTCCCCAACGGAAACCGGAATGAACTGGGCCAGGACGATCAAGACCAGGCTGGGAGGTATCAACTGGGCAAGAGTCCCGGCGCCGACGATCACCCCCGATGCCAGCTTGGGGTCGTAGTTGTACTTCATCATCACCGGCAGGGCGAGCAGCCCCATCACGATCACGGTGGCGGCGACGACACCGGTGGCGGCGGCGAGA
>Ga0268386_10003850_pt1 | contig 10994 bp, 6 predicted proteins | sample RVTome_15_FD_200260 | JGI IMG/M metagenome (GOLD analysis project Ga0268386, IMG submission 200260) | Soil microbial communities from uranium-contaminated site in the Upper Colorado River Basin, Wyoming, United States - RVT150D86... ... | reverse complement strand
GGTGCCGCCCCCGTGAGCAGCGACCAGCTGCCTGCCCGTATGCCGTCGCGCAAGCGGAACGCATCGCGATTGAATTCCGCCGTGCGCTCGAAGATGCGCTCGTACTGTGCCGGCATCTCGCGCGTGCGGGGCGTTTCGGTGCCGGCGGTGAACCACCAGCCGTCGAGCGCCTGCAGGCCGTCCTGCGGCTCGCCCTGCGGGCGATCGCGTGAACAGACGATGTGATAGACGAGGTCGCTTTCGTCGTCGGCGAGGATATGCGGCAGGCTTTCGCTGTGGCCCGGAAAGCCGGGCATTACGTCCCAGTGATGGAACCAGACGACCTGCGCCGTGCCGCCGGCCTGCGCCGATGGCTTGCCGTCCCACAGCGCCAGCAGTATGTGGCAGTGCGCGCACAGATAGATGCCCAGCCGGGCGTAATGGGCATCCCTGCGCGGACCGGGGTCACCGACCGTTTCCGGCGTATCGCCGGGCAGCAGCGGCAGCTCGATGACCTCGGCACCGGCGCAGAGTTCGCGAAACCGCTGGAGCGAACCCGGCGCCTGAAAGTCACGCTCATAAAGCGCGGCCGGGAAGGGGAGGGGCACGATCAGCGGGATCGCCAGCGCCCGCGCTTCCTCGGCCACGAGCCGGTCGGCGCCTTCCGCCAATGCCGTCATGACGACCAGCGGCAGGTCCGGATGGCTGGCGCGCAGGTCCAGCAGGAACTCCCGCACGCGATTGCGCACCGCGGGCAGCTCCGCCGGCACGAGGTCCCGGTGACCCGTCACCGCGACGACGAGCGGCACGCGCTCGTCGTCGCTCCGGATCACCGCGTCCCGGTCCGCCACGGCCGGCGGGACGTCGAGGGGGCGGTCCCGCACCGCCCGTGCGGGTTCACTCGCCGCAGTCGACATCCACGAGTTCGTGATGCCCATTGTCGTCGCGCAACCTCGCCGGCGGACAGTACGGCAGCTGTGCCGCCGTTTCCATGCTGAAGAACGCCAGCGGGAGGAAGCGGCCGAACACCTCTGCGTAGTAGCTGGCCGGCAGACCCGAATCCGGATCGACGATCGCCGCCTTGGCATCGTAGACGGCGAGCGCACCGGCATCGAAGAAGGCCGAGGCGTTGGCAAACTTGCCCTTCTTCACCTCCTGCAGCGCAAGGGCAATGTACTCCAGCAGCGCTTCCCGCAGCGACAGCAGGGGTTCCGTGCCGGGCAGCCGATTGACGACCGTCGTCAGCCGCTCCGCCCGCAGCCCGATTTCGCCCTGCAGCGCCTTGGCCAGCGCGCCCTTGATCTTGCTTGCATTCTTTGCCTGGAGGTAAAGCGGATCCGCGCAGATCACGACCAGCGACTTGCCAGGGTCGAGGCTGCGGGACGGATTGCTGCAGAAGAAAGTCGTGTCATAGACCTCGCCCTGTTCGGGCGTGTCCACCGTGTTGCCGGGAGATTCCGGGCTGGGGTGGTAGTAGATGCGCGCACCGGTATCCTTGCAGCCATCGAGCTGTGGGATGGCAACGTCGGCCAGTTCCTTGACCTGCCGGAAATCGCCGGGCGGAAGCTCGAAGTTCTTGTTGATATCGACGACGATCAGGAGCGAGGTGGCGGCATCATCCGGCAGCGGGAAGCCACGGCAGGAATCCGGAATCCGGTATGGGAAATCGAGCCCGGTCAAGGTGAGCTCACCGCCCGCTGCGCCGCGTGGATCAACCAGGAAGTTGAAGTTGGCGATGATCGTGTCCTCGCCCACGAATTCGCTCTGCGTGTAATGCAGCTCGAGCGTATTCCGGATCCGGCAGCCGGTCTGATCGGGTGTGCCGGGATCGTCGCGGCAGTCGGCCGCGGGGACGACATCGCTATTGATGGCGACCCCCTCCGGGTTCTGCACACCGCCTTCGATAACCTGGAATTGCAGGGCCCCGTCCACCCGTGCAAGGCTCAGCTCGCCGTTCTGATCCACGTCGAGCAGGAACCGGATGAAGCGGCCTCGCTGCCGGTCCGCGACGGCCATGTACGTCCCGATGGGTCCGATCCCGGCGGCGATGCCCAGCGGTCCATTGCCGAGTTCCTCGGCGACGAATACGCGGCTCCCCAGCGGCGACTGTCCGGGCAGGGTGGCCACGGGCGCCAGCACGCTGCCGCCGCCGGCCGCCTCGAAGGCCAGCTTCAGCACGCGGCCGCCGGACAAGGCGATGAGCAGGTCCTCGCTGTGGCTCGCGGCGTCCGTGGCACTGCCGATGCCGCCGGTGCCGGGCACGAAGGCCATACCCGTCGCCGTTTCCGAGCCGAAGAAGGTTTCGTCCACCAGGACCTGCGCCGGCGGGAGATTCGCCGTCGTGCCGTCGAGCAGGTCGGCGATGTCTGTGCCACGAACGCGTGCGATCGTGGCCGGACTGGCCGTCAGCACCAGCAGGTCGCCGACGTCGAGGCCGCCTCCGGGCACCCGGGTGAACTCGGTGTCGGAAAGCCCGACCACCGGCGTGGGCGCGCCCCCGTCGACGATCCGGAACTGGCCGCCGGGCACGGGCGCGCCAAACGGGTAGGGATCGGCGCCACACTCGGCCGGCTGAAACAGCCACAGGGTGGGCGTCGTGCCGGCCGTGCCCGTGTCGACGACTGACATCAGGCGCTCGTCGCTCAATGAGATGCCGTCCGGACGGAGCGGACAGTTGCTACCGGTGCACAGTTCGGTGGCGGTGCCGCGCCCAGCGCGATACAGCAGGATCTGGCCACGGTTAGTGTCGGCCGCGACGACGTCCATCCGCGTGTCGCACAGATCCTTGAAGAAGCCGAACGATTTCAGGCTCGTGCGCTGGTTTGCGTCGTCGTTCAGCACGACCGCCAGACCATTCTCGAAATCCGGCCACAGCAGATTGCCGTTGGCCGAATTGCCGCCGACCGCATCCAAGACGGGCGGCGCGCCAGCCTGCTGGCTGGCCGCGGGTCCGGCGGTCAGGAAAAGTACGGAGACAAGAGCCAAGGCCGCGCCTGGCACGCGGCCCGCGCCGTTTGAATACGTCATCGGACACCCCCACCAACGCCCCGACGCATGAAGGGCTGGAATCTTATTTCTAAGTGCCCTTCGGAATGTACTTATATCACGGGGACTGGCGGCCCGCGGCCGTACTTAACAACTGCTGGTATTTCTGTGCGTCGCCGAGGCGGTTCCACTCCTCATAGAGCTGGATGAGACGCCTGAGCGTCTGGCGCTTCAGGTCTGCCTTGGCACCCGTTTCCGCCTCGAGCCGTTCCAGGCTCTTGAGCAGGCTCGCCTCCGCGTCCTCGAGGCGCCCTGCTGCCAGCAGGCAGGCCCCCTCGAGCCCGCGGGCCACTGCGACCCGCCAGTGGTCGACGCCGAGCGCGTCGCCCAGCAGCGTGACGATGCCGTCGCCCAGTTCGCACGCCTGATCCATCCGGCCGTCGTCGGCGAGATGGTTGGCAAGGGCCAGCCGGCTGAGCGCCACATCGGGGTGCCCCGCGCCGAGCAGGCGCTCGCGCATGGCCAATGCATCGCGCAACAGGGTCTCCGCTTCCTCGTTGGCGCCCGTGTCGGCCAGCCATTGCGCCAGCGTCATCATGCCGTTGGCGACTGCCGTATGCTCCGGCCCGTACCGGTCGCGGCGAATCTGCAGCGATGCCCGGCCCAGCTCCACCGCCTCCGCCGTCCGCCCGGCATCGTCCAGCGCCAGGCCGAGGTTAAGCATCGTGACGGCGAGCTCCGTGTGGGTTTCGCCGAGCACGTGGCGCTGAATCTCCAGGGCCTCGCGGAAAGTGGCCTCCGCTGCCGCCAGATCGCCGCGGTCGCGTAGCAGCATCGCGAGATTGTTCATGCCGATGGCGATCTCGTTGTTCGCCTCGGGCAGGAGCGCCCGCTTCATCGTCAGCGCATCGCGGAACAGCGATTCCGCCCGCCCGGCATCGCCCTGCGTGAAGACGACGAGCGCCAGGTTGTTCAGGTTCTCGGCCACCTTCGGGTGCGGCTCGTTGCCGACCAGCTTCCGGTGCATGGCCAGAGCCTCTTCGAGCAGCTCCTGCGCCTGGGAGTAGTCTCCCTGGTCGAACCGGTTCATCCCCAGTTCCTCGAGCGTCTCCGCGACGGCCAGGTGCTGTTCGCCCAGTGACTCGCGGCGGATGGCGAGCGCGTCCCGCAGCAGTGTTTCGGCACTCGCGTAGTCCCCGCGCAGCCCCTTCACGTAGGCCAGTCCGGTCAGCGTCTCGGCTACGTGCGGATGGCGGGGACCGAACACCTCGCGGCGCGTATCCAGCGCCTCCTGATAGGCCTGCTCCGCCTCGTCGAAATTGGCCTTCAGGGCCAGCACGAAGCCGAGGTGATTGAGGCTCGAGGCGATGTCGCCCCCCGACGGATTCGGCAGGCGCCGCCGGCGGTCCAGCGACAGGCGCAGCATGGGCTCCGCCTCGTCCAGCGCCCCGAGGCTGGTATAGACCTTGCCAAGGGTTTCCATCAGCCGGGCCTGAATCTCCGGCTCGCTCACGAGCTCCCGGTCGATGCGCGCCGCGCCGGCGCGCAGAATCTCGGCCGCGGTGATTTCCTTGCCGCGCGCCTCGGACGGGTCGGAAACCTCGAAGAGGCCAACGACGAAATCCGAAGTGCGGCTGGCGGTCTCGGCCTCGACTTCGGCGCGCGCCCGCTCGGCATCGGCCCGGCGCCGCTCCTGGTTCGCAAAGAATGCGGTGAGGCTCGTGGCGACCGCGAGCACGGCGAGCGCCGCGACTACGGCGCGTTTCGCGTTCTGGCGGCGGCGCGCCGCCAGCATCGATGCCTGAATGAAGCTCGCCTCGGCGTCCGTGAGGCGGGCGCTGGTCGTCATGAGCGCCCGGCCCTCGTCCAGCGGCTTGCCGGGCGGCAGCAAGAGGTCTGCACTGCGCTCGTCCCGGACCCAGTGGTCGGCCGCCGCCGCAATGCGGCCGTGGATGCGCAGATTTTCGCGGTTCTGTTCCACCCATTCGCGCGCCCGCGGCCAGTGCCGGAGCAGGGCTTCGTGGGTGATCATCACCGCGCCGCGGCCCTCATCGTCGAGCTCGCTGACGAAAAGCCGCGCCTCCACGAACGCCTCGACGAGGCGCCGCTCGGCGTCCGTGTCGTGGAATTCCTCCTGTGGCGCCCGCCGGCGGCCGATGGCCTCCTGGCCGTCGTGTCGCATGTGGACTAGGGTATTGAGCGCCTGCGGGAGCTCGGCCTGTACGTCGGCGGGGAGCCGCTCGAATACCGTTTCCGCCCTCCACGCGAGGGAACCTTCGACGCCGCCGAGCTCACGGTAGGCCTCGAGCGTCAGCGTGCCGTCCTCGCGACGGCGCTGATATAGCTCTTCCAGAGTGAACTGCAGGAGCGGTAGGAGCTCGGGCCTCGCCGCCGCGGCGTCGCGCAGCATGTCGTCGAGGCGCTCGTCGGTGCCGAAGTCCTGCTCGAAGCGCAAACCCGCCGCGCGCGTCGGGAGCCTGACCATCTGCCCAATCTCGCTCGCCGTCGGCGGCATCAGGTCGTATTGTCCGGCGCCCTCCTTGAGCGCGACGAGGGCCGGGAGCGACGTGCAGCGCGGATACAGGTCGGCCCGAAACGTCGTGACGACCCAGACCCGGCCGCTGCGCGCCAGCGCGTCGATGGTCTCGATGAATCGCTGACGTTCCTCGGGCGTCACCCAGTCCTGTGTGAAGATCTCCTCCATCTGGTCGACGAGGAGCGCGAGGCGCGCCTCCGGCGGGCGGCCGTCGGGCGTCCTTCCTGCCAGCTGGGCCGCGTCCCGTACCAGGGCCGACTTGATCAGACTCACCGCCGCTTGGGGCGAGCTGCGCAGCACGCCGGCCAGCTCGTCGGCGCTCGTTTCCTCGAGGCTGACGCCGTGTTCGCGGAGGAGGGCCGTCGCGAGGCCGGAGAAGAGATCACCGCGAACGTCGCTCGGCCGGAATACCGCACGCCGCCACAGCCCGACGCCTTCGATCACGCCCGGTTGCGCCAACATCGGCAGCACGCCGGCGCGCGCCAGCGACGACTTGCCGCCGCCGCTCATGCCCAGGACCATGACGAACGCACGGCCATCCACAGACTGTCGCCGCAGCGCCTCGATCACGTCGGCGATCGCCCGCGTGCGCCCGAAGAAGATCGGCGCGTGCTCGTATTCGAACGTCTGCAGGCCGCGGTACGGCGACCCCTTCTTCCACACCGCCGCAGCGGCCGCCTCGCGCCCGTCCAGCTCCGGCAGGGCGCGCAGGACGATCTTGTGCAAGTGCCGCTCGAGGACGAGCTCGAATTCGCTCGGCGATTCGAACGGATGGAAAGCCGCCTTCAGGCTGCCGTCCTCGTTGTCGTGGAACCAGTTTGCGATGAAGCGGTCGAGCTTGCGCTTCTGCTCGATTCGACTCAGAAGCGCCGCTTCGTCGTCCAGGTGCACCGATGTCTTCGCGGTCTTGCGATACACGAGCAGCTGCGGCCTGCCGGTCTCCCGGAACGCCTCTACGGCGTTCTCGAATTCGAACTCGGTGCCGGATTCGTAGCGGCTGCCGTCCGCGCGCCTGAACGCCTGCGGCAGCCGCGTGCCGAGGCGCGACCACAGGATCGCGATCATCACGTCGGCATCGGATGGCTTCGAGATCTGCGTCTGGAAGGTATCGGTGGCCAGGAGCGGCTCGTGCTCCCAGAACACCGGCTCGACCACGACGCGCCCGGCGAACTCCGCCTGGATGCGCTCGATCACGCGCTGCGCGAGTGTCCGCTCCTCGAATACGTCGCCCGGCGAGGATATGAACACCCGGATGGTGCTGGTCTCGGTCATGCCCGCCGCACACGCCCCCTTGCCCGGCTCACGCCGAAGAATGGACTGCTCCTTGTTTGACGGCAAGCGGAGGGGCAGGGCCGGATATCCGCCACCCGAAACGCGGAAGCCCCGCGAGGGCGGGGCTTCCGGAGGTGGGACAGCAAGGGCCGGTCAGTCGTCGCTCATCACGCCGAGCAGGTGCAGCAGGCTCGTGAACAGGTTGTAGATCGACACGTACAGCGTGACGGTGGCCAGGATGTAGTTCGTCTCGCCGCCATGGATGATGGCGCTGGTCTGCCACAGGATGAGGCCGCCCATCGCCAGCACGAACATGCCGGACACCGCCAGCGCCAGCGTCGGCATCTGGAAGAAGTACGCCACGAGGCCGAGCAGGAAGGCGCCGAGGATGCCGACGGTGAGGAACCCGCCCATGAAGCTGAAGTCCCTGCCGCTCTTCACTGCGTAGGCGGAGAGGCCGACGAACGTCACGCCGGTGATGCCGAGCGCGGTCATCACGACCTGGCTGCCGTTCGGCAGCGCGGTGGCATAGAGGCTGACGATCGGCCCGAGGGTGAGGCCCATGAAGCCGGTCAGCGCGAACACGAACAGCAGACCGAGGGCGCTGCGGCTCGTCTTCATCGTCGCGAAGAGGAGGCCGAAATAGCCGACCAGCACGATCATCGGGCTGAGCGGCGGCATGCTCGTGGCCATCGCGACCCCGGCCATCAGCGCGCTGAACAGCAGTGTCGCGGACAGCAGCAGATAGGTGTTGCGAAGAACCTTGTTCGTCTCGAGAACGCCGGGCGTCGCGATCGGCCGGTAGGTCGTGCGGACAGGATCCATGTGCGATGCCTCCGAAATCAGGTGGTATGAGCTTGGCCGGAGTTTACCATGCGCCGCCCGACGGCCGTTCCGGCTCCTCGCCGCAGTCCCCCGCCGGGGTTGCCGTGACGCGCTGGTAGAACGTCATGTTCTTGGCACCCAGCCGGACCTCGAGCGTGCCGCGGTACTGACGGCCGCGCAGCGTCCAGGTGGCCGTGCCGGTGGTCCCCCCGTCGCCGGCGCAGGCCAGGCGCAGGGACACCGTGTCCTGGCCGGTGCTCAGCGGTTCCAGCCTGCAGCCCCGGAACGCCTCGCCTGTCAGAACCGCAAAGGCCTCGAGCAGCGCCGGGCGAGTGAGGCACCGCCGTTCCCGTGTCCTGGTGTAGCGGAGGTTTTCCTCGAGATGCGGCATGGTCGTGACTGTCGTGAGCTCGTACAGCTGCTCCGGCAGCGGCCCGGACGCCTTTACAGCGGCGTCCCCGCCCACGAGCAGGAGCAGCAGCCACATGGCCGTCGGGGAGCTTCTTCCGGGCATCACGACCAAAGACTACGCCGGCGCGGCGCAGGCTACATTCCGGTTCTTGCGGTGGAATCGCAGCGTCGGGAGCGGCGTGCCAGCTGAAGCGCAGGTTTATTGCAATGCCAACATCGGTTGTGTATACATAATTCATGAACCGAATCGCCTCCCACCGCGTGCGCGACGAGGCGCGCGGCCTGTTGCGCAAAATGATCGTTAGCGGCGAGCTTGGGCCAGACGCACGCATCGAGGAAATCAAGCTCTCGGAGCAGTTCGGGGTGAGTCGCACCCCCGTGCGCGAGGCATTGATCGCACTGGAGGAGGAGGGGCTCGTCACGTCGCGCCCGCGCAAGGGCTTCGTCGTGGTGCGCCCGGACGAGACGCTGGTGCGGGAAACGTATGCTGTCCTGTGCGCTCTTGAAGCAATGGCAGTGCGGCTAGCCGGCGAGCGGCTGCGGGCGGAGGCGCGGAAACTGCGCGAGATCAACGCTGCCTTAGCGCGCGCGCGCAGCAAATCACGCCAATACGATCTCGATCGCGCCTTTCATGTCGCGCTGACGGAGCCGTGCGGCAATATACGGCTGTTGCGCCTGCTGACCATGGAGCGCTCCCGTGCGCAGCTGTTCGACGGCCATCACGCGCGCGGCATGGCCAACCTGCAAGGCTCTTGCCTCAAGCACGAAGCGATCATCGCGGCGCTCGAACGCGGGGCCGCAGATGCAGCGGCGAACTTGCTCATTGAGCACTGGACGACCGGGACTGAGGTGGTGCTTCTATGGCTGCGGCAAAGACGCCGATGACTCGCTTGGAACCGCTGGTGCTCCTGGTTCTGTCGAGTGCGGCGGCGCCCTTTGTGCATGCGCAAGATCGTGGGGCTGATCCGCATGCGCTCCAGGCGCTGCGCGAGGAAATCGCCATTGCCGGAATTCTAGGCCGTCTGGCGCCCGCGCCACCGCCAGAAGTCGTCGTAATGCGCGATGTGCGGGTGGTTGATCCCGTCGACCGCAGCGTTCGGGAAAATCAAAGCGTGGTGGCGACCTTTGGGGTAATTTTCTGGGTTGGTGATCGCTCTGACGAGCCCGAAGCGGGGGACGCCCAGATTCTCGATGGCGGCGGCCGTTTTGCCGCGCCGGGCATCGCGGACATGCACATTCACACTGAATCGGCTTCGAGCTACCTGCTCAACGTCGCCCATGGCGTAACTACAGTACGGGAGATGGACGGATTCCCGTGGATGTTGGCAGTGCGGGACGCCGTGAACAATGAGCGCATGCTCGGGCCGACATCCTACGTCGCAGGCACGATCCTGAATTTCGCGGCGCTCGGAGGCTATGCCGTGATCGTCCGCGATGCAGTCACTGCTCGCCGTGTGGTGCGTCAGCAGGCGGCGTGTGGTTATGACTTTATCAAAGTACACAATTTGATGCCGGCGCGCGTGTTCGACCCGATCGGGGACGAAAGCCGTCGCGTCGGGCTGGACCTCGTCGGCCACGTGCCGCACCACGTGCGGGTGCGGCACGCCGCCGAGCAGGGCATGCGCACGATGGAGCATTTGAAGGGCTGGCTGGAAGACTCCACTCTAAAGATGGGCGACGATGATTACGCCGTCGCTGCTTCTCGAGAGTTGTGGGTGACGCCGACCTTCTATGGTTATCGCCACTACGCCAGCCCAGAGGCCATGCAGGCACTGTTGCGCGCGCCCGCGGCGCGTTATGCCCCGGTCCGCACCCGCGCACAATGGGAGGAGTTCGCGGCTAAGCCGCCGGATGCGGGCTTCAGATTGAACCAAGAGGCCCTCCCGCTCAGGCTTCAGATCATGCGAGGCCTCATTGCGCAGAACGCACGCTTCCTGGCTGGCACGGACGCGGCCAATTATCCGTTCCAAACGATGGGCTTTGCGCTACTGGACGAAATGCGCCTCATGCGACAGGCGGGCTTGCCTGAAGCGCAGGTGTGGCGCGCCGCCACCACCGAGGCGGCTGCCGCAATGCACAGCGAGCGCGCCTTTGGCCGCATCGCACCGGGCATGCGTGCCGACATCGTCCTCTCGGCCCGCAATCCGCTCGACAATTCTCCCGAGGCGTACGCAGAGAACCAAGGGGTGATGGTGCGTGGGCGCTGGCTTGAGCGCGCCGCGCTTGATCAAGCCCTCGCGGAACTTGCTGCGCTTTATGAAGGCGACGAACACCGGCGCGCGGACCGCGCCCGCGCCGAAAGCCTTGCCGCCTCCGCCGAAGTGGCCGTCGCGCGAGGCTTCGTATTCAATGCCCGGATTCTTCTCGCGGCGGAGGCGGCGCTGCGGCAGGCGGGATATGGCGAGGCGGCCGAGCGCTTGGGTCGGCTCGCCATCGCGCCGCTCGACAGCCCCTGCGCAGCGATCACGCCGTAAGATCAGCCGCGCAAGCCGAGACTGCTACTTCGCTGCCTCCAACAGCGCACGCGTAAGTTGGCGGAGAGGAAGGGATTCGAACCCTTGAGGGACTGTCGCCCCTGCCGGTTTTCAAGACCGGTGCATTCAACCGCTCTGCCACCTCTCCGGACGCGCATTTTACCCACCTTGTGCGTCACCGCGCGGCCGGAGCGTCTGCGCCGTCGCCGCGTCCCGCGCCGGCCACTGCGGGGAAGCGAGTCGATCGGCGGACCAAACGAGTGCGAGGCAACTCCGACCCCGTCTCGCGGCCGTTACGATCAGTGGGACGGGAATCGGCTGGGGGTGATCGTGATGTCGCGATTCGTCGCAGTGCTGTTGACGGCCCTGATGGCCCCGATTCCTGCGGCGCTGGCGGCCGCGGACCATGCGACCGCCGACGCCGCCTACCAGGCGCAGGAGTGGGAGCGCGCCGCCGGGGCTTATGAGGAACTGGCCTCCGCCGATGCGGCCGACGTGCGGGCGCAGTACCG
>Ga0268386_10003849_pt1 | contig 10995 bp, 7 predicted proteins | sample RVTome_15_FD_200260 | JGI IMG/M metagenome (GOLD analysis project Ga0268386, IMG submission 200260) | Soil microbial communities from uranium-contaminated site in the Upper Colorado River Basin, Wyoming, United States - RVT150D86... ... | reverse complement strand
GGACCCCTGCGGCCCCCGCAGCACTTCGATGCTCGACACGTCGAAGAGACGCATGTTGAATTGCTTGGTGTCGTCCTGCGGAACGCCGTCGACGATGACTGCGATGGGAGAATCCGAGCGGCTCGCCTGCGCGATGCCGCGCAGCACCACCACCGAGTCCGAGTAGTTGCCGGTGCGTTGCACCCAGAAGTTCGGCACGATCCTGGACACTTCGGACGTCTGCTCGATCTGCCGGTCGCCCAGCGTCTCGGCCGAGAGCACGTCGACCTGGATCGGAACGTCCTGCAGGCGCTCGGACCGCTTCTGCGCCGTCACGATGATCTCTTCGATGTCGCCGGCCGCCGCCGCGGCCACTCCGCGCTGCGCATACGCCGCGCCCATCAGGCTCCACGCTGCGCCTGAGAGAAGAACACCGCACACTGACGACTTGTTCATTGCCGTACGTCCCCTCTTGAGCTCCCTCCGTTGCCTTCTTCCGAACTGTCCGCCGGCGCCTCAGGGCAGCCAGCCTTTCACCACGCCCACCATGTGGTGATCGAACACCTGCCAGCGTTCGCCGTTGTGCCGCCAGCCGTTCACGTAGGCGACCACCTTGCCGTTGGTGAGCGAGCTGATGTCGCTGCCCGTCGGCATGCCCTCGGCGATGACGGCGCCGGGCCTGAATTCCTCGTTCGTGTATTTCACGAGACCCAGCGTTATCACTTCTTCGCCCACCTGGTGGGCCGTGACGTCGATCCAGGTCGTGTCCATCGCCTCGATCGCCTTGTCGAGGTCGATCATCTGCTGCTTGTCCACCGAGAGCGTGGGCCAGGGCTGCGCCGTGCCGAGAAAATCGTGCGTGAACAGACCTTCGAGCCAGTCGTGCCGCTTGCTGGCGATGGCCGCCCCCCACTCGTCGTAGAGCGCCTTGAACTTCTGAGAGAGATCATCCGTCGCCATTCCGACCGCCTCGAATCAGCCGCTTCTGTCTGTGTGTGGCTGACTATCGCATTTTGCCTACATTTCGTCAACGTTTTAGCGACGTTATATCGGCTAACCCTCGTTATCTTATTGTTTTATTATGTGTATCTGGCGACCTGCTAAATGAAACGCACCATGGCTACAAAGAGATCTGAGGCCCGGAAGACCGACGGCGAGCGGCTTTCCGAGCTCGAACTGACGCTGACAGTCCTCTGGAATTCGATCCGCCGCTGGCTGAGCCAGCGAAACAATTCACCAGTGGTAAACGGCCTGTCCGACCTCGACGTGTTCCTGCTGCACATGCTCGTCTACCGGAACAAGCAATTGCGCGGCGTCGACCTCGCCTTCGCGCTGGCAATCGACGACATGCACCTGGTGTCCTATTCGCTCAAGAAGCTGACCAAGCTGGGCGTCACCTCCAGCAAGCGCATCGGCAAGGAGGTTTTCTACGAGGCCACTCAGAAGGGCAAGGAGCACTATCTCGAGTTTCTCGAGGATCGCCGTAAGTATCTGGAACCGGCGCTGCAAGTCACGTCGCAAGTAGGCGACTTCGAATCGCTCAACGCCGCGCTGCGCGCGCTCTCCGGCGCCTACGAACAGGCTGCCCGCGCCGCCGCGTCCGCCAAGGGTCAGTGAAGCGCCCGTTCCGGGGCCGCATCTCGCGCGAACACCGAGCTCGCCTGCCAGACGAGCCCGCTGGCCAGCGCCGCGCCAGCGAACACCCACAACCCGAGCGCGTAGTCGCCGGTGTCGGCTGCGATCAGGCCGAACGCCATCGGGCCGACAAACCCGCCGAGGGCAGCGAAGGAGTTGACGAAGGCGAAGGCGGTCGCCGCGGCTTTGCCCGTCAGGAACTGCGGGATGATCGCCCAGAAGATCGGCAATACGCCCAGAATGACTGCGACGGCGATGACGGCGGCGACGACCGACCCAGGCGAGTTCAGCAACAACCCCATGGCAGCAAGCCCTGTCGCAGCGACGGCTGCGAAAGCGAAGCTCCAGGCCTCCAGCCTCCTGGCACGATTGGCGATGCTTCCGGCGAGCAGGGTCAGCGCGCACGCCGCGATGTAAGGGGCGGTCGACAACACGCTGGCGAGCACTGCATTGGCGCCGGCGGCGCTGATGATTTGGGGCAGGAAGAACACGACACACCAGAAGCAAGCGGCGAAGGCTCCATATCCGATCGCGAGCAGTATCACGCGAGGATGGCGCAGCGTGCTCCATGCCGAGGCGGGTCCCCTGTGGTCGATCGCCGCGCGTTCTTCGGCCAGAGTGTTGGCAAACCACTCGCGCTCCTGCGGCGTCAGCCATTTCGCTTGGCCGGGCGAACGCGGCAGGGCGAACAGCAGCACGCATCCGAGAACGACGGCCGGCAAGCCCGCCACGACGAAAAGCCATTGCCAGCCGTGTAGCCCCATCGCGTCGTCAAGGCCGAGCAGGGCCGCCGCGATCGGTCCGCCGACGACCGCGCCGATGGGCTGAGCGATGATGAAGTAGCCGAACACCTTGCCGCGATGCGCCTTCGGAAACCATTGCGCGAAGTAATACAGGATGCCGGGCGCATAGCCCGCCTCGGCGACGCCGAGCAGAAACCGAAGCGCGTGCAACTGGCCGGCGTCGGTCACGAAGGCCGTCGCGCAGGTGACCAGACCCCACGTGATCATGATGCGCCCAAGCCAAAGCGGGGCGCCGACGCGGACCAGTATGAGGTTGCTCGGGATCTCGAAGAGGAAATAGCCAGCAAAGAACACCGAGGCGGCGAACGCAAAATCCGCCTGTGTGAGACCCAGGTCGGCGTTCATGGTGACCGCAGCGAAGCCGAGGCAGACTCGATCCAGAAAGGAAAGCACGAGCCCCAGGAAGCAAAGCGGAACGATGCGCCAGACAGCCTTGGCCAGACCTGTTTCTTCCGCGCTTCGCTCGTGGATACATTTTGCCGACATTACGTTGATGTTTTATCATTGTTGTGTGACCATCGGAAGGCCGCAGATGAGCTCCAGGAGGGCCTTCATGACCGCACCTATCGACACCTCCTCGTGGCCTGTCCTGGGCACGTCCGGGCGCAACGCCTACCGGGTCAGCGACGATGCCGTGGACCTGCGCCGACCCGAGCGGCGCACGTCGGCCGTGCAATTGCGAGCGCTGCCGCAAAATCTGCTGCTGGATCGCGACCGGTGTGCGCTCATCGTCGTCGACATGCAGAACGACTTTTGCGCGCCGGACGGATGGATCGGCCAGATGGGCATTGACGTGAGCCCGGCGCTTGCGCTGGCCGACCCCATCAATCAGGCAGCTGCCGCGGTGCGCCGGTGCGGCGCGCCTGTACTGTGGGTCAATTGGGGCGTACGCCCCGACCGACTCAATCTGTCGCCCGGAACGCAACATCCCTTCAACCCGAACGGCCGCGGCCCGGGCCTCGGCGGCGAACTGCGCCACGGCGCCCGCACACACAACGTCCTGGAAAAAGACAGTTGGGGCGCGCAAATCATCGACAGCCTGATCCAGGAACCGACCGACATCCATGTCGACAAACACCGCATCAGCGGCTTCTGGGATACTCCGCTCAACGCCATCCTGACCAATCTTGGCGTCCACACCGTGTTCTTCGCGGGCGTGAACGCCGACCATTGCGTGCTCGGCACGCTGATGGATGCCAATTTCCACGGCTACGACACCGTCCTGCTGCAGGACTGCACGTCCACCACGTCGCCGGACTTCTGCTACCAGGCCACTTTGCACAATGTGCGCTTCTGTTTTGGCTTCACGACCACGTCGGCGGATCTCGTCGAGGCGTTCGCAGCCGGCGACTGACGTTACGACTGAAGCTCGTCATTGATGAGACTGTTGAACTTCTCGATCGGTCGGATCCGCACCGTTCAAATCGGCGCTGACACGATTCGCACTGCGCACGTCAAATCGCCTCGACCCGAGCCCTGGATCATCACCGAAGACGGCGCCGCGGGCGACGAGAGGGCCGTGCATCCCGACAAGATCTACGCCTTCGCGCGCAGCGGCTATGCCTATTGGGGTGCGCAGCTCGGCGTCGACCCCGTCACGTGGCCAGACGGCTTCTTCGGCGAGAATCTCACGCTCGACGACTTCGACGAGCGCGATGTGCGCGTCGGCGACGTGTTCGCGGTCGGCGGGGAAGTCCGCCTCGTCGTCTCAGGCGCGCGCACGCCGTGCCTCAAGCTCGCGTGGCGGCTCGGGCAACCGCGGACGTTTCAGAAGGTGTTCGCGAAGTCGCGCCGCTCCGGGGGCTATTTTGGCATTCTGACGCCAGGCCGCGTGCGGCCTGGCGACGCCGTCACCCGCATCCAGCACGATCCGACGATGCCGAGCATCGCCGACGTTTGCGACTTCATCGCCGATCAGAAGCCGCCACCGCTCGAGCCGCTGCAGCGCCTGCTCGCCTTCGACGAGCTCAGCCCAGCCGTGCGCTTGCTACTCACCGCCAAGCTCGATGCCGCCGAACGCGCCGCCGCCGCGACCGAAGGGCGTTGGCGTGGCTGGCGCGCGTTCGAAATCGAGACGATCGATCAGGAGACCCCGGAAATCCGCTCCGTCCATCTTCGCGCCGTCGATGGCGCACCGCTTTGTCGGCCGCGGCCCGGGCAGTTCGTCTCGGTGCGAATGCGAGTCGCCGACGGTGAGACCGTCACACGCAACTGGAGCCTCTCTGCGTTCGCGCAGAATCCTGATCGCTATCGCGTCACCGTGCGCAGACTGTCCGGCCCGGGATCGACCTGGATGCACCAGGCGAATCCCGGCGCGTCGGTGATGCTGCGGGCGCCCGTGGGCGAGTTCACGTTGGACATGGGAGGCTTTCGTCCAGTCGTGTTGATCGGCGCGGGCATCGGCATAACACCATTGTTCGCCATGCTGCAGGCTCAGCTCGCCCGCGCGCATGCCGCGCCCGTGTACATGTTTTACGGTGTCCGCACGCTCGCGGACGCCGCCTTCCGCAAACACCTCGACTCGCTGGCCGCGCAGCACGAACAGTTCACGCTCCACTATATCTGCAGCCGGTCCGATGAAGCTCGTCGCCCCGCGGGCCGCATGACGCCCGAGTTCGTGATCGAACGCCTCAAGGGCCTGCATATCGTTCTGCAAGGCCATCGCGTCGACCTGCCCTGGCACGAGAGCGACATGTATCTTTGCGGGCCTGGCGACTTTTGCCGCGAGTTCAAGGACGCGTTCGTCGCCCGCGGCGCCAACGCCGATCACATCTTCACCGAGCTCTTCGTCCCCGCCACGGCGGAAGTCACGCAGATCGAGGAAGCCACGGTGCGCTTCGCCGGTAGCGGCCTCACCTGCGTCTGGAGCGCCAGAGAAGACTTGAGCTTGCTTGAGCTTGCCGAGCGTGCAGGCGTCGCGATCCAAAGCGATTGCCGGGCCGGTTCGTGCCTGACTTGCAGGACCGCCGTGCGTTCCGGATCAACCACCGCGGACCTCGGAGATGGCGGCGCACTTTTGTGCGTCGGCCGGCCGAAGACGGCGCGCCTGGTGTTGGACTGTTAGTAGCGCGTGCCCCCGCAACGAAATGCAGCCCCGCCGCCGCCCGGCTCGACATCGTCACGCTAGGCAAGCCGATCGGCGACGGCCACCCGATGGGCGCGGTCATCACCACCCCCGCGATCGCGGCGAAGTTCTCGTACTTCAACACCTTCGGCGGCAACCCGGTTTCGGCCGCGGTCGGCATGGCGGTGCTCGACGTGCTGGAGCGCGAGGGCGTGCAGGCCGACCGGATCATGAACCTGTTGCGCGAGGATGGCATCCTGGTCGCGCGCACGGGCGCCTTCAACAACGTGGTGAAGATCCGGCCGCCGCTCGTGTTCACGCCGGACAATGCGCGGATGCTGCTCGAGGGGCTCGATCGCGCGCTGGCGCGGATCTGAGGCCGGGCTGGGCCAGCTCCCTCTCATCCGGCGGTTCGGCAATCAGCGCCTTCCCCGGACCGGACAGTTTCTCAAGCGGCGATGGCATCCTCCGACCCGAGATCGATATCGCTCCCCGCTGTGTCCCGCCTCTTTGCAACGGATCCGTATACAAATGCCGCGACGATTTCGACGCAGGAATCGTTGCGGGTCGTACGGCCGCGGCAGCCCGTCCCGCAGCCGGCGCGGCCGCCTCCTGGCCGCCGACGGCTCTCTTGAGTCGTGGGAATCTCACAGTGGTGCCAGGCTTGATCCGGTCGAGATTCAGATCTGGATTGTATTGGCGCAACAGCCAGACCGGAACCTTGTAGGTGCGCGCGGCGAGCACCCAGATCGATTCGCCGGACTTGATGACGTGGCTTTCGACGTCCTCGATCTGATAGGCCGCGAAAAACTCGCCCTGCTGCTGCTGGTGGAACGCCACCCGCCGCTGCTCGAAGGTCGGCACGTCGACGCGCGCGAAGTCGAGCGTCAACATCTGTCCGATCGTAACGGACTCGCGGAAGCTCAGGCGGTTCAAGTCGCGCAGTCGCTGAGTCGGGATCTTGAGCCAGTGTGCATAGTGACCCAGCGTCTCAAGCGCCTGGACCTGAACCTGATTGGCCGCGGAGACGGCGTAATCGCTCGGGTCCGCCGCGAGCTCGGCCTGGACGCTCGCCAGCGCGTTGATGTCGGGCGACTCGAGCGTGGCGACCGCCTCGTCCCCGCCGACCGGCGCGGGCTCGCCGCTCTCGAGCACGGCGGGCGCAAGCGCCGCCTCGAGCTCGTCGGTAGCGATGCCGCTCACCGTCTCCTCGCCGCTGACCGCGCGCCGCGTGGTCGCGAACGCGACAGTCGCGTCCCCGGCCGGCTCCGTGTTGGCCGCGAGAACTGCCGCTGGCTCCGCAGCCGCGGTCACGTTCTCGCGCGCATCGACAGGCAAGGAGATGACCTGACCGACCCGGATCACGTCGCGGCCGCTCAAGCCGTTCGCGCGCATGAGCGCGGCGAGGCTCACGTGGTACTCGGCCGCGATCTGCGACAGCGTGTCGCCGCGGCGCACGCGATGCTGGAGATCGGGGCGCTCGGCCGCGTAGCGCTGCGCGGTGTCCACTCCCGCAAGCAGGTCGCCTGCGACCGCGGCGGTGACGCGCGGCAGGCGGAGCTCGAAGCCCTTCGGCACGAGCTTGTCGCCGGCCCAGATCGTGTCCAGCAACGCGGGATTGAGCTCGCGCAGCGCGCTCCTGCTCAGCTTCAGGACGCCGGCGAGCGTGTCTGCCGTCATGAAGTCCGGCACGATCACGACTCCCGTGTCGGACGGCGGGTTCAGCCGGATGCCGGGGAAATATCTCTGCGGGTCGGAATCGATCTGCAGCGCCGCGAGGAACGCCGTATAGAAGTTTCGCGACGCGAAGCCGAACGAGCGGCTCTGAAACCCGCGAACGATCGTCACGATGTCCGTGGTCTGCTGCTGTATGGTCGCGCGGCGCATCCCCGCGACGCCGTGGTTGTAGGCCGTAAGCGCAAGCGGCCAGCTCTGCAGCACGTTGTAGTTGTCCGCGAGCAGGCGAGCGGCGGCCTCGGTGGCGAGGAACGGGTCGCGACGCTCGTCGATGATGTGGTCGATCCGCATGTAGCGAACGCCGGTGGAGCGCATGAATTGCCACATTCCGGCTGCGCCGGCCTTCGAATAGGCCGTCGGATCGAACGACGACTCGACGTGCGGCAACACGGCCAGCTCACGCGGCAGCCCTTGTCTGACGAGCACGTCGGTGATGTACGGCTTGTAGGTGCCGGATCTGATCAGTCCCGCGCGGAAGCGATCCGATTGGCCGAGCTGAAACCGCAGGCGCTGCGCGGCCGCGTGCAGCTCGGCGTTGGTCGTGCCCTCGGGGAACAGCCCGAGCACGCGCCGCTCCTCGGCGTTCAGATCGCTTCGAGCGTCGCCGGCGAGCTTCATCAGAATGGCGCGATAGGTCTCCGTGGCGCGCTCGATTCGGCGGCGCCGCTCGCGGGGGCTCACGTCGTCCGGAGCCTCGACGGTCTGATACACGAGGTCGAGCCGCAGGTCGTCGTGGATGAACCCTTCGCGGGTGGTGATTTCGGTGTAGACACGCGTCCAGAACCGGACCGCCGGCTCGAGCTCTGCGGGCCGCGGGAACGGCTGCTGCGAGTCCCGGGCTCCGGCCGTCTGCCACGCGAAGGCGGTGACGGTGACGATGGCGGCGAAGGCTCGGCGCGCTCTGGTCATATGCATCCTGTCCATTCCCTGCGGCGCACGCCCGCGGACGTGCCAGCGGAGTATGTCAATAATGGCAAAACTGCATCCCGGACGCAGTTCACGCGGCGGCACGCATGTGCGCCCGCCGAGCGGGGCCGGGAAACCCGAGCGAGTCGCGCTTTGGCAGCGCGTAGCCGCAACTCGCTCCCGGAAATCCCCCGATCGTCGCAATGACGCTACGCGGCGCGCTGAGTCCGGCACTCTATGCCCATGAGGCCTGACACCGGTTCGCACATTCGCTTTGCGCCAACGACTGATGCGCGTGTAGCTCGTATGCCGACATGGCTCGACGTCGATCGGCGCCCGTTGGACTGGAACGGCCCCGTTGATCGACTCTTTACCCGGTTTCCTGACTCGGCTTTGGATCGGCCGATCATTGATCACTTCGAGCACGCGGCCCGACTGCATCGAGACCGGATCGCGATCAGGAATACAGAAGCAGCTCTAACCTTCGGCGAACTGTGGGACGGCCTCTGCGGACTGGCCGAAACCCTGGCCGCCGACAGCAAACCGGGGGATCTGATCGGCATTCTGTTGCCGGCATCTCCGATGTTTGCTCTGGCGATGCTCGCGTGCCTGGCGGCAGGACGCCCATTTGTCGCACTCGATACGGACCATCCGAAAGACTGGCTGGATCACGCGCTGGAGGATGCGCGGCCGACCCTGATCATCACACGAGAAGACGGCCTTGGAGGCGTCGAGCCTCGCGTGCCACCGATGCGCGTCATTCAACTGACGGCTTTGCCCAAGCCTGCGCGAGAGGGCTGGCGACCCGCCCGGCTGGGCTTGGATGAACCCGCCTGTGTGCTATTCACTTCCGGGAGCACCGGTCGGCCAAAGGGCATCGTCAATAGTCAGAGAAACCTCTTGCAGCGCGTGGCTCAATCCATCAACGCCGCGCACATCAACGCGGAGGACAGGTTTCTGACGCTTGCGTCGCCTTGCACGATCGTCGGCGTGCGCGACGTCATGACGGCACTGCTGGCAGGGGCAAGCATCCACCTCCTCGATCCGCAGCGCGCCGGCGCGCGCGAGATTTCGAACGTGATCCGCGCAGAGGCCATTACGATCCTGTTCGCTTTCCCGGCTCTCTTGCGATCGGTGGTCACCGCCAGCGCAGCACACGCCGAGGTCACCCTTCGGCTGGTTCGCGTGGGCGGCGACACCACGCTGTGGAGCGACATCGACTTGCTGCGCTCCTGGCTTACGCCGGGGGCCGCGATCCAATTGATCTACGCTGCCACAGAAGCACCGATGCTGCAGTGGTTCGTCGACGACTCGTGCCGGGGGGAAGATGCCCGCGTCCCCATCGGCTATCCCCTCCCGGGCAACCGCCTCGCGATAGTGGACGAAGATGGCCGCGCCACGCAGCCTGGCGAAGTCGGCGAGCTCATTGTCGCAAGCCCGTACGTGTCGTTGGGACGTTGGGCCGATGGACGTTGCGCGGACGAGAGTGTTGAAGCCGGCGGCGTACGCGGATGTCGACTCTTTCGAACGGGAGACCTCGTGCTCCAGAGGCCAGACGGCCTGCTGGAGCGAGTAGGACGCAAGGACAGGCAAGTCAAGATACGCGGCGTCCGCGTTCCTCTAGAAGGCGTGGAAGCCTTTCTTCGCAAGCACCCTGCCGTACGAGATGTCGCTGCGCTGGCGCGAACGAGCGGCGTCAATGGCGCGACGACGCTCGCCGCGTATGTGAGCCCGCACGATGAAGCGCCCCCCGGGCTGGTTGCGGAATTGAGAGCGCTGATGCGCTCGGCGCCAGCGCCGATGCGCCCAGCGCGCTTCTATCTGGCTAACAGGATTCCCCGCCTGCCGAGCTCGAAGCTGGACGTTCGCGCGCTCATCGCTCTCGACGACGCCAACGTCCGGAGAGAACGGGCCAAACCGGCCGATGAAGCAGAGCTCACCCCCAGGGTTGGCGATCGCATCGAGCAGGCGGTAGCGCGTGCCTGGCAAGACGTACTGCTCGCGCCGGTTGACGGGCCCGATGACGACTTCTTCGACGCGGGCGGCGATTCCCTGAAAGCGATCACGTTTGCGATGGAGCTCGAACGTGCACTGGGATCGGAGCTGTCACCGACTCTGATCTACGAGGCGCCGAGTTTCAGTGGGTTTTGCGAGGCACTGAGACAGTGCCGCGCGCCTAGCGACACCCCGCTCGTTCTTCTCAAGGCGGGCGCGGGCTCGCCGCCACTCTTCATCATCCCTGGGGTCGGCGGGAACGTCGTTGAAATCCTGCCTATGGCCCGCCGCATGGCCTACCCGGGCGCCGTCATCGGCATTCGGGCACGCGGTCTCGCACGCGGGGAAAGGCCACACTCGAGCGTGGAGGCGATGGCCGCGGACTATCTGAGGGAGATCAAAGCGCGCCAACCGAACGGCCCCTATCGCTTATGCGGCTATTCCTTCGGTGGACTCGTGGCCTTCGAGATCGCGCGGCGGCTTTCAGAATCGGGGAATGAAGTCGGCTTCGTCGGCCTCTTCGATACGTTCATGAGTTCTCTGAGATGGCGGCTGCGGGCCTGGCTCTCGATCATCCGCCGGCGTATTGCCCGCCTACCCGGCAACTTTCGCTTGCAGCAGGACGACGCGTCGCTGCCCGACCTTCCGAGCGCCTTGCCCACAAGCGTTGCCAGAGTAGCCGCGAGTGCCCTGATCGCCTCGGCACGATACCGCCCCGGGTTCTATTGCGGGCAGCTCACCCTGTTCACGCCTATGCGCCGCGAGCCTGACGTTCCCTCTCTCGAAGCCATTTGGCGCAAGCACGCTCGCACGCTCTCGATTGTCGAGACCATGGGCGACCACTCAACCATGCTGTCCGCGCCTAACGCAGACTCT
>Ga0268386_10003848_pt1 | contig 10995 bp, 8 predicted proteins | sample RVTome_15_FD_200260 | JGI IMG/M metagenome (GOLD analysis project Ga0268386, IMG submission 200260) | Soil microbial communities from uranium-contaminated site in the Upper Colorado River Basin, Wyoming, United States - RVT150D86... ... | reverse complement strand
TGCGACAGCGCTGACAGAGTCACCAGCAACCGCGTTTACCTCTTTGACAAAAAGCTTTTTGTCTTCGAGTCTCAGTGCCATGAATTTCTCCTGGCTATTCACTGGCTTTACGGTCACACAAAGGCAGAAGCCTTCTCTGCCCTACCCATGTCCGGGCGGCGGCCGGATCAAATCGTCCGGACGGACCGCCCTTCGGCGACGGTGACTTTCGCCAGATATCTCTGACTCAGGTAACACCATCTGCGTAGGCCGCTTCGCAATTAAGATCGGCTGATACCGATCGCCTACGGTCTCTGACGCGAACCGGTTTCCCGGTCCGATCGAGGACCGGCCTTTCCGGTCCGATTTCCGCGCCGATCGCTTCCGGCCGGCGCGGGAAACTCCGGATCAGACGTCGACGCTTGCCTGATCCACCGACACGCCAGGACCCATGGTCGAGGACACTGTCAGCTTCTTCAAATACTGGCCCTTGGACGATGCAGGCTTGGCTTTCTTCAGGTCTGCCAGCAGCGCATGCAGGTTTTCCTTCAACGCAGGGACTTCGAAGTCCGCGCGTCCGATCGGGCAATGGATGATCCCTGCCTTGTCGGTCCGATAGCGCACCTGGCCTGCCTTGGCATTCCGTACCGCCCCTTCCACGTCGGCGGTGACCGTGCCTACCTTCGGGTTCGGCATCAGGCCGCGCGGACCGAGAATCTGTCCCAGCTGCCCGACCACGCGCATCGCGTCCGGCGTGGCAATGACGACGTCGAAATTCATCTCGCCACCCTTCACTTTCTCGGCAAGATCCTCGAAGCCGACGATGTCGGCGCCTGCCGCCTTCGCCTTTTCGGCGTTCTCACCCTGCGCAAATACGGCAACCCGCACGGTTTTGCCGGTGCCGTTCGGCAGAACGGTCGAACCGCGTACGACCTGATCCGACTTTCGCGGATCGACGCCGAGATTGATGGACACATCCACGCTCTCGGCAAACTTCGCATTCGCAAACTGCTTGACCAGGGCCAGCGCCTCGTCGATCTGGTACTGCACTGCGGGCTTTATGGACTCGCGCGCAAGCTTCCTGCGCTTCGTAAGCCTGGCCATCAGGTCACTCCTTCCACATCGAGGCCCATGCTGCGGGCCGTGCCTGCGATCGTGCGCACCGCGGCATCCATATCGGCTGCGGTCAGATCGGGCGTCTTGGTCGTAGCGATTTCCTCGAGCTGCTTGCGCGTTACCTTGCCGACTTTCGTGGTGTTCGGCGTGCCGGAGCCTTTCGGCACGCCGGCAGCCTTGCGCAAAAGCACCGCGGCCGGCGGAGTCCGCGTAATAAACGTGAAGCTGCGGTCGCTGTATACGGTGATGACCACCGGTATCGGCATGCCCGCTTCGGTACCCTGCGTAGCGGCGTTGAATGCCTTGCAGAATTCCATGATGTTGACGCCATGCTGGCCCAGCGCCGGGCCAACAGGCGGACTTGGATTCGCCTGGCCCGCGGGGACCTGCAACTTGATATAGCCTGTAACCTTCTTTGCCATTTTTCCCTTCCTCGTGGGTTCAAACGCCTGGTCAGGGCTCCCCGTTGATGATTTGCTGGTGCTGGGTGCCGGGCTTGGCCCGGCACCCACGCTCTATCCTTTCTCTACCTGTCCGAAATCCAGCTCGACCGGGGTCGAACGACCGAGAATTTGCACGGCGACCTGCAGCCGGCTCTTCTCGTAATTCACACCCTCGACCACACCGCTGAAGTCGTTGAACGGGCCGTCGATGACCCGCACGACTTCGCCAGGTTCGAACAATACTTTCGGTCGCGGCTTGTCTACGCCTTCCTTGACCCGTTGCAGGATTGCGTTCGCTTCCTTCTCGCTGATGGGCGCCGGTCGATCGCTCGACCCGCCGATGAAACCGAGTACCTTCGGGACTTCCTTGACCAGGTGCCAGGTTTCGTCGTCCATTTCCATCTGCACAAGTACGTAACCAGGGAAGAACTTGCGCTCGCTGCGCCGTTTCTGTCCCTCTTTCATCTCGACGACCTCCTCGGTCGGCACGAGAATCTCACCGAACTTCTCCTGCAAGCCCATCAGCGCAATGCGTTCCTCCAGCGAACTCTTGACCTTGTGTTCGAAGTTGGAATAGGCGTGGACGATGTACCAGCGTAACGGCACCTGATTACCTCTAGTGTTCCGTGTCAGTCGATGTGTGAATCAAGCGGTGGAACCGACCAGCGTTCTCGTCAGCCACAGCAAAAATGAGTCCAGACCCCAGAAAAACAAGGCCAGGATCAGTGTGAATACGAATACCGCGATTGCCGTCTGTGTGGTTTCCTGCTTCGTAGGCCAGACGACCTTGCGGATCTCGATGCGCGATCCCTGAATGAACGCCCACAAACGCCGACCCTGGGTGCTGGTCATGGCAATTGCGACGCCCGCGATCGTACCCCCAAGAACCAGCAGCACCCTTAGGGGTTGCGACCATTCGAGGTACCAGTAGTAACCGAACAGTCCAGCAGTCAGCACACCGGCCGCAATCAGCAGCTTCAGTATGTCGAGGACTCCTGACTCGCTCGTTTCCGTATGTGCGTTCATCTAACCCGAATTCTGTCCAGCAGGCCTCGCGAAACCGAAGTGCCGCCGAAGCCCTTAAGCTCTATGGCAGGCCAGGAGGGAATCGAACCCCCAACCTGCGGTTTTGGAGACCGCCGCTCTGCCAATTGAGCTACTGGCCTAGATTGTGTTTGCGCCACGTTTATAGTCGTGCCGACCTGACGGTATGTCGCTTGCGTGACAACTGTCGGGGTCGTAACGCGTGTACTTGCAATGATCCGGTCGTTTGCCTTGCAGCTCGAACGGATCGCCCTTCGTTCGTAGCAGGTCCATTGTTTAAAGAAGGTCCTTTGGTCGTAGCACCTTCTCTGTCGGACCTGCTACCCTTTCTATTGCCTCGCAATCGCCCGCAGTGGCGGCAGATAACCGCTCCTGCGTGATCTGCATTCCCGCCATCCATGGCGGTCGGCTCCTACAGCCTTCTATTCCTTATTCGAGAATCTTGGCGACCACGCCGGCGCCTACCGTGCGGCCGCCTTCGCGGATGGCGAAGCGCAGCCCGTCTTCCATCGCAATCGGCGCAATCAGGTCCACCACCATCTGCACGTTGTCCCCAGGCATCACCATCTCGGTGCCGTCCGGAAGCTCCACCGCACCGGTCACGTCCGTGGTGCGGAAGTAAAACTGCGGCCGGTAACCCTTGAAGAACGGCGTGTGACGCCCGCCCTCTTCCTTGGTCAGAATGTACACCTCAGCCTCGAACCGGGTGTGCGGCGTGATCGAACCCGGCTTCGCCAGCACCTGCCCACGCTCCACTTCCTCGCGCTTGGTGCCACGAAGCAATACCCCCACGTTGTCGCCCGCCTGCCCCTGGTCCAGAAGCTTGCGGAACATCTCAACCCCCGTGCAGGTGGTCTTGGTGGTATCCCGGATCCCCACGATCTCGATCTCGTCGCCAACCTTTACCACGCCACGGTCGATACGCCCCGTGACCACCGTGCCGCGCCCGGAGATCGAAAATACGTCCTCCACCGGCATCAGAAAGTCACCGTCTATCGCACGCTCCGGCAACGGTATGTAACGGTCCATCTCCTCGATCAGCTTCTCCACCGACGGAACCCCGATCTCCGAGGTGTCACCGTCAAACGCCTTCAGCGCCGAACCGGTCACGATCGGCGTGTCGTCCCCCGGAAACTCATAGGTCGACAGAAGATCACGTACCTCCATCTCAACCAGCTCCAGCAACTCCGCATCGTCCACCTGGTCCGCCTTGTTCAGGTACACCACGATGTACGGCACACCCACCTGCCGCGCCAGCAAGATGTGCTCCCGCGTCTGCGGCATCGGACCGTCCGCCGCACTCACCACCAGAATCGCACCGTCCATCTGCGCCGCACCCGTGATCATGTTCTTCACGTAATCCGCGTGCCCCGGACAGTCCACGTGCGCATAGTGACGGTTCGCACTCTCGTACTCCACGTGCGCCGTCGCTATCGTTATGCCGCGCGCCTTCTCCTCCGGCGCATTGTCAATCTGATCGTAACCGCGAACCTCCCCTCCAAACTTGGCCGCCATTACCTTCGTCAACGCCGCCGTCAATGTCGTCTTGCCATGGTCTACGTGGCCTATCGTCCCCACGTTTACATGCGGCTTCGTTCTTTCAAATTTTCCTTTCGACATAACTCCGTTCCAGTTTCCTGATCTTGCTATACGGGTTTAGGGATGGGTGAATCAGCTCGCTTTTCTCATCACGCTTTCAGCGACGTTGTTCGGTACTTCGCTGTATTTCTCGAATTCCATTGAATACGTGGCCCGGCCCTGGCTCATCGACCGCAGGTCGGTCGCATAGCCGAACATCTCCGCAAGCGGCACCTCGGCGCGAATGATCTTGCCGGCCGGCGCCTCGTCCATGCCTTGCGGCAAACCACGCCTGCGATTCAGATCGCCCATCACGTCGCCGAAGTAATCCTCGGGGGTCACGACTTCGACCTTCATGATGGGTTCGAGCAGTACCGGGCTGGCCTTTTGCGCACCGTCGCGGAATGCCATCGAACCGGCGATCTTGAACGCCATTTCACTGGAGTCGACGTCATGGTACGAGCCGTCGTAAATCGTCACTTTGACATCCACCACGGGGTAGCCTGCGATCACGCCGTTCTCCATCTGCTCGCGCACGCCCTTGTCGACCGCGCCGATGTACTCTTTTGGCACGACGCCGCCGACAACTGCGTTGACGAACTCGTAGCCTGCGCCTGCTTCCTGCGGCTCGATCCGCAGATAGACATGGCCGTACTGGCCGCGACCGCCCGACTGCCGGACGAATTTGCCTTCCTGCTCCACCATCTTGCGAATCGTTTCGCGGTACGCAACCTGCGGCTTGCCGACATTCGCCTCGACCTTGAACTCGCGTTTCATGCGGTCGACGATGATATCGAGGTGCAGTTCGCCCATGCCCGAGATGATGGTCTGGCCGGATTCCTCATCGGTATGCACGCGGAAAGACGGGTCTTCCTTCGCCAGTTTCTGCAGCGCGATGCCCATCTTTTCCTGGTCAGCCTTGGTTTTCGGCTCGACCGCGACTGCAATCACCGGTTCTGGAAACTCCATTTTCTCCAGCGTAATCAGGTTCTTGGGATCTGTCAGCGTGTCGCCCGTGGTGACGTCCTTGAGACCGACCGCAGCAGCGATATCGCCCGCACGCACTTCCTTGATTTCCTTCCGGTCGTTCGAATGCATCTGCAGCAGACGTCCGATGCGCTCGCGCTTGCTCTTTATCGGGTTGTAAATCGTATCGCCCGAATTCAGCACGCCTGAATAGACGCGGAAGAACGTCAGGTTGCCGACAAACGGATCCGTCGCGATCTTGAATGCGAGCGCGGAGAACGGCTCTTCGTCATCGGCGTGACGGAAGCCTTCCGCGCCGTTATCGAGCATGCCTTTGATCGGCGGCACGTCGACGGGTGACGGCATGTAGCGCACGACGCCGTCGAGCATTGCCTGCACGCCCTTATTCTTGAATGCCGAGCCGCACATGGTCACGACGATCTCACCGGCCAGACTGCGAATCCGCAAACCCTGACGAATCTCGTCGTCAGACAGTTCGCCGTCGCCGAGAAACTTCTCGAGCAGCTCTTCGTTGCCTTCGGCGGCCGCCTCGACCATTTTCTCGCGCCAGGTGACAGCCTCGGCCTGCAATTCGGCCGGGATATCGCGCAGCTCGAACGTCATTCCCATGCTGGCTTCATCCCAGTAGATGGCTTTCATCGTGATGAGGTCGATGACACCGGCAAAGTGTTCTTCGGCGCCGATCGGCAACTGCACGGGCACCGGGTTTGCGCCGAGGCGGTCCCGTACCTGCTTGACGACGCGCAGGAAGTTCGCGCCGGCGCGATCCATCTTGTTGACGAAAATCAGGCGCGGCACCTTGTACTTGTTGCCCTGCCGCCAGACTGTCTCTGTCTGCGGCTCCACGCCACCGACGGAACAAAGTACCGTAACGGCGCCGTCGAGCACCCGCAGGCTGCGCTCGACTTCAATGGTGAAGTCGACGTGGCCGGGCGTGTCGATAATGTTGATGCGGTGTTCTTCGAACTGCTTGTCCATGCCTTGCCAGAAACAGGTGGTAGCGGCCGACGTGATCGTGATGCCACGCTCCTGCTCCTGCTCCATCCAGTCCATGACGGCCGCGCCCTCGTGCACTTCGCCCATCTTATGCGATACACCGGTGTAGAAAAGAACGCGCTCGGTCGTGGTCGTCTTGCCGGCATCAATATGGGCCATGATGCCGATATTGCGATAGCGTTCGATGGGTGTCGTGCGTGCCACAGAAATATTCCTTGAAGTAAAACGGGTCTGGAAGCGCTACCAGCGGTAGTGGGAGAAAGCCTTGTTCGCTTCTGCCATGCGGTGCGTATCTTCCTTCTTTTTCACGGCCGTGCCGCGATTGTCGGCCGCATCCATCAGTTCGTGCGCCAGCCGGAATGCCATCGACTTCTCGCTGCGCTTGCGCGCGGCGTCAATCAGCCAGCGCATTGCCAGCGTCTGACGCCTTGCCGGTCTTACTTCGACCGGTACCTGGTAGGTCGCGCCGCCGACTCGCCGGGATTTGACTTCGACCGCCGGCTTGACGTTCTCCAGCGCCTGCTCCAGCAGTTCCAGCGCTTTCGCGTCGTTATGCGTCTGCCGCTCCGAGATCCGGTCCAGCGCGCCGTAGATGATGCGCTCGGCCACCGACTTCTTGCCGTCGTTCATGATCATGTTCATGAACTTCGCCAGCAGGTCGCTGCTGAATTTCGGATCCGGAAGGATTGTGCGTTTTGGAGCCTGGCTTCTTCGTGACATCGTTGGTCTCTTATGGTCCGTGCCGTGAGTTAACCTTCAGGCGGCCCGGTTTGGCGGATTTGTCGAATAATCGGTGAATCGGGTTGCAGGCCTATTTGGGCCTCTTGGCGCCGTACTTCGAACGCCCCTGCCTGCGGTCGCTGACGCCTGCGCAATCGAGTGTGCCGCGTATGGTGTGATAGCGCACGCCCGGCAGGTCCTTGACGCGGCCGCCGCGGATCAGCACAACGGAGTGCTCCTGCAGGTTGTGTCCTTCGCCGCCGATGTAGCTGGTAACTTCGAACCCGTTGGTCAGCCTGACACGAGCGACCTTCCGCATCGCCGAGTTCGGCTTCTTCGGGGTCGTCGTGTAAACACGAGTGCACACGCCGCGCTTCTGGGGGCTGCCTTCCAGAGCCGGAACGGCACTTTTGACTTGCTTCATCGAGCGCGGCTTTCGTACTAACTGATTGGTTGTGGCCATTGGCCTTCTCTAACTCACAGGTTCGTGGAACATTCTAAAAAATTGCGCGCCGAATGATACGCGCGCACCCGCGCGCTGAACCTGTTTTCGGTTCAGCTCGCAGGACTGACGAATGCGGAAGGCAAGCTATTGATCTGCAAAGCCTTCTACCGCAATCTCGTCTTCGATTGTCAAGCCCGTTCGTGGCGGGCCTGTCAGGCAAGGGCGGGCATTGTATTGACGCCCCGCCGCGAGTGTCAAGCTGGCGGCGGGGCGTCCAAACCCGTTCCCTAAGTGGCGGTCTCCTCTTGCTCCTGCTCTACGTCCGAGTCGTCCGTGACGGCCGCGGATTCTGGCAAAGCCGCTTCGGCTTCCGCGTCGTCTTCGGCCTGCCGTACCTTCGCTTCCGTCTGTTGTTCCAGTTCCCTCAGTTGATCCGAAAAGTCCTGTTCGCGCGTCCGGCGGCGCTCCGCATGTTCGGCGAAGCCCGTTCCGGCCGGTATCAGGCGGCCGACAATGACATTTTCCTTGAGGCCCCGGAGGTCGTCCCTGAGTCCCCTTACCGCGGCTTCGGTCAGCACTCGCGTGGTTTCCTGGAAGGATGCCGCGGAAATGAACGACTCCGTTGCCAGAGAGGCCTTGGTTATCCCCAAGAGAATCGGCTCGACCGTCAGCGGCTCCTTGTTCTGCACCTTGAGCTGCTCGCAAACCTCGAGTCCACGCGCCTTGTCGATCTGCTCGCCGCGCAGGAACGTGCTTTCGCCCGGATCGGCTACCAGCACCTTTCTCAACATCTGCCGGATGATTACCTCGATGTGCTTGTCGTTGATCTTCACACCCTGCAGCCGGTACACGTCCTGGATTTCCCGGACGAGATAGTCGGACAGCGGCTCGACCCCCTGCAGCCGCAGAATATCGTGCGGATTGGGTTCACCGTCGGCAATGACTTCGCCGCGCACAACCTGCTCGCCCTCGAAGACGTTCAGGTGACGCCACTTCGGTATCAGCTCCTCGTGACTTTCACCCGCTTCGTCGGTGATGACCAGGCGCCGCTTGCCCTTGGTTTCCTTGCCGAAGCTGACCGTACCGGTGTACTCGGCCATGATCGCCGGGTCTTTCGGCTTTCTGGCCTCGAACAGGTCGGCCACTCGCGGCAGACCGCCGGTGATGTCACGCGTCTTCGACGATTCCTGCGGAATTCGCGCGATGACGTCGCCGATCGACACCTTGGCGCCGTCGCTCATGCTGACGATTGCGCCCGAAGGCAGCGCATACACCGCCGGAATGTCCGTATTGGCGAAACAGACTTCCTTGCCCTTGTCATCGACCAGTTTCAGCATCGGGCGGAGATCCCGGCCGGAGGTGCCACGCTGCTTGGGATCCAGGACGACCACGCTGCTCAGGCCCGTGTACTCGTCGATCTGTTCCGTGACCGTCACACCGTCGACGAAATCCTCGTAATGCAGATAGCCGCCGACTTCCGTTACCACCGGATGGGTGTGCGGATCCCAGGTTGCCACGACCTCGCCCTGTTGCACCGACGCACCGTCGGTAACGGTAATGGTCGCGCCGTAAGGCACCTTGTAACGCTCACGCTCACGGCCGTGCTCGTTCATCACCGAGATTTCACCCGAGCGCGATACGGCGATCAGGTAACCCTTCTGGTGATGCACGGTCTTGATGTTGTTGAGCTTGACGACACCCTTGTTCTTGATCTCGATGTTGCTCACAGCCGCGGACCGCGACGCAGCGCCACCGATATGGAACGTGCGCATCGTGAGCTGCGTGCCGGGCTCGCCGATCGACTGCGCGGCAATGACGCCCACCGCTTCGCCGATGTTGATGCGATGCCCGCGCGCCAGGTCGCGCCCGTAACACTGCGAGCACACGCCATAGCGAACGTCGCAGGTAATCGGCGAACGAACCAGCACGTTGTCGATCGACAATTCCTCGAGCCTGGCGACGCTTGCTTCGTCCAGCATCGCACCCGCATCGAATGCAACCTTATCGGTACCCGGAATCAATACCGGTTCCGCCAGCACGCGCCCGAGAACCCGTTCGCGCAGCGGCTCGACCACATCGCCGCCCTCCACCAGCGGCGACATGCTGACGCCGTTTCGGGTGTGGCAGTCGACTTCGGTGACGACAAGGTCCTGCGCCACATCGACGAGCCGACGTGTAAGGTACCCGGAGTTCGCCGTCTTCAGCGCGGTATCGGCCAGGCCTTTACGCGCACCGTGTGTCGAGATGAAGTATTGCAGTACGTCCAGTCCCTCGCGGAAGTTGGCGGTAATCGGCGTCTCGATGATCGAACCGTCCGGCTTGGCCATCAGTCCGCGCATACCGGCGAGCTGACGGATCTGCGCAGCGGAACCGCGAGCTCCGGAGTCGGCCATCATGTAGATCGAGTTGAACGACTCCTGGTCGACGGTCTTGCCGCTCGCGTCCACGACTGTCTCGGACCCGAGCTTGTCCATCATGGCCTTGGCAACCTGGTCGTTGGTGCGTGACCAGATGTCGACCACCTTGTTGTAGCGCTCGCCTTCCGTGACCAGACCGGATGCGTACTGATCCTGAATTTCCTTCACTTCGCTTTCGGCCACCGACAGGATGGCTTCCTTCTCATCCGGCACAACCATGTCGTTGACGCCGATCGAGATGCCGGCCTTGGTCGCGAAACGGAAACCCGTGTACATGAGCTGGTCGGCGAACACCACTGTCTTCTTCAGGCCCAGATTGCGGTAGCACGCGTTGATTACGTTGGAGATTGCTTTCTTGGTCATATCGCGGTTGACGAGGTCGAAACTCAGGCCTTTCGGCAAGAGATTCGACAACAGGGCACGTCCCACGGTGGTATCCACCAGGCGCGTGACGGTCGCCGTTTCTCCGTCGGCATCGTGCATAGGCACGCGAACCCTGACTCGTGCCTGAAGTTCGGCGCAGCCATTCTCGTACGCACGGCGAGCTTCGTCGATGTTGGCAAACACCATGCCTTCGCCCTTGCCGTAAACCTTCGAGCGGGTCATGTAATAGAGTCCCAGCACGACGTCCTGCGACGGCACGATGATCGGGTCGCCGTTCGCCGGCGAGAGGATGTTGTTCGACGCCATCATGAGCGCGCGGGCCTCAAGCTGAGCTTCGATCGACAGCGGCACGTGCACGGCCATCTGGTCGCCGTCGAAGTCCGCGTTGAATGCAGTACAAACAAGCGGATGCAGTTGAATTGCCTTGCCTTCGATCAGCACGGGCTCGAACGCCTGGATGCCCAGACGATGCAGCGTCGGCGCTCGGTTCAGCATGACCGGGTGTTCACGAATGACTTCTTCGAGAATATCCCAGACTTCCGCACCTTCACGCTCGACCAGCCGTTTTGCGGCCTTGATGGTCGTTGCTTCGCCGCGCAACTGCAACTTCGAGAAAATGAACGGCTTGAACAGTTCCAGCGCCATTTTCTTGGGCAAACCACACTGATGCAGCTTGAGCGTCGGACCGACCACGATTACCGAACGGCCCGAGTAATCGACGCGCTTGCCGAGCAGGTTCTGGCGGAACCGGCCCTGCTTGCCCTTGATCATGTCGGCGAGCGACTTCAGCGGACGCTTGTTGGTGCCGGTGATGGCGCGGCCGCGCCGACCGTTGTCCAGCAATGCGTCAACGGATTCCTGCAACATGCGTTTTTCGTTGCGTACG
>Ga0268386_10003847_pt1 | contig 10997 bp, 8 predicted proteins | sample RVTome_15_FD_200260 | JGI IMG/M metagenome (GOLD analysis project Ga0268386, IMG submission 200260) | Soil microbial communities from uranium-contaminated site in the Upper Colorado River Basin, Wyoming, United States - RVT150D86... ... | reverse complement strand
TCTATGAAGCGTCTGACCCCACGATCACGACGGCATCCAGGCCGTTATCGACAGTTCCGAATTCAATTACACCAAAACCGAGAGCGGACGTGATCGTCGCCCCGTTATCGCTGCCCTCCGGAACGATCACGGTCGTGTCGGAGTAGGAGCTGGTCCCGGCGTTGCCGATGGAGGCAACGTGAAAGCCGAGGTCCTCGAGCCTCCGTGACATCGCTCCCGCCGCGCCGTCGGTGTTGCTGCCGTTGAGGACTTGGACACTCAGCGGTGTGACGGCTGCGACGGACAGCCCCGAACGGAAGCTCGCCAGCATCGCCCCCGCCTCTGGCTCCTTGGCGATCTGAACCGAGCGATCACCGATATTGGCACCGGTGGTGGGGAGCGTCTCTCCCTCGATCGAGCCGGTGATGATGCCCTTGAAGTCCCACACCAGGGAGGCCACGGACTCGTTGGCGAGGTTGGAGTCGATGGTCAAATGCCGTGACATCGCTGCGGCGATGTTCCCGGCCTCGGCGATCGAGGACGGGCTCTTGAGCTGCGCGAGCATGGCGCTCATGACTTCCTGCTGTCTCCCTGTCCTGCCGATGTCGCTGGCATCCACCGAGCGCCATGAGCTGTCCTGGTACTCCTGGTAATGACGGGACCGGGCATAGGCGAGGGCCTCGGAGCCATCCAGAGTCTGGGTCCCGGCCGGAATGTCGAGACCCGATTTCGCGTCGCGCGCCGCATAGGGGAAGGCGATGGAGATTCCACCCAACTCGTCGACCAGAGCCTGGAAACCGACGAAGTCGATCTCGACGTAGTTGTTGATCGGGACGTCGAGATTCGCCTTGATGGTCTCCACCATCAGCGAGGGGCCACCGAAGGCATAGGCGGCGTTGATCCGGTTTTCCCCATGACCGGGGATGGTCACCCACAGGTCGCGGGGGATGCTCAGCATGCGGGTCACGTTGTTCTGCCCATCGACCTTGACCAGCATCACCACGTCCCCACGCGCCCCGCTGAAATCACCGAAGTTGTCCAGGTCGTCCAACCCGGCCCGGGTGTCGGAGCCGACTACAAGAAAGATTCGGCTCGACCCGGTGGTGGCGTCGAGGACCCCGGCGACCTCATCATCGGTGCGGGCATCCTGAAAAAGGGTGTTCCCGGTCTGCACCACCCAGATGAACCCGAGGACTGCCACGTTGGCCAACACGAGCGCTGTGATGATCGTGACTTTGAGCCATTTGGGCAGGCCGGGACGACGAGAGGAAGGAGGCGTGTCTGGCATCGAAACGTTAGACGAAGCCAATTTAGCCCTGGTTCCCGGGTTAGACGTGGATCGCCGGGAACCCATGAGCCGTTATTGTGCCGCCAGACCGACGGAGGCAGCTCTTGGCAGTGTTGTCCCACGAGGGGACCTATCCGATCTTGTACGGCTCCCTGCCGATCCCGGTGGGGGCAGCACATCGCAATGGCTACATGGCACGTCCCGACGAGGCGGGAGAAGTGCCGGTCGTCTTCGTGATCCCCGCCCTGGAAGGGATGGGGAGTCACGAAAAAGACATGTGCCGCCGGCTTGCCCGGGAGGGCTTCGCCGGGCTGACCGTCGACCTGTATGGAGAGAGCGGTGACGGCCTGGAGCTGTACAACGCCGTGTCCGACGATCGGATTCTCCACGTGCTGGACGAGCTTCACCAGTTCCTGGTTTCCGACGACGTCGAGTGGAACATCGAAGACGAAGTGGGGATCCTCGCCACCGACGTCGGGGGCCGGTTCGGGCTGATCAAGGCGGCGACCCGGGACTGGGTCAAATCGCTGGCGTTGTCTTACTCCCCGCTCACCGGTGATGAGGAGCGCGAGCACCAGGTAGCCGATTATCTGGACCACCTTCCGGTGCCGGTCCTCGGGCTCTACGGCGCCGACGACGAGCTCATCGACACTGCCACCGTCGACGAGGCACAGCGGCGCAACGGCCATGGTCAGTGGCTCCTCTACGAGGGCGTGGGCCACGGGTTCCTCGATGTCGACGCGGTCGGGTTCGATCAGGCGGCGGCCGACGATGCCTGGGCGCGGGTCCTCGCCTTCTTCAAGGCCACCCTCGCCCAGCCCCAGATCGACGACCTGGGTTGAGGCGCCCGCCGCTAGAGCCGGCGTATGTGACGGATGGCGCCCGAGTAGATCTTCTCCACCCCTGAATCGGTATCGACGACCAGGGCCCCGTCGTCGGCCACGTCGATCGCCCGACCGCGGCCACCCGGCTCCCACGTGATCTCTTTCCCCAGGGTCACGCATGACGATCGATAGTCGGCCACCGGCCAGCCATCGGACTCGACGAGCTCCATCAGCTCCGCTCCCCACAGGGACCCGATCTCGGCATGACGCTCCTCCCCCGGATCGACCTCGTACAGGGCACCGGATCCCTCCGGGGCGTCGGGCCACCAGAGGTTGAGCCCGAGACCAACCACGGCGGTCTCCTCGTTTCGCTCCACGAGAATCCCGCCGACCTTGACCCCGGCCCGGAGAACATCGTTGGGCCATTTGAGCTCGGTGCCGTCCGTGGCCGCGAGGGCCGCCAACCCGGCCATGAGCGAGAACGGACGGTCGTCGTCGTCGGCGTGATGGAAGGCCAAGGAGACGGCCAGGGCCCGATCCGCGTTGTGCCAAATGGCGCCCGACCGCCCTCTGCCCTCGGTTTGAGCCGCGGCGATCACGAGCAGGGGTAACACGTCGATCCTCTCCCGAGCCACATCTTGTGTGGAAGGGACCTCGTCGAAGCGCAAGTGGAAATATGGTGTAGCCAACTCGTCTCCGGGCGAGTCTTACGAAACTGAGCCTTACCTCGTCGAGAATAGGGAGGAGCCTTGGGCACCGAGGCGCGCATTGACCAACTCAGAGCCCTCAAGGACGAGGCGCTCCATTCCGGAACCCAGCGTGCGGTGGCCCGACAACACGAGGCGGGGAAGCTGACAGCTCGTGAGCGCTTGGATGCCCTGCTCGACCAAGGCTCGTTCAACGAGATAGACCAGTTCGTCAAGCACCAATCGACCGGATTCGGCATCGAGGACAAGAAGCCCCCTGGCGACGCGGTGGTCACGGGTCATGGCACGATCGACGGTCGACCGGTCTTCGTCTTCGCCGAGGACTTCACCGTGTTCGGCGGGAGTCTGGGAAAAGTGGTGGCGGACAAGATCTGCAAGATCCTCGACATGGCCCTCGACACCGGCGCCCCGGTGATCGGTCTGAAGGACTCGGGGGGCGCTCGAATCCAGGAGGGCGTCTCGTCACTCGACGGCTATGGGCGGATCTTCGAGCGCAACGTCCGTGCCAGCGGCGTCATCCCACAGATCTCGGTGATCATGGGCCCCTGTGCCGGTGGCGCGGTCTACTCCCCGGCTCTGACCGACTTCGTCTTCCAGGTGGACAAGACCTCCCACATGTTCATCACCGGCCCCGACGTCATCAAGGCTGTCACAGGTGAGGAGGTGAGCATGGAAGAGTTGGGGGGCGCCGCCGCCCATGCCACCAAGTCCGGGGTGACCCACTTCGTCTACCCGAACGGGAACGACGCGCTCGAGGCAGTCCGCTATCTCGTCTCCTTCCTCCCGCGCAACAACATGGAGATGCCTCCGTATTACGCGCCGGCCGACCGCTCGGATCGAGCCGACGACTCCCTCGACTCCATCATCCCCGACGAGTCCCACCAGCCCTACGACATGCGCACGGTGTTGGAGACGGTGCTCGATTCAGAGGAGTTCTTCGAAGTTCAGGAGCAGTGGGCGAAGAACATCATCGTGGGCTTCGGGCGGCTCGATGGGCACTCCGTGGGCATCGTGGCCAACCAGCCTGCCTTTCTCGCCGGCACCCTGGACATATCGGCTTCGGAGAAGGCGGCCCGTTTCGTCCGGTTCTGCGACGCCTTCAACATCCCCATCCTCACCTTCGTCGACGTGCCCGGGTTCCTGCCCGGGGTCGACCAGGAGCACGGGGGAATCATCCGCCACGGCGCCAAGCTCCTCTACGCCTATTGCGAGGCCACCGTTCCTCGGATCACGGTCATCACCAGGAAGGCCTATGGAGGTGCGTATCTGGTGATGAACGCACGTGGCATCCGCGCCGATCTCGTCTTCGCATGGCCTTCGGCGGAGATCGCGGTCATGGGGGCCCAGGGAGCGGTCAACATCATCCACCGACGTGAGCTCTCGGGCGCCGCCGACCCTGAGGCACGCCGCGCCGAGCTCATCGCCGACTACGAGACCCGATTCAACAACCCTTACGTCGCGGCCGAGCTCGGTCTCGTCGACGAGATCATCGAGCCTCGGGAGACCCGGGTGAAACTGATCCGGGCCATGGAGATGCTCCGGTCCAAGCGTGAGACCCTGCCGCCGAAGAAACACGGAAACGGGCCCCAGTGAAGAGCCTCCTCGTCGCCAACCGCGGGGAGATCGCCGTCCGTGTCATCCGCACCGCGCAGGAGATGGGGCTGCGCACGATCGCCATCTTCTCCGAGCTCGACCGGGACGCGCTTCACGTCGACATCGCCGACGAGGCGTGGAACGTCGGCGCCGCCCCTGCGGCCGAGAGCTATCTCCATCAGGAGGCGATCCTCCGCATCGCCCACGAGTCGGGTGCCGAGGCCATCCACCCCGGTTACGGGTTCCTCTCCGAGAATGCCGACTTCGCCGGGGCCGTGGCCGATGCGGGCATCATCTGGGTGGGGCCCCCGGCCGACGCAATCCGTGCGATGGGCGACAAGATCACCTCCCGTCGTTACGCCGAGGAGTACGGAGTACCCACCGTCCCCGGGATAACCGACCCGGTTACCAGCGTGGACGAGGTGATCCAGCTCGCCGGGCGTTTCGGCTATCCCCTTGCGATCAAGGCGGCCCATGGCGGCGGGGGCAAAGGTCTACGCGTGGTGCGAGACGAGGCCGGCGTCGGCGAGGCTTTCGAAGGGGCGCGACGCGAGGCAGACGCCTACTTCGGCAACCCCGAGGTCTATGTCGAGAAGTACCTCGAGCGGCCCCGTCACGTCGAGGCACAGATCCTCTTCGACAGCCACGGCAAGGGACTCTTTCTCGGAGAGCGCGACTGCTCTGTGCAGCGTCGTCACCAGAAGCTCATCGAGGAGACCCCATCCCCTGGTCTGACCGTGAAGCAACGTCTCGCCCTCGGCAAGGCCGCCGTCGACGCCGGTCGCTCCTGCGGCTATGTCAATGCGGGGACCGTCGAGTTTCTCGTCGATCAGGAGGGCCATTTCTACTTCCTCGAGATGAACACACGTCTCCAGGTGGAGCACACCGTCACCGAGATGGTCACCGGTCTCGATCTCGTGGAGTGGCAACTGCGGATCGCAGCGGGCGAGAAGCTCACCATCGACCAAGTCCAGCCGAGAGGGCATGCCATCGAGTTCCGCATCAACGCCGAGGACCCGTACCGGGGTTATCTGCCCACCCCGGGCCAGGTCGTCGAGTGGCAGGAGCCGGCCGGCCCCGGGGTGAGGGTCGACTCGTGGATCCGCCCGGGCACCAGCGTCTCCCAGTACTACGACAACCTGATGGCGAAACTGGTGGTCTGGGGGGCCGACCGCGCGGCGGCGATCAGCCGGGGCCGCCGCGCCCTGCGGGAGTTCACGGTCTCCGGTGTGGCCACCACGATCCCAGCCCATCTCGCCGTGCTCGACCACGAAGACTTCATCGAGGGAAGACACCACACCAAGTGGATGGAAGACGTGCTGTCCCTGCCGGATCGTGGCCCGACCGCGGCGACCAATCTCCCCGAGGACGAGGATCTCTCCAAGCGCGACATCTCGGTCGAGATCGGTGGCCGTCGCTTCCGCGTCTCCTATTGGGCCCCGGAGCCCGCGGCCGCCGGACAGATGCGCCGTCGACCCCCGAAGCTGAGCAGCACCGGACCTTCGACGGCCTCCGATGGAGTCGTGACGGCGCCGATGCAGGGCACCATCGTCAAGGTGAGTGTCAAGGCCGGGGAAGCGGTGAAGGCCGGCCAGCAGATCTGTGTCCTCGAGGCGATGAAGATGGAAAACGAGGTCTCCGCCCCCAACGACGGTGAGGTCGTCGACCTCCGCGTTGAGCCCGGGGACACCGTCGCCTCCGGTCAGGTCATCGCCATCGTCAGATAGCGCATCGCGACCCGACTTCCGTGACTGGGGCCGGGCTATCGGCCAGCCCAGGGTTCCCACCCATCGGCCAACCCAGGGTTCCCACCCATCGGCGAACCCAGGGTTCCCACCACCGCTCAGCGAAGTCTGGAACCCAGGGTTCGCCGAAGGGCCACAGGCTGGGCCAACCCAGGGTTGCCACCACCGCTCACCGAAGTCTGGAACCCAGGGTTCGCCGAAGGGCCACCACCGCTAAGAGCTCCTTGCTCAGTGCTCCAGCTCGTAGAACCGCCAGAGATCGTTTGCGATGGGGAGCACCGAGATGCCGGAGAACCCGGCCGCCCTGGCGTATCCCTCCAGCTGGGCCGGCCGCATGACGGTACCGGTCCCAACGCTGCGATCGTGCGAGAGACCGTCGGGGAGACAGACGAACATCGAGAATCCGTACATGAGGCGCTCGACTTCGTCGTTGCTGTCACCAAAGGCACTCGCCACCGCCTCGTCCATCACCACGACGTGCCCGTCCGGCTTGACCATCCTGCGCGCCGTCTCCAGGACGCCGACTGGTTGGGACATGTCGTGGACGCACTCGAACAACGTCACCACGTCGAAGCTGTCTTCCTCGGTGAGACCGGCACCGTCCACATGGTGAAACCGCACGCGATCGGCCACACCCTCGTGTCGGGCATGTTCGCCCGCAGCCGCGATCGAGGCTTCATCGATGTCGTATCCGTCGACGGTCGCACCCGGGTAGGCCTTGGCGATGGCGATCGATGACCACCCCTCGCCACAGCCGATGTCGGCGACACGGGAGTCGGGCCTGGAGAGTCGCTCGTGAAGGCCCGGGACACCGGGAAACCACTCGGATCCCAGGGCGTGCATGAACCAGGGGCGGTTCATCTCGGCCTGGCCGGTGCGCATGTCGACGCCGAACTGCGCCCACGAGACGCCGCCCCCGTTGCGGTAGGCCTCCATCAGGGCGGGGAGCTGGATGCCTCCGGCAGTGACCAATCGCACGAAAGGCGCCAGGTAGTTGAGCGATTCCTTGTCGACGAGAACTTCCCGATGCGCCTCAGGCAACGTGTAGAGACGGGTGGCCTCGCTGGCACGGGGGTCGTCGACCGAGAGGAACCCGGTGGTCACCTGTTGTTCCAGCCACTCTCCGACGTAACGCCAGTGGGCGCCGGTATGCGCGGCGAGCTCGTCGCGCGTCGAGGGTCCGCCGGCAGCCAGCGCCTCGTAGAGCCCGAGCTTGTCGCCGACGTAGATCGACCAGCTGTCCAACATGCCCAGCACCGAGTCGAAAACCCGTTCCACAAAGGCGTCGGTGGCTTCCGACTGTGATGTCATGGTCATTTCCATCTCCTCGAAGTCCAAGAGGGTGAAGCGACGGCGAGCATATCGACAGAGCCGACACGCCACGGACGACCACCATCTGAACCTCTACTCGGCAGCGTCGCTGATCGCCTCGATCATGGAGGGATGGACGAGAAGAGTCTCGACGACGGTTTGGGTAGTAACCCGCGCCTGTACCGCCAACGAAATGATCCCGATCAGCTCAGACGCTCGATGGCCAACGATGGTCCCGCCCAGCACCACCCCGGTTGCCGGGTCGGAGGTCACCTTGACGAAGCCTCTGGTGAAATCCTGGAGCACCGACCGGGCGTTCGATGTGAATGGGACCTTGGTGGTTCGGACCTTGCGCCCCTGGGCGGCGGCATCCACCTCGGCCAGGCCCACCGAGGCGATCTCCGGCTCGGTGAAGATGGCCTCGGTCACTTTGTCGTAGTCGATGGGCTGCACCGGCAAACCCATCGCATGTCGGGCGATCTTGCGCCCTTGCATCGAGGCCACCGAGCTCAAGGGCATCTGTCCGGTGACATCGCCGGCGGCATAGATGTGGGGAGCGGTCGTCCTCTGAAACTCGTCGACCTTCACATAGCCGTTGTCCGACTCGACTCCCGCCATGTCGAGCCCGAGCCCGTCGGTCAAGGGCACGGCGCCAACCGCGAGCAGGGCATGAGATCCCTTGATCAACCTGCCGTCGTCACAATGCACTGTCACCTGTTCCCCGGTGACATCGATCGCCTGGGCCCGGGCACCGATCACCAGACGGACCCCACGCTCGATGAAGTCCTCCTCGAGGACCGCAGCCACCTCGGCGTCGCGGTGCGGCAGGATCTGCTGACGAGAGACTACGAGGCTCACCTGCGAGCCCATCGCCTCGAAAATGTGGGTGAACTCGACACCTGTCACCCCCGAACCGATGACGATCATGTGCTCGGGAACCTGCTCCAGGTCGTAGCAGTCCCTGGTGGTCAGCACCCGCTTGCCGTCGACCGGCGCCCAGCCGGGCACCCGTGGTGCCGAGCCGGTCGAGATCAAAGCCCGCTCGAAGACGAATCGCCGCTCGCCGTCGATGGTGTCGACGACGGCCTGATTGGGCCCGGTGAACCGGCCGGTTCCCCTCACTATCTCGACCCGCTGGTCGGCGAGGAGCTCGATCCACCTCTCATTGATGTCGGACGTGATTTCTCTGATCCGGTTGGAGAGCATCACCGGGTCGACCGTCCCCGGATCGTTGATGAGGCCGAGTTTGACCGCGTTACGGACCGAGGTGTGCCGCAGCGCGCTGGCCGCCATCGTCTTGGATGGGATGCAGTCCCAGAGATGAGCCGCTCCCCCGACGATGTCCTTTTCGATGAGCGTCACCCGGGCGCCCTTGGTAGCGGCCGTAGTTGCCGCCTGGGTGCCGGCGGGCCCGCCTCCGATGATGAGGAGATGAGTTCTGGCGTCGATCATGGGAGCGGTGTGACGCTACCCCGTAGGCCGGTGCACACCGAACACACCGCGCAGCACATCGGAGACCTCACCGATGGTGGCCCCCGCAACGAGAGCGTCACGCATGGACCCCATGAGGTTTGTCTCGCTTCTGGCGACGTCCGCCACCATCCCGAGAGCCCGGTCGACCCGGCTCTGGTCGCGACGCCTTCGTCTCTCCGCAAGGGCCGACTTCTGCGCCTCTTCGAGATCGGGGTCCACCTCGAGGACCGGCACCGGCGCGGAGCCCGCCACCTCGAATCGGTTCACTCCGACCACGACGGCGTCACCCCGCGACTGACGTTGCGCATCCCGATAGGCGGACTCCTCGATCTGAGCCTGCATCCATCCTTCCTCGATGGCGGCAACGGCACCCCCCATATCTGAGATCGTGCTCAACAGAGCTTCGGCGAGATCCTCCAGGTCGTTGGTGAGGCTCTCGACGAAGTACGAGCCGGCGAGCGGGTCGACGGTGTTGGTCACGCCGGATTCGTGTGCGATCACCTGCTGGGTGCGCAAGGCCAGGAGTGCCGACTCGTCTGTGGGGAGCCCCAGAGCCTCGTCGTAGGCATTGGTGTGCAGTGACTGGGTGCCGCCGAGCACTGCCGCCAGAGCCTGGATCGTGGTCCGGACCACGTTGTTCAAGGGCTGCTGAGCCGTCAGCGTCGACCCCGCGGTCTGGGTGTGGAATCGCATCGCCCACGCCTTGGGGTCGGTGGCACCGATCTCGTACCTCATGTGACGCGCCCAGATGCGGCGCGCCGCCCGGTACTTGGCCACCTCCTCGAAGAAGTCGTTGTGCCCGTTCCAGAAGAAGGAGAGCCGGGGAGCGAAGACGTCGACGTCGAGGCCGGCGGCCCGGGCCGCCATCACGTAGGCCAACCCGTTGGCGATGGTGAACGCCAGCTCCTGAGCGGCGGTCGCCCCCGCCTCTCTGATGTGGTAGCCGCTGATGGAGATCGTGTTCCACTGGGGGAGGTTCGCGTCTGCGTAGGCGAAAACATCGGTCACCAGACGCATCGATGGTCCCGGCGGGTAGATGTAGGTGCCCCGAGCCACGTATTCCTTGAGGATGTCGTTCTGGATGGTGCCCCGGATTCGATCACCGCCGACACCCTGCTCCGCGGCCACGAGTTGATAGAGGAGGAGGAGCAGAGGCGCGGTGGCGTTGATGGTCATCGAGGTGGACACCTCGCCGAGCGGGAGACCGTCGAATAGATGTCTCATGTCCTCGATCGAGTCGATGGCCACCCCCACCTTGCCCACTTCGCCTGAGGCGAGCGGGTGATCGGAGTCGAGACCCATCTGGGTGGGGAGGTCGAAGGCGACACTGAGCCCGGTCTGTCCCGCGGCGAGCAGGTCTTTGAACCGACGGTTGGTCTCGAGCGCGGTCCCGAATCCCGAGTACTGCCGCATGGTCCACAAACGGCCCCGGTACATGGTGGGATAGGGCCCGCGTGTGAACGGGTACTCGCCGGGACGCCCAATCCGCTCGGGGTCGCCGGGCTCGTCGTAGACGGTGTCGACCTCGATGTCGCTCGACGTGCGCCGGGTTTCACTCATAGTGGCAGTATCCTGACACCGATCGGGATCGTAGGCGGGAACTACTCGACGTCCCGGATCGTCGGATACCCCTGATGGCCAGGAAAGCCCTCATTCACCAAATAGAGGCGCGGGAACGGCGAGGCCGCTGGTTCGGCGCCTTGGCCACTCTCCTCTCCATATCACTCCTCCTCTCGGGATGGGTGGGTCTCTTCGCGTTCCTGGGAGCCAACTCCGCCTACGGGACATTCGAGGGTTTGGCCGACGAGTGGGTTCCCGACACCCGGTCGATGGAGCTGAACCTCCCCGACCTGAGTCGGGTTAGCCGGGTGTACGCCGCCTCGGGCGAGGTACTCGCCGAGTTGCATGACGGCCGCAACTCCGAGCCTATTCCCTACGACCAGGTCCCCCAGGTGATGGTGAACGCCATCCTCGCCGCCGAAGATGCCAAGTTCTTCACCCACGACGGGATCGATTTCAGCGCCATCGCGTCGGCTGCGCTGGACAACTTCATCTCCGACACCACACGCGGCGGGTC
>Ga0268386_10003846_pt1 | contig 10998 bp, 7 predicted proteins | sample RVTome_15_FD_200260 | JGI IMG/M metagenome (GOLD analysis project Ga0268386, IMG submission 200260) | Soil microbial communities from uranium-contaminated site in the Upper Colorado River Basin, Wyoming, United States - RVT150D86... ... | reverse complement strand
TGCAGCCCGCTGCCCGTGGTGGACGGGCGCACGGCCGGCATCGAGTTCGTCGACGAATGCGCCCGCCTCGCCCTCGCGTTCATGCGCGACACGATCCGGGAGGCGCGGCGGGCGGCGGCGGCCGCGCGGTGAAGAGCCGTCCGCGCCGGGGCCGCCCCGGCTCCGGGAGGCGGCCGCTCCCTCCGCTCGTCCTCCTCGCCGTCCTCGCCGCTCCCGGCCTCCTCCGCGCCCAGGGGATGGCGACCGCGGACCGGGTGCAGCAGCCGGGCTTCTGGCCCACCAAGGGCAGCCCGTCCCGGGAGGAGTACGTCGGGCCGGCCGCGTGCGCCCGCTGCCACGCCGCCCACGCCGGCCAGGCCGCGACCTCCATGGCCCGCACCCTCGCCCGGGCCCCCGACTCGGAGGTGCTCCGCGCCCACGAGCGGCTCGCGTTCCAGGTGGGCCGCTTCGCGTACGAGATCGCCCGCGGCGAGGGGGGGAGCGTCTACTCGGTCGCCGACGGGACGCGCGCCTTGCGCTCGCCCCTCGCCTGGGCGTTCGGGGCGGGGAAGATCGGCCAGACCTACATGTTCGAGCGGGCGGGCGCGCTCTTCGAGGGACGGGTGAGCTACTACGAGTCGATCCGCGGCCTCGGCTTCACGCCGACCCGGGCCCTCGCCGAGCCCCGCGACCTCGAGGAGGCGATGGGCCGGCCGGTGGGGGCGGCGGAGGGCCGCCGCTGCTTCGGCTGCCACACCGCGGCCTCCACGATCGGCGGCGCCCTCGACCTCGCCCGGCTGATCCCCGGGGTGAGCTGCGAGTCGTGCCACGGCCCGGGGGCCCGCCACGTCGCCGCGATCGAGCAGGGGCGGCTCGCGGAAGGGCTGCGGGCGACCACCAACCCGAAGACCCTCGATCCCACCGCCTCGGTGGACTTCTGCGGGGCCTGCCACGCCACCTGGTGGGACGTGACCCTGGCCGGAGAGAAGGGGATCGCCGCGCTACGCTCCCAGCCCCACCGCCTCCAGAGCAGCCGCTGCTGGGGCGAGGGGGACGCCCGCCTCACCTGCGTGGCCTGTCACGACCCCCACGAGCCGCTCGTGCGCGAGCCGCTCTCCTACGACGAGCGCTGCCTGGCCTGCCACGCCGGGCGGGGAGGGCGAGCCACCCGCGAGCGGCCCGGCCGCGCCTGCCCGGTCGGGACCACGGGCTGCACGACCTGCCACATGCCGAAGTACGAGGTCCCCGAGATGCACCACCGGTTCACCGACCACCTGATCCGGGTGCTCAAGCCCGGGGGGACGACCACGGCGCCGCGGCCCCCCTGACCAGGAAGGGGTCACCGGCCGATCCGCGCCCCCGGCGAGGGGCGGGACCCATCGCGAAACGCTCAGCGAGGCCCTTGCGGCGGGCCTTCCCCGGCCCCGGGGACCGGCGAGCAGGTCGTGGCCGCGAGGGTGAAGCGCCGGCCGCTGCCCTCGTGCACGAGCACGCAGCGCCCGCCGTTCGTCACCAGCCGGAAGTGCTCGGGCCGGCCGGTCTCGCGTCCGGTCAGGGGCCGGCCCTCGGGGTCGCGGGCGGGCGCGCGCTCGACGACGAGGGCGTCGTCACGGGTCAGCGCGTCGTCGGCGATCGTGACGGCCGCTCCGTTCAGGGCGAGGCTCACCGCGCGCTGGAGCTCCACCCGGCTGCCCGCGGTGGGGGCGGTGATCACGGCGGGCGCGTCCCGCCTCCCGGCCCACGTCTGGCACGCGGGGAGGACGATCATGCCCAGGGCCGCCCACGCCGTCGCCCCCCCCCGCCCGGCGATCACCGGCGCATGATCCGGTTCTCGCGCCACGGGGACTTGGGCGTGAGGCCCTCGGTCGCGGAGGGGTCCCGCGCCGCCTGGGCCCGGGCGGAGCCGGTTGCCGGCGGGCATCCCTCGTCGATCAGGTAGCCCAGGGCCGCGGCCAGGCGGCGCTCCGCGGGATCGCCCAGCTCGCGGGTGAAGTCGTCGGCGACCGAGCAGCCCGGCATGAGGACCCCGGCGTTCCCCGGGGCGTTGGCGGGGGAGAAGCCGTCGGGATAGTCGCCGAACCCCTGGTCGTTGGTCCCCTGGAACTGGATCGAGAAATACGTCGTGCCGCAGTTGTCCGCGGGGTAGAAGCCGTAGGGCTTCCCGCAGGTGGTGGCGCCGATCTGGATCACCGTCACCCCGACGCCCCGCAGGCCGTTCATGATCGACTCGCTCGCCGAGCAGGTGTTGGCGCTCGTCAGGACGACCACCCGCGACAGGTTCAGGCTCGGCAAGGCCTGGCCCGAGGGCCCGGAGAACCCCTGGGTGGTCGCGTGGAAGGGGACGGAGCTCAGCGCGGCCCCGGTGACGGGGTTCCTCGTGGGGTTCTTGTCGTTGAAGGTCGACCTCTCGAAGGTCCGGGCCGCCGTCGCCCCCGCCCCCGCGACCATGTAGGCGACCTCGCTCGCGATGTCGAGATAGCCGCCCCCGTTGTAGCGGACGTCGAGGACGAGGTCGCTCACGCCGGCCTCGGCCAGCCGGCCGAAGGCGCTCACGAGCAGCGGCTCGGCGGTGGCGATGTGGTCGTTGAACAGCATGTACCCGACGGTGCCGCCGGGGACCCGGATCGTCTCGACGGACTGCACCGGCGTCGAGGTCACGTTGGTCGCGGTCATCGTCACCGTGCGCGGCGCCGCCGACCCCGCGTCGAGGATCGAGAACGAATGGGTGCCTCCCGCGGCCGGGAAGAGCCCCGCGTTGAGCCGGTCGATGCTCGCGCTGTCGCCCGCGTTGACCAGGTCCACCCCGTCGACCGTGAGCACCTCGGCGCCGCGGGCCAGCCCGGCCGCCGTCGCCGGCGAGCCGGGCTCGGTGTAGGCCACGAGCACCTGGCGGGGCGGCCGCGACGAGACGAGTACCCACTGCGCGCCGTAGCCCGCCTCGACGCCGGACTGGGCGAGCGCCACCCACTCCGTGGTCGGATACGTGAAGTGGAACCTGTCCTTGGGGTTGCCGGAGGCGGTGGTCGCCGACGTCTTCAGGAGGTCGAAGTAGTCGGCGGTCGAGTAGGACGCGGGGTTCCGGTCGGACACCTCGCGATACCAGAGGTAGAGCTCGTTGGTCCACGAGCGCAGCCAGTTGTTCTCGGCCACCGTGGAGCCCCGCGTGTCGGGGAAGGGCCGTCCGGTGGTTGGGTCGTTGCCGGTGCGGGGAGCGGCGCACTGGGCGGCGTAGGTGCTCGACGGCGCGAAGACGCCGGCCATCCACGACCCCGGGTCGCCCCCGCCGGTCGTGGAGCCCCCGTCCCCCCCGCAGGCCGCGAGGCCGAGGAGGGACCACGCGGCGAGCGCGGAGGGGGTGCCGAAAAACAAGCAGCGCGAGGGCGCGCGGAGTCCGCGCGCTCCTCGCGCTCGATCGACGCGCGACTGCAAACGTTGTTTTTCGGCACCCCCTGAGCGACCCGCGGCCATCGATCCATCATACGCCCGCGGACGTCGCGCCTCGTAATCGTCCCACGAATCGCGTAAGTTGCCGCGGGGAGCGAAGGGGCGCCCGCCCCGGGCTCGGCGCGGGTGGTGTCTCGGCAAGTCCCTCGCGACCAGCCCGTTCGCCGGGCCGAGGCGAGGCCGGGCGGCCGCCCTGGCAGCGGGCTTGCACTCGACGGTTCGCCGGGGGAGGGCTGCATGCTCGGGGTGCTCGCGGGTTGCCTGGTGTTGTCGTGGCTGCCGGTGACGGAGCCGCCCCCCGGAGCGGTCCCCCAGGCCGGGAATCCGGACGCCAACACCTTCGAGATTCCCGAATCCGCCCGGGCCCTGCGCAACCCGGTCACCCGGTCCACGGAGTCGGTGCGGCATGCGCGGGTCCTCTGGCGCACCCACTGCGAATCCTGCCACGGTGCCTCCGGCCGGGGCGACGGCCCGGACGCCCGCCTCCACGAGCGCCGCAAGGGGTTCGCCCCCCGCGACCTCACCGACCCCGCGGTCCAGGAGAACCTCACCGACGGGGAGATCTACTGGCGGATCGCGAAGGGCATCGTCGAGGGGGACAACATCATCATGCCGGCCTACGAGCAGAAGGTGCCCGCGGAGCTCGAGCGCTGGCACCTGGTGCTCTTCGTGCGAGAGGTCGGCCGGGCCCGCCGGGGGGCGGGGGGCGCTATCGCGCCGGGGACGGGAGGGCCAGCCCCGCCTCCGCCGGGCCGCTCGCCGTAGGCCCCGCGGCCCCGCCCGGGGTGAGGCCGGCCCAGCGACGGGCGCCGTCGGCCCGGCGGGCCTCGAGGCCGGAGAGGACGGAGAGGAAGCGGGGATCGCGGGCGAGGCCGCTCCAGCTCGGGTTCACGGCCAGCCAGTCCCGGTTCTCGTTGCCCAGCTCGACCGAGCGGCGGAGCCAGCGCAGGGCCGCGTCGGCGTCGCCCGCGGCCGCGTAGAAGGTCGCGAGGCGGTAGGCCATGTCGGCGTCCACCTCCGCCGCGGCCCTGACCTCGTCGGTGACGAGGGCGTGAGCGCGCACGGCGTCGCCCGCCCGGACGAGGGCGAGGGCGAGGGTCGGCCAGGCGAGGCGCAGGGCGGGGGCCTCCGCGGTGACCGCCTCGAGGGTGGCCACCGCCCGGGCCGTCTCCCCCTGCCGCAGGAGCAGGTGGCCGAGGGCGGCGAGCAGCAGCGGGTGGCGGGGCTCGAGGCGGAGGCCGCGCTCCAGCTCGTCGGCCGCGCGGTCGAGCCGGCCCTGGTACTGGAAGAGCCGCGCCCGCTGCTCGTGCACGACCGCCGCCGCCGCCGGGTGGGCGGCGAGGGCGGCCGTCAGCTCGGCGAGGGCCTCCCCGACGAGCCCGTCCCGGCGGAGGAACGCGGCGGTGGCCAGCCGAACCTCGAGCGAGCCGGGAGACGCGTCGCGGAGGCGGCGGACGACCGCGCGGGCCGCCGCCCTCTCGCCGCGGGCGAGGAGGACGAAGGCCCGGCCCAGGTCGGCCTCCACGAGGCCGGGATCGAGGGCGAGCGCCTCCTCGAACGACCGCCCGGCCGCCTCCAGCTCCACCGGGCCCCCCCCGTAGCCGTGGCGGGCCGTCTCGAGGAAGACGACGCCGAGGCCGGAGCGGGCCGGGGCGAAGCGCGGGCGATCGAGGAGGACCCCGGTGAGCAGGTCCTGGGCCCGCAGCAGGTCCTCCCGGGCGCTCGAGCGCAGCCGGAAGCGGGCGAGGAGGGCGCGGGCCTCGAGGTAGCGCTCCGCCGGCTCGCCCTCCAGGGCGGGCTCCTCCGCCTCCGGGGGACGCGGCCGCCAGGAGGCGACGAGGCTCGCCTGGATCTCCTCGGCCACCCGCGACTGCACCGCCGCGAGGTCGGTCGAGGGCACGGCCACGGTCCCCCCGGCCGCCACCGCGTCGGTCGCGGCTTCCACGAGCTGCCAGGTGAGGGTCGTCTCGCCCGCTCCCCGGCGGTAGGTGCCGCGGAGGAGGTGGGTGGCCGGGTCCTCCGCGCCGGGCCGGCCCGCGCGCACGACCAGGCCGGGGTGTCCCGAGAGCCGGGCCGCGAGGGCGTCGGCGAGGGCGCCCCCGAAATAGGGTGCCGCATCGTCGGTCTCCAGGGCCTGGAAGGGCGCGACGGCCAGCGACGGCGTCCGGCGGGGGCCGCGCAGCCAGCCGGAGACGAGGGCGAGGATCCCGCCCCGCCGGGGCCCCTCCGCGGCGACGGGAGCCGGCGCCTCGCCGGCCTCGCCGCCGGCCTCGCGAGCGAGCGTGCGCAGGGCCTCCCGCACCTCCGCCATGGAGGCGAAGCGCTCGGCGGGGGCCTTGGCCAGGCACGTCTTGACCACCGCCTCGAAGTCGGAGGGCAGGTCGGGGCGGCGGCGGGCGAGCGGCTCCGGCTCGAGGTGCTGGATCGCCCGGGCGAGCGGGGCGTGGGCGAGCCCGCCGGGCGCCGCCCCTGCCGGCCGGAACGGGTGGGCGCCCGCCGCCATCTCGTAGAGCACCACCCCGAGGGCGAAGACGTCGCTGCGCGCGGTCGCCTCGCCCTCGAACTGCTCGGGGGCCATGTAGGCCACGGTGCCCGCCGGCCCGGTCCGGGCGGACGGACGCAGGCCGGGCAGCGGGGCCGCCGGCCGGCGGCGGGCGAGGCCGAAGTCGAGGATCTTGACGAGGCCCCCCTCGGTGACGAGGACGTTGGCCGGCTTGAGGTCGCGGTGCACGATCCCGAGGCGGTGGGCCGCCCCCAGGCCGTCGGCGATCTGCATCCCCACGGACAGCACCAGGGGCAGGGGGAGGGGCCCCTCCTCGACGAGCCGGGCGAGGGTGTGACCCGAGAGGTGGGGGAGGACGAGGAAGGCCTCGGCCTCGGCCTCGATCACGTCGAAGACCGCGCACACGTTGGGGTGGTCGATCGCCGAGAGCAGGCGCGCTTCCCGGAGCGCCCCGTCCCGGGCGGCTCCCCGGTGGAGGCGCTTCAGGACGACCGGCCGCTGCAGCCGGGTGTCGAACGCCGAGAAGACGACGCCCCCTCCGCCCGAGGCGAGGCGCTGGGCGACGTCGTAGTGCTGGATCCGCCACCGTCCCACGGGTCCAACGTAGGGCCCCGGCAGACCTACGTCAAACTCATCGGATAGCTATGTGCAATCGAATCTGTTGATGTCTACCAACCGCAGGGCAGGACGACAGGCGCGCGGGTCCCCCGGGAAGCCCGGTCTCCCGCTCAGACGGGAAGCTTCCAGGGAGCGCGGTAGGGCCGCAGGACCAGCTTCTGGGCCTCGGGGTCGCCGATGACCTGTTCCTTCTCGACGTCCCAGCGGATCATGCGGCCGAGGCGCTGGGTCATGTTGCCGAGGTGGCAGGCGATCATCGAGTCGTGGCCGATCTCCACGTCGGAGCGGGGCCGCTCGCGCGTCCGCATGCAGTCGAGGAAGTCCTTGACGTGGAGGAGGTGGTACTCCTCCCTCCCCGCGTTCTGCCGGGGGACCCCCATGGCCTTGTACTCGCGGAGCCGCTTGTCGATCCGGTCGGTCTCCGGGTAGACCTCCCAGCCGCCCCGGTCGATCACCAGCGTGCCGTTCTCCCCCACGAAGGCCACGCCGTGCTCCCGGGCCTCCGGGCCCCGGCCGAGCCCGATCGCGTGCTCCCAGACCATCGAGAAGGTGGGGTAGGCCCAGACGACCTGCTGGGTGTCCGGGGTCTCCTTGGCGTCGTCGGGGTAGCCGAACTTGCCGCCGAAGGAGGCCGCCGACGAGGGGGCCTTGATCCCCATCGCCCAGTTGGCGATGTCGATCATGTGGGCCCCCCAGTCGGTCATGAGACCGCCCGAGTAGTCCCAGTACCACCGGAAGAGGAAGTGGAAGCGGTTCTTGTTGAAGGGCCGGGCGGGGGCGGGGCCGAGCCACAGGTCGTAGTCCACCCCGGGGGGCACCGGCCCGTCCGGCTCCACCGGCATCACGCCCTTCCAGTCGAGGTAGGCCCATGCCCGCACCAGGCGGATGTTCCCGAGCTTCCCGCTCTTCACGTACTCCACCGCGTCGGTGTAGTGGGTGGCGCTCCGCTGCTGGGTCCCCATCTGGACGACCCGCTCGTGCCTGCGGGCCGCGTTCACCATCGCCCGGCCCTCCCCGATGTCGAGGGAGAGGGGCTTCTCGACGTAGACGTCCTTGCCCGCCTGGCAGGCCATGATCGTGGGGATCGCGTGCCAGTGGTCGGGGGTGGCCACGATCACCGCGTCGAGGTCGGTGCGGTCGAGGACCCGCCGGAAGTCCCGGGTCACGAGCTCGGCCTTCTGGCCCACCCCGTCCGCGGCCAGGACCTCGGTCTGGGTCTTGGCGACCTGGGCGTCGTCCACGTCGCACAGGGCCACGCACTGGACGTCCTTGACCCGGACGAAGTCGCGCAGGTTCGAGCGGCCCATCCCCCCGCAGCCGACGAGGGCGACCCGGATGCGGTCGTTGGCCCCCGCGACGCGGTCCTCCGAGGCGGCGGTCCGGACCGCCCCGAGGGCGGCGGCGCCCGTCGCTCCGAAGCCGATCGAGTCCTTGAGGAACTTCCGGCGGCTGCCTGGCTTCATCGGGGATCTCCTTGACGCCGGCGGGGGCGGCCCGGCCGGGGCGCCCGCCTCCTCGCGTCTCTCACGAACGTCCAGCTTTGTCCGGCCTCCCGCCGAAGTCCATAGGGCAGAGGGTCCAGGGGCCTTCAGAGACGCCTCATCAGGTGGGCGGCCGCCCAGCCCAGGGCCACGAAGAAGCCGAGCATGGCCCAGGCGTGGGAGTGGCCGTACGACACCGTGGGGAAGTGGCTGCTCAGCATCAGGAAGACCACGGGCACCGAGAGGTACGTGTTGTGCCGGGTGCGGAGCATCGCCTGGTCCTCGAGGGCGGGGTCCAGCCTCCCGCCCTCGGCGATGGCGGCGATCATGCGCCGCTGGGTGGGAAGGATGAGGCTCCAGACGTTCGCGGCCATGATCGTGCCGAAGGCCGCTCCCACGTGGATGTAGGCGGCCCGCCCGGAGAGCACGCGGGAGAGGCCCCAGGCCGCGGCCACGACGAGCAGGAGGGCGACCGCCGCGAAGCCGGCTCCGCTCCGCCCGAGGGGCGACCGGCAGAGCGCGTCGTAGAGGATCCAGGCGAGGGGGAGCGTCCCCAGGCCGGCGAGGGCCCCCCGGCCGAACGAGCCGTCCACGGTGACGAGGAGCCCGCCCGCGTAGTACACGACGAGCAGAAGCAGGAAGCCGCTCCCCCAGGTGAGGGCCGACTCCCACTTGAACCAGTGGAGGGTCCCGGGGAGCGAAGCCGGCGTCTTCTCCTTGGCCACCACGTAGAAGCCGCCGCTGTGGACGAGCCACACCGGCTCGGGCCGGCCCGCCTCGCGCGCCGCCGCCGCGAGCTTCCCCTCGAGCCGGTTGAAGAGGTAGGTCTGGCCGATCCAGGCGATCCCCGCGATCACGTGGACCCAGCGGACGAGCAGGTTCAGCCACTCCCCGAGGGTGGGGTCCATGACGCGGCCAAGCTTCACACTTCTTCGCCGGGGCGACAACCATGATGCGACCGGGACCGCTCCGCCATCGCACACCGGACGTCGAGCGCCGGATGCGAACATCCAATCGAATGGACGAGACGTAGGCCCGAGATCCAACACGATGGATTACGAGAGGCGCTTCGTCCCCCGACCCTATCTCATAAAACGATGTCCTTCAGTTGGTTAGTCGCTCGATGACTGTTCTGTCCCGACCCGGTACAGGACTTGCCGCTCCGCCTTCCAACCTGAGTCGAAGCGATCAAGAGAGGAGGGGAGAAAGGTGATGAGGCTCCTCAAGGCGTTCTCCGTCCTCGCCGCGCTCGTCGGCCTGGGGGCCGTCCCGGCCTGGCCACAGTCCGGAACGGCCTCGCTCAACGGACGCGTGACGGACCCACAGGGGTCCGCGGCGCCCGGCGCGTCCGTCACGCTGAGCCACACCGCCACCGCGGCCTCCCGCAGCACGGTGACCAACGCCTCCGGCCTGTACCAGTTCGCCGCGGTGCGGCCGGGCCGCTACGACCTGAAGGTGGAGCTGAGCGGCTTCAGCACCGCCAACGTCTCCGGGATCGAGCTGCGCGTCGACATGAACCTCCGGCAGGACCTCCAGCTCGCGGTGGGCGACCTCGCGGAGACGATCACCGTCCGCGCGGAGAGCCCGCTCCTCAACACCTCCGACGCCGCGATGGGCAACACGTTCGACGCGCGGGCGATCGGCGCCCTGCCCGTCGAGGCGCGCAGCGTCGTCGAGCTGCTGAGCCTGCAGCCGGGGGCGGTCTACGTCCCGTTCAGCCAGGGCATCGACGACGTCGGGGACGTGGACCCCCGCTTCGGCGCGGTGAGCGGGGCGAGGTCCGACCAGCAGACGGTGACCCTCGACGGGGTCGACGTCAACGACCCCGAGCTCCAGACCGCCTACGCCTCGGCGGTGCGGGTGACCCAGGAGGCGCTCCAGGAGTTCCGGGTGAGCACGAGCAACTACGGCGCCGAGTACGGCCGCTCGAGCGGCCCCCAGGTGTCGATGGTGACCAGGAGCGGCGGCAACCAGTACAAGGGCTCGGCCTACTTCTACCGGCGGGACACCGCCTTCTCGAGCAACGAGTACTTCAACAAGCTCGCGACCCAGGCCGAGGGGATCAACGAGGCCCCGCTCCTGGACAAGAACATCTACGGCGGCTCGCTGGGGGGCCCCATCGTCAAGGACCGGCTCTTCTTCTTCGCCAACTACGAGCAGCTCGGGGAGGAGAGCGAGCGGCCAGTGGTGCGCGGCGTGCCCTCGGCGACCCTGCGCGACGGCATCCTGCAGTACCAGTGCGCCGATCCCGCGGAGTGCCCGGGAGGGAGCGTCGCCGGCTTCAACAACACCCACACGATCGAGCAGGGCTGGTACGGGCTCACGCCCGGCCAGGTCGCCGCCATCGACCCGCTGGGCATCGGGCCCAGCCGCGCCGGCTCCGAGTACTTCAACCAGTTCCCGCTGCCCAACGAGCCCGGGCTCGACGGCCACAACATCATGGACTTCCGCTTCCCGTCCCCGATCAAGAACGACTTCAAGACCTACATCGCCCGCCTCGACGCCAAGCTCGACAAGTCGGGGAGCCAGAACCTGTTCGTGCGCTTCAACGCCCAGGACGACGTCATCAACGACCCGGCGCAGTACCCGGGGGAGCCCTCCCGGCGCCGGACCACGTACAACAACTGGGGCCTCGCCGTCGGCCACGACTGGGTGATCTCGAACACCCTGATGAACACGTTCCGCTACGGCTACACCAAGATCGACGCGGAGGACCAGGGCCGGGTCGACAGCAACCTCATCGACTTCCGGTTCATCGACGACATCAGTCCGTTCACCTACACCTCCGCCCGGACCACCCCCACCCACAACGTCGTCAACGAGCTCTCCTGGCTGAAGGGCACCCACACCCTCAAGGCCGGGGTCAACATGCGCTTCACCCGCATCCCGAGCATCCGGGACGACACCTCCTGGCTCGACGCCACCGTCAACGGCTCCTGGGTGGACGGGGTGGGCCGGACCTACATGCCGGGC
>Ga0268386_10003845_pt1 | contig 11000 bp, 7 predicted proteins | sample RVTome_15_FD_200260 | JGI IMG/M metagenome (GOLD analysis project Ga0268386, IMG submission 200260) | Soil microbial communities from uranium-contaminated site in the Upper Colorado River Basin, Wyoming, United States - RVT150D86... ... | reverse complement strand
TGGCGATCTCTTAGACGGCTTTATCATCGATACCCTGGATGCTTCCTTGCAGCCCCGGATCGCAGATTTGGGAATGCGCGTCGAAGTGACCAATACCATTATGCGAACGTTAGCCGATAAAGTGGCGCTGGCGCGCACCGCGCTCACCTTAGCGAGGACCTGTAGCCGTGACGTATGTGGTCATCCCGGCAAAAGGATTTGAGGGCGCCAAGCAGCGTTTGTCAGCGTTGCTCCAGCCGCACGAACGCGCCCGCCTGGCCCGGGCTACCCTGACCGATACGCTCGCTGCGTGTGGTCAGGCTCGAGGGCTCGACGGGGTAGGGGTGGTGACGTGCGACGCGGCGACTGCCGAGGTGGCCGAATCCCTCGGGGCAGAAGTGTTGTGGGAGCCCATGGCGCAGGGGCATACGCCAGCCGTTACCTTCGGCGTGGGCATCTGTATGCAGCGGGGCGTCACCTCGATGTTGACCATGCCAGGGGATATTCCGCTCCTCACGGCAGCGGATGTGGAAGTGATGGCGCAACTGCCCGACCCGCCTGTTCCGGTGGTTTTGGCCCCGAACCGGGACGAACTGGGCACCAATGCGCTCTTACTCACACCGCCGGATTGTCTGCCCTTCTCGTTTGGTCACGATAGCTTTAAGCGGCATCTGCAGCTCGCCGCAGAGCGGCAATTGGCGGTCGACATTCGCCGCCTGCCGCGTCTGGCTCTAGACATTGATGAGCCGGAGGATCTCGCCCTTTTTGCGAGCTATCAAACCCCGTGTCACAGCTTCCAGGTCCTCGCCGACCTTGGGATTCTCGACCATTTGGCATCACTCTCCACTCACCTCAAGCACGAGTAGCTATCATGAGTATTCCGGAAATTCGCATTATCGGTATTCCAGGCATCCCGATTGTCACGCCGGGCATGGAGCTCGGGACCGTCATTCACGACGCGGCAACCGCGGCGCAGATTGCATTCGAGGCAGGCGATATTTTGGTGGTGACGCAAAAGATTGTCTCCAAAGCCGAAAATTGCCTGATCTATCTCAAAGACGTCACGCCGAGCCCTTTTGCCGAAGCGTTTGCCCGCCAATGGGATAAAGATCCGAGAAAAGTCGAGGCGGTCCTCCATCAAGCGCGCCGCATTGCCAAGATGGATCGCGGCGTGCTCATTGCGGAGACGCATCACGGTTTCATCTGCGCCAATGCCGGATTGGATGAATCCAACATGGACGGCGAGGACGTGGTCGCCGTCTTGCCGCCGGATCCGGACGCTTCGGCGCGGCGTATCCGGCAGGATCTCAAGGCGCGCAGCGGTTACGATATCGCCGTGATTATCTGCGATACGTTTGGCCGTCCGTGGCGCAACGGTCTAGTCAACGTCGCCATTGGCCTTTCCGGTATCGAAGCGGTGCTCGACTACACGGGGCAGCACGACGCGCAAGGCTACGAACTGCGGGTGACGGCATTGGCGATCGCGGACGAATTATCGTCTGCGGCGGAATTGGTGATGAACAAGTTAGACCATGTGCCCGTCGCTCTGATTCGGGGCTACGACTACCCTCGTGGTGAGGGACATCTGGCGGACCTGAATCGCGCCCCGGAAAGCGATCTCTTTCGGTAGACGATAGCAAAGGAGAATGAAGACGTGATCATCAGTATCTTAGGTGGAACAGGCGATCAAGGTCCCGGCATGGCGCTGCGCTGGGCCAAGGCGGGTATCGACGTAATCATCGGCTCCCGGCAGCAGGAAAAAGCGCAGGGCGTTGCAGCGGAACTGAATCAGCTACTCGGGCAAGATTTGATCAAAGGTATGGCCAATCCGGAAGCGGCGGCGGCGGCTGATGTGGTGGCGTTAACGGTACCGTTTTCAGCGCATCAGGCGACCATCGAGTCGGTGAAAGATCATCTCGGCGGCAAGGTGTTTATCGATGTCTGCGTTCCTCTGGATCCGGATAATCCCCGCAAGATGAAACCCCCTGCCGCCGGTTCCGCCACGGAAGAAGCGCAAGCGCTCCTGGGCGATGCGGTCAAAGTGATCGCAGCGTTTCAAAATGTCTCGGCTTCCGAGTTGCGTGAATTCGATCACGACATCGATTGTGATGTCTTGATTTGCGGGAATGATCGCGAAGCTCGGCAAACCGTCATGGACTTAGTCAAGCAGATGGGCCTGCATCCGGTCGATGCGGGGTTGGCGTATAACGCCAATGTCGTCGAGAGCCTCACCGCTCTTCTGATCGGGCTCAATATCCGCAATAAAGTCAAAGGCAGTGGGGTGCGGATTACTGGACTTCCGGGATAATGTCACATGCGGCATGCGGGATGACCCAACATCAGCACCTGAGCACACTGCCGCTTACTGTGCCTCTAGCTTTTGCTGGATCGCCTGCCGAACCTCCTGTGCTTTGACCGGCTTGACCAGCCGCGGACAGTCGACCTTTGCGAAAAAAGCTTCTGCCTCCGGACTCAACACATCTCCTGTGAGAAAGATGATCTGTGACAGCAGAGACGGATAGCTATGCTCAATCTCGCGATAGAATCCCGGCCCGTCTAAGCCGGGCATACGCATATCGCATAGGATGACGTCATAAGAACGTTCCTCAAGGGCAGCAAGGCCCTCCTGGCCGTTGCCCGCCACGATAACGTCATGGCCATTGCGCTGCAACACACGCCTCAAAACCTTCTGCAAACTGGGATCATCATCAATGAGCAAGATCGCCCCGCGCTGCGGCTGAGCAAGAGCAACGGGTTCAGGCGACGTCTCTAGAGACCGAACCTCAGCAGCAGCGACGGGTAAAGTAACGCGCACCGTCGTGCCGTGCCCGGTTTGACTGGCAATATGGATGGCGCCCCCATGTCCCTCTATAATGTTGCGGCACAGCGGCAAGCCTAAACCACTGCCCACCCCCTGAGGCTTAGTGGTAAAGAAGGGATCGAAGATGCGACGCTGCAAGTCATCCGGGATGCCCGGCCCGGTGTCCGACACTTCTAGTATTACCTGGCTGCGGTCGGCATTGGCCGCCGCGGTGAGCCTCAGTTGCCGGGGCGGAGCGGTCTGCCGCAGCGCATGGTGGGCGTTGGTAATGAGATTCGCAACCACGTGATGCAGTTGATGCGGATCGGCCCAAAGCGGCGGCAGGTTCTCGGCCAAGTGACACTCGACGATAATGTCATCCGCCTCCAAGCCATGCCCAAGCAGGGCGAACACGTCGCCAACGACCGCATGGAGTGCCACGGCGCTGCGCGTGGGCGGTTGCTGCCGAACCAGCGCCAAAAAGCTTTGTACCACACTCTTGCAGCGTTCGACCGCGTGTCTAAGCGTCTCCAGGTCGTCTATCCACGAGTCGGAAGCTGTCTCTTCTTGCAGGTTATCGAGCTGTATGGTGGCCACGCTCAAGGGATTGTTAAGTTCATGGGCCACGTTGGCCAGAAGCGTCCCTAGAGCAGCGAGTTTTTCCTGTTGAAACAGCGTTTCTTGCATGTGTTGCCGCTCGACCATCTCGTGGCGTAAGTCCACGTGGGCTTGCTCAAGAGCCGCCGTGCGCTCGGCGACGCGCTGTTCGAGGGTAGTGTTCAAGTCCCGCAGGGCTTCCTGCATCTCGTCGCGCAGGCGGGCCAATTTGAGGTGCGCCTCAACACGAGCCAACAGTTCTCGCGCCGCAAATGGTTTGACCAAATAATCATCCGCCCCGGCCTCCAGGCCTTCCACGCGCGACTCTTCGCCCGCCCGCGCCGAGAGCAGGATCACAGGGAGGGTCGCCGTGCGCAGGTCGGTGCGCAATGTACGCAGCAACGCCAATCCATCCAGTCCCGGCATCATGACATCGGTGAGCACCAGGTCGGGTCGACGCGTGCTGATCACTGCCAGTGCCTGCTCCCCATCTGCCACGGTCTCCACTCGCCAGTTGGGGCTAAGCAGCCGGAGCAGGTAGGCACGCATATCGGCGTTGTCGTCGGCCACCAGAATGCGAGGGGTAGTAGGGTCGAGGGGACGGGGGAGCGATGCGAGAAAGAGAGCAGGAGTCGCCATATCCACGTTTCTTTCGGACTCGGCGGGCAACCAGCGCATTGCCTCTTCGACAAAGGCATCGGCCTGCACGGCCGTCGAGGCAAGGCGCCGCTCAGCGGCCACGCGATCGGTGGCTAAGTGCGCGATGCCAGTCGGAATGGTGATCGTGAAGGTGGTACCTATCCCGACCTCGCTCGCCACCGTAATCTGGCCACCATGGAGGTGAACGAGTTCCTGCACCAGTGCCAGTCCGATACCCGTGCCTTCATGTGTACGAGAACGCGCATCGCGGACGCGATGAAAGCGCTCGAAGATGCGGGGCAACTCGTGTTCTGGAATGCCCGTCCCAGTATCGTGGACCCTGAATTCAACGTGATCGCCACACCAATCCAGACTGACGGTGATCTCGCCTGCGAAGGTAAACTTGATCGCGTTCGATAGCAGGTTGAGGACGATCTTCTCCCACATGTCGCGATCCACATAAACGGCGTCTGGCAGCGGCGGGCACTCCACCCGCAGGCGCAACCCAGCCCGCTCGATCGCGGCGCGGAAGACGCTGGCAAGATCGGTGGTGCAGGCGGCGAGGTCGAGCGGTTCATAGCTGGCCTCGATGCGGCCTGCCTCGATGCGTGAGAAGTCTAGCAGCGTATTGACGAGTTTCAACAGCCGCAGCCCGTTGCGATGGACGACATCCAATTCCTCATGCTGCGTCGGCGTGAGCACGCCATATGCAGAGTCGAGCAGGCGCTCCAACGGCCCCAGCATGAGCGTCAGGGGCGTACGGAATTCGTGGCTGACGTTGGAAAAGAATGTGGTCTTGGCGCGGTCGAGCTCGGCGAGGAGTTCGGCCCGCTTACGCTCTTCCTCGTAGGCCCGCGCGTTCGTCAAGGCGTTCGTTACGGTGTCCTTGAGCATTTCGTAAAACGTATGATAGGCCTCGTCCAGCACCCGCCGGGCACTGACTCCCGCCACGAGAAAGCCGAAGGGGTACGCGAGTCCCGCTAGGCTGATCGGCAACACTAGTGCGGTGTGCGGCGATTCCGGATACGGCCCGCAGGCCAAGGGGCCGAGCTGTTTGTCCACCTCATCCACTCGGGTGATTCGACCCGAACGCGCCGCCTCTGCCAGTGGCCAGGCCGAGTCGTTCGAGGCCAGCATATCCACGACCTCGGGACTGGCGGCTGTCCCCGGCACGAGGCCCGAGCTGCTGGATAGTTTCGCTCGGGTGCCGTCGGCGTTGAGCAAATAAAGTAAAACGAAGGGCAGGTCGAGGTCACACGCGGCGAGCGTCTGCGTGATCAGAGCACAGGCCTGTGACACCGACTGCGCGTCAGCTATGCAATCGGCGAGGTCGCGCACCACTTTGAGCCGCCGCTCTGCCAGCGTTTGCTGGGTGAGCTCGGTAACCGGATGGAACAAGCCGCCCACGCCGCCCGTCTCGTCGCGAATGGGGCTGAAGGAGAAGGTAAAGAACGTCTCTTCTAGATAACCGTTACGGTCGAGAAACATGCGCCGGTTTTCAATGAAGGAGGTGTCGCCAGCCGCGGCCCGCTCGAACGCCTCCCCAACCGCTGGCCACGCCGAGAACCAGCACTCCTTGAAATCTTGACCCATGGAGTGAGGATGCTTGCCCCCACAGATTGGCCAGTACCCATCATTGTAAATCTGAACGCGGTGTGGCCCCCACGCAATGGAGATGGGAAAATTGGAGGCGAGGCAGAGACTGATGGTTGTACGCAAACTCTGAGGCCAGGTGTCAATCGGCCCCAGGGGGGTTTTGGCCCAATCCATGGCACGAATCAGCATCCCCATTTTCCCACCGCCACTGAGCCAATTCAAGGTGACAGGGGCCGCACTCGCTGGGACATCGGATAGCACAGAATACTCTCCCAGGTCATGTTGCAGATTTGTATGTTATAGGTTTAAATCTGCAAGCCAAATTCGTACCGATTGACGCACAACCTGATCACAATGCCATGCATCTGAATCGATTTCGAAAAACAAACCGGCTTATGTGTCAGTCGTTTGCTCCACGTCTTAACCCTTCACGAGAGGACGTGAGTATGGCATAGATGACTACCAAAGTGCAAAGGTGAACGCCGACCCGGTAACTGGCCACTCCAGCCGGTATCTTGAATACTTCGAGACAGATGAGGGGGTGGGATACTAAGTTTCTCTACGCGCGGCCTGCAATCGTTTATCTCGTTGAGGTAACGCTTGCCGCAGACGCACCTCTGAAGAAGATGCGCGTCTCGTCCTTTCCCTTTGGAGCAATATCAGGAAGAACTAGCAAGAATCCCCTCTCCCCACGATTGGATCCATCATGAGGAAGAGGAGTATCTCGGCAGAATCGTGAGTTTAGGGCACGTTCAGCATCGGGACTTTTTCCCCGCGCGTGGCGCGCTCTTCGATGACTTTGTTCATGGCGTTCACATAGGCCCGCACACTCGCCTCCACCACGTCCGTGGTGACGGCGCGGCCCGTGACCTCCGTGCCATTATCGCGAACTTTTACGACCGCCTCACCCATGGCCTCCTGGCCTTCAGTGACGGAGCGCACGCTGTAGTCATCCAGCTTCACGGCCAAATCGGTGATCACATCGACCGCCTTGTAGGCCGCATCAACCGGACCATTGCCCTGCGCGGTGGCCTCTTTGACGTCCTCACCCACGCGCAAGCGGACGCTGGCGCTCGGCTTCTCCCCGCTCACACTGGTAATGGCCAGATGCTCAAACTTGAACGTCTCCGGCAGGTGCACGACCTGGTCGTTCATAATCGCCCGCAGATCGCTGTCCACTACTTCCTTCTTGCGGTCGGCCACTTCCAGGAACAGCTTGTACACCTCATTGAGTTCCTCTTGCGCCAGCTCGTAACCCAGCGCCTGCAAGCGGAAACTCAAAGCGGCTCGGCCGGAGCGCGCCGTCAGCACGATATCACTGCTCTCCAAGCCAATGAGCTGCGGGCTGATGATCTCGTAATTCTCGCGATCCTTAATGATGCCGTCCTGGTGAATGCCGGACGAATGCGCAAACGCATTACCGCCGACAATCGCCTTGTTGCGCGGAATCGGCATGCCCATGCGGTTGGAAATGAGATGGCAGGTGCGATACAACTGTTTCAGATCAATCCCGGTCTCGGCGCCGTAATAATCCGGCCGCATGTACAGCGCCATGATAATTTCTTCCAGCGATGCATTACCGGCCCGCTCGCCAATGCCATTGAAGCAGCCTTCCACCTGGCTAGCGCCCGCGCGGATCGCTTCCAGCGAATTTGCTACACCCATGCCCAGGTCGTCGTGGCAGTGCACGCTGATTTTGGCTTTGTCGATATTCGGCACGCGATTCATAATCGCCGTGAACGTCTCAAACCATTCGCCCGGCACGGCAAACCCGACCGTATCCGGAATGTTCACGACGGTTGCGCCGGCCTTGATCACCTCTTCCAATGTCCGGCTCAAATAATCCAGATCGGCGCGTGAGGCATCCTCTGTAGAATACTCCACATCATCGCAAAAGCGGCGGGCAAATTTCACCGAGTCGACCCCCATCTGCAACACTTGATCTTTGGATTTGCGCATTTTGCGCTCCAGATGGATATTCGATGCACTCACCACAATATGAATGCGCGAGCGCTCGGCCGGCTTCACCGCTTCGGCCACCGCCTCAATATCGGACTGCACCCCGCGCGCCAGAGCCGTGATCACCGGCCCCTTCACTTGCTCCGCGATCGTTTTGATGGCGGCAAAATCGCCGGGCGATGACGCGGCAAACCCAGCCTCGATCACGTCTACCCCCGTGCGCGCCAACTGATGTGCGATTTCCAATTTCTCCACCGCATTCAAACTACAACCGGGCGATTGTTCGCCGTCGCGCAGTGTCGTATCGAAAATATCTACCTTCCGCATGGACTCTTCTCCTTACACTCTGCGTATCCATCTATGGGTTAGATACCAGCCATAAGCCATTAAGACGTAATAGATTCCGATGGCACCATCTCAGGTTGCTGGGCAATTCCCAGCCCCCCTTCCAAGGTCTAAAACCGCCTCCATGGAGACGATTGACATGCCAGACATCCAGCAAGAAATCACACGCGCAGACATATTGGGTATGTCGAGATGGATCGGGAGACCTCTTGCTTCCTGCGTTCTAGCGCGTTAGGAAGCCTGCGAGATCTCCCCCGGGAAGGGCGAGCAACGAGACATTAAGGAGAAGCACGAACGTCACAAGCGCTTGAGAGATCCGGCGACGGAACGCACCGGAGCCACGCAACTGACACGCTTGGTGCAGATTGGCTTGGCTCTCATGGCCCATGGTGTTCACAATCCTCCCTGGCTCAGCGCCTTACTTGGGGATAGTAGTCTACAGGTAAGATACAGCATTTATAACGTTTCACCTGGGATGTTGTCAAGCACAAAATGTCAGATCCGCCTCGGTTTTCTGGCGGCAGGGTCGGCCCAAAGCATGACGCATCAGACGATGCACTCCCCCGGTCGGGATACAATTCAAGTAAGCCAACTCGCTTTCCGATAGAGGGCAAGGAAAGCGATCGCGTTACGCAATCCTAATGTGCAGCACCTTTTCCGGATCGAGGTGGACGATGGCGATACAACAATCTGAAGCCGATTTACTCTCACAGTGTTTAATACCTGGAAACGGTGGAATGCAAGAGACCTCGAACGCGTCGATGTTGCAGGTCTTCGACGCCAGTGTGAATCGCGCCACGCCTTATTTGCAAGTATCGGAGGACGTTCTCGCACATATCAAAGCGTGCAACAGTGTGTACTTCATGCAATTTCCCGTGCGCCTCCGCAATGGGGTACGCATCTTTCACGCCTTCCGTGCCGAGCACTCGCATCATCGCCTGCCCACGAAGGGGGGAATCCGTTTTGCACCGCATGTCGATCTGCATGAAGTTGCCGCACTCGCGGCTATCATGACGGTCAAGTGCGCCATCGTCAATGTCCCGTTCGGCGGAGCAAAAGGTGGCATCGCCTTAGATCCACGTGACTATGACGCGGAAGAACTGGAGCGCATCACCCGCCGCTATACCACCGAACTGGTGCGTAAAGGGTTTATTGGGCCGGGCGTGGATGTGCCGGCACCGGATATGGGGACGGGCGAACGGGAAATGGCGTGGATCGTCGACACGTACAACATGCTGCACCCCGACGGCCTCGACAACCTGGCCTGCGTCACCGGCAAACCCGTCACCCAAGGCGGCATTCGCGGACGCCTTGAGGCCACCGGGCGCGGCGTGCTTTACGCTCTGCGCGAATGTTTGCAGCACGACGATCTCATGCACACCACGGGCCTCTCTGGCGATCTCAGTGGTAAACGCATCGTCGTCCAGGGACTGGGCAATGTGGGCAGTCATTTTGCCCGTCTGGCACAAGACGAAGATGGGGCGGTGATCGTCGGCATTGGCGAAGCGGGCGGCACGCTGTATGCCCCGAACGGCTTAGATATTCACAAGGTGCTGCAGTGGCGAGCGGAAACCGGCAGCTTTCTCAATTTTCCGGACGCGGTAACCTTCGACAACTCGGCGGCTTGTCTCGAATTGGAGTGTGATATTCTGGTTCCAGCCGCGCTCGAAAATCAACTCACCGGCGACAATGCTGCACGCATCCGCGCCCCGCTCATCGCTGAAGCGGCCAACAGTCCCACCACGACGGAAGCCGACGCCATCTTGCGCCAACGCGGCATTGTGGTGATTCCCGATGTGTACGCCAATGCGGGCGGGGTGACGGTCAGCTACTTCGAGTGGGTCAAAAACCTGTCGCATATGCGCTTTGGCCGCATGGCCAAACGCGTCGGCATTCAAACGCAGCGGCGCATGATCACCGGCATTGAAAAGCTCACCGGTCACGCCTTCCCCAGCGATTTACGTGAGGATGTGCTGCACGGTGTAGACGAACTCGAGTTGGTCAATTCCGGACTCGAAGAAACCATGATCGAAGCGTTCCATGAAATCGTCGAGATCATGTATGCAAAGAATACCGGTGACTTGCGCACGGCGGCATTCGTGTGCGGCCTCAACAAAGTCGCGGCGTCCTACGAGTCTCTCGGTATCTGGCCCTAAGCGGCGGGGCAATCCACAGCTCACGGCCATGGGTTCCCGCTAAACTCCGCATCCGCATTCCTTCCCGATCGCTTTGTTTTGCGATGTGCTGATAACCCGCCTACAACTTTCCTCCAGTTTCGAGTTCAAGTAAGATAAGTGCCCGAACAGAAATCCATATGGCCAGGAGACGCATCATGTACCGACCCCTCACGATAGGGCTACGCCTCAGCCTCCTGCTACTGCTTGGGTGCCCCTTTGCGACCCTCGCCGACGAGGTGAAAATCGAGCACACTGTGTTCCAAAAACGAGGCGATGCCTGGACCGTCGAGACGACGCTGCGGCACGGCGATACGGGATGGGATCACTATGCCGATATTTGGCGATTGGTCGATGACGCGGGCAAGGAACTGGGCAAGCGCGTGCTGTTGCATCCGCACGAAAACGAACAGCCGTTTACCCGCAGTCTGCATGGTATAACGATCCCGTCCGATACTCAGATTGTCTACGTCGAAGCCCATGACACAGTGCACGGCTGGAGTCAGCAGCGCATTCGAGTCGATCTGCAACAGGCAAAAGGCGACGGCTTTGAGGTCAAGCCATAGAGGAGTACAACTACACATGGACGTACGATTGGGCAGCCTCCTGCGCGGGGCGCAAGAAGCAGAGGGCATCGCAATTATTATTGATGTGTTTCGCGCTTTCACCACGGCGGCTGTTGCAGTGGACCGGGGCGTGGAAAAAATCATTCTCGTCGCCGAAGTGGAAGAAGCGCTGGAGCTGCGTCGTCAGGGCCAAGGCCAGTTGTGTATGGGCGAAGTCGATGGCATCCGTCCGGAGGGGTTTAATTATGGCAATTCGCCTTATGAATTGAGTCAGGCCGATGATCTCGCCGGCAAAACGCTGATTCAATCGACCCGTGCCGGTACGGTCGGTGTTACGGCGGCGGC
>Ga0268386_10003844_pt1 | contig 11001 bp, 10 predicted proteins | sample RVTome_15_FD_200260 | JGI IMG/M metagenome (GOLD analysis project Ga0268386, IMG submission 200260) | Soil microbial communities from uranium-contaminated site in the Upper Colorado River Basin, Wyoming, United States - RVT150D86... ... | reverse complement strand
ACCAACTTCTCAGTCCGTCGAAGGTATTGCCAATAAAGAGACGGGAGACAAGCGAAATGGTGAGAAAACCCATTGTAATCTCGCTCGCATGCACCGCGTTGTGGGTCGGCACCGGCTTGGCGGCCGGCTCGGTTCCCGAGCCTTTCCGGGGCCATGATCCCGAATCCATGTTCACCATCCGTTACGGTGACGTCGACGTCATCCTGCGCGCCATGGTCGTGGACATTGGCCGTTCGACACGCCAAGTTGCGGACCCGGCCGAGGCTCCGACTGGCACTCGCATGACGACCAGGGTCAGCCGCTCGACTGCCACGGAGGGCAATCGCTTTTACTTCGAGGAGTTCAAGGATAACGAGGAGTACAGAGCCGTTCTCCACCACGTCCGCCTGAGCCTGGAGGCCATCCCCGCTCGCATGCCGCTGGAGCACTTCACGCGCACCGAACAATTGGCGTACTTGCTGAACCTGCACAACATCGCCTTGATCGATGAGCTGGTGCGGATTTATCCGGAACGGAATCTCAAGCAGGAGCTCGACGGAAAAAACTCACTGTTGGACACCAAGGTCTTGAACGTGGCGGGGGTGCCGCTGAGCCTCAACGACATCCGGCACACCATCCTCGTTCAAAACTACAACCGCGATCCACTTGTCATCTACGGGTTGTTCGAGGGCGTCATCGGCGGCCCCAACGTTCTGAAGCGGGCCTACACCGGCGAGAACGTGTATCGCCTCCTGGAGGCCAATGCAAAAGAGTTCATCAATTCCAACCGCGGATCGGCGATCTATAAAGACAGGACTTTCAAGGTGTCCAGCTTCTACGAGCGAAACCGGGAATTCTTTCCCAATTTCGACGCACACCTCAAGGTGCACCTTATGGAGTACATGGACTACCCAGAACGCCAGACACTCATCGGAGCCACAGCGTTCAGACCGGATATCGACAACTGGACCATCGCAGACGTTTATGGGAGCTACTGGCGGGTCGGCGGCAGCTTCTCCACCAGCCAGGCCGCCATGCTGGATGCGGTGGTCTCGACCCAGCCCGATGGCCTGGGCGGCACCGCGGTCACAAATTTCTCGGTTGCAGGTTCCAGCTACATCGCCAAGACCGAGCCGCTGGCCACGATCAGCTCCGAGCAGCTGGAACTCCTGACCAGCCTCAAAAACAAGGAAGAGGCGGCCAACCTCGTCAGGGAAGGCCGTGTCACCGTCGAGGAGTTGGGGACGGTGGAGACGGACGCGCCGAACGGCGAGTAGCTAACCTGGCTTTGAGATCGCGGGACTAGTGGCCTGTAACAGGCAATTCAGGAGTTGGATCGCGAAGGGATGGTGGTGACTGGTTGCGGCCTGGAGCGAGGTCGATAGCCGTAGCTATCGGCCGAGTGAAGACGCAGCCAGACGCCGCCAGACCGAGTGAGGCACTTCGGAATTGGCTGTTACAGGCCACTAGGGGCCCGGCTTCGGATTTCCTTTCGCGATGTTGGTCGCCAGCGCGATCATGGAAGCCAGGTCAGCGAGGTTGGCCGGCACCACCAGGGTGTTACCGGACTTCGCCAGGTTGCCGAATTCGTTGATGTATTGCTGGGCCACGCGCAACTGCATCGCCTCCGCGCCACCTTCGGCGGTCAGTGCCGAAGCCACCTGCCGTAGGCCGTCGGCGGTCGCGGTCGCCACCGCCAGGATGGCCGCGGCCTCGCCTTCCGCCTCGTTGATCTGCTGCTGCTTGGCCGCCTCCGACTCCTTGATGACGCGCTGCTTCTCGCCGTCGGCTTGGTTGATCATGGCGTCACGCTCGCCCTCCGAGGTCAGGATGACCGCGCGTTTCTCGCGCTCCGCCCGCATCTGCTTTTCCATCGCACTCAGCACGTCGGTCGGCGGATTGATGTTCCTGATCTCGTAGCGCAGCACCTTGACACCCCACGGGTCAGAGGCCTTGTCGAGTTCGTCCACCACGTTGGCATTGATCGTGGCACGTTCTTCAAAGGTGCGGTCGAGGTCGATCTTGCCGATCTCGCTACGAAGCGTGGTTTGGGCCAGTTGCGAGATCGCGAACATGTAGTCATGGATGCCGTAGGAGGCCCGGCCGGGGTCCAGCACCTGCATGTACAACACGCCGTCGACGCCAACCTGCACGTTGTCCTTGGTGATGCAAACCTGCTCGGCGATGTCAACCGCCTGCTCTTTCAGCGTGTGCCTGTACGCCGAGCGCTCGATGAACGGGATCAGGATGTGGAAGCCCGCTTTCAGCACCCGGCTGAACTTGCCCAGCCGTTCCACCACGTAGGCGTTCTGCTGCGGCACCACGACCGCGGTCTTGGCAATGACGAAGATGACGACAGCGGCGATTGCCAGCGAAACATAGAGGGAGGTCATGTCTGCTCCTCGGCGTCGGTACTGGATGGGGTCACAGCGGCATCGACGTAGAGCGTGAGGCCTTCCGAGCGGACGATCGTCGCGCTCTGGCCGCGGCCAATTGGCGCTGCGCCTTCGTTGATCACGGTCCAATTTGTGCCGCGAAAACTGGCGCGGGTCGTCTGGCCGGCCGCGAGGTCCGCCGGCATCACGACGGCATTGCCGGCAACACCGCCACGAAATCCCGGCACGTTGCCGCGGATCTTGCCGTACAGCGCTTTGCGGAAAGTAAACATCGAGGCCAGTGCGAGCGCCGAAAACAGCAGCCACTCGCCCCACTCGGGCATGGCGAGGCCAAACAGGCTCAACAGCCCCACCACCGCGGCGGACAGACCAAGGAAGATCAGGTAGAACTGGGCGTCGATGGCGAACAACTCCGCACCAAACAGCACGGCTCCAAGAATCATCCACGCCCACCACGTCATAGCGGTTTCCTCAATCGAATTGTCGGGAACTATACCCGCTATCGGCGAGTAGAGAAATCGCCTGTTTCCGGCGCCACGGGCTCCGCGTCAAACTCGAAATCGCGGCGGATGCGTTCCGCCACGGCTTCCACTTCCTGCCGATCTTCGAACGGGCCGGCGATGACCTCATAGACCTCGCCGTTAGACACTGGCCGGGCGGGAATCGGCGGCCCCTGGTGGTTCAGCACGGCGGCGACACGCCGCGCCTCCGTTTCTTCGTCGAACGATGCGACGGCGATCGACCAGTCGTCGGCATTGAGGGGGCGGGGCACCGGCTGGCCGTAAAAGCGTCCCGGGTGGGCCACGGCCGGGGCGCTTCCAACCATTGCCTCGAATCCGGGTGAATTCACTAAAATGGGCGCCGGGACGCCGTCCTGGCGCCGCACTATTTCGTCCACGCGCGCCCAGTCGATGGTGACATCGTGCTGCTTGGCATCTTCCCTCAGGCGAGCGAGCAGCCTTTCCTTCATTTGCGCGGCATGCGCTTCCTGCCCTTCCGGTGGCGGGTGGGCTTCCAAGTAAAGTTCGCCGGAATCCCACGCGGCGAGATAGGCCTGGTCGACGATTCGCACCTTGGCGCCAGGCTCGATGCGGGAGAACAGGCTATGGATGTCCTCCGGGTAAAGGCGAACGCAGCCGTGGCTGACCTGCATGCCCACGCCGTAGGGCTTATTGGTGCCGTGGATCAGATAACTCGGGTTGCTCAAGCGCAGGGCGTAGTCGCCCAACGGATTGTCCGGGCCCGGCGGCACCACCCGGGGCAGCGGATCGCCTTGTTCTTCGTGCTCTTTGAGGATGGAGGCCGGCGGAATCCAGGTCGGATTCACTTTTTTCTCGGCTATGCTGTAAACGCCGGTCGGCGTCTCCCAGCCCTCCCGTCCGATTCCCACTGAAAAGGTGTAAACGAACGGGCCGTGACTCGCAGGCGGAAAGTAGAACAGCCGCATGTTGGCCAAGTTGAGGACGAGGCCTTCGCGGGAGGCATCGGGCACGACATGGCGCATGGGCAGCAGGATGCGGCTTCCGGCAAGCGGTACCCAAGTATCGATACCAGGGTTGGCGCGCACGATGTCTTCATGGCCCAGCCCGTAGTGTCTTGCCACGTCCGGCAGGGTGTCCCCTTCCCGAAGGCGCAGGGTGTAAATGCCACCCACCACCTGCTGCTCCTGCAGCAAGGGGAATTCGCGACTGTCGACGAAGCCGAGTTCCGGTTCCTGCGCAGCCTCCGGAGAGCCGCCGGGCCAGTCACGCAGGGTCTGGCAGCCTGCCAGTACGGCACAAAGCGCGATTGCCGAAAACCTCGCGAATTGTGAAAGAGGGCTCTGTCCTTTTATCGGGAGCTATTTCTTTAGCAGCATCACCAGACCGATGACGCCCGCCACCGCGCCGCCAATCAGGTAAAACATGGTTTCGTCCGAAAAGCGACCTGTGAATGCTTCCGACAACTCCTCGGTAACCGATTGACTGGAGTTGAATCCAACCACCAGCAGAATCACGCCAACGACGAGCAATGCGATGCCGATCATACTCTTCTGATTCATTCAAAACCCTCCGTGAATCAAGTTGACCACAGGAAGTATAGTCCAAGTGTCCGAGGGAAACGCGGAACTGGACGGCTCAATTGGGGGGATAGCTGTAATGGGCGTCGATGCCAAGCGGCAGCCCCACCATGTAATAGAGCAGCAGGAAAACCGTCCAGCTGGCAAGAAACCACATCGAATAAGGCAGCATCATCGCGGTCAGCGTGCCGATTCCCGTGCCCTTCACGTACCGTTGGCAATACACCACGACCAGCGGGAAATACGGCATCAGCGGCGTGATGATGTTGGTGCTAGAATCGCCCACGCGATAGGCCGCCTGGGTCAGGTCCGGCGAAATTCCGAGCTGCATCAGCATGGGAACGAAGATCGGCGCGAGCAATCCCCACTTGCCGCTGGCCGAGCCGATGAAGATGTTGACCACCGCCGTCAGTAGCACGATACCGACGATGGTTCCCGCTGCCGGCATGCCCAGCGCCTGCAAGGCTCCGGCACCCTCGAGCGCCAGCAACACGCCCAGGTTGGACTGGCCGAAGGCGTAGACGAACTGCGCGATGAAAAACATGATCACAAGGTAGTACGCCATGCTTTTCATGGCCCTGCTCATGCCCTCGATCATGTCCCTGGAACTCTTCATGGAGCCGGAAACGATGCCGTACACGACGCCCGGCACCAAAAACAGGAAAAAGATCAACGAGACGATCGAGGCCATCAGCGGCGCATCGCTCTTGGTGATTTCGCCGGCGGCATTGCGCCACGCGGAATCTTCCGGCCACACAGTCAGGAACAGGACCAGCACACCCAGCAGCATGGCCACCAGCGCCCACCGCAGCCCCTTGCGCTCGTTGGCTTGGATCTCGTGCATCACGGGCAGCTCGGCCTCGTCGCCATCAATCGAGGTGCTGGACAGACGCGGTTCCACCACCTTGTCAGTCAACCACCAGCCCAGAGCGATGATGAGCAGCGATGAGACCGTCGTGAAGTAATAATTGTTGAGCGGGTTGAGGACGATGGTGGGATCGAGCAGGCGCGCGCCTTCCTGGCTGAGCCCCTGCAACAGCGGGTCGAGCGATGACGGCACGAAGTTGGCCGAAAAGCCGCCGGAAACGCCGGCGAAGGCCGCGGCGATTCCTGCCAGCGGGTGCCGGCCCGCGGCGTAAAAAATGACACCGCCCAGCGGGATGACGAGCACGTAGCCGGCATCGACCGCCGAGTGGCTGACGATGCCGACCAGGATCACCATCGGCGTGAGCAGGGATTTGTGAGTGACGTTCAACAGCGCACGGATCGCCGAGTTGATGAATCCCGTGTGTTCGGCAACGCCGATGCCCAGCATGGCCACCAGCACCACGCCGACCGGGTGAAAATGCGAGAAATTGGTGACCATGTCCGAGGTGAACTGCGTCAGCGCCGCGCCAGACAGCAGGTTTTGGATCACCAGCGCCTGGCCTGTGCGCGGGTCCACCACATCGAAGCTGATATAGGACAAGAGCCACGATAAGACCCAGGTGATGAACAGCAATGCGATGAACAGCACGGCCGGGTCCGGCAATTTGTTGCCGATGCGTTCCACGGCCGCGAGGAAGCGCATCGAGAGGCTGGGTTTGCTGCTTTCCGATGTCATGCCGGTTACCTTTTTGTTGGTAGCAAATGCAAGCTTGCCCCGGATTCTACATCCCGATCAGGAGGCAAGCCCGGCTCTCATCAGAAAAAAAGCTTAATTCTTTTCACCGGGCATCGAGCTGCAGTTCGCGACCGACGCAATCGGCGATTTCGAGCGTCTTGTCGAGCTGCGGATGACGCACGATGAGGTAGCCGTCTGAAATCAGGGTCTGTTTCCAGTTGCGCCGCGGGGCGCCGAGCGGCAGCAAGTCCTCGACGACGATGTGCGGGCCGTAGCGCCGCCGCAGTTCCTCGAGGCCGTGCACGGCGCAGATCCTGCCCTGCCCCCTGGCGCGCTTGAAGATCGCCGCGGCATTGTAGCGGCGGTTCGCAACCTGCGTGAAGGGCCGGCCCGTCACCGCCTCGGCCCAGCCAACGTAGATGTCGAAATCATGCGTGTAGTTCATCAGGTCGACCGAGCGGCCGCCCGGCGGGCGGGCGCCGATTTCGCCGAATACGGGCTCACCATCGGGCGTCAGGAACCATTCCATGTGCGTGAAGCCGGTGCGAAAATCGAGCGTCTCGATGACCCGCCGGCCCAGTTCGCGGCCCTTGGCAAGTTCCGGGCGGTCGATGTCGCGCAGGTTGACCGTTTGCATGCTGATCCACTCGACGGCGCGCCCGATGATCGGCTTGGGCCGATACCACGCGATGTTTTCATACAGAATCTGCCCGCCGGCGCACACCGTATCGAAGGTGAACTCCTCGCCCTCAATGAACTCCTCGACGCTGACCTCGCGCTGCTCGCCGACGTCCGCGATCGCGGCCCCAAGCACGGTATCGTCGCGCACTTCGTGGGTATGGGCCGAGCCCGCGCCGGCGATGGGCTTGATGACCAGCGGCAGGCCGATCGAGGCCGCGGCGGCGCGGATGGCATCGGCGCCGATCGCCCGCGTGTGCCGCGGCGTTCGCAAGCCGGCGCCGTCGAGCGCCTGCTTCATTTTTTCCTTGTCGCGGAAGCGCTCGGTCTGCGCCGTGTGCATGCCGCCGATATCAAGCGCCTCGCGCAATTGAGCGGCAAGGGTCATGAAAGGCTCCCACAGGCATTCGACTCGCTGGAGCGGATGATGCGACGCGTACTGCCGCACGCTCGCAACGACGGCATCGCTGTCGACCAGCGTCGGCACCTGGACGTAGTCGGCAAGCACGCGGCGCACGGTGGGCGGCAATGACTGCGGCGAATGCTCACCGAGCCCGACCACGCGCGCACCGCATTGCGCGAGGCCACGACTGAAATCCGTCATCTCGGCCGGATAGCCCGGCGATATGAAAAGAACGTTCACGTTTCGAGCCCGTGGTACAGGGGGGTTGAGTGATGATAAACGAGACCGCCGCGTGGCGGGACCGCGCGAGCTCCTTACTGCTCGAAGCCGTCGGCGAAGAGCGGGACTTCCGGGCGGAACCACGATCCCGCGGTCGCGCCCGCGTAACCGGTTCCGTCGACCGAGAAATCGATGGCGGTCACGGTCGTCGTGGCGAGCGCCGGATCATCGAGGCTCCAGGTGCCCTCCGAAGACGGTTCGAAAAAGCATCGCCTCGATGCTCAATTCTCGTCGCTGCGGGCACACCCTTGGAGGCAGTATTCGGCGGGAGCCGGAATCAACTTCACGGCGTGCCGCGTTCTTGACCTGCCGTTCCATGCGGTAGCCACGATCACGCCGTAATCGTTGATGTCGGTGGCGAAGTCCACGAACCACTCACTCGGCGCTGCGATCAAGTCGTTCAGCGCCTGCAGGCCGTCTGAATCCGAGTGGATCAGCGCCTGGAGCACATTGTCGGCAAGCCGGCCCTGGCCCACAGACTGCCCCTTGTTGTTGATCCGTCGAAGCATGTTCCGGTCACCGTAACCGCCCAGGTCTTCCGGCCCGAATGCCGCAGACAGCTTGAAACTGTGCTGCGATGTGAGGCTCTTGTTGGTCATGCTGCCGACGAAGTCTAAGAATTCATTGATCCCGTATGCCGCGGACAGACCAAAGCCCGGCAGCAGGTCCGGAAACTTGATACTGCCGTTATTCCACAGGAAGGCCCGCCCGTTCTGGGCACCCACCACCAGTCCGGCGTCATTGATGTCATTGGCTTCACCGAAGCCGAACGCCGTAATGTCGATCATCCCGCGATCAATGGCGTAGACAAACGCGTGGCGCGCGCCCCTGACCGTGTCACCTGCCATCCACCCCGCGATCTCGCCCAAGTTATTGACGGCCATGGCTTCTGAAGTGCTATCGAAGCTGCCGAGAAACTTCGGACCGACGTCCCGGGTCAGGTTGCCGGACAAGTCCCAAACAGCGGCGCGTGAATTGGATTGGCCGACCACCACGCCAAGGTCGTTGATGTCACGCGCGACACTGGAGCCGCCTCGAGCCATGGTCGGCAGTTCGAGCATACCGACTCGCTCGACAAACAGGAAAGCCCGCTGACCCTTCGGCCCCGCGGACGAGCCAACCACGTCTCCGTGGGCGTTGATGCCCCAAGGCGTGGCTTCGTAATCCCCCGGCAAAGCGCCGAGGTCTGCCACCGTGTACCGGGTCTCGGCAACGCCAGCCGACGCAAAGCCTGCGAGCAGTAAGAAGATTCCAATCAATTTGAGCATCTGGCTGTTCATTTCCTTCTCCGTGTGCGCTCGATTCGAAGCAGATCGCGCTTGGCCGTCAATTGCGAAATCCTTGGGCCAAGGCCTGTCTTCACGCAGCCAATATACGAACGAAAAAGTCTGCCGGTAATTGGAGATTCCGCTAAGGCAAGTAAGGGATTTCCCTGATGCGCATTGTGGGGCCTCGAGTCGTGCCCACGGAGCAGGGTTGCACCTGAAGGAACTTGCAGCGCACCAAAGGGTGGTGCCGGGCTAAGTCAGGATTCGCCGGACCTCGTCAATCAGTGCGCGCTTGCGGAGGGGCTTGCCGACAACGCTGATCGCCCCTTCATGAATGGCCTTCACCGCGTCACGCACGCTGCCTTCGCCGGTGAAGATAACTGACGGAAATTTCAGGCCACTGTTGCCCAGGTGTGCGAGAAGTTCCAAGCCGCTCATCCCGGGAAGTCTAAGCTCCGTGATCAGGCAGCCAACCTGATGGGGCCGGAAGGCGCGCAGGAACTCTTCCGCCGACGGATAGCAGCGCACGACGCAGTCCAGGGTACTGAGCGCCGTGCGCACTTCCTCGCGCGTCACGCAGTCGGGTTCGACCACGTAAACGGTCGTCCGCGGTTCGGGGTCATGGAGGTCTCGACAGGCATTCCGCTTGTCCCCGCTGAAGTGCGGCGCTTTCTGTTCCGGCCCCGAGCATCTCATGAGGCTATTTTGCGACTTGCCCCTTCGCTCGCAATACGAGGTTTCACTTACTGACGAGGAACGGCGGGCGCCAGCCGTCGAAACGATTTTCGATCAGTCGTTTACTGCGAGCCACATTCGAACCAGTTGTGCGAGCGACGATGCGTGCATCTTCTCCATGACTCTGCTTCGGTGAATTTCGACGGTTCGTTCGCTGATGCCCAGCTCGTGGGCAATTACCTTGTTGGCCTGCCCGTTTACGACGTGCTCCATGACCTCCCGTTCACGCGCGGTGAGGCGGCCGAGTCGCACAAGGATCTCTTCATGCCGGCCGAGTTGCTGGCGGTTCTTGGCATCGTGTTCCAACGCCGCCTGAGTCCGGTCGATCAGTTCCTGGTCATTGAAGGGCTTTTCGAGGAAGTCGAAGGCGCCGGCGTGCATAGCGCGCACCGCCAGGGGAACATCGCCGTGCGCGGTGATAAAAATGACGGGTATCAAGGAATGCATGGCGCGGAGTTGCTCCTGCAAGGCGAGGCCGCTGATCGTGGGCAAACGGATATCCAGGAGCAGGCAACCTGGTGCATCCGGATCATAGGCGTCCAAGAACTCGGTGGTCGACGCAAAGCACACCACATCCAGGCCAACGGAACCGAGCAGCAACTCCAGGGAGCGGCGGATTCCCGGATCGTCGTCGACGACGAAAACCGTTCCCTTGGGCACAGTCACGATTCGCAGCTCCCAGCGGCCGCCGGGAGGGTGAAGTAAAACGTAGTGCCCGGCGCCTGCGGGTTTGGCCGATAGCGGATCTTTCCCCCGTGGGCTGTAATGATCGATTCACTGATGGAAAGGCCAATTCCCATACCCGATTCCTTAGTCGTCGTAAACGGCATGAAGGGGTCGGATGGGTCCGACGGCGACAAACCGATGCCACGATCCACGACGGCGACTTCGACCTCGTCGTCTTCGTTCAATCGGGTCCTCAAGGTAATCTCCGATGGTCCATCATTGGTCCCCCCCATCGCTTCAACCCCGTTGCGCATCAGGTTCAGGAGAACCTGCTCGATCTGCACCACGTCGGCCTCGACCGCGGGCAATTCGCTTGATAACTCGAGCTGCAAGGTCGCATTGCGCATCTGTGGATCGAATTGCGCGAGTGAGACCACGCTTCGGACCAGGTCGTTAATGTCGGCAAGCTCGAACTTGACGGTTCCCTTGGCGACGAACCGCCTGAGCCTGCGGATCACATCGCTGGCCCGTTCCGCTTCAGACCCGATCAACTGCAGTGCACTCAAGTGCTCCCGGGATCCGCTACGGCCCGACTCCGCCAGCCGCCGGCACGCGGCAGCCGCTGCGGCGATCGAGGCCAGCGGTTGATTGACCTCGTGCGCGATGCCGGCCGCCAGCTCATTCATGGTGGTTGACCGTGCCACCTGCGCCAGCCTTGCAAGGTGTTCACGGGCTTCCTCCTCGGCTCGAACCTGCAAGCGAAGCGCCTTTTCCGCCTGCATGCGCTCCCGGGTATATCGCGCGAACACCAAACCCAACAGCATCGCCAGGAGGGCGGCCGCGCCCATCACGATGACCTGCACACGGCGAACGAATGTCGTCTCGTCCTGGATGACCTCGTGCAATCGCGACTCGACACCATCGATCAGGTCGAT
>Ga0268386_10003843_pt1 | contig 11002 bp, 7 predicted proteins | sample RVTome_15_FD_200260 | JGI IMG/M metagenome (GOLD analysis project Ga0268386, IMG submission 200260) | Soil microbial communities from uranium-contaminated site in the Upper Colorado River Basin, Wyoming, United States - RVT150D86... ... | reverse complement strand
CCTTGGCTTGGGGTCTTCGAGCCGGGTGGCCACCGCTTCTGCCGCATATCCGGAGAAGACGGGGATGAAGATGGCACCGATTCTCGCCACCGCGAGCAAGGAGACCACCGCCTCAGGGGACATCGGAAGATAGACGGCTACGGCGTCACCCTTTTTCACGCCCAGCTCTCTGAGGGCGCCTGCGAGCCGCTCCACCTCCTCGAGCAGCTCGCCATACGTCAGCTCGCGGGTCTCCCCGCCTTCCTTCTGTGATCTGACGGCGAGACGGCCCGCGTCCTGCGTAGCCCAGCGATCGACACAGGCCGTCGACAGATTGAACCCTGCACCGACGAACCACGTGGCCCAGGGGTGGCCACGGGAGGTGTCGCGGATGGTCGTAGACGTTGGGTCGAATGAGATTCCCAGGAAATCGACGACAGCCTCCCAGAACCACTCGGGATCGCCCGCCGACCTGGCGACCAAGTCGTCGAACGTCTCGATGTCATGCATCCCCATGAACCGTGCCGTGTTGGTCCCGGCTGCGAGCTCGGGCGTCGGCATCCAGGCGATCTCGAACTTCTCCATGTTTCTCCTCGGTCCCGAGGCTATTCGGAATGCCGCGAATCCGTTGAGCCCTGTTTCTACCCTCAACCGTCGATGGCTGACCGCACCCGCATGAGTGACCACGACTTCGTGCGGCGAACGCTGACGGTTGCCCTGATCTTGCTCGGCGTCGCCGCCGTCCTCTGGCTCGCCTTCCTGCTGCGCTCGATTCTCTTCATGGTCTTCGTGGCCCTTTTCGTGACCGTTGCGTTCGAGCCACCGGTTCATTTCCTGGCCAAGAGGGGATGGCGCCGGGGCAGCGCAACAGGGGTCGTCTTCCTGGTGGCCTTCGTGCTCGCGGTCCTGTTCGTCGTGGCGCTTGCTCCCCTATTCGTGGAGCAATTCCAGCGTCTGATCGACTCGATCCCAGAGCTGGTCGAGTCGTCCTTGTTGTTCCTTCAGGACACCTTCGGCTTCGAGCTCTCCGAGATCGATCCCGCAGAGGCGGGGCGCAACCTCCTGTCATCCGTGCAGGACTTGACAGGAGTCGTGGCAGGGGGGGTGATCGGGCTCGCTGCCTCCGTGTTCGGCTTCCTCTTCTTCGCCACGACCGTCGCCTTGTTCTCCTTCTACATGATCGCCGAGCTGCCCCAGCTCCAGCACACGGTCCTCTCCTCCATGCCTGAGGCGCGTCAACGGCGCGCCATGCACATCTGGGATGTCGCCGTCGAGAAGATGGGCGGTTACATCTACTCGCGTCTGATCCTCGCCGTTCTGTCGGCCACCTTCACCGCCATCTTCTTGATGATCCTCGATGTCCCGTTCGCCATATCCCTCGGCATCTGGGTCGGAGTGCTCAGCCAGTTCGTCCCGGTGGTAGGCACCTACCTGGCCTCCATCCTCCCGGCCCTCGTTGCGCTCACATTCAACGATGGCTGGACTGCGTTATGGGTCATCCTCTACTTCGTCGGCTATCAGCAGCTCGAGAACTACTTGATCTCGCCCCGAATCACCAAGCAGACCATGGAGATCCACCCGGCGATATCAGTGGCGGCGATCATCATCGGGGGGACTCTGCTGGGCGGTTTGGGCGTGATCCTCGCCCTCCCCATGGCCGGCATCATTCAGGCGATCATCGGCGAGTCCCGTCGCTCATACGACGTGGTTGTCGACCGGTCCGGGGTCGAAGAGCCCACCTGAAGCCGACACTCATCCGCGCTAGGCATACGAGCTGACAACCCTCTATTGTTACATCCGTGTCCCCTTGGGACACATTTACCCCTAGTTCGGAGGAAACTAAGTGAAAGTAACAAAGCCCTTTGGGCTGCGGTTGCTTGCTCTCCTCGCTGTATTCGCCATGGTCGTGGCGGCGTGCACCGGCGACACTGCCGATGAGACCACCACGACTGACGGTGGTGACGGCGATGGTGGAGTGACAACCACGACCGGAGGTGACGACGGCGACGGTGGCGGTGGTGGGGAGACTCCTGCAGAGGGCTCTTTCCGCATCGGCATGATCGCCAACATCACCACGGATAACTGGTGGGCGTCTCTCGACACCGAGAGCCAGTCGCAGAACCAGGCATTCCTGACCAACTCCAAGCTCGCGCTATACACACTGGCGCTGCCCGGGTTCGTCCATGTGCCCAGCGTTGCTGCGACCGAGGTCCCCGTCGAGCCGGTGCAGGAAGGCGACGTGTGGGTTGTTGAACAGCCCCTTCGCGAGGACATGACCTGGTCCGACGGCGAGCCTGTGACTGCGAACGACCTGGTGTTCTATTTCGACACCGTTCGTGAGTTCAATCTCGGCTCGAACCACGCCGCCAACTTCGGCCCCACAGTCCTGAGCATCACGGCTCCCGACGATTACACCGTTCGGGTCGAGTTCAGTGAGGCTCCGGGTCTGGCCACCTGGAACAACGGTGTCGGCTTCGCCTCGTTCGTGCCTTCCCATTATTGGGAGGAGCATGTCCAGGCTGCCCGTGACGCCGCTGCCGCCGCCACCGAGGGCGTCACGCCTGAGGATGCGACCGCTGCGATCGTCGAGGAGGCCGCCGGCGACGACGACCCCGACAATGACGTCACAGAGGCTGATGTCACCCAGGAGCAGATCGACGCCTACATCCAGAGTGCGGGCGCTTCTGAGGGTCTTGCGGTCCTCTATGCCGTTTCTGGCATCAACGAGCCGTCGGTTGGTTCTGTCATCGTGGACCAGTGGGAGACCGGTGCCTTCGCGGCCACCGTCGCCAACTCGGACTACTTCGACAGTGGCACGGAGAACACTCTCTACTCGGACGGCTCCTTCCGAATCGCCAACGCGGAGCGCGGTGAGGACAACGTCTACGGTGGTGAGGGTTCCGGCGATGTCGTCGCCCAGTACGTCGAGGGCCCCTTCGTCTCAGAGATCCTCTGGGTCGAGCATGGCACCAAGGACGCTGCGTACGAGAAGCTCGCCGGTGGTGAGCTCGACTTCGTGTACGACCCGACTGGTCTGACCAGTGGTCTGCGCAACGAGCTTGCGACCAACCCCGATCTGGAGTTCAGTGTGAACCAGACCGAGGGCTTCCGCTACATGGCGTACAACATGCGCAAGGCTCCGATGTCGGACCTGGCGTTCCGTCAGGCGACGGCGACAGTGGTCAACAAGGAGTTGATCGCCGACACCGTCCTGGCCGGTGCGGTGTTCCCCGGTTACACCATCGTCCACCCCGATTTGACCCTGCACTACAACGCAGACGTCGAGAAGGCGGGTTGGGCCGACGGTGAGCCGATGGACGAAGGCGGCCGCATGGAGACTGCCATCCAGATCCTCACGGATGCTGGATACACCTGGGACGTTGCTCCCGAAGTGGTTCGCGACGCCGATGGGAACTTCTTGGAAGTCAACCCCAAGGGTGCAGGTCTGACCATGCCGAACGGCGAGCCCGTTCCGGAGCTGTCGATCCTGACCCCGGGCCCGGGTTACGACCCGTTCCGCGCCACGTTCTCCATCTACATGGAGACCTGGATGCAGGAGCTGGGTGTCCCGGTGACCGCAGAGCCGACGGACTTCAACGCAATCGTTGATGCCACGTTCCCGCCGCAGACCCCCGAGTCTGCCCTCACCTGGGACATGTTCGTCCTCGGCTGGGGCGGTGGCGACCCGTCGCTGCCCGGCACGTCGACACGGGCGTTCTTCCATTCGGATCAGGACTCCGTGACCGGCGGTGGCTTCAACGTTGGTGGCTACAACAGCGCTGAGTTCGATGAGGTGGCCAATGCGTTCGACGCAGCGGCCACGCTCGAAGAAGCAGCCGAGCTGACCAAGGAGATGGACGCCATCCTTGCCCGTGACCTCCCCTACGTGGTGCTCTTCCGCACCCCGATAATCGAGGCCTACGGCAGCAACGTCCAGTTCCCGACCCAGACGATCATGGGTGGCCAGCAGGCCTTCCCCAACGCCTGGCCAAACGCCGTGGAAGTCAGCGAATAAGCGTCTGCTTCGCAGCCGTTTGAGAAAAGAGGGCCTTCGGGCCCTCTTTTCTCATCTAGATATGCACGAGGAGGGCCCCCACCGGGGCCCTCTCTCTGTTCGAAATCCACCAACTCGGCATAGGGAAACCTCCTGCACTACGGTTGTCGCCCGTGCCTCTCATCTAGAGTGGGCTTCCTGTCAAGCACGTTTACGGAGGATCTAGGAGTCGTGTCTTGCTGAAGTTCATCGCGAAGCGCCTCGCCCAGATGGCCTTCCTCTTCTTTCTCTTCCTATCTATCGTCTTTTTCCTGCTCCAAGCCCAACCCGGGGACATCAGCAGCCAATTCATAAACCCGACGATCCCCGCCGAGGTTCAGCAACAGATACTCGGCCGCCTCGGGTTGGATGGGAGCATTTGGAACCAATGGTGGAATTACGTCTCCAACTTCTTCACAGGCAATCTCGGTGTCAGCTTCAGCCAGTTCCCCGAGCCTGTCATCGACGTCATCGGTGAGCGCATCCCGCGCACACTCTTCCTCTTCACGTTCGCCACTCTCCTCTCCTACATCATGGGCTTCACCCTCGGCAAGCGGGTGGCCTGGAAGCGAGGTGGTTTCAACGAGTACAGCGTGACGATCGGGGGCGTCCTGCTCTACACGGTCTTCTACCCGTGGTTCGGCATCCTCATGATCCTGCTCTTCGCCTCGACGCTGGGCTGGTTCCCCATCAGCGGGTTCCTCACCCCCGAGTTCTGGCGCAACGCCCCGTTCACCGGCAATCAGGTCTTCGGCCAGTTACTCCTCTCCGTGGCAATAGCCGGGATCATCGTCGTCCTCGGGCTCATCGTCGCTCATCGAGCCCAGGAGCGATCCACCACCCGGCTCGTCCGGCGTGGCAGCTACATCTTGTCCGTATTGTTCCTGGCCGGCTTCTGGTTCCTCCGCTCGGAGATGCGCCCCTATGCCTGGGACATCCTCCACCACACGATTCTCCCCGTGGTCACCCTCGCCCTGGTCGCCTTCGCCGGGACCATGTTGTTGACCCGCAGCTCGATGCTGGAGACGCTCAAAGAGGATTACATCCTGACCGCGCGTGCCAAAGGTGTCCCCGACTCCGACATCCGTGATCGTCACGCCGCTCGCAACGCCCTTCTCCCAGTGGTGACTTCGTTCATCCTCGGTCTCGCCTTCATCATCGGAGGCGGCGTCGTCACCGAGACCATCTTCAGCTGGCCCGGCATGGGTGCCCTGCTCCTGAACGCCACGGTCATCGAGGACGTCCCATTGGCTACCGGTGCTCTCGGATTCATCGGCATCTTGGCTCTCATGGCGCACCTCTTGGTAGACGTCCTTTACAACGTTCTCGACCCGCGGGTCAGAGTCCAGGCCGGGAGGTAGGAGACGAACATGGTCATCAAGGATCAAGAGTCAGCCGAGCTCCTCGAACAGGACCTCGAGAGCGTCCCTGCCGTCGAGCTCCACGAGGGTGATGCCCTCCCCGAATCGTTGTGGAAAGTCCGCTGGCGTCTCGGCTGGGCGGCGTTCAAAAAGAACTGGAAGCTATTCGCCGAGAACAAGATCGGTCTTATCGGGCTCTTCCTCATCCTGCTCTTTGCCCTCATGGCGCTGGCCTTCCCGGTGTTCCGGGCCATCGGGCCCTGGCAGAACGATGCCGTCTACGACCCCATCATCGGCTACGACGCGGTAGTGCAGGAGCTGGAGGTCGTGCCCACGGAGGCCGATGTCGTCGACCCCGCCACTCAGATCAACGCGGCGAACGCTCAACTCTGGTGTTTCGGATCCCTGCCTGGCGACACCTGTGAGATACCGCGTGCTCCCGCTCCGCCCAACAGCGACCATTGGCTGGGCACCGACCCTCTGGGACGCGACGTCGCCAGTCAGCTCACCTACAGCACGCGTGCCGCCTTCTTCCTAGGAGCCGTGGCGGCAATAGTCACGGTGGTCGTGGCCACGACAGTGGGCTCGATGGCAGCGTTCTACGGAGGCTGGCTGGACAACTTCCTGATGAGACTTGCCGACCTCGTGTTGTTGATGCCGCTCATCCCCATCCTCATCGTCGTCTCAGGGATGTTCACAGTGACCATGCCGATGCTGGGGATAATGATCGGCATCCTCTCCGGCTTCGGTGGGACGGCCATCGTGCTCAAGTCGCAGGCTTTGTCGGTAAAGGTCAAGCCATTCATCGACGCCGCCCGGGTCTCCGGAGGCTCCAACGTCCACCTCATTTTGAAACACGTCATCCCCAATGTGCTCCCCCTGAGCTTCCTCTACATGATGTTCACCGTCACCGAGGCGGTCAGCCTCGAGGCGACGCTTTCCTTCTTCGGCCTCATCGAGGCCCCGATGACGTGGGGCATCATGTTGAGCACAGCCCAGACCCAGGGTTATCTCCGCAGTGGTCTCGAGTTCTGGTGGCTCCTGATACCTGCCGGTCTCGCCGTCTCACTGCTCGCCGCAGGGTTCTTCTTCGCCGGTAGGGCGATGGACGAAGTGATCAACCCGAGGCTGAGAGCGCAATGACGGATACGAGATTGGACACTGCCGAAGGCAGTTCCGGCACACCCGTCTCGAACGGGGAAGTGCCGATCCTCGAGGTCAACAACCTCGTGATGAATTATGAGATGAAGTCGGGGATGGTGTCGGCGGTCGAGGGCGTCTCGTTCAAAGTCCCGAGAGGCAAGTCTCTCGGTTTGGTGGGCGAGTCAGGCTGCGGCAAGACCTCAGTGGCGCTGACCCTCATGCAGTTGACGGCGAGCAACGCCCGGATCCTCGACGGTGAGATCAAGCTCGACGGGGAGAACTTGCTCGACCTGAGCGACGAGGAGATGCGCAAGCGCCGTTGGAACGATGTGTCGATGGTCTTCCAGGGCGCGATGAACTCCTGGAATCCCGTGTACACCGTCGGCGAGCAAATCCGGGAGACGATGGACATCCATTGGGACCCCAAGCCGACTTCAGCCCAGGCCCGGGCGAAGATCGAGGAGCTGTTCAACCTGGTCGGCATCAACCCGGAGATGATCGATCGCTATCCCCACGAGTTCTCCGGAGGAATGAAGCAGCGGGCGGTCATTGCAATGGCGCTGGCCTGTGACCCGAAGCTCATCATCGCCGACGAGCCCACCACGGCTCTCGACGTGATCGTCCAGGAGCAGATTCTCGAGGAGCTCAGGAAGATCCAGGACGAGCTGGGGATGTCCATCATCTATATCTCCCACGACATCGCAGTCATCGCCGAGATCACCAACCTCATCGGCGTCATGTATGCCGGGAAGATCGTCGAGCTCGGGCCGACCGCGGACATCTTTGCCAACCCGCGCCATCCCTATGCATGGCTGATCCTCTCCTCGACGCCATCTGTCACCGGCCCCCGTCGGGTTCTCGCTCCACTCGAGGGTGAGCCGCCGAACCTGCTCGACCCCCCGAGTGGCTGCCGGTTCCACCCGCGGTGCCCTTTCGCAACCCAGAAGTGCGTCGATGAGGAGCCGCCGCTCGCCGATATCGGGCCGGGTCACGCGGTGGCCTGTTGGCATCACGAACAAGTCCCGGTCACCTTGGCCAAGGTGGAGGCATGACGACAGACCAGAGCACGACGACAGAGCGCACCGGGCCGGCCAGCAACGGTGAGATCCGGGTCAAGGTCGATAATCTCCGCAAGCTCTTTCCGATCTCACGCGGTCTGTTCCGCCGGCCCACCGACTTCGTTCATGCCGTCGATGGCGTCGATTTCCAGATCAAGGCGGGTGAGTCACTGGGCCTGGTTGGGGAGTCCGGCTGTGGCAAGACGACCACGGGCCGGATGCTGGTCAAGCTGGAGGAGGCGACAGCCGGCTCGATCCTGATTCGGGACGCCCAGACCGACGAGCTGGTCAACGTCACCTCGATCAACTCGAAGGCGGACCAGAAGGATTTCCGCAAGAACGTCCAGATGATCTTCCAGGACCCCTACGAGTCGATGAATCCCCGGCGCACGATCTTCGACATCGTCGCCGAGCCTCTCGCCGTCCAAAACCTGGGCACGACCTCTGAGCGGGAGGAGCGGGTGATCGATCTCTTGAGACTCGTCGGCCTGACACCGCCGGAACCTTTCCTCTTTCGCTACCCACATGAGCTCTCCGGCGGACAGCGTCAGCGGGTTGCCATCGCCAGAGCGCTGGTGATGGACCCCACCTTCGTGGTGGCAGACGAGCCGACGTCGATGCTCGATGTCTCGATTCGCATCTCGATCATGCGTCTGATGCTCGAGCTCGCCGAGAAGCTGGGTGTCACCTACCTCTACATCACCCATGACCTCGCCGTAGCTCGTTACATGTGCGACAAGATCGCTGTGATGTACCTGGGCAAGATCGTGGAGACGGGTCCCACCGAGGAGCTGTTGTCCAACCCGATGCACCCGTACACCCGGGCGTTGCTTTCGGCCGTGCCGGTGCCCGACCCCTCGTATGACCGGCCACCGATCGAGATCGAAGGTGGCGTCGCCCGCGCCATCAACCCCTCGGCCGAGTGCCGTTTCATCGCCCGTTGCCCCTTCGCAACGGACATCTGCACGACCGAGCATCCACCTCTCGACGACCGCGGTGACGAGCACTACGTCGCCTGCTACCTCGTCGACTCCTCGGGCAACTGGACCGGCCCGAAACGCGCAGAGCTCGACCTACGGTCCTAGCGAGCGCAGCGAGTGGGGTGTGGGGCTTGTTTGGGGTGAGGGTGCTTCGGCCGGAGGCCGGCGGGGGGTAGCGAGCGCAGCGAGCGAGGTGTGGGGCTTGTTTGGGGTGAGGGTGCTTCGGCCGGAGGCCGGCGGGGGGTAGCGAGCGCAGCGAGTGGAGGGGGGTCGTCCCCCCTCAAATTCACCTAAATGCTTGAGTTTCTCCTGTAGGAGCCGTTTCATCCTCATATGGGTAGATGGAGCCGGCCCCTTCTGACTGCACTCGGGCTGATGCTCGCAGTCTCCTGTTCTCCTATCGCCGCCGGTCCCGAACTGCCCCGACCCGCACAACCACACGCGCTGGCGTCTCCCACCACGGTTCCGGTTCCAACGACCACGACGACTCTCGACGAGATGACGATGCTGGCCAGCGGATGTCCAACCGAGATCTGCCTGCTCTACACGATCGCCGACGAGGCGAGATGGTCGGACGGAGAGCCCGTCACCGCCGAGGACTTCGTGGCAACGGTGTCGGCCCACAAGGACCCACTCGCTTCGGGACGCGATCCCACATATGACCTGGTGACGCAGGTCGAGCCGATCGACGCCAGGACCGTCCGGGTGGCGCTGTCACGAACCTTCGGCACCTGGCAGAGTCTCTTCTCGAGGCTCATACCAGCCCATGCGGAGAGCCTCGATGTGACCGAGATGCCGGTGACGGGCCCATTCGTCGTCAGCCAGTGGGTGCCGGGCGATCGGATCGTTGTCGAGCGCAACCCGCATTGGTGGACGGAGACCGATCCACTGACTGGCTCTCTCCTCGGCACCATCGAGCGAATCGATTTCGTGTTCCTCTCCGATACCGAAGAGCTGCTCGGGGCCATCGAGGGCGGGGAGGTGGACCTGGCCGTCATGAGACCCAGCGCCGAGATCCTGGAGCAACTCGATGACCTCGGAGATTCGGTCGTCTACGCCAGCTCGCCCGGTCCGTTTTGGGAACACATCGACTTTCATCACGAGGACGAGATGCTCTCCAGGCCGTGGGTGCGCGAGATGTTCCATCTCGCAATCGACAGAGACGCCATCCTCGACGAGACCGTGCGCAGGCTGGCACCCACCGCGTCACCACTGAACAACTCGATATGGATGAACTACAGCGACAACTACGAGTCCCACTATGAGGATCGCTACGACCCTGCCGCCGCCGAGCAACTGCTCATCGACAACGGTTGTGCCAGGGACGGTGAGGTCTACGAATGCGATGGCCGTGCCATGTCGTTCGTGTGGCTCTCGACGAACGATGATCCCGATCGGCGGGCTGTTCTCGAGGCGGTTCGTGACGACCTGGGTGCAATCGGTGTCGAGATCGTCCCCAACCTGCGGGCTCCGTCCGACTTCGTCACCAGGGACGTGCTGTTCGGAGGGCCCGACGTCTGGCAACTGGCCAACTTCTCCTGGCGTGCCGGTTCAGATCCCGCAACGGCAGAAGCCACCTACCTCTGCGGCGACTCAGACCTCAACGTGAATCGGTACTGCTCACCTGAGGTGGAGTCAATGGTGAGGGAGGCGGCGACCGAGATGGACCCGGATGCGCGTGCCGATCTCCTCAACGAGGCCGACGGTCTCTATCTCTCCGACCTTGCCCTCATACCCCTCTACCAAAAACCCGAGCTCCTCGTCTGGTCGGCGGGGCTGCAGGGGCCTACCGCGAACTTCACCAGGTCAACCGAGATGTGGAACGTCGCATCGTGGACAGGTGACACTTCGGTGGCAGTCGCCATCCCGTCCGAGCCGGTCCTGGACCCGCTGGCAACCGGCGACGAGAGTGCCGACCGGGTTCTGGCGACACTGCTGTACGGTGCTTTCGGAATGGACCCATCGCTCAACCACCTGCCAGTTCTCATCGAATCGGTGGAGATCCTCGAGCGCTGATGGCCGGGCCGCTCCAAGGTCTCGTCGTCACCGAGCTCGCCGGGCTCGGCCCGGCACCCTTCGCCGGCATGGTCCTCACGGATCTCGGCGCCAGGGTGATCCGGGTCGACAGGATCGGTGGTGGCGACCTATTCCCTCCCTCTCCCAACGACATCATGCACCGCGGGCGCGACTCGATAGCGGTCGACTTGAAGAGCCCGGCAGGCTCGGAGATCGTCCTCCGCCTCGCAGCCGTGTCCGAAGCGCTCATCGAAGGGTTTCGACCTGGGGTGACAGAACGGTTGGGAGTTGGGCCGGCTGATTGTCTCGCCCGCAACCCTGCCCTCGTCTATGGCCGCGTCACTGGTTGGGGCCAGAACGGCCCCATGGCTTCGATGGCGGGTCATGACATCGACTACATCGCGGTCTCAGGGGCGTTGGATTCGATCGGCA
>Ga0268386_10003842_pt1 | contig 11003 bp, 15 predicted proteins | sample RVTome_15_FD_200260 | JGI IMG/M metagenome (GOLD analysis project Ga0268386, IMG submission 200260) | Soil microbial communities from uranium-contaminated site in the Upper Colorado River Basin, Wyoming, United States - RVT150D86... ... | reverse complement strand
TCCCGCACACGCCGGCGGCGACGCTCACCCGCGCCCGCGAGTGGGGCCTCCGCAACGGGCTGGAGTACGTGTACACGGGCAACGTGCATGACCAGCCGGGGTCGAGCACGTGGTGCCCGGGATGCGGTGCTCTCCTCATGGAGCGCGACTGGTACGAGCTGGGACACTGGCATCTGACCGAGGACGGGCGCTGCCGGACGTGCGGACACCAGGTGCCGGGGCGCTTCGAAGGGCCACCGCAAGGCTGGGGCCGCCGGCGCGTCGCGGTGCGCCTGGCGGGTGCGGACACGTGACCACGACCGCCGAGGTGACCGGCTGGGTGCGTCCCCCCGCGGTCGCGGGCCTGTTCCACACGGCCGATCCCCATCGCCTGCGCGACGACGTGGTGCGTCACGGCCAGGACAGCGATCGCCACGGCCCGTGAGCACGACCAGTGTGCGAACAGGGGTCCACTTGAACAGGGCTTTGCCCGCCAGGTTAAGGGCGGGGCCGCCGAGGATCACCGCCGCGGTACCGGCGGTAACGTCGCCGCCGGGGTGGGCAATCGGGAGCTCGTCAGCGATGGCCGTGACGATGATCCCAGCCACCACCGGCACATGGAACTAGGCGTAGGCCGAGCGTCCCAGGCGGCCCGGGTCGTCGAAGGCCGCGATCACATCGCTTGCGAGCCGAGCCCCGCGCCGGCGCCGGACCATGTGCCGCTGGCCGTCGATCTCGAACACGACCAACGCCGGCCGGTCGGATAGGCGGACCGGAAGCGGGCGCAGTGCCGGGCCAGCGCCAGCATCCAGCTCCGACGCCCGGCCACCGACGCGAACCGTACCCAGGCGCTGTGAACGAGAGGTGACAGCGGGCTCGCCGTCACGTGAACGGTTGTCGCCGCTCCGGCGCAGGCGGCGGCCGGGCGATGCCGGCGATCCAGCGTTGGGCCGGTCGACTTCGATCACCTCGACCTTGTGGCGGCGCAGGTGCCGGGCCAGGCCGGCACCATACGCGACGGTGCCTTCGACGCTGTGGGTGCCGGAAACTCGGTTCGGCCATGACCTCGGCTTCCGCTGGGCGCGAAGAACCGGCCGACCACGGGGCAACGCTACTTGTCGGCTCGCAGCCGATGACGGGCTACCTGGACGCCTCGACACCAACGGCCTGAAGGGGAAGCGCCGACGCCTGCAGCCGGCGTTTGGTGACGTTCGCGAGACGGACTCGGAAGGCTGACCCGGTCCGTCGCGGCGGCCGGCCACGACACCGACGGCGCCTCCACGTCGGCTTCCGCAGCGACTGTCGCGATGGCCAGGGGAAGCCGACGTCGCGTCAGTACTTGCCGGAGTACGAGGAGCGCGGGTCAGGGCAGGGCAGCGACAATGGCGCGATACTCGGCTTCGGTGAAGGCCCGGAGCGTCTCGGTGGTCACGTTGCCAGCCGAACCGATCGCCAGGGCCACCTTCGCCGCGGCCTCATCGTCGGGCGCCTCGCTGATCGCGACGACGTCATAGCGGCCCATGGTGAGGTAGAAGGCCTTCAACTCCGAACCGAGCGCTTTCAGTGTCTCCTTCCCGCTGTCGAGGCGGGCTGGGCCATCCTTGATGGTGGCGATGCCCTGCTGGGTGAACTTGATAAGCGAGATGTAGGTGGCCATGCGCCGACCCCTCCTCCGGGCGCCACTGGCGGCCAGGAGTGGCGACGACGACAGCAGCGAGTCCCCGTTGAGATGCTAGGCGCGGACTCAGCCCCGGGTGACCGGTCGGCATGTACCTGCGCCGGCGCGACCACAGTCACCGTGCGATGTCGAGCGACCGCTCCTCGGGCACCTCATCGGCACCCGACCGTCCGACATATCGGCCGTCTGTGGTCGAAGTGACGCCCGACCGTCACGGCGCATAAGGGGCTCTCCGCGATGAAGCGTGGGGGCGGTCGCGGTGATCGCTGACCGATAGAGGGTCCGCGGGCGCGGTCAGGGGCCTCGCTATTGATGCGGCTGTCCAACGGCTACATCAACAGGAGGCCCCTGATGGATCGCGACGGTAGCGGCGTGTCGTCGCTGCTCGGGCTCGACGGGTTCGTTGTGCGCGCGCAGCTGCTCGAGGAGTCGACGGGCGAGTGGTGGCTGGCGGTCGAGACGACCGAGGGCCGGGGCTGGTGCGAGCGCTGTGGCGTGCGGGCGACCGGGCACGGCCGCCGCCGCGTGGTGGTCCGGGACCTGCCGATCACCGACCGGCCGGTGGTGCTGGTGTGGGCCAAGCAGTTGTGGCGCTGCGCCGAGCCGGCTTGCCCGGCGCGCACGTGGTCAGAGGATTGCGACGAGATCGCCCCGCGGGCGGTGCTGACCGAACGGGTCCGGGCGGAGATCTGCCGGCGCCACGGGCGTTCATCACACCCGCGGCGATCAAACGCCACGGCTGGGAGGCCGTCCCAGCCGCCTGGCTGGTCGAGGCGCGGAGGCCACTGACCAGCGACCAGCGCGCCGAGGCTCGCGAGCTGGCAGCGGACGCCGGTCTGACGGTGGAGGCGAGGCGCGGGCAGGAGGGGTTGTCCCGCCTGCGCTCCGCAGCCACGGCCGCGGGGGCCCTCTTGGCGCTGGGGATCCTGGCCATGACCGTGGGGCTGGTGCGCGGCGAAGCCGCAAGAGATGTGCGCACGCTCACGGCGGTCGGCGCATCCCGGCGGATGCGCCGCGCCGTGACCGGGGTGACCGCCGGGGCGCTCACGCTGCTCGGCGCGGTGCTCGGAACCGCCGGAGCGTACGCAGGGTTGAGCGCCGGCTATGCCGACGACCTCGGCGCACTGCTCCCCGTGCCCGTGCTCAACCTGGTCGCCGTCACGGTCGGCCTTCCCGTCGTCGCCGCGGCCGCGGCATGGCTCCTCGGGGGCGGCAGCAACCAACCGTCGGCGTTGGCGCGCAACCCGCTCGAGTAGCCCGCCAGCTCTGTCCTCGCACGATGGAGAGATGACTGGCCGGGGTTGACTTCAAGTCGACTTTAACAATTAGCCTCAAGGTGACGTCACGACGCCGAGGAAAGAGAGCCACGGTGCCCGCACCCTCCAGCGACGCCGCTCGACGAGAGGCGTGGATCCGACAACAGGTCACCGCCTGGCCCGGGGTGGACACACAATCGGGTGACTTCGGGGAGACCGACTTCGTCATCCGCGGCCGCTCGATCGGCCACGTGCACGGTGGACACCAGGCCGACATCCCCTATCCCCGCCACATCCGTGACGAGCTCTTGGCCGCCGGGCGCACCGGGCCTCATCACGTTCACCCGGATTCGGGTTGGACGACGCTCTACATCCGAAACGACCGCGACGCACGCACAGCCGTCGAGCTTCTGCGACTCAACTACGACCGTGTCACAGCGCGCCACGGCACTCGTCACCTACAGGCACGCTGACAGGCACGCGGTAATGCAACTCTGACCCTGACCGCACGGACGAAACACCGACCTTGGTGCAGCTCGACCCACCCGGCGTCGACGCTGTCGCCACCGCGACGGACCAACCCGCGCAGTTACCAAGCGGCCAGGCGTGACGCTGCGGACTCAAGCCCCGGTCATGGGACCCGTGCCCCGAATCGACAGGGATACACCGACACGTCGCACACGCGCACAGATCGCGAGCCCAGAGCGTTCATCTGTACCGCCAAGCCTGCGCACCGAACTTACGCATCGGCGTGGTTCCGAGCCGGCGTTCAGTGATGCTCGCAGCCCCTGTGAGTGAGGGTTTTCTGGGACACTGCCGAGGAGGCGACGCGCGCTATCGCCGGCTCCTGCTTCTCGCTTCCGTCGGCACCCCGATAATCGATTCTGTACCAGGTCACGGTGATTTCGCGCGTTTGCCCCGAGCCTGATCGATACGTACCGGCTCAGCGGATCCTTGCTCATGCTGAAGGTCGCGGCGGGTGACCGATCGGACGCAGATGCTTTCGATGAGAGGGCCGTCGTGGAGTGGGTCACATCGGGTGTGAGGGCGTGCCCTGGACGGCTACGGGGTTTGCGGTCGCGCCTCGCGCCGTCAATCGGCGGACGGCGCAGTGGACGTCTTTAGCGACGCTGTCGGCGCCCCGGGCGAGAGCGAGTGTCCTCCTCCGGCGGCGGCCGGTCACGTCCGACGTTGCGGATCCGGTCGACGTGGGCGAGCTTGCGGAGTGCGAGCAGCACCGGCTCGAACAGGACGGTGCCGAGCACGCTGAACCGCAGCGCCTCATCGGGGTCGAGGTCGGTGTCGAAGGTGCTGGGGATCTCGGTGGTGGCCAGGGAGCGCGCCGCGTCGGCGTAGGGCCGGAGCTGCCGGGGATCGTTGATGGCAGCCGGTGCGAACCGGTGGAGCGAGACGAGGGCGCGCACCAGGTCGTCGTTGCCGGGCGAGTCCCTGTCGGTGTCCCAACCGAGGTCGTTGAGCAGGGCGTCGACCTCGCGGCGGGCGTCGTCGTAGTCGGCAGCTTCCTGCTCGGGAACGTCGAGCGGTTCGCTCAACGCTCGCACGGCGAGGGTCAGGTAGGCGGGCCGATCGTCGGGCTGGTGGGACTCCACGGCGGCGAGAACCCGTCCAAGTGTGGCGATGCTCAGGCCGGCGCCCTCGCGCAGGGCGCGGATCAGCCGCAGGCGAGCGACGTGGTGCTCGTCGTACTGGGCCTGGTTCGGTGCGGTGGTCGTGCCCGCGGGGAGCAGACCCTCTCGCAGGTAGTACTTGATCGTGGCCACCGGGACCTCGGTCCGCTGGCTCAGCTCGGCGATCCGCACCCGTTCGCTCCTTCTTTCCACTTCGAGGTTGCTATGGATAGTAGCACTCCCCATAATGGTGAGCGCCACTATCCATCACGGTGGCCCGTCGAAGAGGATGACCCTGGTGAAAGCCCTGCTGGCAAGGAACTACGGCCCGCCTGACACCTTCAGGATCGAACGGCTCCCCATCCCGGAGCCGGGTCCCGGCCAGGTCCAGGTGCGGGTCAGGGCGGCCTCGCTCAACCCCGCCGACCTGCTGATGGCCGCGGGGACGGTTCGCGAGATGGTGCCGCTGGACTTTCCCCACGTGCCGGGCACCGACTTCGCCGGGACGGTGACCAAGCTCGGCCCCGACGTCGAGAGGTTCGCAGAAGGCGAAGATGTGTTCGGTTTCGGCGCCCCGCCATCGTTCGCCGCCGGCGTCGGCATCGCCGCGGTCACCACGGGCGCGATGGCCGAGTACGCGGTCTTCGGGGTCGACGGCCCGTACGTCGCTGTACGGCCGGAAGGACTCAGCGCCGAACTGGCGGCGGCGCTGCCAAGCACGGGCATGACAGGGCTCGCGGTGCTCGACGCTGGCCAGTTCCGGCCCGGTGAAACGGTCCTGGTCGTCGGCGCCACCGGGGGCATCGGCAGCGTGATCGTGCCCCTGTTGGTCAAGGAGAACAACGCCGCTGTCACCGCCACCACGACACCCGACGACGCGGGCTACGTCCGGCACCTCGGCGCGACGGACGTGATCGGCTATCTCGCGACAGACGTCGTCGACGAGACCCTGCACCGCCACCCCGGAGGCGTTGACGCCGTCGTCAACCTGGCTCTCCAGGGCGAGCCGCTGATCCACGCCAGCAGGGCGCTACGGCCAGGAGGCCGGCTGCTCAGGACCACCCCCGGCACCCCGAGCCGACCGCGTTCGCACGCGACGACATCACCGTGACCGTCGTGATGGGCACGACCAACGTCCCGCCCGGCACCTTCCCCGCGATCGCAGCCCGTGCCCTCGACGGCACGCTGCCCGATCCGATCAGCCGCCGGTACCGGTTCGACCAAGCCGGCCAGGCGTACGAGGACCTCGCCGCCCCCACGCACACCCGCGGCAAGTTGCTCGTCTCTGCGGACCCGGCCCGACACGCCCACGGATCGTCCTAACGCAACCCACACGCTGCGCTCCAGAAGGCGCTCACGATCATCCAGCTCGCCGCAGCGCAGCACTGCCCTCATCCTTCAGCCACCTACCGCTGGGCCACACCGACCCGACCAACAGGAGAAATAAGACATGGCAACAGCAGGCATGCGTCTTGTCCACGGCCTCAAGCCGGCTGACCTCGCCGATGACCTTGACCGGCTCTACTGCTACGAGCTGCTGTCGATCCACTGGGCGCGGGCCGTCGACAACCGCCTCACCGGCCTCGCCGCGTTCGTCCTGGGCGAACCGCTCCGAGAACACGTCACGCTCGCCGAAGGCCACGCACAGCGACTGGCGGCCAGGATCGCACAGCTCGGGGGCGGCATCACGCCCGATCCCACCCAGTTCCTGGAACGGTCGCAGCTGGCCACCGTCCAGATGCCCGACGACACGAGCGACCCGAGCGCGGTGCTCCGCTACGCGCTGGCGCAAGAACAGCGAGCCATCGACAGCTACGGCCAGCTCCTCGACCGCACCCGAGGTCAAGACGCGGTGACCGAGCAGCTCTTGACCTCAATCCTCGCCGACAAGGTCGCGCAAGAGGACGAGATCGAGTCCGCCGTGACACCGCCTGTCGCGACGACCTGAGACGAATCCCCTATCCACGAAACGAGACAAGCGATGACCACCACACTCCAACAGACGATGCCCGTCTACCACTTCCACGAACGCCACAGCCGTCTGATCTCGGCCCCACCCGACGCGGTGTGGCGGGCGTTGACCACCCTGACCCTCAACGACCTGAGGATCACGCGACCGCTCGTTGCCCTCCGCAACGTCGGTGGCTACCGGACGTCCTCGGCCAAGCCGCTGCTCACCAACGGTCCGGCCCCCATCTTCGACCTCGACCCACCGCACTACACCATCGGTGGCTCGGTGAGCCGCCCCTGGCAGCTCAGGCCCGAACGTCGCACCGTGGGATCCATCGACGAGTTCGCGGCATTCGACGAACCGGGCTGGGTGAAGTACCTGGTCGACTTCGACCTCACGCCGCAGGGCGACGCCACACGGTTGAGCACCGAAACTCGCGGCTACTCCACCAACGACCATGCCCGCCGGATGTTCAGGTTCTACTGGGCGGCCATCCGACTCGGTAGCGCCGCGGTCAGGCGCGACATCCTCGCGAGCATCGCAAAGGCGAGCGCCGGCGCCACCGGGGACGTGTCAACGTCGACAGCGCCGAGCTCAACGAGGACGCGACCGCTGTGACCATCTCCGACCTCACACCGGTCAGCGCCCCGCCCGCACCTCCGCCTCAGCCGACCGCCTCCGACGCAGTCCATGCGCGCCGCTGGGCCATCCTCGCGGTGGCGTGCCTCGCCGTGTTCGTCACCGTGCTCGACGGCACCATCGTCAACGTCGCGCTCCCGTCCCTCGCCGTGGAGCTCGGCGCCTCCACCCGCCAGCTCCAGTGGATCGTCGACGCCTACCTGCTCGTCTTCACCGGCCTGCTGCTCGCGGCCGGCGGGCTCGGCGACCGCTACGGGCGCAAGCGGATCCTGATCGCCGGGCTCGTCGCGTTCGGGGCGACCTCGGCGTTCGCCGGCTCGGTCGACGCCCCCGGGTCGCTCATCCTCGGCCGGGCGCTGATGGGCGTGGGGGCGGCGCTTATCTTCCCGGCGACGCTCGCCATCCTCACCAACGTCTTCCGCGACCCCCGGGAGCGGGCTGCGGCCATCGGCGTGTGGAGCGCGGTCAGCGGCATAGCTGTGGCGGCTGGGCCGATCACCGGCGGCTGGCTGCTCGAGAACTTCTGGTGGGGTTCGGTCTTCTACATCAACGTGCCCGTCACGGCCGTGGTCGCGGTCGCCGCCTGGCGGTTGATCCCGGAATCCCGGGACCCCGAGGCGCCGCGCCTCGACCGCACGGGTGTGGCGCTGTCCATCGCCGCGATCACAGCGTTGGTGTACACGATCATCGAGGCACCCGAATGGGGCTGGCTGTCGGCCAACACGATCGCCGGCCTCTCCGCGGCCGCCGTCCTGCTCGCCGCCTTCGCCCGCTGGGAGCTGCGGGTGCCTCACCCCATGCTGCCGGTGAGCATCTTCCGCAACCTGAGGTTCTCCGCCGCCAGCGTGGCGATCACCGCGTCCTTCTTCGCCCTGTTCGGCTTCATCTTCCTGATCACGCAGTACTTCCAGCTCGTCCGGGGCTACGGCCCGCTCGAAGCCGGCATGCGCACCTTGCCGGTCGCGATCTCGATCGCGCTGGCCTCAGTGCTAGCCCCCCGCGTCGTCCACCGGATGGGCACCACCCGCGTCGTGCGCGCGGGTCTGGCCCTGCTGTCCGTGTCGTTCGTGTGGATCGCCCTCACCATCACCGTCGACCTCGCCTACATGACGATCGTCGGGCAAATGGTCCTCATCGGTGCCGGGCTCGGCCTCACCACGGCCCCAGCCACGGAGTCGATCATGGGATCGCTCTCCGCCGACAAGGCCGGCATCGGCTCGGCCGTCAACGACACCACCCGCGAGCTCGGTGGCACCCTCGGCGTCGCCATCATCGGCAGCGTCTTCAGCTCCGCCTACATCGGTGCCCTCGACCGCGCCGACGGCGCGTTCGCCCAGCTCCCACCCGACGCCCAGGAGCTGACCAGGGACTCGGTCGGCTCCGCCCGGACGGTCGCCGACAACCTCGGCCCCCAGGCCCAGCCCTACCTCGACCAGGTCAACGAAGCGTTCCTGTCGGGCCTCGGCGTCGGCTGCCTCGTCGCCGCAGGCGTAGCCGCCGCCGGCGCCGTGTTCGCCAGCCGCTTCCTCCCAGCCCGCGCCACCACGCCATGACGCGAACCGGCCGGCCCCCGCCGTCTATCAGACGGTGGATCTCACACATTCAGCGGGCCCCGGAACGTCGTCGCTGACGCTGGGACGGTGACCGTGCCGATGCGCTTCGGATAGCTGCGCGATCGCCACGTCCACCAACCGCGAGCTGGTCGACCCTTGGAGCTGCCCGGTGCGTTGCCCCGTCGGGCCAGACTTGCTAGTTCGGGCGGCGCTTGGGCCTTTCGAGATGCGGACGGTCGTTCCCCCGTGACCCATGGCTGTGGTCAGGCCCGCGTGAGCGAGCGCGGCGCTCAGGTAGCTGTCGACCGAGGAGACCTCCGTGTCGGCCACCGACGTGAAGCTCACGTGGTGGATGCGCGAACCCTCCCATGAGGATCCCCTCTGGATCGGCGACCGACGCCCCGTCGTTGAACCGGAGGTTCGCGTACGTCGAGTAGGCGGCGACGTGGACGACACCGTCTTGCCGGACGCCTATGGGCCACTCTGGGCCCCCGGACCAGCGGCCGAACGCCGCGCGTCGATGCGCGCGCGAACGTCACGCCAGTCGACCGGGAGGTCGGCTGCCTTGCCCGTCCAGAACACGAACGTCGAGGGCAACATCATGGGCTTGATGGCCACCGTCTCGGCGTGGTGTGGATCGGCCCGGTTAAACCCCTGGAGCACGTCCTCGCCAGCCCAAGCCGAAACAGTCCAGAACGTCTTGCGAGACAGCTCGGCATCAAGGGCGTATCCGACAAGCCCCTCGCTGCGAGCCAGCTGTCTGCGGATCCGCAGCGTTGCCAACAAGAACCGCGGAACGTGCCGGTAGCTCTGCAACGGGAGCCGCGAGCCCATGATGGTGACCTCCGTGTCCGACGGCACCTCGCCGACTCTGGCCCAGGGAAGCTTTGGCATCGGTCTGCCTCCGGGGTCTGGAACGTCTCAATGCTGCACGCGATCGTCGCAGCATCGGCTGACCGTTTCACGTCCGGAACTCGGCTGGTCCCGATGACCGCAGACACAGAGGCACGTCCCAGTGTGGGCTAGGGCGTCAGCCCGGCCGTCGTCCGTCGGAGACCCAGCGCCGATGAGGCCGCGCACGCAACGACCGTTCCGGTTCGCATCGACGGCGCCGAGGCCAGGAGTTCGATCGGGTTGCCCCGGGCGACCTGACCAGAACGGCGTCCCACAACGCGCGCCCGCCTGCGACGCCGTGGCATCCCCGAGGTGCCGTTCCGGGCGTACAGAACGTGGTCGCGTAACGTTCACCAGCGAGCCAAGTTGACCGCGTGCGGATCGGCGACTCCGTCAGTGTCGGACATGCCGTCGTCGGCGCACAGATCGACCGGTCAGGATCGTCTTGATTCAACGGCAGCCGCCACGCTGCGTGAGACTGACTCGATGGCCACGCAGTATCAGGTCGTGGGGCATGCGGGCGACGCATGAGACCGGTCCTTTGTCAGTTGTTGCCTGCCGGTCGCCGAGGCTGCACAGCCCGAGACCGACGGCCACGACACCTCGGCGGCCACAGCGCCGAATGCGGGCCCGCGGCCCGCGTACGCGGCCGTCTCGATGCTGGTGCTGCCTGGTGCTATATCTCGGGTTGGCCCGGCCGAGAGGGGGCACGATGGATGATGTTTCGGAGCGGTTCCTAGGAGCGCTGTCGGCGTTGGAGCACGTGGCCGACGAGGTGACGTCCGAGGAGGCCGCGGCGACGCTGGATGACGCGGCGTTGCAGCTGTTTTGGCGTGAGTGGCCCCAGCTGGGTTCGTGGGCGGGGACCTTGTGGCGACAGCTCAACGAGGACCTGGCCGGACCATCCTCGGCGGTGGGCGAACCGGGGCTGGACGAGGTGGGTGGCGAGGGTGGCTGAGGGACAGTGGGATCGGGACGGGGTGCGCGTCGCGGCGGGCATTGATGGTTGAACTCGCCGAGGTCATGACGGCGGACGTGTTCACCGTCGGGCCGGACAGCCCGGTGGCGGAGGCGGCGGCAGCCATGGCGAAGGGCCGTTTCGGTTCGGCGGTCGTCATGCAGGGCCAGGTCCTGGTGGGGATCTTCACCGAGCGCGACGTCCTGCGGGCGGCGGCGTCGGGTAGTGACCTGACGCGTTCACCCGTGTCCAGGTGGATGACACGCGACCCGGAGACCGTGGGGCCCCATGTCGACTCGGAGCGAGCGGCGGAGATCATGCTCGGCAGCGGGTTCCGCCATCTTCCCGTCGTTGCGGGGACCGCGTTGGTTGGGATCGTGAGCCTGCGGGACCTGCTTAGCCTCCGCGTTCGCCGGCGCCCGTCGTAGCAACCTCGTCTGGCTCCACGCGTTTGAGTGGGAAGCGTG
>Ga0268386_10003841_pt1 | contig 11005 bp, 6 predicted proteins | sample RVTome_15_FD_200260 | JGI IMG/M metagenome (GOLD analysis project Ga0268386, IMG submission 200260) | Soil microbial communities from uranium-contaminated site in the Upper Colorado River Basin, Wyoming, United States - RVT150D86... ... | reverse complement strand
CCTGCACTGCTCGGCGGCCTGGAGCTGACCACCCTTCGCGTAGTGCATGGCGGCTTCGGCGAGTGCGCGCGCGGCCCCGGGTCGGTCCTCCTCGAGCAGCAGCACCTCGGACAACCGCTCGAGCGCTTTCACGTTCTCGTTGGACGCGTCGAACGCCCTGCGCAGCGCGTCCGCCGCCTCGGCGTACTGCTCGGCGCGCACCTGGTGCTCGGCGAACTGCATGAAGTAGAGCGCCGCCTCGGTGCCGAGCCCGTCGGCGGCGTGCAGCGTGGCGAGTTGCCTCAGCACCCGCGCGGGCGCGAGCGAGAGCCGCATCATCTTCTTGCAGACCGCGATCCCGTTCTTGTAGAGGCCCGCCGTCTCGTAGGCGGCGGCGGCGGTGAGATAGCGATCGGCGGCGCCCCCCTGGTTGCCCTTCTTGTACAGAAGGTCGGCCAGGAGCACGAAGTTGTAGGGGTCTGTATCGTTGGCGGCGACGAGCTTCTCGTACTCGTTCAGCGCCCCGTCCAGGTCTCCGTTCTGAACGCAACGCTGTGCCCGTCGCTTGATCTCGACTGCCTTGTCCAAGGGCTCTCTCCGCGGGGGCGTGCAGGGGCTCGCGCCCGGCCTCAGGCATTCCCTGTCAAGCGTGTATGACGGCCCGGACCGCCTCCGTGCAACGCCGGGAAACCGGCTCGAGGTCCGCGCGGAGTCGGGTGAGGCCTGCGATCACCTGCTCTTTATCGGCGCCCTCCGGAAGCGACTTCAGATTGATTTCCACGTTGAGGATGGCCCCCTCGGCGGCGGCCCGCGCCAGCAGCCCGGCCACCCCGGCATCCGTTGCCGCATTGGGGTTTCCGCGCTCGGCGGCGTCCCCGGCGAGGCCCAGCACCTCGAGGCACGCCCGGCCCGTCTCGAGCGGTACGCGGGTCGCCTCGAGCTCCGCCGCATCCAGCGCTTCGGCGCGGGCCCGGGTCTCGGCCTCGCCCGACTGCGGCATGCGCCTCGCGCCGAGCACGGCCTCGAAGGCCTCGCTGTCGCGCCGTGCCAGGGACAGCAGGGTGCCCCGCAGGCGCTCCGCCTCGCGCTTGATCCGGCCCATGTCCTCCGCGCGGTCGGCGTACTTCTTCCTGCCCAGGGTCAGGTTGGCGACCATCGCGGCCAGCGTCGTCGCGAGCGCCGCGGTGAACGCGGCCACGGTCCCGCCGCCCGGCGTCGGCGTCGGCCCGGCGACCTGGTCGAAGAACGTGGCGATCGGCACCGCCTCGCTGAGCGGCGGCCGGCGCAGCCTGAGCTCCAGCACCTGATCGCGGCGGAAGCCCTCGAGCTGCAGCGCGTGCTCGGCGGCGTCCAGCATCGCGAACTCGGGAAGCAGACCCACGACCTCGCAGCCCGAGATCGTCGCGCCGCGGCGCGCCGCCTCGTCGCGCACCAGCGCGAGCACGCGGTGGATCGGCGTCGCCTCGACGTCGACCAGGTTCATGCTCACCTGCGCCCGGCGCCCGCCCTCGATCGAGAAGCCGAGCGCACGCACGTTCATGAGCCCACCCGAGCGCTCGCGGATCGCCGCGGCCACCGCCTTCGCCACGCGCACATCTGCGGTGTTGAGGTTGGCGTTGAAGGCGACCAGGAACTTGCGCGCGCCGACCGCGGTGGCGCCCGCGGTCGGGTGGATCCGCGCGGGACCGAAGTCGGGTGCGCGGTCCGGGTCCGTGCCGATCGCCTCGCGCAGTCCCTCGAACTGCCCGCGGCGCACGTCGGCCAGGTTCACGCGGTCGGGGCGGCGCGCCGCAGCCTCGTAGAGGTACGCCGGAATCTCGAGCTCACGGCCGATGCGCTCGGCGACCTGGCGCGCCATCTCGGCACAGTCGTCGAGCGTCACGCCTTCGACCGGAACGAACGGCACCACATCGGTCGCACCCATGCGCGGGTGCTCGCCCTTGTGCCGCGTAAGGTCGATCCGCTTCGCGGCGCGCTCGACCACCCGGAACGCGGCCTCCATCACCGGCTCGGGCTCGCCGGCGAACGTCAGCACCGAGCGGTGGTGGTCGGCGTCCATCTCGCTGTCGAGCATCGTCACGCCCGGCACGCCGCTGATGACCTGGATCAGTTCGTCCACCACCTCGCGGCGGCGGCCTTCGGAGACGTTTGGAACACACTCGACGAGCCTCGGCATGGTTCGCTTTCCGGGAGGAGGGTTCAGGAGGAGGAGTCAGGCTCTGTCCGGGGGCCTGGCGTGCAGGGCGCGAGGGAGCCAGGGGCGAGGCGTAACGTCGGATACCGCGCAGCGACGAGCGGCCGGGACACGCAGCCATCCAGGCCCTCACCGGAAATACGCGCCCTGCGGCTGGGACGGGACACTACGGCCACACGCGCCGTTCGATGGTCGGCAGCGCCAGATCCGCGCCGCGCATGAACACGCAGTCGGGGCGCACGGACGGCAGCCAGTACGGCAGCTCTTCCAGGGTCTCGCACTCCCACACCACGGCGTCGCCCCACGCGCCGGGGTTCAGGTGACCGACGTCGGCTTCCGCGCCCAGAACCTTCGCCGCGTTCCAGGTGAGCGCGAGCAGCACTTCCTCCGCGGTGAAGCCGCACAGGCGCGAGGCCAGCGCGGCGCACTCGAGCAGCGACTGCGCGGGCGCGGTGCCCGGGTTGAAATCGGTCGCGATCGCCACGCGCGCACCGCTTTCGCGCAGCATCTCCGCGCGCGGCAGCGCCTGGCCCAGCGTGAGCGCGGCGGCCGGCAGCAGCACGCCCACGGTCCCCGCCGCGGCGAGCGCGCGCCAGTCCTCGGACGACGCCGACTCCAGATGGTCCGCCGACAGCGCGCCGCACTCCGCGGCGAGACGCGCGCCGCCGAAGCGGGCCATCTGCTCGGCGTGCACGTGCAGCGCGAAGCCCAGCTCGCGCGCGCGCTCGAGCACGGTGCGGCACTCCTCGACCGTGAACGCGACCGGGTCGCAGAACACATCCACCGCCGTGGCGAGCTCGCGGAGCTGGATCAGCGGCAGCAGGCGCTCGCAGACCGCGCGTACGTAATCGTCGCGCCGGTCGCGGAACTCGTCGGGCAGCGCATGCAGCACCAGCGCGGTGCGATGGACGTGCACCGGCACCCGCAGCACCGCCCCGCGCATGATCTGCAGCAGCCGGATCTCGGCCTCCGGCGTCAGCCCGTAGCCCGACTTCACCTCGACCGTGGTGCAGCCGTTCGCGCGCCAGCGCTCGATCCGCGCCGCGAGGGTCTTCTCGAGCGCGTCCTCCGGCGCCGCCTCGGTGGCGCGCACGGTGCTGCGAATGCCGCCGCCCGCCGCGGCGATCGCGGCGTAGTCCGCGCCCGCGAGCCTCTGTTGGAATTCCCTGGCGCGCTGGCCGGCGAATACCATGTGCGTGTGGCAGTCGACGAGGCCCGGCGTCACCAGGCGGCCGTTCGCGTTGAGGGGGCGCGCGTCGCGGTGCCGTGCGGTGAGCTCGCCGACCGGGCCGATCTCGAGCACGCGTCCGTCGCGGAACACGACCGCGCCGCGCGGGATGCGCAGGATCGTACGGCCCTCGGGGTCGGGCGTCACCACCTCCGACGTGTTGTGGAGCAGCAGGTAGGCCGTGCGGCCCGCGACGCTCTTGAGCGAGGGATCGTGCGAGGCCCAGGTCGTCATCCGCGTCCTTCGTCCGTGATGCCCGGCAGATGCATCCCGGTGCGGCGCGCGTGGGCGACCGCCTCGGGGTACCCGGCGTCCGCATGACGCATGACCCCGGTGCCGGGATCGTTGGTGAGCACGCGCTCGAGGCGCGCGTCGGCTTCGGCGCTGCCGTCGCAGACGATCACCATGCCGGCGTGGATCGAGTTGCCGATCCCGACGCCGCCGCCGTGGTGGACGCTCACCCAGCTCGCCCCGGAGGCCACGTTGAGCATGGCGTTGAGGATCGGCCAGTCGGCGACGGCGTCGGTGCCGTCGCGCATGCCCTCGGTTTCGCGGAACGGCGAGGCCACCGAGCCCGCATCGAGATGGTCGCGGCCGATCACGACCGGCGCTTTGAGCGCGCCCTCGCGCACCATGCGGTTGAACACCAGGCCCAGCCGGGCCCGCTCGCCGTAGCCGAGCCAGCAGATCCGCGCCGGCAGTCCCTGGAAGCGCACGTGTGCCTGCGCGAGTGGAATCCAGCGCGAGAGCCGCGCGTCGTCCGGAAACGTCTCGAGCGCCGCCGCGTCGGTGCGCAGGATGTCCTCGGGATCGCCCGACAGCGCGGCCCAGCGGAACGGCCCCTTGCCGAGACAGAACAGCGGGCGGATGTACGCCGGCACGAAGCCCGGGTACGAGAACGCCTCGGCGTGCGGCACGCCGCCGATCTCGGCTTCGCCGCGCAGGTTGTTGCCGTAGTCGAACAGGACGCTGCCGCGCGCCTTCATCTCGAGCAGCGCCCGCACCTGGCGCGCCATCGTCGCCCGGGCGCGGCGCACGTAGTCCGAGGGATCCGCATGGCGCAGCACCTCGGCCTCGGCCGGCGTGAGCCCCGCCGGAACGTAGCCGCCGAGCGGATCGTGCGCCGAGGTCTGGTCGGTGGCGACGTCGGGCACCACGCCGTGCGCGAGCAGTGCCTCGTGCGTCTCGCCGGCGTTGCCGACCAGCGCGACGCTCAGCGGGCGGCGGCTCTCCTGGGCGTCGCGGGCCATGGCGACGGCGTCTTCGAGCGAGTGGGTGATCCGGTCGCAGTAGCCGGTCGCGACGCGGCGCTGCGCACGCGCCTCGTCGACCTCGACCGCGAGGCACACCCCCCTGTTCATCGTCACCGCGAGCGGCTGCGCGCCGCCCATGCCGCCGAGCCCCGCGGTGAGCACCAGGCGCCCCGCCAGCGAGCCACCGAAGTGGCGCTCCGCGCACTCGCCGAACGTCTCGAACGTGCCCTGCACGATGCCCTGCGAGCCGATGTAGATCCACGACCCCGCGGTCATCTGACCGTACATGATAAGCCCCCGGCCCTCGAGCTCCCAGAAGTGCTCCCAGGTGGCCCAGCGCGGCACCAGCAGCGAGTTGGCGATCAGCACGCGCGGCGCCCCGGCGTGCGTGCGGAACACGCCGACCGGCTTGCCGGACTGCACCAGCAGGGTCTCGTCGCCCTCGAGCGTGCGCAACGCGCGCACGATGCCCTCGAACGCCTCCCACGAGCGGGCCGCACGTCCGGTGCCGCCATAAACCACCAGGTCGTCGGGCCGCTCCGCGACGTCGGGATCGAGGTTGTTCATGAGCATGCGCAGCGCCGCCTCCTGCACCCACCCCCGGCAGCTCAACGCCGTCCCGCGCGGCGCGCGCACGACCCGCGACTGGGTCCCGGTCATGCCTGCAGCACCTCCTCGCCGAGCTGCGCCGAGGCCGGCGAGCGCACCCAGCGTGCCACGGCCTCGCAGGCCTCGCCGATCGGCCGGTCGCCCTCGGGGGTGGGCGTGATGCGCCGCACCATGCCGTACAGGCGCTCCGTGCCCTGGCCCGCGCGCAGCGGGCGGCGGAACTCCAGGGCCCGGCAGTCGCACAGCAGCTCGAACGCGATCACGCGCGACGTGTTGACGACCACCTGCATGGCGTGGCGCGCGGCGATCGGCGCCATGCTCACGTGGTCTTCCGTGCCCTGTCCGGTGGGGATCGAGTCGACCGTGGCCGGGTGCGCGAGCGTCTTGTTCTCCGACACCAGCGCAGCCGCCGCGTACTGCGCCATCATGTAGCCGGACTCGATGCCCGGCTCGGCCGCCAGCACCGGCGGCAGCTTCGACGTGCGGCCGTCGGTCAGGCGGTCGATGCGGCGCTCGGCGATCGACGCGATCTCCGCCACGGCGATCTTCAGGTAGTCGGCGGCCATGCCCACCGGCTCGGCGTGAAACAGGCCCGCCGACACGACCTCGCCGGTGGCGGCGAGCACGAGCGGGTTGTCGTTGACGCTGTTCGCCTCGATCGTGAGCTGCTGCTCGACGTGCGCCATGGCATCCCACGCACTGCCCATCACCTGCGGCACGCAGCGCAGGCAGTAGGCGTCCTGCACCTCGCCGCAGTCGCGATGCGAGGCCACGACCTCGCTGCCCTCGGCGTAGGCGCGCAGCCGCCGCGCGGTCTCGAGCGCACCCGGGTAGGGACGCAGCGCCTGCACGTCCTCGCGTGCCGGGGTGAACGTGCCGAGCAGGACCTCGGTCGAGAACGCGGCGGCGCCGACCGCCGCCTCCCAGACCCGCTGGGCGTCGCGCAGCGCGAGCACGGCCCACGCCGTGGAGAACTGCGTGCCGTTGATGAGCGCGAGCCCTTCCTTGGCCTCGAGCGTGAGCGGCTGCAGCCCGGCGCCGCGCAGCGCCAGCCCGGCGGGCATCCGCCGGTCGCCGAGCCACGCTTCGCCCTCACCCACCAGCACCGCGGCCAGGTGCGCGAGCGGCGCAAGATCCCCCGAGGCGCCGACCGAGCCCTGCGCCGGCACCACCGGCGTGACCTCACGCTCGAGCAGCGCGAGCAGGCCGTCGACGATCTCCGGCCGGCAGCCCGAGTGGCCGAGCGCGAGCGAAACCGCGCGCAGCAGCAACATGGCCCGCACCACGTCGCGCGGCGTCTCGGCACCGACGCCGGCCTGATGCGAGCGCAGCAGGTTGAGCTGCAGGTCGCGCAGCCGCTCGCCCGACACCAAGTGGTCCTTCATCGGGCCGAAGCCGGTGTTGACGCCGTAGACGATGCGGCCCGCTTCGACCGCCGCGCCGACCACCGCGCGGCTCTCGCGCATGCGCGCGCGCGCCGCCTGGGCGACCCGCACCGGCGCGCCGCGCCGCGCGACCGCCTCGACGTCCGCGAGCGAGAGTGGCCGTTCACCGATTTCGATCACGTCTCCTCCACCGCCACCGGGCGTTTCAGAAAATCCGCCGCCGCCGCCGCGAGCCGGCCCGGATCGCGCTCGAAGCGCAGCGCGACCGGCAGCGCCTCGACGAACGGCCGCCGGTACGACGCCGTGCCGAGGCGCGGATCGCACACGACCAGCACGCCGCGGTCGTCCGCGCGGCGGATCAGGCGGCCGACCCCCTGGCGGAAGCGCAGTACGGCCTCCGGGATCGCGTCGTGCCGGAACGGGTCCAGCCCGTCCGCACGCAGCCGTTCCGCACGCGCCTCGACCATCGGATCGTCGGGCACCGAGAACGGCAGCTTCGCCACGACCAGGATCTCCAGCGCTTCGCCGGGAAAGTCCACACCTTCCCACAGGCTCTGCACGCCGAGCAAGATCGCGCCGCGCGCGGCGCGGAACCGCTCGGTGAGGAGCCCCGCGGGCCCGTCCCATTCCTGCGCGAGCAGCGTGCGGCCGGCGGGCAGCTGCGCGCGCAGACGCTCGCGCGCGCGTCGCAACCGCTCGTGCGCGGTGAACAGCACGAGCATGTTGGCCGGCGTCACGCGCGCCATCGCCGCGACCAGATCCGCAACCGCGCCCGCCTCCTCGCCGCCGTCGTAGACGAACGCCTGCATCTGCCGCTCGAGTGGGAACGGCGACGCGGTGACGCACGTGGCATACGGCACGCCGCTGCCCTCGCCGAGGCCGAGGCGTCCGGCCATCCAGCCGAACTCGCCGCCGGTCGACAGCGTGGCCGAGGTCAGGATCGCGGCGCGCGCCCGGCCGAAGACCAGGCGGCGCGCGTGCCCGCCCACCGAGACCGGCGCCGCGTGCAGGCTCACGCCGCGGCCGCCGCTCGTCTTCCAGTAGACGACCTCCTTCTCCGCCGGGTCGGTGAGGTCGGCGAGATCGCGCGTGCACGCCGTCATGCGCGCGCCGAGCTGCTCCATCTCGGCGGCGAGCTCCTCGCCGTGCCCGCCCGCCGACTCGATCGAGACCGCAAGCCGGCGCAGCATGAGCGCGATCTCCCCGCCGTGCGCGAGCACGGTCTCGATCGCGTCGAAGTCGCCGCCCACCAGGTCGCCGGCCGTGGCGTAGCGCCGGCGCCGCCCGTAGGGGCCCTCACCCGCGCCGCCGTCGGCGGCGAGGATCCGGAACAGGCGCTCGACCTCGTCGCGACACTCGCCGGCGCGCGCGGCCAGCCGCTCGGCGGTCTCGAACGCCGACTCGGCGGAGTCGCCGGCGAGCAACGGCGTGGCGAAGCCGCGATAGCGCGCGAGCAGGCCGCCGCCGGCGCCGCGCCCGCGGCGTCCGGTCCCGACCAGGCGCAGCAGCTCCTCGAAGCGGCCCTTCGTCACCGAGCGCTCGAGCTGCTGCAGCAGCACGCCCTCGAGGCGGTGCGCCTCGTCGACGATCAGCACGTCGAAGTCGGGCAGCAGGCCCTCGACGTCGCCCGACAGCGCGAGCAGCGCGTGGTTCACGATCAGCAGGCGGGCCTCGCCCGCGGCGCGGCGCGCGCGTGCCCAGAAGCACTCGCGTCCGCGCCGGCACACCGCGGCCGTACACGCGGCCGGATCGGTGGCGAGGCGCGGGCGCAGGCGGCGGAACGTCTCCGGATCGGCGCTCTCGAAGCGGTCCAGATCGCCCTCGGCATCCGCCGCCGCCCACTCGCGCACGGCCTCGAGCACAAGCCGCTCCTCCGCCTCGCGGCTGTCCTGCATGTCGAGCGCGCGCGGGCAGAGGTAGTTCTGCTTGCCCTTGAGCCGCGCCGACGGCACCTTGAGGCCGGTCGCCTGCATCAGCAGCGGCAGGTCGCGCTCGAAGAGCTGGTCTTGCAGCGAGCGCGTGCAGGTCGCCACCACCACGCGGCCGCCGCCCTTCGCCGCGGCCAGCAGCGCGGGGAGCAGGTAGGCGAGCGACTTGCCGACCCCGGTCGGCGCCTCGGCCATCTGCACGCCGCCGCGCTCGATCGTCCCGGCGATCGCCGCGGCGAGCGTGCGCTGTGCGCCGCGGTCCTCGTACCGCGGCCAGCGGCCCGACAGCGGGCCGCCCGGCTCGAGCCAGCCCTCGACCTCCCGCGCCAGCGACATGCGTGCTCCGTGCTCCAGTGTCCCGAGTCAGAAGTCCGCCTGCATTCGGAGGCCGCTGCCGCCGCTCCGCGGCGTTGCTCCTCCCCGCCGGATCCACAAGATACGACTTCGTGGTCGCGCCTTGCGGGGCGCGGCATCGACCGCCTCGGTGCAGCGACGAACTTCTGACTCGGGGCACCTAAAAGGTGGACACCAGGCGCAGGTGGATCTTGCCGTCGAGCGGCGTGGATCCCGCCTCCAGGCCGTAGTCGATCCCGACGATGCCGCCGGCGGCGTCGATGCGCAAGCCGACGCCGAACGCGTCGGCGTGCCGGGCGTCGAGACGGTCGCCGCCCGCGGGCAGCGCCTCGCGCGTCGCCATCCAGGCGTGGTCCCAGAACGCGAACGCACGCGGCGCGCCCGCGCCGAAGAACCAGCGCCACTCGAGCCGGCCGAGCGCGTAGCGGTCGACGCGGAACGCCTCCTCGTCGAAGCCGCGCAGCGTCGCGGCGCCGCCCAACGGGTAGCGCTCGTAGAGCGGCAACACCCGTTCCGAGCTGAACCGTCCCGCCGCCTGCCACTCGAGCGTCACCCCGCTCGCCGCGCCGAGCGGCCGGTGCCACTCGCCGTCCAGCGTCACCGCGCTGGCGTTCGCCTTGCGCGTCCCCTCCGGCCGCAGCCGCTCGCGCTTGAAGATGCCGGCGGCTTCGACGTGGACACGCGTGCCGCGGCGCGCGCCGAGGCGCCGGTCGAGCGCCGCGCGCTCGAAGCCGAACACCGTGTATTGCAGCTGCGCCTCCTCGACCGTGCCGCGCTCCTGCACGGCGCGCTCCTGCTCGTACCCGGCCTCGATGCGCTCCGATCCGCTGAGCGCGTAGCCGGCGCGCGCCCCCCAGCGGGTGCGCACGTAAAAGGTGTCCTGCACCTGCTGCTCCAACCCGAAGCGCAGCGAGAGCGGCAGCCCAAGCACCAGCGGCTCCACGTAGCGCGCCGCGAGATCGGTGAGGCCGCGGCCGCGCGACTGCCAGGCGAGCCCGACCTGGCGGCCGGTGCCGAGCAGGTTGCCCAGGTCGAGCCGCGCACTGCCGACCGTGCCGGCTTCGCCCTGCACGCCGACGACGCCGTCGAACTGGTTGTAGCGCGGCTCCTCGACGCGGTACACGAGGTGCGCGCGGCTCCGGTCGCGCTCGCCGCGCAGGCCGTCGTACTCGATCCGCGAGAACAGTCCGAGCTGCTCGAGGCGCTCGCGCGCGCCCGCGGCGGCCTGCGGGTCGAACCGGCGTCCCACGAGCGGACCCATCGCGCGCAGGGCGACGTCCTCGCGGGTCGTCCGCAGCCCGTCGATCCGGACGCCCGTCACCGTGACCTCGGGGCCGGCCTCGCCGCCGAGCACCAGATCGAGCGCACCGCCCGTCGCGCGCCACCCGCTGACGCCGAGCCGGGCGTACGCGTGCCCCGCGCGGCCCGCGGCCTCGACTGCGCCGCGCACGGCGCTCTCGATCACCGGCGGCGAGGCCGGCGCTCCGATGGGAAGCGGCAATGTCGCCGCGAACAGCGCGGAGTCGGCGCGCCCGGGCACGTCGATGCGCAGCGATCGCAGCGTGTAGCGGGGGCCCTCGGCGACCTCGACCACGAGGCGGCCCGCCGCCGTGTCGTGGAACGCGGTCGCGCGCGCATCGAGGTACCCTGCCGCCTCGAGCCGCGCCACCAGGGCGCCGAGCATGCGGTCGCGCCGCGCGCGGTCGGCGGGCGCCTCGATCGCCTCGCGCGCGAGCGCGCGCACCTCGCGCGAGGACAGCACGCGTCCGGCGTACGTAAGCTCCGCGGCCGCGTGCGCGGGCCCGGGCCAGAGCAGCGCGAGCAGGCCGAGCGCCGCGCCGCAGCGTGCCCCGCACCCGCGCCGCCCCCGCGGCGCCCGCCCCATGCGCAGGATCCGCATCAGAAGAACGCCCTCACTTCGGCGCGCCCGGTGCTCTGCGCGCGGCGGCCCTCGAACGCGCGCACCGAGTACGCGAGCCCCGCGGTCGTGCTCTGCCGCACGCGCCAGTCGAAGCGTGCGGTCGCGTCCCAGCGCGGGAACCCAGCCGGGTCGGCGGCCGGCAGCAGCCCCGCGG
>Ga0268386_10003839_pt1 | contig 11007 bp, 8 predicted proteins | sample RVTome_15_FD_200260 | JGI IMG/M metagenome (GOLD analysis project Ga0268386, IMG submission 200260) | Soil microbial communities from uranium-contaminated site in the Upper Colorado River Basin, Wyoming, United States - RVT150D86... ... | reverse complement strand
GCGTAGTTCTCCGGGACGTGGTAGCCGAAGGCGTGGAAGAGCTTGGTGCAGATCACCTCGGTGCTCGACATCAGCTCCGGGTAATCGGGGGAGTCGAGCTTGACGATGTAGCGCTTCTCGCGGGCGTCCTCGATGGTGAACTTCGGGGTCCGTCCCTCGGCCGAGAGGTCGACGACCAGCCAGTCGCCATCCGCCGGCGGCCCCGCCCGGTCCGGCCCCTGCCGCAGCTCCTCGATGCTCATCGGGCGGCGCCCGTGGCGGTTGGTGAACCAGGTCGAGTCGGGCACCTCGTCCAGCGTGTTGACGTTGAGCGCCGGGGTGCCGTCGTCCTTCGGGTCGGTGAAAGACTCGATCAGGCCGTCGAAAAAGGCCGACGATTCCCGCGCCGCCGGCGGCGGGATGTCGTGGTCGTCGCGATCGACCCACAACGGATCATCGGGATAGAAGACGACCGGCTCCTGCTGCGGTGGGGTAACCGCCGCGAGCTGCGGCGCCCACAGGGCGCCCAGCAGCACCGCCGCCAGCAACGGCCGCAAAGCGGCGGGGGCGGCGGCGGCTCCCACCCTTTCCGAAGGGGAATGCGCGAAGAGTGAGGCGCGGCGCCAACCCATTCCTTTCCGGGCAACGTCTCCGGGGCCGGGGCGAGCCGGCGATCTGATCGGGCGACTCCTGCAAGAGTTCTTCACGAGCGACCTCCTAGAAGATCCGGTTGAAGCTGAGATCGGGCTTGAGCCCGCCGCTGCCGTAGCCGATGTCGAAACGCAGCAGCATCGAATCCTGCAGCTTGAAGCGGAAGCCGACGCCGTAGGACGTCTGCAGGTTTCCGAGGCTGAGCTCGCTGCGGTGGGCGAAGACCTGGCCGGCGTCGAAGAACAGCGCCATGTCGAGGCCGACCCAGGCCTCCCAGCGGTACTCCGCTTGCACCAGCAGCTTGTGGGGGGCGCGGAACCGGAACGTCGAAAGGCCGCGCATGTCCTCGCCGCCGCCCAGGCTGGGCTGCAGCCAGAAGGGGATCAGCCGCCCGTCGTGGGCGTCGGTCAGGTCGGCCAGCGCCCGGATCGCGATCACCCTCCGGGGCTTCACGAAGGGAAAGTAGTGGTGGCTCTCGGCGCGAAGCCGTCGGAAGCCGAAGCGATCGCCGTCGAGCTCGCGATGGTCGGCGAGCGACAGGGTCCAGTAGCTGCCGTCGCGCGGGTAGTCGCGGCTGTCCCGCCGGTCGTACTCGACGAAGGCGACCAGACGGGCGAGCGTCGGCTCGGCGCCGAGCCCCGGGGCCTCGGCGGGCGTGAATGCGTCCTCGATCGAGCGATCGTCGGCTTGCGGCGACAAGCGCTGATCGAAGCCGAGGACGCCGAGTCCGGCGCCCACCCGCAGCCCCTCGATTCCCGACCACCAGGCGTCGAGCCCGGCCTCGGATCCGCGCAGCGCGAAGACCGTCTCGTCGTCCTTGACGGTCTCGGGGCCGATCCCAAAGAAGGCGTCGCGGGTGCGGCGCTCGTGGGCGCCGCGCAGCGCCAGGTTGACGGGCAGGCCGCCGAGCTCGAGCAACGCCAGCTCGGCCATGGCGCCGGTGTATCCGGATTCGCTGGCGATCGCCCGCAGGGTCAGGTCGGCGCGATTCGCGCCGCCGCGCGTCAGCTCCCCACGGCCGAGAGCCATGTCGCGCCACTGAACCCCGCCCTGGATGCCGCTGCCGGATTCTTTTCCACCTACGACCAGCGAGAGCCCGTCGCCGGCCCGCTCGACGTGGCGGACGCGACCCGCCACCATGGCGACGGCGCCGAGGATCGGCGAGCCGGAGGTCGGCTCGGCGGGCTGCAGGCTGGCCCGCTTCTCGGCGCGGCGGGCGGCCCACAGCTCGGCGCGCCCGTACGCGTTGCCGTTCTGCGCTTCCTGGCCGCTGGCGGCTGCCGCCTCGCCGGTGGGGTTCTGCTGCAGGCTGGCGGGCGCGTCGCCCGTGGCGTTCTGCTGCTGGCCGGTGACGGCGGCCGCCTCGCCGGCGGGCGATTGCGCATGCGCTATCGCCGGCACCAGAACGAGCGACGACAACGACAGCAATATGGCTGGCGCCAGGACGAGCCGTGACAACGACCGCCACGTCGCCGGCGCCCGAACGAGCAACGCCGCCGCCGGTCGTTGCACGAATCCGGCGGAGGCTCCATTTGGTGCGGGACGAGCCCTCATATCGGCCTCTTTCTCGAGGATGAAGCGCGAACTTGCCTCGCGCGCCCCTCCGGCTCGCGAGCCCTCAACATCGAGGGTCTTGCAAGGACGGTGCCGATCGGCGCAACGCGCCGGTCGATTCCGCGGCCGGTCGCGCGGCAGTGCGCGCCGGCTCGCGAGGCGCGAGGTAACGGCCGCCGCCGCCGCAAGCCCCCGAAGGCAGCAGAAATGAATTTCCTGCACCGTGGGGGCGCAAATGTTGCTGGCGGGCCGCCCGCAGCGGGTTCGAGCGAGCGGTCTGGGCGGGCGGATCGCTGGCAGCGATCTTGCAGCACTTTTCTCTCGAGATTGGGCACACCAAGTGTCCGGATCGCCCCCGCGCCGGGCTTCGGCCTCGAACCCTGGCGGGCGGGGATCATCGAGGAGCTGGCCCATGAAGTCGATCGGAAGCAGTTCGTCGCCGGACCGGCCGAGCTTTGCCGCCGCCGGCCGCCCGCCGTGCATCGTCGCGGGCGCGGCGGCCGCGGCCGTCGTGATGCGCTGGCTGTTGCCCGCGGCGCTGCTTGTGGCGCTGATCATCACCGCCGCGCTGTGGATGGCGGGCCCGGAATCGCCCGCCGGGGGGCCGATCGGCGCTCGAGAGCCTGCTTCGCCGTACCCGGCGGCGCCGGGCGCTCCGTCGCCGGACGCTCCGGCCGGCGCCAGCCCACAGATGCGCGACCTCGAGAAGCAGCGGCAAGAGGCGGCGCAGGTGCTGCAGCCCCCTCGCCAGGCCGACGCGCAGGCGATCGAGGCGTTCCAGCTGGCGCTCGCCGACAGCATCAAGGCGCGGCGCCAGGACGCCCAGCGCGGCGACCTGCTCGATCCGCCGCTGGTTGCCTACATCACCGATATCACCCGGGCGCTCCTCGAGGGCGAAAAGGGCGCCAGGATCCTCGAAACGCTGCGGGAGAACAACCCCGCCGACGACCCGGAAGCCGGCCCGGCGATGCCCGAGCTGGCCGTCAACGCGGTGTATCCTGAGGACATTGCCCTGTCGATGGTTCCCCCGAGCCTGCTGGCGCTCTACCCGCCGCCGCCCGAGGGGATCGAGTACCGTTTCGTGGGCTGCCGCCTGATCCTGATGGATAGGGACGCCCGCCTGATTCTCGACTACACGGAGGAATGCGTATGGTAGGAGGTCGCGGATGGTCGCTCAGGGCGCCAGCTCGCCGGGCGCGCGATCATGGCGGCGCGAAGCGCCGAAGGGTGTGGTCTGCAAGCGCTGGCGCGGCGACCGCGCTGCTGTTCGTCTTCGCCGTCTCGCTCGCCGGCTGTCCGACCGCGATCCCGGAGTTCGCGCCGTCCGACATCGAGGCCGACGTCAAGCTGCCGCAGGAGGACGGCTCGCTGCGGTTCGCGGTCATGGGCGACACCGGCACCGGCGACTCCGCCCAGTACCGGGTCGCCGGGCTGATGGCCATCTATCATCGGGCCTTCCCCTTCGAGCTGGTCCTGATGCTCGGCGACAACCTCTATGGAGGCGAGGCGGCCGGCGACTACGAGCGCAAGTTCGAGGTCCCCTACAAGCCGCTGCTCGACGCCGGCGTCAAGTTCTACGCTTCCCTCGGCAACCACGACGACCGGCCTCAGCGCCTCTACGAGCACTTCAACATGGGCGGCGAGCTCTACTACTCGTTCTCGCCGGCCGAGGACGTGCGCTTCTTTGCGCTCTACTCGGACTATCTCGATCCCGAGCAGCTTCGCTGGCTCGAGAAGGAGCTGGCGGAGTCGACCGAGCGCTGGAAGATCTGCTTCTTCCACCACCCGCTGTACTCCTCGGGCGGTCGTCACGGCCCCAGCCTCGAGCTTCGCGACGTGCTCGAGCCGCTGTTCGTCGCCCACGGCGTCGACGCGGTCTTCTCGGGTCACGAGCATTTCTACGAGCGGCTGCTCCCCCAGAACGGCATCGTCTACTTCATCTCCGGCGCCGGCGGCAAGCTGCGGGCGGGCGATGTCCGCGCCAGCCAGCACACCGCGGCCAAGTACGACGACGGCCGCTCGTTCATGATCCTCGAGCTCGCCGGCGACGACCTCCACTTTCAGGTCATCTCGGGGGCCGGCAGCACGGTGGACCTCGGCGTCATCGGGAACCGGGACAAGATAACGCAGGATCCCCGGTAAGCTTCTTAGTAGATCGGCTTGCCGAGCGATTCGCGGACGATCTCTCGCAGACGCCTGATCGCGCGCGCCGCTTGCTCGCCGTCGACCTTGCGGTTCGGGAAGAAGCGGTCGAGCTCGTCGACGTCCATGACGTCGAGGGAGACCGCGGCGAGGATGGCCCGGTAGGCGAGGTGCCCCGAGGGAACGTCGGAGACGCGGGCGGGGGTGGAACGCCTGCCGGGATCGACGAGCTGCAACAGCCGGTAGGCGGTGTCCGCGAGCATCGCGCGGGTGACCGGGATCTCCGGCGCGAACATGTGGTTGGGGAACGTCTCCATGAGGCCGATCTCCGCCACCTTGCGGATGTGGGGCTCGGTCCAGCGCTCGGCGATGTCGTTGATGATCAGTGCCCGGCTCCCGGATGACAGGTCGCTGAGCTCCGGCAAGCGGACGGCCAGCAGCGCCGCCAGCTGCTCGCGGTAGATGACCGCGGCCCTCTCGACGTTGCGGAACGACTCCGGCAAGGTGGCGATCTCGTGCTTGTCACGCGCCGCTGCGAGCCGCCGATCGAGGCCCGGGTCGCCGGGTTGCAGGGTCGCCAACCGCTCCAGACAGTCGATCGCCCGCGCGTGGTCGCCGGCTTCCTGGTAGAGGGCGCTCAACCGCTCGAGCACGACCGGCACGTCGCCCACGTGCAGGTGGGCTTGCTCGAGGACGGCGAGCGCGCCGGCGATGTCGCCGCGCTGCCCATATGCGTTGGCGAGCGCGAGATAGGGCGGCAGCAGGTGGGGAGCGATCTGAATCACTTGCCGGTAGTCGTCAAGGATGCCGTCGCCGCCGCTCTCATTGCCATTGCGATCACCGTTGCCGTTGCCGCGGTTGCGCTTGTCGATGTCGCGAAGCAGCTGGCGCGCCCGCTCGAGCTGCGCGATGTGCAACGCCACCACCGCCTCGGTCATCTCCGGGTCGACGAACACCGCGCGGCGCAGCCACCACATCGCCTCCTGGTGATCGCCGCCGACCTCGGCGGAGATGCCGCGACCGTACAACGCCGGCGCGAGCTCGGGCGCCAGGGCCACGGCTTGCTCGAAGCGGCGCCGGGCGCCGGCGGCATCGCCGGCGGCGCTGGCGAGGAACCCGGCGAGGGTCAGCGCCTCGGCGCTGCGCCGGTGCGCAGGCTCGGCCTCGGCGAGGAGGCCGAGGGCGCGGCCCGGGTCACCCTCGAAAAGGGCCTGCCACGAGGCGCGCAACGGGGCGCTCAGGCCGTCGGGCGGCGGCGGCACCGCTGCCGTATCGTCGGCCTCCCGGCGGTGGAATGCCGACGGGTCGATGCCCGTCAGCGGATCGGCGGCGCGCTCGCCGCTGTTGGTCGCGGCCACCGGAGCCATCGGCGCGCCGCTGGGCCGTGCCTCACGAGAGCTCGCGCAGCCGCTCGCCGTGACGGCGGCGGTCGCGACGGCCAGAAGAAGGACGGTCGCCGGACGGGGACATCGGGTCGCTATCACGTTCGTTATCCAATCGGGGTCTTTCGCCGCGCCCTTCGCGGCTGCCCTCACATAGAGCAAGTTGTATGCCAGGCGGAACCGCCGCCGACCAGCGGCGATCCGTAACCGGTCAGCGCGCCAGGCAATGGCGCGCCAGGAGCGGCTCGGCGTGGATTCCGCTGCGACGGTGGGCGCGCGGCGGCGACGGGATCGGCGGGCCCTTGCGCTCGCGAACGTTGCAAACGCCGACGGAAAGATTGAAGAGAATGCAGAAGCGCCGACCAGCGAAGCGATCTCGATCGCAGCTGCACGCTCGCCCCGTTCAACGTAGCGAAAGCGCCCGGCACGGCCCATGAACGACGGGCCGGCTCCCCCCGATCGTCGGGAGACGAGCCGGCCCGTCGCCGGTTTCGTCGCCTTCAGGGATGCGCCCTCCCGGTCAGACTCGCCGCCCCGCCAATCCGGTGACGGCGCTGATCAGGAAGAGGACGAGGAACAGGAAGAAGAGGATCTTGGCCACTCCAGTGGCGGCCGACGCTATGCCTCCGAAGCCGAAGACCGCGGCGATCAGCGCGACGAGCAGAAACGTCAGTGCCCAACCCAGCATCAGTGCCTCCTTTGTTCAGACGATTCGTTTGCAAACTGCGTGATACTTGAAGGAGGCAAGCAAGTTCGATGCCAGAGGCGTCGAGGGGGCCCTCGGCCTACTTCCGCTCCAGCTGCTCGACCAGGTCGGCGGCGGCGCGGATCTCCGCGCGAATCTTCTCGAGATCCTCGGCATCCACGACGCCCTCGTAGCGCCGCGCCAGCACCGCCACCCGCAGGCCCAGATTGTGGAGGCGATTGCGAAGGTCGTGGTGGATCGACCCCCCGGCGGCTGCGGCTGCGGAATCGGGTTGCACGTCGGATGTGCGTTCGGACATGCGGCTCATTACAGCATGTCAACAATTGACAGGGCAAACACTCAGACTGAATGCGGGCGGGAAGGACGGGGCTGAAAGTCCCCGCGAGTGGGGCTAACGAGCAAGTCGTCCGTCGTCCGAGAACTGGACGGACGGACGGTCAGCCCGCGCCAAGGTGCGCCCTCGCGGGGACGTTTCAGCGGCCCGCGAGAGGAGGCGTGTGTTGTTGCCACGCCCCCTCTCTCTCTGGGGGTTGTCGGAGAGAGCAACGGTGCCGAAAGACACCCCGGGATGCCGATGTCCGCCGTTTGTGACCGCGGGCGCCGGCATGCTGCTCTGACCGGAGTCGCCGGACCGGATGCTTTCGCGTCACGGCGATCTGCAGGTCACACCGAGCAATTTCCATGCCACGCTCTCTGGCCGCCCGCGGGCCCTCCGATTCGGCTGGATCGGGGTTGGATTGGGGTGGGAGGGGGTCCAACGAACCTGCCCCCGGTTGCCAGCCGAGACCACGAGTCGTCCAGCCGCATGTCGAGCCGCCCTTTTGGGTCAGGCCCCTCTGGGTCGGGCCCTCTGCGGCCTGCAAGATGTGCATCGACCCTGCAATGTTGGACGTTCGGGAGCCGCCGCCTGTCTGCCGGAGCGGGAGCGGTCGCGGGAGCTCCGGACGGTCGAAGCGTCGCTCGTGTGACGCCGATTCGCCGGAAAGGCACCGTCCCCCCAGCAAACCGGCGCTCATCCCGCCGAATGGCAAGCATTTTGCTACTCCGGGGGGAATACCCCTCGTGCTGGGGGTCGTGGACGACAATCAACCGCAACCGCAACCGTAGAGAGGTGCGCATATGGGGGCGAACGCCGAGAGTCTCAGTACCACGGCCGAGAGTTCGAGCACCATCGAGGCCATGAAGCACGAGCTGCGAGCCGCCAACGTCCGTCTGGTGACCTCCTCGAGCTCCGCGGAGGCCCGCGCCCGCAGTGAGGCCCGCGAGCGGGTGGAAGCCTTGACCATCCGTGAGTCTCACGGCGAGACGCGGGCGGGCGGCAACGACAGCCACCTCGTCAAGGGCGGGTTGGTCAGCAGCAGCAGCTACATCCTCGAGTGCGTGTTCCGTGACCGCACCGCACGCCCCAGCGGCGTGGAGCGATTCGGATGGCGACCCCGCATTTCGCGCGACTGATCGCTTCGCCGCTTGCCCGGCACGCTCGCCGCGGCCGGCGAGATCGTGGCCAACGATCGTGAAGCAGGGGCTCAACTAACCGAAAGGAGAGGCGCGCCGAGGACGCCGACGTTGAGAAGGTCGGGCTGACGAACCCCTCACTGGTAGCCGAGCGTCACATAGAGCTTGCCGCTGCCGTCGTGCGCGATGCCGTAGCTGGCCGAGACGGGCCCGAGGGCGGTCGAGTACGAGACGCCGACGCCGGCCCCGTAGCGCAACGATCCGAGACCGATCTGCTCTTTCAGGGCCCACGCCTGCCCGCCACCAGTGTTCAGATGGGCCCACAGCCCGGGCATCAATCGATACGCGTACCCGACCGCGAGCCCGAGCGTCTGGTCGTTCCACAGCTCGTCACGGTGCAGCCCGGGGATGAGCTCGGGGCCGCCGATCCGGAACTGCTCGTGCACCGGCACCTCGCCTCCCGATATCCCGATCATGAGGCGCCCGCTGACGCTGTGCCTGTCGTCCAGGATCGCCTCCTGCCGCAGGTCGATCCAGCCTCGCCAGAAGTCCTGGCTGGCTCCCAGACCCGTCAGGCTCCTTTCTGCCCGGGCGACCATCCGGATGCCGCCGTCCGCAGGCTGGTGGTCGTGGGTGTCGATCTCGAAGCGCGCGTAGACGATCCTCATCCGGTTGGTCTCGGTCACGAACCCGAGGCCGAGGCGTGGCCGCACGTCGACCTGGCCGAAGCGCGCGCCGGCGTTCAGGCCGCTGCGGCGCGAGGTGGCGAAGTCGAGCGCCCCGTCCAGGTCGAGGCGCAGGAACTCCGCCCGGTTGATGAACTCGCCGCCGGCGAAGACGCGCGGCTTCTCGCGCTGCAGCATGCCGGCGACCCGGAAACCGGGCCCCGGCCGGGCGGTGTTCGGCGATAGGTAGGAGACTTCGAGGGTGACCTCGCGATCGCTGGCGCGCGCTTCCAACTCCGAGACCGCCGCCCGGCCGAGGACGTTGTTGCCCACCAGGCGCGCGAATCCCCTCGCCTTGTCCTCGTCGTTGAGCGAAGCCCCCAGGTCGAGCATCAGGCGCGGCTCTTCGGCGACGTGGAGCACGATGGTGACGGCGTCGGCGCCGGCCGGCAGGAAGTCGATCCAGGCGTTGCGAAAGAGGCCGCTCGCGAAGATGCGATCGAGGCCGTCGAGCGCCTCGGGGAAGGGCAACCGCTCACCGGCCCCGATGCCGAAGTACTCGAGGACATGCACCGGCGCCACGGCCTCGTTCCCCTCGACGCGCACCTCCTCGACCGTCATGCCGTCCAGCGCCGAAGCGCCGTCGGTCGGAGCCGGCGGCCGGCTGGCGGCGCCGGTTCCGGCGTCCGCTGCGGCGGCGCCGACTTCGCTCCCGCGACGGGACGGTGTGAGCGCCCGCAGCTCCCGGATCTCCTCGATCGCATCTCGGGCCGCTCGGTAGCCCTGCTCGATCAACTCGTCGAAGCCGTCGTAGCGGGTGTAGGAGTGGCCTTCCAGGTCGGGCCGGATCAGCAGGTCCGGCTCTCGCCAATGCAATCGATTCGGGGTCTCCGCCATCGTTTCGATCAGCCGCCCGGCGGTGTCCAGCACGCCGCTGCCCGGACCCACCAATTCCGAGGGGCTGGTCGTGTCGATCGCCACGACCCGCTGCGCCCCCATCTCCAGGGCGACGTCGACGGGGATGTTGTCGGCCAGGCCGCCGTCGACCACCAGTCGGCCCTCGATCTCGACCGGCGGCAGCACGAGAGGGATCGAGACGCTCGCCCGGACGGCGTGGGCGAGGTTGCCGGCGGAGAACACGACACGTTCCCCGGTCTCCAGATCCATGCCCACGGCGCGGAACGGCACCGGCAAGCGGTCGAAGTCACGGCCAGCGAGCAGGTTCGGTGCGGCGAGCAGCTCGGTCAGCAGACGATGGATGCGGTACGCGGCCGACATGGTGCGGTAGAAATGCAGGTCGCCGCCGCCGAGATCGACGTGCGCGAGTACCTTGGTCCGCTGCTCCCGCCGCGACAGGGGGGCCAGCGCCTGCTCGGCGTCCCGCCGCGAGGCTCCCGGCTCGAAGAAGTCTTGTCGCTGCGCGGTCCGCATGGCCGCCGCGATCTGGCGCGAGTCGTAGCCGCTGGCGTACAGGGCGCCGATCACCGCTCCCATGCTGGTGCCGGCGAGACAGTCGAACGCGATGCCGGCCTCCTCGAAGGCGCGGAGAACGCCGATCTGGGCGATGCCGCGGGCGCCGCCGCCGCTGAGCACCAGCCCGAGGCCGCATTCGGCGCCCTGTTGCGTCTCGTCGATGCGTCCGGGGCGCGCGCCGGCGGTGTCTTGCGGCGAGGGCCCAGCGAGCGCCGTCGGGACGATGGCGGCGAGCATCATGCAAGCGCCTGCCGCCAGGCGAAGCGGCGAGCGGCTCGTCCTCATCGGCCGGTGCGGATCGTCGACATCGTGGTTTGCCTCGAGGCAGGTCGCGCTCGCCGACATGGAGGTGCCGAGAGCGAGCGGTGGGAGAAGCCCGGCCCTGCCGGCGGTGGTCTCCGGGTTCCGGCCGGGTCGATTGCCGAGAGCGCAAAATGCAACTTCCGTGCCGCGCCTTCCACCGTCGCCGTCTCTCGCAACGTCCATTTCGTTGCCCCGCCCACATAACTCCTCGGCTCGCGGCACGTGGATTGCACCCAAGTTGCACAACCGCAATACAGTACACGTGTATCCAAGGGACCTCGACCGGTTGGGCCGAGGCCCATTGTCAGACCGGGAGCGCCGGGATCCATACAGGCCAGCTGGTAGGGACGATTTTACAGCCGCGTTGTGCTGCCGCGCTCGACTGCCCGCAAAACGAGCCGCGGTTGCAGGATTTGCGGGAGGCCTGCAGGAATTGCAAGGGGAGCGGACCGGATGGCGTCAGGACAGCAACAAATGAGTAGCAGCGCCTGGTGGGTGCAGGGCGGCGCCGAGCACTGCCAGTTCTGCGGCCGGGGGTACGATCGGCAGGTCGAGAGCCGTTGCTTTCACTGCGATCGGCGCATCTGCCCTTTCTGCGTGATCATCGTCCGCGACACCTGGCGCACCGTTTGCCCGGAGTGCCGGGACCGGGAGGTCCGTCCGCCCACTTCCGAGAACCGCGGGGCAGCCAACATCG
>Ga0268386_10003838_pt1 | contig 11008 bp, 12 predicted proteins | sample RVTome_15_FD_200260 | JGI IMG/M metagenome (GOLD analysis project Ga0268386, IMG submission 200260) | Soil microbial communities from uranium-contaminated site in the Upper Colorado River Basin, Wyoming, United States - RVT150D86... ... | reverse complement strand
GACGCCGGGATGCGGCTCAAGGACGCCAGCGCCTACAACATCCAGTTCGACGCCGGACGGCCGATCCACATCGACACGCTGAGCTTCGAGGTCGCCGCGGCCACCGATCCGTGGCCCGCCTATCGTCAGTTCTGCGAGCACTTCCTGGCGCCGCTGGCGCTGATCGCGTATCGCGACGCCCGGTGCGGCCTGATGCTGCGCGATCACATCGACGGCATCCCGCTCGACCTCGCCGCGGGCATGCTTCCGGGACGCACCCGGCTGAACTTCGGGCTGCTGTCGCATCTCCACGCGCACGCCGGTGCCCAGCGACGCGCGGGCCGCGAGGCCGCCCCGGCCGAGGGCGCCGCCCCGCCTTCCAGGAAGATCAGCGCCACGGGGCAGCGCGCGCTGCTCGACTCCCTGCGGCGCACGGTCGCGGGGCTGCGCTGGGAGCCATCCGGTCACTGGGCGGACTACGCCACGACCACCTCGTACTCGGAGACGGCGACCGGCAGCAAGGGCGAGATCGTGCGCGACATGCTTGCCGCGGTCGGCGGCCGCACGGCCTGGGACCTCGGCGCCAACACCGGCGTCTACAGCGCCATGGCAGCCGAGGCCGGCTACCGGGTCGTGGCGTGGGACCAGGATGCCGGCAGCGTCGAGGCGCACTGGCGCCGGGTGCGCGGCCACGGGAAGCCGGCCATCCTGCCGCTGATCCTCGACCTCGCCAATCCCTCGCCCGCCATCGGCTGGGCGCTGTCGGAGCGCGCCTCGTTCCTGGAGCGCGGCGAGCCCGACGTCATCCTGGGCCTGGCCCTCGTCCATCACCTCGCCATCGGCAACAACGTGCCGCTGCCCGCGGTGGCCCGGCTCTTCGCCCGCATCGCGCCGCATGCGATCGTCGAGTTCGTGCCCAAGGAGGACCCGATGACCCGCCGCCTGCTGGCCGCGCGGCGCGACATCTTCGACGGCTACACCATCGACGGCTTCCGGGCGGCCTTCGGCGAGGCGTTCGAGATCGTGCGAGAGGCGCGGATCACCGACTCTCCCCGCACGCTCTTCCTCCTGGAGCGGCGCCAGCCTCGCTAGCCAGCCGCGGACGGTGCCGCTGCTGGGAGCATCGGCCAGGAAGTGCCCGTCTGTCCCACCGGCGAACCAACGGTCGGTGATCCGCGCCGCGGTCGACATGACGACATTCCGGCCCGTACGATCGGCCCCGTGAACCGACAGCGCGTCAGCTGGCTGATGGACATGGACGGCGTCATCGTCCGCGAGGACAGCCTCGTGCCTGGCGCCGATGCGTTCGTCGCCCGTCTCCGCGAGACGAACCACCCGTTCCTGATCCTGACCAACAACTCGATGTACACGACCCGCGACCTGGCCGCGCGGCTCGGCCGGCTTGGGCTCAAGGTGACGCTCGACGCGATCTGGACCTCGGCCCTGGCGACGGCGAAGTTTCTCGACGACCAGCGGCCTGACGGCAGTGCCTTCGTCATCGGCGAGGCGGGGTTGACCACCGCCCTCTACGAGGCGGGGTACACCCTGGTTGAGTCCGACCCGGACTACGTCGTCCTCGGCGAGACGCGGACCTACAGCTTCGAGCGCATCAGCAGGGGGATCCAGCTCATCGAGCGCGGAGCGCGGTTCATCGCCACCAACCCGGACCCGACCGGCCCGTCGCCGGCGGGGCCACTGCCGGCCACCGGCTCGGTGGCGGCGCTGATCTCGGCGGCGACCGGCGTGCAGCCCTACTTCATCGGCAAGCCGAACCCGCTGATGATCCGATCGGCGCTGCGGCAGATCGGCGCCCACTCGGAGTCGACGGTCATGATCGGCGACCGCATGGACACCGATATCGTCACCGGCCTCGAGGCCGGGCTGGAGACGATCCTGGTGCTGACCGGCATCACCGCCGATCACGCAGCGGCCAATCGGTTCAGCTACCTGCCCACGCACATCGTCGACTCGGTGGCCGACCTCGTCGACTGGATCGAGCCGCTCGAGCGTTGATCATCGGCCGAGCGATCCTGGCCGATTCCTGACACGCCTCGACACCATCATCGGTCCAGAATCGGCGCATGACCGATGCGACCGCGCCCGGGCTGGCGATCCTGCCGCTGACTCCGGAGCGCCTGCCCGACCTGGCCGGCCTGTTCGGGCAGGGAGGCGACCCGAAGTGGTGCTGGTGCTCGTTCTATCGCGTTCGCGGCGTCGACTTTCGGACCGCCACCGCGAAGGGCAATCGTGCCGTCCTGGAACGCGCCACGGTGGCGACCGCGGCGCACGGTCGCGCCCCCGGCTTGATCGCCTACCGGGACGGCGAGGCGATCGGCTGGGTGAGCCTGGGCCCGCGCGACGACTACGAGCGGCTGCAGCACTCGAAGGTGCTCGCGCCGATCGACGATCGGCCGGTCTGGTCGATCGTCTGCTTCGTCGTCGCCCGCCACGCCCGCGGCCAGGGCGTCGCGCGCGCACTGCTCGACGCGGCCATCGTGTATGCGCGCGACCACGGCGCCACCCTGCTCGAAGCCTACCCGGCCGACACCGAGGGCGGTCGGATCCCGGCCGCCCACGCGTTCAAGGGCACGGTCCCGATGTTCGAGGGAGCCGGCTTCGAGGTCGTGGAGCGGCGCCAGGCGAACCGGACCAGCGCCCCACGGCCGATCGTTCGGCGCGAGGTCTAGGTCCGGCTCGCCGGACGGTCGGTCTCAGCCGGCGGGGACGAGCGAGACATCGAGATGAAACCCCCTGAGAGAAGGATGCGTGCGTGAACGTCAGCATCCTCACCCAGCGCCTCATCGGCGCACCGCCCGCAGATGTCCGTTCCGTCTCGGGACGTCCGACGTAGGGGCCATCTGCCGGTCGTCACGATCACGACCGAAGCGCTCGGGTCCGAGGGGGCCGATGAGGGGGTCCAGACTGTCTTTTCGAATCTGTCACCGATTATGTCGTTAGTGATATATCAGCTGACAGGACCGCGAGCTTCCTCCACCGATGGTCGCCCCGCATCGCCGGTCGGGGTGCCTAGGCGGGAGCGGAGAGATCGGCCACCGCGGCACCGAGGTGCTCGACGAGGTCATGCGGTGACAGATGCAGGTTGACGCCGCGCGCTCCGCCGCCGATCGCGACCGTGGCGTGTTCCAGGGTGGCGACATCCACGATCACCGGCCATGCACGGCTCGAGCCGAACGGCGTGATGGCGCCGCGCTCGTAGCCGGTCACCGCCCTGGCCTCGTCGGCGTCGGGCATCATCATGCGCTTCACGCCGAGGTGCGCGCGGAGCTTCGGCCACTCGAACCGACGCCCACCGGGAACCAGGACGAAGAGGTAGTCGTCCTCGCCGCGCCGAACGACGAGCGTGCGGATCAACGCTCCGAGCGGAATGCCCTGGAGCTCGGCGCTCTCCTCCGGATCGCGCGCCGGCTCGGTGCGGACGACGCGGTGCGGGATCCCGGCGGCCTCGACGGCTCGCAGCGCGGGCGTGTCGGCCGTCATCGGTCTAGCCGTCCGTGACTTCGATCCGGATCCGCTTGTTGATGCGCCCCTTCGACTCGTAGCCGGTGACCTTGACCCGGCCGATCTCGCCGGTATGGGCGACGTGGGTGCCGCCATCGGCCTGGAGGTCCAGGCTCACGATCTCGATCGTGCGGATCTCGGTGATGCCCTCCGGCAGCAGATTGATCTTGGTGCGGATGAGGTCGGGGATGGCGAACGCCTCCTCGCGCGGCAGGATGGCGACCCGGATCTCGCGGTCGGCGGCGACCTCCTCGTTCACGCGCTGCTCGATCTCGTCGACGAGGTCGCCGGACATCGTCTCGAACTCGAAGTCCATCCGGCCCGACAGCGGCTCCATGTTGCCCCCGGTGACGCTTGCCTGGTGGTCGCGCCAGACCACGCCGCACAGGACATGGAGCGCGGAATGGGTGCGCATGAGCCGATGGCGGCGCTCCCAGTCGAGCTCGGCGGTGACCCGGGTATCGACCGCAGGGAGCTCCGCGCCCTCCTCCACGGTGTGCCAGATGTCATCGCCGCGCTTCTTGGCCCCGGTGATCCGCCACGAGCCGCCCGACTCGCCGATGAGCTGCCCGCTGTCCGCGGGCTGCCCACCACCGCCGGGATAGAAGACGGTCCGATCCAGCAGGACGGCGTGCGCGTCGGGGTCGACCTCGACGACGACGGCCTGAGTCTGGCGGGCGTAGGCATCGGTGTAGCAGAGGTTCTCGCTCACATCGCGAAGGCTACCGCGTGATCGGCGCGGCGCGGAGGAAAGAGTGAACGTTTCCATGCCGCCGACGCCTCATACCGTGTACCGCGGGTGCAGCCCGAGATGCCCGCGTGTACGGGAGGACAACGCATGCGCTCCACCGCGTCCCTCGACTCCGAACCCCGACGACGGACACGGCGCGGGGCCCCGGCACTGCTGCTCAGCCTGAGCCTCGTCATCGCGACGCCAGCGGCCGGCGCCCCGCCGCCCGGCGCCGACGATGCCGGCGTCATCACCACCTGGAACGCCGTCGCGGCGTCGACTATTCCGCCCAACCCGGCGGCATTCCTCAACTACGCCTTCGTGCATCTCGCCATGTACAACGCCGTGGTCGGGATCACCGGCGAGTACCAGCAGTACCAATGGTCAAGCCCGGCGCCGCACAACGCCTCGCCCGAGGCCGCCGCGGCGGCCGCCGCCCACCGCGTCCTGGTCACGTACTTCCCGGCGGCAGCGGCCACCCTCGATGCCCAGCTTGCCGCATCCCTGGCCCTGGTGCCGGACGGCGGACCCCAGGACAAGGGCATCGGCTACGGGATCCGCGCGGCGAACCGCATCATCGCGCTGCGCGCCGGCGACGGTCGTGGGGCGATGGTCAGCATCCCGCCGGCGCTCGAAGCCGGCGACTGGGTCGGCACCACCTTCGCCGTACCGTGGCTCGGCCTCGTCAGGCCGCTGGCGCTCGACTCGCTGACGCAGTTCGACCCCGGCCCGCCGCCGGCCATCGGGAGCGCCCTGTACCGAGCTGAGCTCGCCGAGGTCCGCAGCATCGGCGCCGCGGACGCCACCGGGGGAGCCCGCAGCTTCGATCAGGAGCAGACCGCCCGCTACTTCGCCGCCCTCCCGTTCGGACCGATGCAGGAGGGCCTGCGTGGCGTCGCCGCCGGCCAGGCGATGGACATCAGTGACAGCGCCCGACTGTTCGCGGCGACCAACACGGTCATCGCCGACGCCATCGGCACCGCCTGGAACGCCAAGCTGAAGTACCTGTGGTGGAGGCCGATCAGCGCCATCCGCGAGGTGTTCGATGACGGCGACGCCGCCACGATCGCCGATGCAACGTGGAACTCGCTGCTCCCCGCGCCGCCGTACCCGGAGTGGCCGAGCGGCCTGTGCTCGGTAATCGGTGCCATAACCGCCAGCCTGCAGCATCTCACCGGAGGTGTGAACCTCACGATGGGTACCGGTGCGGTGGGGTATCGGACGTGGACCAGCAAGGCCGCCCTGGACCAGACCGCCATCGACGCGCGGATCTGGTCCGGCATCCACTTCCGGACGTCCGACGTCGTGGCGATCGACATCGGAAACGACTCGGCGAGCTACATCCTCGATCGGTATTTCGCACCGGCCGATTGAACGCCTGTCAAGGTGATCGACCCGGCGGGTCCCCAGAGGTCCGCCGGGTCTTTCTTGCCCTCGCGCGCGGGGATTGAACAGATAGCCTTCCCCGATCGCTCTGTTGTGTGATCGGTCCAGATGGGCCGACTGCCACGGGTGTGGAGGGATGCGTGCAGGAAGAGCTGGTTCGCCAGGCGCAACGGGGCGACGCGGAAGCGTTCGACTCCCTGGCGCGCACGGCGGGCGACCGATGCCTGGCGATCGCGGTGCGGATCCTCCGCGACCTCGACCTGGCCGAGGACGCCGTCCAGGCCGCCCTGATCACGGCCTGGATCGAGCTCCGAGCCCTGCGCGACCCATCCCGCTTCGAGCCGTGGCTCCACCGCATCCTCACCCGCGCGTGCTTCGCCGAGGCAAGGCGTCGCAAGCGCTGGTACGAGGGCCCGAGGATCCTTCCCGTCGCGGGCGCGTACGGCCCCGACGACTACCTGACCGTGGACGACCGTGACCTGCTCGAGCGGGCCTTCCGGAGGCTCACCGTGCAGCAGCGCGCCGTGCTGGTCTACCACCACTACCTGGGCCTCTCGATCGCCCAGGTGGCGGATCGCATCGACATTCCCGTCGGGACGGCGAAGTCCCGCCTGCACCACGCCTCGCGAGCCCTTCGGGCCAGCATCGAAGCCGATGCCCGGACGGCGCCACCCACCCAGGAGCGAATGGCATGACCGCTTCCCGAGATCCCGATCGGCTGATCCGCGCCTTCATCGCCGAGGGCGAGGAAGCCCTGCAGGACCGGGTCTACGACGTGGTGCGTGCCCATATCGAACACAAGCCACAACGGGCCGGCATCGGCCCGTGGAGAACACCCGCCATGAACAAGTTCGTCACCATCGGCCTCGGCGCAGCAGCCGCGGTCGTCCTCCTCTTCGTCGGCGCCCAACTGCTGGGCTCCGGGGGCGGGAGGTTCGGAGGAGCGCCCAGCCAGAGCCCCGAGGCGTCGGTCGCGGAGCCGACGGCCACGCCCGAGCCGACGGCCACGCCCGAGCCAGCGGGCGGCCTTCCCGAGGGCCCCCACCTCCTGTGGGAGGACCCGGCCAACGGCCTGTCGATCACGGTCACCGTCGCTGCGCCGGACTGGGACGGCACGCCCCGAGAGGGCTACATCCAGTGGGGTCCCACAGGCGCCGACGGACCGGCGGGCGCGGGGATGATCGGCTTTACCGAGGGCGAGTATTACGTGTATGCGGATCCGTGCGCCTGGTCCAGCACCAGGCCCGACACCCCCGCCACCACGGTCGACGGGCTCCTGGCCGCCCTCGCGAACCAGGCCTTCCGGGAGGCGTCCGCGCCGGAGGACATCACGGTGGATGGATACACCGGGAAGAAGCTCATCCTCCACATGGCGGATGAGGTCTCTGACTTCGACGCCTGTGACCAGGACAAGGATGGAGTTGCCGAAGACGGCGACCCCACCTTCGGCCTGTTCGCGGTGCCCGTCGAAAGCCCGGCCAGGTACAGCCAGGGCGTGGGCCAGATCGAGGAGGTCTGGGCGGTGGACGTTGACGGCCAGCTCGTCGTCAACATCGGCGTCTACTACCCGGATACTCCGCAGAACGCCATCGACGAGGTGCGAGCCATCCTCGCATCCGCCACCTTCGAGTTGCCCTGACCCACCTCCAGGCCTGATGCGCGGGCGGCCACCCGGCCGCCCGCGTCGTGCTGTCTGCGACGTGGGCATGCCCCTCAGGATCCTGCTCGCCCAGCCGCCCCAGCGCGCCTTGCTCGTCTTGCGACCGAGCTGCCAGGTGCCCGCGTGCCAGCATGAAATGAAAATCCGGGCTCGTCCAACGCCCATACCGGATGTAGCGTCGGTCTGAACCGGCGCCGCAGACGTTGGAAGGGCCATGGACACCGATACCGTGATACGTGCACAGGGCGGCGACCAGGAGGCATTTGCCGACCTGGTCTATGCCGTCGCGGATCGGTTCCTGGCGGTGTCGCACCGGATCCTGAGCGACATCGAGTTGGCCGAGGACGCCACGCAGCAGGCACTGCTCGGCGTCTGGCAGCACCTTCCGCAGCTCCGCGACCCGGCCCGCTTCGAGGCCTGGTCGTATCGGCTCCTCGTGCGCGCCTGCTACGCCGAGGGCCGGAAGTCCCGCCGTTGGGCGCCGAACCTGCGGCTGCTGTCGGTTGACGAACCGATGGTGGTCGACGGCACGAGCGCGGTCGTCGATCGCGACCAGCTCGAGCGCGCCTTCCGGCGTCTTTCCATGAACCATCGGGCGGTGGTGGTCCTGCACCACTACCTGGACCTGCCGCTCGACCGGGTTGCCGACATCGTCGGCGCGCCGCTCGGGACGGTGGGATCGAGATTGCATTACGCGACGCGGCAGCTGCGATCGGCGCTCATCGCCGACGCGCAGCCGACTGCCCGGGAGGTGGCTCAATGACCGACTTCAAGACCTCCGACCGGGACGTCAACCGCGCCATTCGGTCGTGGCTCCACGAGGACCGGCACGAGGATGTCTCCCGCGCTGCGGGGGCGGTGCTGGACCGGGTGGACGCGATCCCACAGCGCCGCGCCACCTGGTGGCCGGCGCGGAGGACAGAACCCATGAATAGAGTCGTCGGACTCGGCCTCGCGGCCGCGGCCGTGGTCGTCGTCCTTTTCGTCGGGGCTCAGATCCTGAGCTCACCTGGCACCAACCTGGGCGGACCGGGCGATGAGCCGACCCCGACGGCAACCCTCGAGCCGACCCCGGAGCCGACTCCTGAGGGGCTCCTCCCCGTGGGTCCGCACATGATCCTGACCGGGGAGGCCGATGCTCCGCTTGACAACATCCCGCCGCTGACGGTCACGATCCCAGCCCCTGGCTGGTACGGAGAGGTCGGCGGGGGCATCCTCCTCAAGAACGCCAGGCACGGCCCGCCTGACGGTAGCGGCATGATCATCTTCGTCCAACGGGAGTACCTCGTGTACGGCGACGCATGCCACTGGGAGTCAACGGTGCCGGAGACACCCGCGACCACCGTGGATGAGCTCGTGGCCGCGCTTTCCTCTCAGGGGTCGCGCGATGCCTCGGAGCCGATCGACATCACGCTGGGCGGGTACGCCGGGAAGTCGATCACCCTCGAGGTCCCCGATGGCCTTGACTTCACTGAGTGTGATCCGGGATACGGAGGCAGCTGGGACTGCGACGGAGACGGCATGTTCCCGTGCGGCTATCACACCGGCCCCGATGAGATCGACACGGTGTACATCCTCGACGTCGACGGTCTGATCATGGCCTGGCAGACGGGGTACTACACGGGAACATCCGCCGGGGACATCGCGGAGCTCGAAGCAATCGTTCAGTCCGCCTCCTTCGGCGAATAGACCCACGCGCGGGCGGCCCGCGCGGGCCGTCCGCGCTGCATCGGCCGCTCGGAGGAATTGAACCCTTCGCGTGCCGCGGATGCTCTTGCCTGGTGAGGCACCAACGCCCAGCGGGCCTGCGGTTGGTGACCTTGGATGCCGCCCACGCCCTGGGTGACGAGTCCCGTCGCGGCCACCTGGCTGCGGGCACGCTGGGCGCCGTCACGATCCTGAGCGGCGACGTCACCGACGCCACGCCGGACGAGATCCGCGCCATGACGGTGATCGCCACGATCGTCGGCGGGAGCGTCGCGTACTGCTCCGATCCGGCGGTCTGCGGGGACGGCTGACTCGCTCCGTACTCCTCGCGGCAGCCCAGAATGAACCGATAGGCTGCCCCGGGAACTCTCCAGTCCGATCGCGCCCAGGTGAGGCGCGACGAGGACCAGGCACGGAGGGATCGGTGTACGCAGCGCTGGTGGACCAGGCGAAGCGAGGCGATCGAGAGGCCTTCGATTCGCTGGCTCGCCTGACCGGTGACCGATGCATGGCGATCGCGTTCAGGATCCTGCGCGACTTCGACCTTGCCGACGACGCCGTCCAGTCCGCGCTGCTGACCGCCTGGCGCGAGCTTCGCGCCCTGCGGGACCCCGAACGCTTCGAGCCCTGGCTCCACCGGATCCTGACCAATGCCTGCTACGCCGAGGCCAGGCGTCGCCGGCGCTGGTCGGAAGGGATCAGGCTGCTTTCCGTCGAGCCCGTGCACGGGACCGACGACTACGCCACCGTGGACAACCGAGACCAGCTCGAGCGTGCCTTCCGGCGGCTCACCGTCCAACAGCGCGCTGTCCTGGTCTTCCACCACTACCTCGGGCTTCCGTTGCCCGAGGTGGCGGTACGCATCGGCATCCCCGTCGGGACGGTGAAGTCCCGCATGCACCACGCCAAACGGGCGCTCCGGGCAAGCCTCGATGCCGAGGCTCGGACGCCCCCGACATCCCAGGAGCGAATGGCATGACCGCGCACGACGACCTCGATCGACAGCTCAACGACTTCCTTCGGGACGGCCCGACCGAGCTGCCCTACGAGTCGTTCGACGCGGTCCGCGATCGCACTGAACAGACAGGACAGTGGGTCGTTATCGGCCCGTGGAGGATTCCCGACATGAACAAGATCGTCACCATCGGCCTCGGCGCTGCCGTCGTGGTCGTCGCAATCTTCATAGGCGCTCAGCTCTTCGGTTCGCCGAGTGGTGGCTTTGGCTCTCAGCCGACGCCGTCACCCGATCCGACCGCCACGCCCGCGCAGTCCGTCGCCGAACCGTCATCCTCGGTTGCGGCCGGCCTTCCTGAGGGCCCCCACCTTCTCTCGGAGGCGACCGACGGCGGCGTGCCGATCACGGTCACCATTGCCGCACCGGCTTGGGAAGGTGACCCCGGCATTGGCTTCCTGCAGTGGAACGAGGGCGCCGACCCGCCGGACGGCGCCGGGATGATCGCCTTCCAAAGTCGCGAGTATTACGTGTACGGCGACCCCTGCCACTGGCCGACGACCAGGCCGGACACCCCTGCCACCACGGTCGACGAGCTCGTTGACGCCCTGGCGAACCAGGCGTCGCGGGAGGCGTCGGCGCCCGAGGACATCACGGTGGATGGAAACACCGGGAAGAAGATCATCCTCGACATGGCGGATGACGTCGACATCGACGCCTGCGACGAACCCGAATACCCCCTGTTCGGCGTGCCAGGCGATGACCTGGCCCGGTACAGCCAGGGCTCGGGCCAGATCGAGGAGCTGTGGATCGTGGACGTGGACGGTCTGATCGTGGTCCTCGATGGCCTGTACTACACGGATACGCCGCAGAACGCCGTCGACGAGGTGCGAGCCATCCTTGCATCGGCCACCTTCGACGGGCCCTGACCGATCTGGACGAGATCGATCTGCGGGCGGCCCGCCGCGGCCGCCCGCGCTCTCGTCGCCATAAGTGAGATTGAACAAACCCGCCCTCCGACGCGCTCTCAGTAGTAACGGGTCCGCCGAAGGTCGGCGACGATCTTCACAGGAAG
>Ga0268386_10003836_pt1 | contig 11009 bp, 8 predicted proteins | sample RVTome_15_FD_200260 | JGI IMG/M metagenome (GOLD analysis project Ga0268386, IMG submission 200260) | Soil microbial communities from uranium-contaminated site in the Upper Colorado River Basin, Wyoming, United States - RVT150D86... ... | reverse complement strand
TCGGGGTCGATCTGATACAGGCGGTCGTTGGCGCCGTCCGCGGTCCAGTAGAACTCGAACCCCGAGACGAGGAAGTCGGTCTCACCGCCCGGCACGCCCCCGCGCTCGATCCGGTCAAAGTCAGCGGGGCTGATCGCAGTGAGTACGCCATCGTCGCGGCTCGCGGTGAGCAGCAGGTCGCGATCCTCCCCTTCGACCAGCGTCACGCCCACGGGGAAGTCCCCGGCGTCCTTCGAGTCTTCGAGCGAGGGTTGCGACCTCGTCGGGTTCGCGGGGTCGCCGGTCTCGCCGTCGCTGCCGTCTTCATCCTCGCCGCCATCGCCGCTCGCCAAGGCAATGATCCCGGCCACGACGCCTGCGACGGCGAGGCCCGCGAGCGCGCCGAGGAGGCGCCGCCGGTACCGCGGCGGCGGTTTGGATTCGGTCGGCTCGCTCGTAGCGACGGCCACCGTCTCCCCGGTCGCCTCCCCCGCGAGCTCGAACGGCACCGCCACCGGTGAAGTCATGGTCGGCTCGGGCTGCGTCTCGGCCGCCGCGTCCTTTAGTGCCCGCGCGAACTCCCCGGCCGACGCGTGGCGGCCCTCGGGCTTCTTCGCCATCGCCTTCTCGAGCACCGGGTCGATCGCCGGCGGCAGGCCGTCGGCCCGGTCCGACGCCCGCGGCACCGGGTCGTTCAGGTGCGCGTAGAGCTTCGCCACGTCGCCGTCGACCCGGCCGAACGGCGGCTCGCCGGTGAGCGCGGCGAACGCGACCCCGCCGAGCGCATAGACGTCGGTGCGGGCGTCGAGCTCGCCGCCGCGAATCTGTTCCGGGGCCATGTACTCGAGCGTCCCGATGAACGCGCCCGAGGCCGTCAGCTCGGTCGCGCCGCTCATCCGCTTGGTGAGGCCGAAGTCGGTCAGGAAGACGTGCTCGTCGCCGTCGCGGGCCTCGATCAGGACGTTCCCGGGCTTGACGTCGCGGTGGACGAGGCCGCGCTCGTGCGCCGCGTCGAGCGCCGCTGCGACCTGGGCGATGATCAGCGCGACGCGCACGGGCTCCAGCCGGCGCTCGGTCGCGATCACCGCGCGCAGGTCCGAGCCCTCGATGTAGTCCATCGTCACGAACAGGACGCCGTCCTCCTCGCCGGCGTGGCGCACCTGGACCACGTTCGGGTGCCGGATCGAGACGGCGGTCCGCGACTCGCGCACGAACCGCTCGCGGAACCGCTGGTCGCCCGCCAGCTCGGGGGCGATGACCTTCAGCGCGACGATGTGGTCGAGCGCGAGGTGGGTCGCCTTGTAGACGACCCCCATGCCTCCCCGACCGGCGACCCCGTCGATGCGATGGCCGGCGAAGACGGCACCTTCGGGCAGCTCCGCCATGACCCATTTATAGACCCGAGGGCACGCCCCGCGCATTCGCGGCGATGCCCCACGGTGACGGCCTGACGCGCGCGGGTGGCGCGCGCCGTGCGCCGAGACCGCTACGCGCGCCGGACGCGAAACGGCCGCCCGGAGGCGGCCGCTTCGGTCAGGTCGTCGTGGGGCGAGCGGCTACTGGATGTAGCCGGACGCCTTCAGGTAGTCCGCGGCGACGTCCGCCGGGTCCTCGCGGTCGAGCGAGACGCGGGCGTTCAGCTCCTGCATGACCTCGAGCGTCAGATTCTCCTGGACCTTCTCGATCGTCGCGCCGAAGTCCTCGCCGGCCTCGTCGACCGCCTCCTGGGACGCCGTGACGATCACGTTGCCCGCGGGCAGCAGCTGCTGGTCGTCCTCGAGGATCGCGTAGGTCCCGGGGTCGGTGTAGAGCTGCCCGTCGGTGGTGAACAGGATCGACAGGTCGGCGTCGCCGTTGTCGAGGACCTCGTAGCGAAGCTCCGGGTCGACCGGCCTGAACCCCTTGAACTCGAGCCCGTAGTTCGCCTCGAGCCCGAGCAGGCAGTCGATCCGCTGCCGGCACTCGGTCGTGCCGTAGAGGGTCAGATCCTGCGAGACGCCCTCGAGATCGGAGATCGTCTCGACCCCGAGCTCGTCGGCGGTCTCGGTCAGGAGCCCGACCGCGTTCGCGCTCGTGAACGGCGTCGGCGGGAACGCGGTCAGGCCGTCGGTCTGGAGCTCGGCGTTCGCCATCTCGTACGCCGCGGTCGCGTCGCCCGGCACGTCCTCGGGCGCGACCTCATAGAGGCTGGTCAGGGTCGTGGAGGTGTACTCCGGATAGGCGTCGACCTCGCCCTCCTCGAGCGCCCGCTTCGCGATCACCTCGGAGCCGAGATTCAGCTCGGTGTTCACGCTGTAGCCGGCCGCCTCAAGCGCCTGGGCGTAGATCTCGCCGAGGATGAACTGCTCGTCGAAGTTCTTCGAGCCGATCGTGAGCTCGACCGCCTCGTTGTCGGGATTGGACTCGATCAGGGCGCTTTCGTCCCCGCCCGTGTCGTCCCCGCCGTCGTCATCGTCGTCGTCGCCGCAGGCCGCGACGCCGACTGCGAGAACCAGCGCTGCCACCAGGGCGAACAGCCCTCGTAGCCACGGACTTGGTGAGCGACGCAAGGCGCGAAACCATGCTTGCCCGCCTGGCAAGGCTTTCTCGAAGCTCATCCGAAACCTCTCCCTCTCGTTGCCACAAAAAAAGAGCCCGAACCCACGGGCTGACGAAAGCCTATGCGGTTTCCGCGCTCGCCCGCTGAAGCTTCAGGCCCGTCGGCGTCACCAGCCACTGCACCCCGGCCAGCCCCAGCTCGACGGCGACGGCGAGCAGGGCGACCAGGATCGCGCCGGCCAGCACCCCGGCGTCTCCGTAGACGTTCGGCGAGAGGATGAAGTCGCCGAGCGTCAGCACCCCCCCGAGCGGCGCGATCGTCGCCGTCGCGACCACGTTCACGGCGCCGGTGCGTACGCCGGTCATGATCGTCGGCGCCGCCAGCGGGAGCTCGACCCGCAGCGCGATCTGGCGCTCGCTCATCCCCATCCCGCGCGCCGCCTCGACCGCCGTGCGGTCGACTTGGCTCACGCCGACGAAGGTGTTGGTCAGCACGGGGGGAACGGCGAGGATCGCGAGCGCGATCGTCACGTTCAGAAAGCCGGTGCCGATGAACGCGACCATCAGCGCGATCAGGACCAGCTCGGGGATCGCGCGCCCGGCGTTGCCGGCGGCCACGGCGAACAGCTCGCCGCGGCCGCGGTGCCCCAGGTAGAGCCCCAGCGGCAGGGCGACCGCCAACCCCGCGGCAAGCGCCGCGGCGCTGACCTTGATGTGGTCCCAGGTCAGCTCGCCGACCTGCTGGAGCCCGCCGACCTCGGTGCCGCCGAGCGGCGACTCGCTCTGGTTGAAGATGAACTCGAACGCGTCGCCGAACGCGCCGAGGAAGGCGACTGGGAGCTCGACGCTCATCGTCCCGTCCACGCGGGCCGGCGCCGGAAGCGCTCGCCGAAGCGCGCGCCGCGGCCGGGCGAGTCGACGGGCCGGACCGCCTGCCAGCGTCCGAGGCGCCGCTGGGCGAGCAGCAGCAGGACGTCGAACGTGATCGCCATCAGGATCGCCAGCGAGCCGGCGACCACGATCCCCGTCTTGAAGGTGATGGCCGAGCCGGCGATGATCTCCTGCCCGAGCCCGCCCCCGCCCGCGAACACCGCGAGCGTTGCGATCGCCACGGTCGACACCGTCGCGATCCGCAGGCCGGCGACGATCTCGGGCACCGCGAGCGGCAGCTCCACCTTCCACAGGAGCTGCTGTTCGGTCATCCCCATCCCGCGGCCCGCGTCCTTCGAGTCGGGCGGCACGTTCGCGAGCCCGGCCACGATGTTCCGGTAGATGATCTGGAGGTTGTAGGCGGTGAGCGCGATGATCGCGGTGTCCGTCCCGCGTCCGGTGATCGGCAGCAGCAGGAAGAAGAACGCGACGCTCGGGATCGTGTAGAGGACCCCGGTTGCGCCGATGAAGGGGGGTACCAGCCAGCTGCGCCGATGCGAGAGCAGCGCCATGCCGAACGCGATCGCGAACCCGAGCACGACCGAGACGACCACGAGCACGATGTGCTCGAGCGTGGGCGTCACGTAGCGATCGCCGAAGTTGTCGATAACCCACTGGAGGCAGAAGGCGCCGTCGTCGCGGATGCAGTCGGATTCCGACCGGTCGCGGAAGAAGCTCTCGTCGAGCTGGGCGATCGGGAGGGCGAGGCCGGTCACGACGCCAGCGGCCGCTCAGCCGCGGCGTGCTCGTCCGTGAGCGCGTCGTCCGAGGTCAGGAACTCGGAGACGATCTCGACCGAGAGCACGCCCGCGATCCGACCGTCCCCGTCGACGACCGGCGCGTACCGGCTCTCGGCCTGGAGGACGTCGGAGAGCGCGTCGCGCAGCACGTCGGAGACGTCGAGGACGGGATCGGGAGAGCTGTCGGCGACCGGCGGCACGACCTCGTGTTTGAGGTCGCGCTCCGAGAGCCAGCCCCGGGGCCGGCGTTCGGAGTCGACTAGCAGCGCGTGGGGCACCTCGGCGCCGTCGAGCTTCGTCAGCACCTCGGCGCTCGATTGCCCGACGAACGCGAGCGGCGCCTGCCAGAGGTCGATGTCGCCGACGCGCATCAGGGACAGGCGCTTGAGCGCCCGGTCGGCGCCGACGAAGTCCTCGACGAAGCCGTCGCCGGGAGCCATCAGCAGCTCGGCCGGCGTCGCGTACTGGGCCAGGCGGCCGCCCTCGCGCAGCACCGCGATCCGGTCGCCCATCTTGATCGCCTCGTCGATGTCGTGGGTGACGAACAGGATCGTCTTGCGGACCTCGGCCTGGAGTCGCAGGAACTCGTTCTGGAGTCGCTCGCGGTTGATCGGATCCACCGCGCCGAACGGCTCGTCCATCAGCATCACGCCCGGGTTGGCCGCGAGCGCCCGCGCCACGCCGACGCGCTGCTGCTGGCCGCCGGAGAGCTGAGAGGGGTAGCGGCCGCGCAGCTCGGGATCGAGGCCGATCAGCGCGACCAGCTCGTCGACCCGCGTCGCGATCCGCTCGCGCTCCCAGCCCAGCATGCGCGGGACGGTCGCGATGTTCTCGCCGATCGTGCGGTGCGGGAACAGGCCGATCTGCTGGATCACGTATCCGATCTCGCGCCGGAGCTCGGCCGGCGCCCGCTCGCGTACCGAGCGATCGCCGACCAGGATGTCGCCTGAGGTGATCTCGACCATCCGGTTGGCCATCCGCATCGCGGTCGTCTTGCCGCAGCCGGAGGGCCCGACCAGGACGCAGATCTCCCCCGCCGAAACCTCGAGCGTAAGCGAGTCGACCGCGGGCGACTCGGCGCCCGGATAAACCTTCGTCACCTCGCGATAGCTGACCGCGAGCGCCTCGGCACCGCCCGGCTGGCTGGTCTCGGCCGCCACTGAGCGCGATCGTACAACGGCCCGTGCGTCGGGTCCCATCGCCGCTGCTAAGAATCATCCACCCGATGGAGGCCGCCCACCCGAGAGGACTCTCAAGCGCCGAGGCGGCCCGCCGCCTCGAGCGTCTCGGCGAGCCCGAGCCTCCCAACAGCCGATCGGTCGCCTCGATCGTCGCCGGCAACACGCTGACGCTGTTCAACGCGATCATCGGCGTGTTCTTCATCCTGATCCTCTCGCTCGGGCTCTGGGCGGACGCGATCTTCGGCCTCATCGCCGCAGTCAACTCGTACATCGGGATCCGCCAGGAGCTGAAGGCGAAGGCGACGCTCGACCAGCTCGCCCTGCTGGTCGCACCACGGGCGCAGGCCATCCGCGACGGAGCCCCGGTCGAGCTGCGCGCGGACGAGGTCGTCCCCGGGGACGTGGTGCGGATCGAGCCCGGCGACCAGCTCGTCGCCGACGGCGAGGTGATCGAGTCGCGCGGCCTCACCGTGGACGAGTCGATGCTCACCGGAGAGTCCGACGGGATCCGCAAGCAGACCCGGGACCGCGTCCTCTCCGGCTCGTTCTGCCTGAGCGGCTCCGGCTACTACGAGGTCGACGCAGTCCGCGAGCAGAGTCACGCCGAGAGGGTGGCCGGTGAGGCTCGCACTTTCCGCCATCCCCCCTCGCCCCTTCAGGAGGAAGTGAACCGGGTGATCTGGGCGACGACGGTCGTCCTGGTGCCGCTCGGGATCCTCGTCCTGGTCGCGCTCGGCGTCCGCAGCACGCCGTTCCAGGAGGCGGCGCAGACGGCGACGGCGGGCCTGGTGACGCTGATCCCCGAGGGACTGGTCCTGCTGATGAGCGTCACCCTCGCGGTCGCCGCAGTCCGGCTCGCCCGCCAGAACACGCTCGTGCAGCAGATGGCCGCGACCGAGGCGCTCGCCGCGGTCGACACGATCTGCGTCGACAAGACCGGCACGCTGACCGATGGCGAGCTCGAACTGGTCGCGGTGGCGCCGGCCGACGTCGCCCAGACCGCCGCGTCCGAGCGGGCCCTCGCACGGTTCGCAAACTCGGCCGGAGAGCGCAACCGCACCCTCCAGGTGATCGCAGACCGCTACCCCGCTTCGCCGGAGCCGGTCGTCGCCGAGGTCCCGTTCTCGTCCGCATGGAAATGGAGCGGCGTGACCCTGAACGGCGGCGGGCGGACGACGAGCTACGTGATGGGAGCCCCCGACATCCTCGTCGGCGCCGGCGCGCTTGAGCTCACGCCCGAGCTCCAGGCGGTCCTCGAGGAGCACACATCGGCCGGCCGCCGAGTGGTCGCGTTCGGCGAGGCGGTCGGCGCCCTGCCGTCCGACCCCGCCAGCCAGCCCCCTCCCCACCTGACCGCCCGCGCGCTGGTCGTCCTCGAGGAGCGGCTCCGAAGCGACGCAGCCGAGACGATCGAGTTCATGCGCGAGCAACAGGTCGACCTGAAGCTGATCTCGGGCGACGCCCGCTCGACCGTGACCGCCGTCGCCTATGCGATCGGCGTCGACCGCGACGCCGGCGTGATCGAGGGGCCGCAGCTGCCCGGCGACCGGGCGGCGCTTGGCCGCGCGGCCGAGGAGAACACGATCTTCTGCCGGATCACGCCGGAGCAGAAGAAGGCGCTCGTCTCCGCGCTCGGCGACCGCGGCCGGTTCACGGCGATGATCGGCGACGGCGTCAACGACGTCCCGGCCCTGAAGCAGGCCCGGATGGCGGTGGCGATGGGGTCGGGCAGCCAGATCACCAAGGGCGTCGCGGACATCGTCCTGTTGAAGGACCAGTTCTCGATGCTGCCCCGAGCGATCGGCGAGGGACGTCGGATCGCCCGCAACATCCATCGCCTCGGCCGCCTCTACCTGACGAAGTCCGTCTACGCGGCTGTGCTGATCGCCCTGACCTCCGTGCTCGGCTTCACGTTCCCGTTCCTGCCGCGCCACCTGACGGTCGCGGCACTGCTCACGATCGGGATCCCCTCGTTCGTCCTGGCGCTGGCGCCAAGCGAGGGCCCGCTCTACCGGGGCCGCCTGCTCCGGGCGCTCGCGGCGTTCGCGGTGCCGGCGGGGATCGGGATCGCGGTCGGCTCGATGCTCTCCTTCTTCTTCGTGGACTCGCTCGCCGGCGGCACCGTCGAGGAGGGCCGGACCGCGGCGACGACCACGCTGATCGTCCTCGGGCTCTGCTTCATCCTGCTGCTCGAGCGCGGCCCGGGGCGCGAGCACATCACGATCCAGAGTTACATGCTCGCGATGATCGCCGGCCTCGGAGCCCTGTTCGCGCTGATCCTCGCCGCCGAGCCGGTCCGCGACTTCTTCGAGCTCGAGATGCTGGTCGCCGGCCAGTGGTTCCTGGCCCTGCTCTCGGTCGCCATGGGCCTCTTGGTGGCCGCCGCAGCGTGGCGTCTGCCGTACATCCAGAACCTCGAGACACCCGAGGGCGAGGCACCCGCAGACCACGACGTGCCGTCACCCACGCATACTCCACGTACCGAGGACTTCGCAAAGGTGAACGAGAGATGAGCGAGAAGAGCGACCACAGGCGCACGAAGATCGTCTGCACGATCGGTCCCGCCACGCGCAGCCTCGAGCGGATGTGCGAGCTGATCGACGCCGGTGCGGACGTCTTCCGCTTCAACTTCTCGCACGGCACGCCCGAGGAACACACCGAGAACGTCGGCATGACGCGCGAAGCGGCGGAGCGCAGCGGGAAGCAGGTCGGGATCCTCGGTGACCTGCCGGGACCGAAGCTGCGCCTCGGCAACGTCGAGGGCGGCCTGATCGACCTCGCGGACGACTCCGAGGTGGAGCTGACGACCGCCGAGGTAATCGGCAACCCCTCGCGCCTGCCGGTCTCCTGGGAGGGCCTGCCCGGCGCCGTCCACGAGGGCGGCGAGGTCTTCCTGGCCGACGGGCGCATCCGCCTGCGGGTCGAGGACCGGGACTCGCGATCGGCCATGTGCCGGGTCGAGGTCGGCGGGCCCGTCTCCTCGCACCAGGGGCTCAACCTCCCGGGCGCGAACGTCACGCTGCCGTCGGCCGGGCGCGCCGACCTGGCCTGGGTCGACTTCGCGGTCGAGCACGGGATCGACCTGCTGGCCGTCTCGTTCGTGCGGCGCGCGGAGGACCTCGAGCCGGTCGTCCGCCGGATCCGCACCGGCGGCGCCGACATCCCCGTGATCGCGAAGATCGAGATGCCGCAGGCTGCGGAGCGCGCCGAGTCGATCGTCCTGGCGACGACCTCGGGGATCATGGTGGCCCGCGGCGACCTCGGGATCGAGCTGCCCCTCGAGCAGGTGCCGAGCGTCCAGCGGCGCCTGATCGCGCTCTCCGGCAAACACTCCCGTCCGTCGATCACGGCGACCCAGATGCTCGCCTCGATGGTGTCCTCGCCACGGCCGACGCGAGCCGAGGTCTCGGACGTGGCCAACGCGATCTACCAGGGAACGGACGCTGTGATGCTGTCCGAGGAGACGGCCGTCGGCGAGCACCCGGTCGAGGCGGTGCGCGTCATGGACCGGATCGCGCGCGCCACCGAGCCCGAGCTCCCGTACGGAGACTGGGTCTTCACCCGAGCCGACTCCGAGGGCGACGTCGCCGCCTCCGTGGCTCGCGCCGCAGTCGGCTCGACCTACACGCTCGGCCTCAAGGCCCTGGTCGTCCCAACCCGCTCCGGGCGCACGGCGCGCCTGGTCTCCTCGCACCGCCCCAGGGTGCCCGTGATGGCGGTCTCCCCGCGGATCGAAACCGTGCGCCGGCTCAACCTGCTGTTCGGGGTTCAGTGCGTGATCGCCGACGACTGGGTCAGCCTGTCCGCCCTGCTCGACGAGTGCTCGGAGCTCGCACGCGAAGCCGGCATCGCCGAATCCGGCGACCTGATCGGGATCACCGCCGGGCTCCCGGGCCAAAAGCTCGGCACCAACCTGTTCGAGATCCATCGCGTCCCGTGATCCTCGGCCCGGCGCCGGCCCGGGCGCTCGCGCCCCTGGCGCTGATGGGCGCGATCTTCTACCTCTCGGCGCAGCCGAGCGTGGGGCCGGACCTGCCCGCCTGGACCCGGATCGCCGCCCACTTCACCGAGTACTTCGTGCTGGCCTCGCTGTGGATCTGGGCGCTCGGCCCGGGGCTTGGCCGCCGGGCGCTCCCGGTCGCCGCTGCGATCTCGCTGCTCTACGCGGTCTCCGACGAGTACCACCAGAGCTTCGTCGAGGGCCGCGAGTCGGACCCGCTCGACGTGCTGGCCGACGCGGCGGGGATCGCGGCTGCTTGCTGGCTCGCTCAGGCGCGCGGCAGCACGTCGACCCGCGCCACCCACTCGCGAAGCCGCGGGTAGTCGTCGGCCGGCTTCAGGCACTCCTCGAGGATCCGGTGGAACGGCTCGACGTCGTCGGGCGGCGTCTCGACCACCGCGTACTTGAGGAACGGGAAGGCGCACACGTCGGCGACGCCGGCCTCGGAGCTCATCAGGAACGGGTGGGCCGCCAGCATGCCCTCGAAGCGAGCGGTCCAGCCGCGAACGCGGTCGAGCAGCCGGCCGATCCGTGGCTCGTCCGGCGTCGTTGACGCACGCTCGTCGTCGATCGCGTTCGGCGGCCCCTTCCAGACCTCGTTGAACCAGTCGATGAAGATCGCGACCATCGCGCGCGACGCCGGGTGCTCCGGATAGAGCGGCGGGTCGGGTGCCAGCTCCTCGAGCCGCGCGACGATCCTCATCGAATCCACGACGACCTCGCCACCGATCTCGGCGACGGGGACCAGCTCCTGGCCGCTCAGGGCGACGATCGCCCCGCGCTCGCTCGGGTCGTAGTCGACCCACTCGACCTCGATCCCCTTGATCCCGGCCGCCAGCGCGACCCGCTCGACGTTGGTCGAGAACGGGATCCGGTGCACGCGTGCCATTGGCCGACCCCCGGAGTCGTTGAGCCGGCTCATCGGGAGGCCGAAGGGCCGAGGCCGAAGTCGCCGAAGGGCTCGTCGCGCTCGCGCACCGCCTCCTTGAAGCCGGCCTCGGCCGCGCGTTGCTGCCAGGCGAAGCCCTCCGGCGTGTGCCGCGCGATCCCGTCGAAGAACGTGCCGAGCACCTGGGTCGCGTGCAGTCCCTGGGCGTAGAGCGCCTGGTTGACGAGCAGCTTGTGCATCACGAGCTGGTTGACCGGCAGCCGCGCGATCCGTTCGAGCAGGGCCTCGAACCGCTCGTCGAGCTCGGGCGCGGGCGCGGCCTCCGTTGCGAGTCCCCACGCCGCCGCCTCCACTCCGGTCAGCGAGTCTCCGGTGAGCAGCAGCCGCTTCGCCCTGGTCGGCCCGATCCGATGGGCCCAGAGCGCCGTGGTCGGCACCCCCCACGCTCGCGCGGGCGGGTAGCCGATCTTCGCCCCGTCCTCGATCAGCAGCAGGTCGGAGCAGAGAGCCATGTCGGTGCCGCCCGCGACGCAGTAGCCGTGGACCTTGCAGATCGTCGGCTTCTCTGAGTGGAACAGGCTCATGAACCCCCTGAGGTTCCGCCACATCATCTGGAAGTCCGTGACCGGATCCCACTGTCCCTGCGGGTCGTGGTTTTTCGCAATCGTCATCGGATCCACAGGCGACCCGGGCGGCCCGCCCCGGCTCTCATCCGACCCGGCCGCTCCTGGATGCGAAGCGGAGGCGGCGGA
>Ga0268386_10003834_pt1 | contig 11010 bp, 10 predicted proteins | sample RVTome_15_FD_200260 | JGI IMG/M metagenome (GOLD analysis project Ga0268386, IMG submission 200260) | Soil microbial communities from uranium-contaminated site in the Upper Colorado River Basin, Wyoming, United States - RVT150D86... ... | reverse complement strand
TGCCTTACATGCCGCCACCGGGGGCAATCCATTCTATGTGACAGAGGCCGTTGCGAATCCGACCGAGCCGGTGCCATCGACGGTCCAGCGAGCCGTCGAAGCGCGCGTCCGGCGCCTGTCCCGCCCCGCGCAGCGCGTCGTACGCGCCGCTTCGATACTGGGCCAGACAGTCGAGCGCCGAACACTCGACGGGGTGATCCACCCAACCAGGTTGGAGGTCGCTGAGGCCGTCGAAGCCGGCGTGCTGCTTTCTGACGGCGAGTGGCTGGCCTTTCGGCATGCACTGGCTCAGCAGGCGATCCTCGCGACGGTCGGCCCGACGGCGCGGCGCGACCTGCACCGGCGTGCTCTGGCGTCACTGCGTGGTCGCACCCCGACGCCCGATGCCGCGGAGCTGACGCGTCACGCGGCGGAGGCTGCCGATGGCCAGGCGGTCGTTGAGTACGCGCCGCTGGCCGGAGAGCGTGCCGCTTCGTTGGGCGCGCACCGCCAGGCGGCCGAACATTACCGAGCGGCCCTCGACTGGGCCAGCTTGTTGCCCGACGTCGAGCGCGCGCTGCTCCTCGAAGCCTACGGCGCCGAGTGCAGAATTACCGACCGCGTCGCCGCAGCGATTGACTCGCTGCAACAGGCGCTCGAACTGTGGCGCCGGCTAGGCGACCAGCGACGGTCAGGCGACTGCCTGCGCGCTCTGTCTGATCTGTACTGGCTCACCGGCAGCGGGGAGGCGCTCACTACCTGCATCGAGGCGGTGACCGTTCTCGAGGGACTCCCGACGCCGGGCCTCGAGCTCGCTCGAGCCTACGCGGCCCTGGCGCAGCGGTACCAGAACACCGGCGTCTTCCCCGAAGCCGTCGGTGCAGCCCGGCGCGGCCTGGCAATTGCGGAGAGCTTGGGCGATGAGGCGGTCGCCGCCCACGCCCTCACCACCCTTGGCGTGTGCCAGCTCTACAGCGGACAGGAAGGTGGTCGCGAGTTGCTCACTCGCGCCGCGCGGCGAGCCGCCGCCGCCGGACTCTTCGAGGATGCGAGCAGGGCGCTGATCAACATCGTCCAGCGCGGGCGTGATGATCGTGACTACGCTCTCGTCGATCGATACGGCGCCGAGGCAGTGGCGCTTACCGAAGAGCACGATCTCGATCTCTTCCGGCGGATCTTGCTCGTCGACCTGGCCGAGGCCGTGTTCGAGCGGGGACGCTGGCTGGAAGCCGAACATCAGCTACGAGCCTTGCTGCGCGAGCCCGACACCGCTCCTCTGGTTCGGGCACGGGCCGAAGCAGTGCTCGGCCGGCTGCTGGCTCGGCGTGGCGATCCAGGCGCGAGGGACGCGATTCAGCGTGCCGCCTCTACCGCCGCAACTGCCGACGAAGCCGGTGAACTGGCAATGTACGTCCACCTCGTCAGTGCCGAATCGGCCTGGTTGACCGGCGACGCCGGGCGCGCGGCGACGGAGGGCAAAGCCTGCCTGAGCTCACTGGAACAGTTGACGACGAGATCTGCCGCAGGCGAGTGGGAGGCCGCCGAGATCCGCTTTTGGGCATGGAAGGTGGGCGTGCTGCAGTATGGACCGACCGATGGTCCACCACCGTACAGAGACCATGCCGCCGCCCGCCTCCGAGAAGCGGCCGCCGCCTGGGAGCGACTCGGCTGCCCGTATCAGCAAGGCCTGGCGCTGGCCGACAGCCGTGACGAGCACGACCTGCGCCGGGCGCTGGTTCTATTCCACCGCCTCGGCGCACGGCCGATGGCGGCGCGCGTGACCAAACGCCTGGAATCCATCGGCGCGCAGCACATTGCGCGCGGTCCGCGACCAGGCACGCGCTCCAACCCGGGCGGGCTGACGGCTCGCCAGCTGGACATCCTGTCGCTGCTCGCCCGCGGGCTGCGCAACGCTGAGATCGCGGAGCAGCTCTTCCTATCGCCCAAGACCGTGGATCATCACGTCTCGGCCGTGCTCCGCAAGCTGGGCGCAACGAGTCGGGCGGAAGCAGTCGACAAGGCTGCCCGGGCGGGCCTGGTGAGCCGTCAGCGGGACGCCCAAATTAGGGAATCGGGAGTGTCTTCACGACCTTAGTGTCCGAGCTTGCCGTGCCCGCGCCAGGAAAGGCACGGCACAAAGGACGGAGGTCGCAATGGACACAACATCACGCATCATCCGACGGGTCAGCCCGCGGCGGTTGACCTTGGTTGTCGGCCTGTTGGCCGTGCTCGCCGCCGCGCCACCAGTCGGTGCCACTCACACCGAGGGAATACTGGACTGCGGCGACGCGGGCACCTATTCCACCTCTCCCGGAAGCGCCAACCCGCCCGGTTTCGAAGCACCCGGTCCATGGTCTGGCCTCTTCCTCCTGGAGGGGACAACCAGCGTGTTCCGTGCGTACTCGATCGAGGCTCCGCACTTCAGCTACCAGCTCAAACCGGCCGGCAAGTCGCCGCGGAACCTGGTCACCTGCACGCTGGAGTCGAGCGGTCCCGCGTTCGTGACGCCCTGGACGCTGACGGGCATGTTCGTGCCCTGACCATCGCCTCAACCCAGACTCCCAGGGCGAGCCAGCTGGCTCGCCCTTCTCCGTGCTGGGCCCGCAGACTCTGGTGCTAGGATTTAGTCATGACTAAATCCTCGGCAGACCCGTCCGCCGCCGAGTACCTGCCCGAACGAGTCTTCGCCGAGGAGTTCGGCGTAGTCGGCGAGCGGATTGGAATGCCGCGGGGTGTCGCCCGCCTGCTGGGCTGGATGCTGATCTGCGATCCGCCTCGGCAGTCGACCGCCGACCTGACCGCGGCACTCGGCGTCAGTCGCGCCTCCATCAGTATCGCGAGCAGGCTGCTGGAGGCGTCGCATCTGATCAAGCGCGTGCCGCAGCCCGGCCGGCGCGGCCATGTCTTTGAGCTTGACGCGCAGATCTTCGCCGGCCAGATGGATGCCGCCAACCCATTCCGCATGCTGCGCGAGGTGATGGAGCGTGGCATCGACGTGATCGGCACTGACACGGATCCGCGCGCCGCCCGCCTGCGCGAGGCGAGGGATTTCTACGCCTTCGTCGAGCAGGAAGTTCCTCGGACTATCGAGCGCTACCGCGTCCAGCGCCAACGACAGGAGGTGAGATCGGAGTGAGTACCGTCATCGAGGCGAACGGCCTCACCAAGTTCTACGGCAAGCGGCGCGGCGTGGACGGCCTCGACCTGCACGTCAACGGCGGCGAGATCTATGGCTTCCTCGGGCCGAACGGGGCGGGCAAGACGACCACCATCCGCATCCTGCTCGATCTGATCCGGCCCAACGCCGGCTCAGCCAGCGTGCTGGGCAGCGCCCCGCGCGCCGGTGGCACTCAGCTTCGTAACCGGATCGGCTACCTGCCCGGCGACTTCGTCGCGGGCGGGCGCCAGTCGGCGCGCGAGCTGCTGACTCATCTCGGCCACCTGCGCGGCGGGGTGCCCGCCGAGCGCATCAGCGCCTTGGCCGATCGCTTCGACCTCGACCTGATGATCAACGTCGGTAGCCTGTCCAAGGGCAACCGTCAGAAGATCGGCGTGGTCCAGGCGTTCATGCATCAGCCCGAGCTGCTGATCCTCGATGAACCCACGATCGGCCTCGACCCGCTGATGCAGCAGCGCTTCCCCGACCTCGTGCGCGAGGTGAAGAGCAACGGCCAGACGGTGTTCATGTCGTCGCACGTGCTGAGCGAGGTGCAGCAGAGCGCCGACCGCGTGGGCATCGTCCGCGAAGGACGGATGGTTGCGGTGGAGTCTGTCGAAACGCTGCGCCGCCACGCTGTGCGTCATGTCGAGGTCCACTTCAGCGAACCACCGCCAGCGGACACCCTGACCGGCGTCGAAGGAGTGAGCGACGTCGTAGTCATCGACAGCGTGCTCCGCTGCCGATCGACCGGCCGCGCCGACGCCCTGGTCAAGGCGCTCGCCCGCCACGACGTGGCGTCACTGACCATCCAGGAGCCGGGCCTCGAAGAGCTCTTCTTCGCCTACTACCGGGAGAAGGCAGAGCATGCTGCGTAACGTCTTCACCAAAACACTCTGGGACCAGCGCCGCGGGCTCCTCGCGGCGGTGATCGGCGTGACCGCCGTCGGCGTGCTGTACGCGTCCTTCTACCCGGTTATCAACACACCGGCAATGAGGGATGCCATGGCGGCCTTCCCGCCTGCATTTCTCGACGCGATGGGCATCGCCGACATGACGTCGCCGGCCGGCTACCTGGGCTCGACTTCGTTCGGTCTGCTTGGCCCGATCCTGATCATCATCGTCGGGGCCGCACTTGGCGCCACGGCGATCGCCGGCGAGGAAGAGGCCGGCAGGTTGGACCTGACCCTCGCTCACCCCGTCTCCCGCTGGAGCGTCCTGATCCAGCGTTTCGCGGCGATGGTCGTGGGGCTTGCCCTGGCCTGTCTCGGCTTGGCGCTTGCATTAGTGGCGATCTCTGTACCGGCGGAGTTGACCGCGATCCCGATGGCCAATCTATTCGCGGCGGCGCTCCACATGTCGCTGCTGGGCACGTTCTTCGGTGCGCTGGCGATGGCCGTTGGTGCGGCCAGTGGTCGTCGCGCTTGGGCCTTCACCGCGGTCGCCGTCATCGGCGTGGCCGCGTTCTTAGGCAACAACCTCGGCCCGAGCGTCGACTGGTTGGCCTGGACGCGCGACATTTCGCCGTTCCACTACTACTCAGGCGGACAGCCGCTGATCAACGGCGTCCAGCCAGCTGACCTGACCGTGCTGACCATCGCCTCACTGGCCATGGTCGCCCTCGGCGGTCTGGTCTTCGACCGCCGCGACGTGGCCGTCTAGCCTGCGCCTCCCTCGGCCCGTCGGCCGTGCCGAGGATAGATGACCAGCATTCGGCCGGGCTCGTCGCCGACGTTCTCTACGTCGTGCGGCAGGCTCGGATCCCAGGCCAGGTAGTCGCCCGCGCCCAGCTCATAGACATGGTCGCCCTGCGTCAGCCGCCAGCGGCCGCTGATCACGACGTGGTGCTCGTCACCCGCGTGGGCGTGCACGCCGGTGCTGCTACCCGGCGGCGCGACCGCCTCGATGATGCACATGTCGCGTGAGGTGCCGGCGTCGACCTCGGTCGCCTCGCCTGCGCCGGGGATCGACAACTGCGGCCGCTCCGCGCGGCGCACGACACGCGGCGGAGTACTTGAGTCGAGCAGCAGCCAGGCCGGCGGGATGTCGATCGCAGCGGCGATCGCCATCAACGCGTCGAGCGAGGGCAACGCCTTCTCGTTCTCGATCTGCGACAGGTAGCCGACGTTCAACCCACTGGCCTGCGCCACCTGGGCGAGGGTCAGCTGGCGGCTTTTACGCCAGCGCCGAAGCTCCCGGCCGACGGCCGCGCGCGATGCCTGCATGCCGTCGACCTGTTTTTCGTCAGCCAACCCTCTTGACCTCCAGCAATCTCCGTGTCACTATGCCTATGTCAATGATAGTTGGCTGACGGCAAAAAGACCAGCCGTCGGCGCAGATGGAGAAACTACACGATGAAGATTGCAATGATCGGCACTGGCAACGTCGGGCAGGCACTTGCCTCGACGTTGATACGCAATGGCCACCAGGTGACACTTGCCGGCCGCGACGCCGGCAAGACGCAGAACGTCGCCGCCAGCCTGGGTGCGCGGTCTGCCGCCTACCCTGCCCAGGCGGCCGCCGACGCCGACGTGATTGTGCTCGCCGTACCGTATGACGCGCTTCTAGAAGTTGGAGGCGCGATCGCCGACGAGGCGGCAGGCAAGGTCGTGATCGACGTCACAAACCCGGGCCCGGCGACCGAGGGTGGCGCTTCGGCAGCCGAGCGACTGGCCGGCACTCTCGAAGGCGCCTACGTGGCGAAGGCCTTCAACACTCTCTTCGGCAGCCTGATGGCCGACCCGTCGGCGCTGGGCACGACGATCGACTCACTCTTCGCTACGGACTCGGAGCAGGCGCGGACGGTCCTCTTCGAGTTGATCGATTCGATCGGCTTGCGGCCGGTGGACGTCGGCCCGCTCAGTTCGGCACGGCAGATGGAGGCCATGGCCTGGCTCAATATCCAACTCCAGTTACGCACCGGCGGAGATTGGACGTCAACGTTCGTGCTGCTGCACGCGCCGGCGGCCACGCTGCACCGGCCGGCGCTGGCAATGGCAGCCTGACAGCCGGATGGTCCTGATGCGGTCGGCTCGCCGGCTCATACTGCGCTCGACGTTCTCGGCTGGGAGGAAGGGCGATGGCGAGCTGGATCTGTCAGGAGTGCGACTGGGCCAACCCGGACACCGTGACGGAGTGTCGGAGTTGCGGCGCAACGCGCTCCGGCGTCGGGCCACAGAAGCCTGAGCCAGCAGCGCCTGCCGCCTGGCAGGCTCCGTCCGGCAGCTACGCCCAGCCAACCGTGCCGAGCCGGACAGGCGGCCTGATCGGCGGCCTGGCGCTCGGCGCCGGCGCAGCTGTCGTGGCCACCATCGGCTGGTACCTGGTTGTCGCGCTGTCTGAGTCTCAGATCGCGTTCGTCGCCATCGCGGTCGGCTGGTTGGTGGGCAGCGCCGTCGTATGGGGCTCGCGCCGCCGGGTGACGCTGCCACTCGTCGTGGCCAGCCCGCTGCTCACGCTGATCGCCCTGGCCGTCAGCGAGTACCTGATCGTGTACCACTTGGTGACCCAGGAACTGGGCATCGTCATCGATCTGCTCCAGCCGATCGACGTGATGATCGAGATCGTGGTCGAGTCGATCACTGCCGATCCGGCGACCCTCGTCTTCTGGGGCATAGCCCTGCTCGCGGCAGCATGGATTCCGTTTCGCGCCATGCGTGAACCGGCGCCGCCCGACGCTACCTACGCGGGTGCCCCAAGCGAGCCGTAGAGCGAGCGACCAGCTCGCCTAAACAGAAATGCGTGCCCGCCCAAAAGAAAATGCGAGCCCGGCCCGGGCTCGCATTTTGCTGGTGGAGGGTGTGCTCAGTGGTGGCAGGCGCCGGGCTGCCCCTCCGACTCGGCCGTCCGGAAGCTGCTGCCGCAGCCGCAGGCTGACACGGCGTTGGGGTTGTTGACCGTGAAGCCGGCGCCCATCAGCGTGTCCAGGTAGTCGATCTCGGAACCAGACAGATGCTGCGTGCTCTGCGGGTCGACGTAGACCTTGATGCCCTTGCTCTCGACGGTGATGTCTTCGTTGCTGGGCTGGTCCTCGAGCATCATGCCGTAGCGGAATCCTGAGCAGCCACCGCTGTAGACGTAGACGCGCAGGCCAATGGCCGGGTTCTGCTCGGCCTCGACGAGCTCACGCAACTTGCCGGCGGCGGCGTCACTCAGAACGACGAGCGTCTCGGGCTGGGCAGGGACGTCGATTGTCGTCTGCGGATCAGTGTTCAGCATGTGGTGGCGGTTACCTCCTGCCGGCATGGTACGTGCAGCGGCGCATATCGGCAAGCGTGGGCCGGACGGCTCAACGCATCAACGGCGTAAAGAGGTAGATGAACGTCAGCACCAGGCCAATGACGGCGATGGCCATCACCACCGTCAGCGCCGACGCCTGGACGTGCCACGGCTCGTGCACGGCCGCCTCGTCGCCGACGCTGGTCAACGGCTGCGACATCAACGACCAGTGGTCGGGTATCCGCTCGGCGAACGCAGTCGCCTGGTTGGTGAAGCGGGTGAATGCCCCGTCGCTGACCGCCGGACTGGGCTGGGCGACGGCTGGTGCGGCCGGCGCGGCGGGCGGGTCGGTGAAGATCAGCGCGGGCGGCGGCGGCGCGTAGCCGGCTGCTCGGTCGAACTGATTGGGCGGGAGCACGGGCAGGTCGGTTTCCAACCTCGGCGGCGGGATGAAGGCCGGCGGCGGCGTCGGCTGCGACTCGACGACAAGTGGATCGCTGGCGGGCAGTTCCGCGGGGTCGGCGGGCGGCGGCACGAGCGTGGCGGCGGGCGGCGGGCCGAGTTCGGCTGGCAACTCGGGCCAGAACGTCTGCACACGCGGCGCGTCGGGCCAGGCGATGAGCAGCTCGCCGGGCAGCGCCAGGTCGCCGTTGGGTACGGGTCGGTCGTGCAGCGGGAGAGCGTCGATCTGCACGGGCGGCCACCCGCCGGGGTCGACCGCCGGCTCCACCGGCGGCACGGCGGCAAACATGTCGCCGAATACAGAAGCACCGCGCGGCTCGCTGCGCCAGGAACCGAAGAGCAGGTCGTCGGGGGGCTCGTCGGGTGGCGGCTGCGTCTCGAAGATCTGCGGGTCGACCAGCGGCTCGGTCAACATCGGAGGCGGTGCCATCGGTTCCTCAGCCTCTGGGACCTCGACGGTTGCGTCGGCGACCGATGGCTCGTCGGGCGATGAGTCGTCAATCAGCGGCCGTTCATCGCCGACGGTCGCCGAGGTCGGCTCAGCGACGGCGACCGCCTCGAGCGTCTCGAGCGGCCATGGCGCATGCCCGTTGGTTGGTTCACCTGGCGCGGCAGCAGCCTGCTCTGGCTCGTGCTCGGTCGCGCTGGCATCGGGCGATGCGAACAGCGACAGCCGCGGGTCATCCGGGTCGGACGCCAGCGGCGAGGTCGACTCGGCCTCCGCGTCGAATGCGTCGGGCTGTGCCTCGAGCTCAGTGGCGACCTCCGGCTGTGGAGTGACGTCGGCAGCGGGTGCCGGTTCGGTCTCGGCAATGCTGCTCACCTGCCACGCTGCGCCATCCTCTCGATCGGTCTGGTCCACCTCCCAGATCGCTTCGGGCGGCGGCTCGTAAGCGGCGGCTTCTTGTAGATCGAAGCCGTCCCACGCCGGCTCGTCGATGCCGTCCCACACAGGCGCCAACGCTTCGGAGACCTCGTCGGCCACGGCGGCTGGACCAGGGTCCATCGTCGGCGCGAGCTCGCCTGGCGCCTCAAGGTGCTTATCAGGCGCTGGCGGATCCACGGCCGGCGTTTGACTTGCAGCCGCCTCGGGCTGTGCGAGTGGAGAGGGCTCAGCGAACACGAGCGATTCGGCCTGGTGTACCGGTGCCGCGGGTGGCTGCGGCTGGGACGCCGCCGGAGACGACTCGAGTGCCTGCGGGGCCTCAGCCGGCGCGAAGATCGGCGTCGCGGGCGCGGGCGACGGCGGCTTGAGTCGGCGTGCTAACAGGTCGTTGTTCATGCGCTGGGTTCCTGCTCCGTTGAGGGTGTCAGGCCCTCTCGATGACGGTGGCGATGCCCTGGCCTACACCGATGCACATCGTTGCCAGGCCGTAGCGCCCCCCTCGGCGCTGCAGCTCGTGGGCAAGCATGGTGATCAGCCGGCTGCCGCTCATACCCAACGGATGTCCTATTGCTATAGCCCCACCGTTCACGTTGACCCGCTCCGGGTCCAAACCGAGCTCGCGGATGCAGGCGATCGACTGGCTGGCGAAGGCCTCGTTGAGTTCGATCAGGTCCAGGTCGTCGATGGTCAGCCCGGCGCGCTCGAGGGCCTTGCGCGTGGCCGGAATTGGGCCGAGCCCCATCACTGCCGGATCGACGCCGGCGACAGCGGTGGCGACGACGCGCGCCAGTGGCCTGAGGCTGAGGCGGCGCGCCGCGTCAGCTTCGACCATGACCGTCGCGCTGGCCCCGTCGTTGATGCCCGAGCTGTTGCCGGCGGTCACGCTGCCGTCCTCGCGGAACGCGGGCTTGAGGCGCGCGAGCGCCTCGGCGCTGGTGTCGGGCCGCGGGTGCTCGTCGCGGTCGATGACCAGCGGCTCGCCCTTCCTCTGGGGGACGGAGACGGGCACGATCTGGTCGGTGAAGCGGCCGTCGTCGATGGCCGCCACCGCCCGCCGATGGCTGCGCAGCGCGAACGCGTCCTGCTCTTCACGGGTGACGCCGCACTGCTCGGCAACGTTCTCGCCGGTCTGGCCCATCGAGTAGGGGTGATGCATCTCGGCCAGGCGCGGGTTGGTGAACCGCCAGCCGAGGGTGGTGTCGAACATCTCGCGCGGCCCGCGATCGTAAGCAGCCTCGGCCTTGGCCATCACGTATGGGGAGCGGGTCATGCTCTCCACTCCGCCGGCGACGAACACGTCGCCGTCACCGACCATGATCGCGTGGGCGGCGCTGTTGATCGCCTGCAGGCCGCTGCCACAGAGGCGGTTCACGGTCTGGCCAGCGATCTCGACCGGCAATCCGGCCAGTAGCGCCGACATCCGCGCCACGTTGCGGTTGTCCTCACCGGCCTGGTTGGCGCAACCCAGGATCACGTCCTCGATCAGCTGCGGGTCGATCGCGGCCCGCTCGACGGCAGCCTTGATCGCGCTGGCAGCCAGGTCATCTGGGCGCACCGTTGCGAGGGCGCCGCCGTAGCGGCCGACCGGCGTTCGCACGGCGCTGACGATCCACGCGTCACGCACGGGGCGGTCGAGCTTGCGGGTCATGGACTGATTGTAGGCGTGGTTGCTCGGCGTGCCGGCAGTCGCTCCGCGGGCGCTAGATCGACGCCACCTGCCAGAGCAGCGGCGCGACCCGGTATCTCTCGCCGACCGTCGCCTCGAGCCGCGCCAGGGCGTCGATCACCGCGCGCAGGCCAAGTTGACCGGCCCGCTCGAACGGCCCGTACGGATGGTTCGCGCCCAGCTTCATGGCACGGTCGATCTCGCCTGCCTCGGCAACGCCCTCGCCCGCCGCGTGGTATGCCTCGTTGATGATGGCCAGCTCGATGCGCCCGGCGATCTCCTCGGCGGCCAGTCCGCCTGGTTCGACCGCCCCCACTCCCGCTTCGGCCAGCCTGCGCGACAGACCAACCGACCGACCATCCTCATACCGATAGAAGCCCTCGCCGGTCTTTCGACCCAGCCGGCCGGCCTCGACCAGCTGCCGCTGAATGGGCGAAGGCGCGAAGCGGATCTCACCCTCGAACGCTTCCCACAGCGCAGTCGCCACGGCGAAGTTGACGTCTATGCCGACGAGGTCCATCAGCGCGAGCGGGCCCATCGGGTAGCCGGTGCCGACGATCGCCTCGTCGATCTGCTCGACGCCCGCCTCGCCCGCCTCGAGCATGCGCAGCGCCTCGAGCGTGAACGGCCGGTTGACTCGGT
>Ga0268386_10003833_pt1 | contig 11011 bp, 13 predicted proteins | sample RVTome_15_FD_200260 | JGI IMG/M metagenome (GOLD analysis project Ga0268386, IMG submission 200260) | Soil microbial communities from uranium-contaminated site in the Upper Colorado River Basin, Wyoming, United States - RVT150D86... ... | reverse complement strand
GTGTGCGGTCGTCAGGCGAGCTGGAGGGCCGCACCGCACCCACCACCTGTGCCGTCGCCGACCGGGCAGAGTCGATTGTCGCCGACGTTGTGTCGGCCATCTCGCTGAGCTCGCCTCCGGCCCGGCGAACGCGGCCGAGCGCACGGTGGCGCCTCTGCGCGCCCAGCTGTGGGTCTAGGAAGTAGGCCAGACCGGCACCGAACGCCGTTGCCGTCACGAGGGACTTGAGCTTGAGCATGATCGTGTTCCTCCGGGTCTCGGGACCTGGTACCTGAGTTGGCTCAACGGACGACGAGGACGGGGCACGGTGCGGCGGCGACGACGCGCCTGCTCACCGATCCCATCCACATCCGCTCGAACAGCCCGCGATCGTTGGTGCCGACAACGACGAGATCGACCTCGGCGCTGGCGGCCGTGTCGCAGATCCGGCTGGCCGCGTCGCCCTCGTCCACCACCACCGACACGTCGAGATCGGTCCGACCCACCTCGGCGCGTGCCTGGGCCAAGACGGAGCGGGCCCGTTCCCTCAGCGCCCCCACCTCGATGCCGGCATCGGGGGGAGGGACGACGGCACCCAGCGGCGTAGGGGCCAGCAGGAACGAGCTGTCGGCGATCGACGTGGCCACGTTCAGCAGAAGGACTTCGCTCTCAGACGGAAGGATGTCCTCCGCGAAGGACAGCGCATCCAGGCTGGCATCGGTGTCGTCGACGGCGACGAGGACCCGTAGCGACCTCATGGGCTCGGAGTTCCCGTGCAGGCCGGACTCCAAACCTCTCCTCGACCGGCCGTCAGACCTCCCGGCGCCTGACGGCCACGAGCACGACGTCGTCGCGCGGGGCAGACGTGGTCAGGGCGGCGAGGACGTCGTCCAACTCCGGTTCGCCGGTGGCCAGGAGGCGATCGAGCAGGTCGAACCCGTCGCACAGGTCGCCGCTGTCCTCCAGCAGGCCGTCGCTGTAGATCAGGAGCACGTCGCCGGGCCCGATCTCCACCTGCCCGGTGGCCGGTTGCCCGGGCAGGTCGGCGCCGACGGGCGGGCCCGGCTTGGGCTGGCAACGCTCGACGGTGCCATCGCACCGCCACAGGGTCGGCGGTGGGTGACCGGCCAGGGCCAGGCGGGTCGTCCCGGTGATCGTGTCGACCACCACCGTGCACATGGTGGCAAAGCCCTCGAGTCCGAGATGCGCCACCAGCAGGTCCAGCCGCACCAGCAGCTCGGCGGGATCGGCCACGCCGGAATGGGCCAGGGTCCGCGTGGCCGTGCGGAGGACGCCCATGGCCGCCGAGGCCGCGGGGCCGTGCCCGACCACGTCGCCTACCACGATCATCTGGCGCCCACCAGGGAGGCGGAAGGCGTCGTACCAGTCGCCGCCGGCCCTGCCCTCACTCCCGCTGGCCACGTAGACCGCGTCGATGTGCCAGCCCTCGGGATCCTCGATCGTGGATGGGAGCATGAGCCGCTGGAACGACCCGGCCAGCTCCGTGTCGTGACGGACCCGACGCGCCCTGGCCAGCGCCCGGCTCACCAGGGCGCTCACCGCGGTCAACACGGCTGGGTCGGGAGCGGGGCCAGCGGTGGAGCTGGCGTAGCCGATGGCTCCCTCGATGCGGCCTCCAGACCCGGTGATGGGCACGGCGCCGATCGCCCCGAACCCCGCCGCCACTGCGTCGGCTGCTTCGGTCGGGAACCTTTGAGCTATCTCGACCAGGTCGGCGGCGTGGACGGTCGTGCCTACCCTCACCGCCTCGCTGATGGCTGTGACGACGTCGAGCGACACCTCGGCCCACCGCTCGGCACCGCCGGCATCCCGGTCCTCGCCGTACACCACGCGCAGCACCTGGCGGTCAGGGTCCAGGATGCCCACGGTGGTCCTGTCCACGCCCAGGGCCTGGGCGGCCTGGGCGGCCACGCAGTTCACCGCCGCCCGGAACGTCCGCACCCTGGCCAGCTCGGCGGCCAGCGCGGCGAAGGCGACCAGCCGCTCGGCCTCGTCGCCGCCGAGCTGTTGGAGGTGCAGCGAGACGGCGAGACCACCGTCGCCGGGGGCCACCGTCCCCCGCCAGAGGCGGGCGGCGCCAGTCCGGTCCCGGCACCTCACGAGCCCGAGATCGAGCGGCGGGCCGACGCCGAGGCGGGCGGCACGCTCGCGGACGTGGGCCCAGAGCTCGGGATCCAGCGTGTCACCCCGCTCGAGCAGCAGGCCCTGGGCGGCACTGTTGGCCCACCGCAAGGTGCCGTCGGGCGCGACGACCAGTAGGCATGTGCCTGCCATCTCGGCGAGCTGGGTCACCACCGACGCCGGTGGGTGTTCATCGGTCACGGCGACCTCCGCTTCGCCTCTCGCCGGCCGAACGCGCTGTGTGGCACACCGGAGTGATCACACTAGGACAGCTCACCCGAGCGGGACTCACCCGTTCGGGTGAAATCGCCCGTTCGGGGGTCACCCGACGAGCACCTCAGTCGATCGAGATCCCCGACCGGATGGCGAAGCGGGTGGCTGCGGCCCGATTGCTGAGGCCGACCTTGCGGTAGACGCTCTTCAGGTGGGTCTTGACGGTGTCCTCGCTCAGGTGCATCACCTCGGCCACGGCGCGGTTCGTCAGACCCCGAGCCACGAGCGAGAGGGCCTCGGCCTCCCGTTCGGACAGGCCGTGGTCCTGGCCCGGCCACTGGCGGCGGGCCGAGGCCTGGCGGCGGGCCGAGGCTTGGTGCACGACTCGCCTACCGCCGGCGACCGCCACCAGGTCCCGGGCCAGCTGATCGGCCGAGGCACCCTTCGAGAAGTAGCCGCTGACCCCCAGCCGTTCGGCTTGGGCCACGGTGGCCGGGTCGAAGTCGAACGTGTAGATGGCCACGTGGCGGGCCGTCGCGCCCTGGATGATCTCCCTGACGCGGCCGGCGGTCCGGTCGGACTGCCCGAAGGTGTCGAGCAGCGCCACGTCCGCGGCGCGATCCGGCACGCCACCCACCTCGAGCTCCACGACCTCGATGCGGTGGCGCCAGGGTTCGAGCATCGCGACCAAGCCGTGTACGACCACCTCGAAGTCGTTGACGATCGCCACCTTGATGGGCGACGGACCAAAGCCCGGTCCGGCCGCCTGTCCTGCGTTGACCATGGCCGGGTGGCTACCCGCTCGGGCTACCCCTCAACCCCGGCGCGCTCGTGGGCCTGTCGCGCCGTGGCCGCCGTCGCCGCGTCGGTAGCAGCCACTCGCACCGTGTACGGCTGGCAGCGGTGTCGGACATGCCCATGCTGTCCCAGCTCTGCCGGTCCACAGGCAGCCGGGTGAAGGCCGATGAGGCCGCCGATGGCGACGATGAGGGCGGGTAGGAGCCCGACGACGGCACCCAGCAGCCGGCGCTACGGTCAGTTCTGGGACATGTGGACGAGGGGGACGACGGCCCGCACGACGACCTCGCCGTCGCTCTTCTCGACCACGACGTGCTGGCTCATGGCCTCCACGATGGCCAGACCTCGGCCCCGATTGGCCAGCAACGTCTCCGGCCCCCAGTCCTTCCGGGGCGGGATGTCGGCCTCGTCGACGGCGTTGGTGACCACGACGTGGGCCCGGCCGGGAACGACACGCAGCTCGAGGCCGATGGGAGCACTGGTACCGGATTCGACCGCGTTCGTCAGCAGCTCGCTCAAGACGACGGCCAGGTCCTGCAGCCGGGCGGTGGAATAGCCCACCGCCTCGGCCTCACCGATGGCGCGACGGCGCACCTCGGCCACCTCATCGAGGTCTGGAGCGACGTCGACCACGAAGGTGAGGGCGGCGGTCGTGGCCGCCACCGCGTCGTCCCGATCCTTGTCCACGTCCCTCAGGCCACGCGGAGGCGTGGGTACCGGTGCACACCGCGCCGGCCGTTCGTGGCCTTCATCCGCCCTCCTCGGCGAGCGTCCCCCCGACGGGCCGTCAGCACAAGTCTGCCCCGTGGGGACCGAGCACGCTGCGATGCGGTCCGGCCCGACGGCCATCGGGCCGGCCGGGGCAGCGCCCACCGGACCCCGATGGTGACATGGGCAAGCCCAGAGAGGGTCCACGATGCCAGGTTGCCCGGGACCGCGGCTACCCAAACCATGACCAGGCTACGATCTGTGCCTGATGCACGTCGACGTAGGGCTCGATGGCCCAACCGTGGTGGCAACCGTGACCGGCGAGGTCGACTCGCACAACTGCGGCGACTTCGCGGCGGCTGTGCGGGAGCCCATCGACGACAACGTCGAGCGCGTGGAGATCGACCTGAGCGGCCTGACCTTCATCGACTCGTCGGGTCTCAGCGAGCTGGTCAAGCTCCACAACGAACTGCGGGACCGCGACGCCGTCCTCGTCGTCCGCAACCCCACGCCGACGGTGGAGCGTGTGCTCGAGATCACCGGTCTCGCAGAGCCCTTCGGCCTCACGTGACGGGCATAGGGCCCGTAGAACTGAGCCTCCCTCCCGAGTCGCGCACGGTCCGCATCGCCAGGCTGGTGGCAGGAGCGATCGCGGACGAGGCCGGGTTCGACTTCGACGGGGTCGAGGACCTGCGCATCGGGGTGGGCGAGATGTGCTTCGCCGTGCTCGAGGCGGGAGAGCCGAGCGGCCGGCTCGAGGTCCGCCTCGTCCAGCTGGCCGACCGCATCGAGGTGTCGGGTCACCTGGACCTGGCCCCCGACTCCGCCCGGCCGCCGGAGGAGACCTCGCTCATGACGACCCTGCTCGGCGCCGTCGTCGACGGCCACAGTGTCGAGGTCAGCGACGGGGCTGCGAGCTTCACGCTGCACAAGCTCCGTCCCCCGGAGACGTGATGGGGCGGGCCGCGCACCGTGGATGACCTCGGGTCGATCTTCGAGGAGTACCACCGCACCGGCGACCGGCGCCTCCGCAACCAGCTGATCGAAGCTCACATGGACCTGGCCGAGCAGATCGCGCGGCGGTTCGGCGACCGCGGTGAACCCGTCGACGATCTCGTGCAGGTCGCCCAGCTCGGCCTCCTGAAGGCCGTGGAGCGGTTCGACCCCGCCAAGGGCTACAAGTTCTCCACCTTCGCCGAGCCCACCATCGCCGGGGAGGTGAAGCGCCACTTCCGCGACCACACGTGGTCGGTGCGGGTGGGGCGACGGGCCCAGGAGCTGTCCCAGCAGGCGCGCCGGGCGGCCGACGACCTCAGCCAGCAGCTGGGTCGCACCCCGCGGACGGCCGAGGTCGCGGCCGAGCTCGGCGTCACCACCGACGAGGTGCTGGCTGCTCTCGACGCACGGAGCTCGTACCGCGCCTCGTCCCTCGATGCCACCGACGCAGACGGAGGTGAACCACGCCGTGAGCGGGTCGGCGCCACCGACCCCAGATTGGAGCGCGTGGCAGACCGGGTGGCGATGGAGGACTTCCTGGCCAGCCTGCCCGAGCGCGAGCGGGAGCTCATCCGGCTTCGGTTCGAGGAGAACCTCACCCAGAGCGAGATCGCGGCCCGCCTGGGGATCAGCCAGATGCACGTGTCGCGGTTGTTGCGGCGCACGATCGGCCAGTTGCGCAATGTCGTGGACGTCGCTTGATCGATCGGTGCCGGGTGGCAGAGCCGGATCGCGGCGTCAGATGCCACCGATGCTGACGTAGACGGTCTCGAGATACTCGTCGATGCCTTCCCGGCCACCCTCCCGGCCGATACCGGATCGCTTCACGCCGCCGAAGGGGGCGGAGGGATCGGAGACCATGCCCCGGTTGATGCCCAGCATGCCGACCTCCAGGGCCTCGGTGAGCCGCAGGGCGCGGGCCAGGTCACGTGTGTAGGCATAGGCGACGAGACCGAGGGGAGTGTCGTTGGCCCCGGCGATGGCCTCGTCGTCGTCGGTGAAGGACACCACCGGCGCCACCGGCCCGAAGATCTCCGTGGTCAGGACCCCGGCACCGACGGGGACGTCGGCGAGCACGGTCGGCGCGTAGAACGTGCCGCGCTCCCCGAGACGGTGCCCGCCGGTCACCGCGCTGGCGCCCCTGGCCGTGGCATCGTCCACGAGCTCGCTGACCTTGGTGATGGCCGCGTCGTCGATGAGCGGCCCGATCTCCACTCCGGCCTCGGTGCCGCGCCCGACGCGCATCGCGGCAAGGCGCGCCGCCAGTCGCTCGGTGAAGGGCTCCACGACCCGTTCCGAGACCAGGAACCGGTTGGCGGCGGTGCACGCCTCACCGATGTTGCGCGTCTTGGCGATCACCGCGCCCTCCACGGCCGCGTCCAGGTCGGCGTCCTCGAACACGAGGAAGGGCGCGTTGCCGCCGAGCTCCATCGACACCCGCAGCACCCCCTCGGCGGCTTGGGCCAACAGCATGCTCCCGGTCTCGGTGGACCCGGTGAAGGACAGCTTGCGGAGCCGGCCGTCGGCCAACAGAGCGCCCACCACCTCCCCTGCGGCGGAGGTGGGGACCACGTTGCAGACCCCGTCGGGGAGACCGGCCTCGCGCAGGATGGCGGCCAGGGCGAGCATCGACAGCGGGGTCTGCGACGCCGGCTTCACCACCATCGTGCAACCGGCAGCGATGGCCGGCGCCATCTTGCGCGCTCCCATGGCCATCGGGAAGTTCCACGGGGTCACGAACAGGCACGGACCAACCGGCCGTCGGTGGACGATCCGACGCGAGCCGCCGTCGGGCGGCACCCCGTAGCGCCCCTCGATTCGCACCGCCTCGCCCGCGAACCACCGCAGGAACCCGGCCGAGTAGCTGACCTCGGCAGCCGACTGCTCGATGGGCTTGCCCATCTCCAGGGTCATGAGCAGCGCCAGGTCCTCGACGCGCTCCCGCACGATCCGATCCGCGCCGTTGAGCACGTCGGCCCTGGCCTGAGGAGGCGTGGCCGCCCACGCGGCGGCGGCCTCGGCGGCGGCCGCCAGCGCGTCGACGCCGTCTGATGGCCCGGCGTCGGCCACTTCGATCAGCACCTCACCGGTGGCCGGGTCGGTCACGTCGAAGGTTCCGCGTTCCCCCGGGCCCGAAGCGTCGGAGCCCAGGCCGGTGGGCAGGGCCGCCAGCACCGCCCGTTCCTGCTTCTCGGTCACGGCCATGATCCCTCCTCGCGTGCATGAAGAAGTCGCCTGCATGAAGAAGTCGCCGCCGGGGTCGGCGCGGTACTGGAAGGCGGTGCCCACGCCGATGTGGATGGATACGCCGGCCTCGACTGGAACGACACCTTCCCACGTTGCCACCCAGCAGAGGACGACGTCGGGTGCGGACCGGGGACCGTCCACGATGGCGCGGTCAGCGGGAGAGGACGGCCTGGGTCTGGGTGGTGCGTGTGACCAGCTTGCCGTCGGCCCTGGTGATGTCTGTCTGCACGACGATCGTCATCCTGCCCACGTGCAGAGGGGTGGACACGACGCTCACCTCGCCCTCGGTCACGGCCCGCAGGAAGTTGGTCTTCGACTCGATGGTGGAGGTGGTGGCCCCTTCGGGCAGGTTGAAGACAGCGCACATGGCGCCGACGGAGTCGGCCAGGGCCATCAGGTAGCCGCCGTGCAGGACACCGCCGCCGGTGCAGCGCTCGGCCGTCCATGCGCCGCTGGCCTCGACGCGACCGCCGTCGCCGGCCGTGACGGTCAGGCCCAGCTCCCCGGTGAAGGGCATCTGAGCGTGGGCGAACTCGGTGAGCGTCTGGTCTGGGCCCGCACCGGACACGCCTTCGGATCTGCTGGACACGGCTCCGACCCTACCCAGGCCGGTCGGACGCGTTGCCATCGCCCGAGGCGGTCAACGATGCTGTCGCCCGTCGAGACCAGCGGCGAGCCCGACCACCCGACCGGCCCCGCCGGCATCCCGTCCTGGGCGGCCGGGACGGTGGTGTTCGGCGCCACCGCTGCGGTCCTGGTCCTGGAGATCCTGGCCGGGCGACTGCTGGCGCCCTACGTCGGGGTCACCCTCCAGACGTACACGGGGATCATCGGAACGGTCCTGGCCGGCATCGCCGTGGGGACCTGGTACGGCGGGTTCCTGGCCGACAACGTCGATCCGCGCCGCCTCCTCGGTCCTCTGATCACTCTGGGCGGAGCGCTGTCGCTGGCCACCATCCCCGTCGTCCGCCTGTTCGGGGAGGCCTTCGCCGGTGGTGGGATCGTCGCCATCGTGGTCCTGTCGGCCCTGGGCTTCTTCGCCCCGGCGGCCGTGCTCAGCGCCGTCGGCCCCACGGTCGTGAAGCTCCGCCTGCGCAGCCTGCACCAGACTGGAGTCGTCGTGGGCCGGCTGTCCGCGCTTGGCACGCTGGGCGCCATCGCCGGCACGTTCGTGACCGGGTTCGTTCTGGTGTCGGCGGCACCCGTGTCGACTTTGATCACCGTCCTGGGGATCGTCCTCGTGGCGGCCGGCGGCGGGCTGTGGCTGTGGCTGTCGCGAGGCTCCCCTTCGCTGATGATCTGGGCGCTGCTGGCGGCGGGGACCGGCCTCGGCCTTGGCCTGGCCGTGGGTGTCCCGTGTCACGTCGAGACCGTGTACTACTGCGCCCGCATCGAGGTCGATCCGGACCGGCCCTCGGGCCGGCTGCTGGTCCTCGACGACCTCCGCCACAGCTACGTCGACCTGGACGATCCCACCCATCTCGAGTTCCGGTACACCCAGCTGTTCGCCGCCGCGCTCGACGTCGTCCGTCCCGGCACCGAGGCCATGGACGCCCTGCACATCGGGGGTGGGGGTTTCACGATGCCGCGGCTGCTGGCGGCGACCCGGCCCGGGACCTCGAGCCTGGTGCTGGAGCTCGACCCTGGCATCGTGGACATCGCCAGGGAGCGACTGGGTCTGACAACCGACGCCTCGCTAGAGGTCGAGGTCGGCGACGCCCGGCTGGGCGTGGAGGACCTCGGCGACGACGGCTACGACGTCGTGTTCGGCGACGCCTTCGGCGGGCTGGCGGTGCCGTGGCACCTCACCACCCGCGAGCTGGTGGCCGAGCTGGACCGGGTGCTGCGGCCCGACGGCACCTACATCGTCAACGTCATCGACCGTCCCAGCACTGGTTTCGTGCGGGCCGAGGCCGCCACCCTGGCAGACGTCTTCGCCCACGTGGCGGTGCTGGCTCCCCCTGCCGGAGCCATCGGCCGGACCGGGTCGAACTTCGTCCTCGTCGCTTCCCAGGCACCGCTGGACGACGCCGTCCTGACCGCTGCCGCGGCCGGCGGTCCGCTGGACGAGGTCGTGCTCACGGGCGCAGAGCTGGAGAGCTGGATCGGGTCGGCCGATGTCCTCACCGACGATTTCGCCCCCGTCGACCAGCTGCTGCTATTGGGATCCTGAGGCCGCGATGAGCAGCATGGGGCCGGGACGGCTACGCTTCGGCGACCGGCTGGTACCGCCAGCTGGCGTGAAAACACGGGCGGCCGCCGCGAGGCGGTCGGCCATTCTCTCGGTCTTCGGCTCTTCCACGTTCCGCTGCTCGAGCGAATGCGTCGTCTCGAGCGGCAGGTCCCGTCACGGATGGGCGCCGACGCGCTCGCCACGAAAGGAATCCTGGATGCCACAGGGCACCGTGAAGTTCTTCAACACCGAGAAGGGATACGGCTTCATCACCCGCGACGACGGTGACGACGTGTTCGTCCACTACTCCAACATCGAGGGCTCGGGCTACCGCTCGCTGACCGAGGGGCAGTCGGTGGAGTTCGAGATCGGGCCCGGCCGCAAGGGCCCCGAGGCGCTCAACGTCCGCCCCCTCTGAGGGCAGGCCGCCCTCGGCGGCCAAGAGATACCGAGCGTGCAATGCCCCGCTTCCCTGTGGCGGTTGGGGCATGGCCGGGCCGGGAAGTAGGCGCCATGATCGCCATGGAGGTGGCAGGGCTGCAGGTCGACCCCTCCGGGGCCGGCTCTGTGCTGCTGCTTCGCGAGTTCGACGAACCCCGCCGTGTCCTACCCGTCATGATCGGACCGCTGGAGGCCTTCTCCATCGCGGTCGGGCTCGGGGCGGCGGCGCCGCCGCGACCCCTCACACACGACCTGCTGGTCGACGTGCTGCAGGGCACGGGCACCGAGGTGCGGCGCGTGGACGTGACCGAGCTCCGTGACGGCACGTTCTTCGCGGAGCTCGACCTCGTCGGGCCCGACGGCCACCGGCGCCTGTCGAGCCGTCCGTCGGACGCCATCGCCCTGGCCGTCCGACTGTCCGTCCCCGTATACGCCAGCGAGGACGTGCTGGCCGAGGCCGGTGTGATCCTCGACGAGGAGGACGCCGACGGGCCCGCAGGCGGCACCGGTCCTGACCTACGGTCGGGTCCCGACATCGACGAGACCGTCGAGGACTTCCGCAGCTTCCTGGCCAGCCTCGACCCCGCCGACTTCGCGGATCCGGGATCGGATCACGGTCCCGATCCCGGAACCGACCGAGACCCGGGGTGACGGGCTCGCTGGTGCGGGTCCGGCACGGGACCGTGCCCGTGCTCCGCCTGGCGGCAACGCTCGTCGCCATCGGTGTGCTCGCCGCAGGCTGCGGCGACGACGACGGGCCCGGCGACGAGGGAACAGGTGAGACGACCAGCCCGCCGACCTCGAACACGCCGGGGTCGGGAACGGTGATCGGTGGGCCCTACCCGGTGGCCGAGCTGACCGTCACCGTCGAGCATCCAGACACCGGGACGACGACCTACCGGGTGACCTGCCTCGGGGACACGGCCACTGTCAGCGGAGACGACGTCGGCATCGACGAGAAGCGGGCCTGCGCCGTGCTGGCCGACCCCGCTGTGGTTACGCGACTCTCGGAGGGCCCGCCCGGCGACCAGGTCTGTACCGAGATCTACGGCGGGCCCGACGTGGCCACCATCTCGGGCACGATCGACGAGCAGCCTGTCGACACCAGCGTTGACCGCGTCAACGGGTGCGACATCTCGGACTGGGACGACCTCCTGGCCGGCTTCCTTCCCCCGGCCACGGGTGTGACCGGGTAGCCGCACCGGCCCCACGCCCAGCGCCCGTTCGACACGAGGCGCCGCCGCCCGCGACGATGACCCACCACACCATCGGGGAGGGTCGGACATGGGCAGTGGGACCACGGCGCCGCTCGCG
>Ga0268386_10003832_pt1 | contig 11013 bp, 9 predicted proteins | sample RVTome_15_FD_200260 | JGI IMG/M metagenome (GOLD analysis project Ga0268386, IMG submission 200260) | Soil microbial communities from uranium-contaminated site in the Upper Colorado River Basin, Wyoming, United States - RVT150D86... ... | reverse complement strand
CGCAGGCGCAGCACCGAATCGTCGGCATCCCCGGCGGACAATGCGTCCTCCGGGTATGCCTCCAGCGCAGCCGGAAGTTGCGGATCCTCCACTGCCTTGAGCGCCTCGAAACAGTGCTGCAGGCGGCTCGCCCAGCCGGCCTGGGTCAGGATCTGCTCGTTGATGGCCCTACCCTGCTCGCTGATTTCAGCAAGGTAACGAATGCGCGCGCCGGGTATCACCGCCATCGCGCGTGGTTCCTTATGCGTCACGTCGATATCCGGCGTCCACTTGTCCCGATCGAGATCGAGCTTCTCCGCGACTCGCCGGCACAACTGGTAGAACATCCAGCTGATGCCGGGATCGTTGAACTGGCTGGCGATGGTGGGATAGACCGGCACATCGCTGTCGGGTAACCGGAACTGGAGGTGATTCCGTTTCCACTGCTTGCGCACATCGCGAAGCGCATCTTCCGCGCCGCGCTTGTCGTACTTGTTGAGCACGATCAGATCGGCGTAATCGACCATGTCGATTTTCTCGAGCTGGCTGGCCGCTCCGTAGTCGCTGGTCATGACGTAGACGGAGAAATCGACCATGTCCACGATCTCACTGTCGCTCTGACCGATACCTGCCGTCTCCACTATCACCAGGTCGAAGCCCAGCGATTTCAGATAGAGAATGTGGTCCGCCAGCATTTCGCTGGTCGCCAGATGCTGGCGTCTCGTTGCAAATGACCGCATGTAAACCCGCTCCGATCGCAGCGAGTTCATGCGTATCCTGTCACCCAGCAACGCGCCGCCGGTACGCCTTCGTGTCGGGTCGACGGCGAGCACCGCGATTCGCATATCCGGGTATGATCCGAGAAAGCGGTTCAACAGCTCGTCGGTAACGCTGCTCTTGCCCGCGCCTCCCGTCCCTGTGATGCCGATGACGGGAACGTTGCGCGCTTTCATCTGCCATTCTTTACGCAGCTTGCGCAGAGCCGTCTCGTCGAATACGCCTTCCTCGACGGCGGATATCGTAGCGGCGATGTCGACTGTTTCGGCCGCGGGGTTTGCAGATCCGGATCGAGGCAGCGACGTTTCGCGGCGTCCTTCCTCTGTCCGCGTTATGAGATCCTCGATCATCTCGTCGAGGCCCATCGTCATGCCGTCATGTGGGTGATAGATTCTTTCGACGCCGTAAGCCATGAGCTCACCGATTTCTTCTGGCGTTATCGTTCCCCCGCCTCCGCCGAACACCTTTATGTGCGCAGCGTTGAGCTCCCGCAGCCGGTCGATCATGTAATGGAAGAATTCGATGTGCCCACCCTGGTAGGAGCTGACGGCGATGCCGTCGGCATCTTCCTGGATGGCGGCCCGTACGATGTCGTCGACGCTGCGGTTGTGTCCGAGGTGGATGACTTCGACCCCCTTGGACTGGATCAGCCGGCGCATGATGTTGATGGCCGCATCGTGCCCGTCGAACAGGGAGGCCGCTGTCACGAAACGGAGAGGTGGCGTGGACGTCTTGTCGGATGCCTCCGGCAGGTCGCTTGCGGCGGTGCTCATCGACCGTACTCCTGCGACGGTTTCTCGCGAAAATTTCTCGCTCATGGCGATGAATCTTCAGGAAATTCAGTGAACTGCAACGTTGCAAAAATTTTAATCTCAATTAAAATAATGCAGCCGCGAGGAGAACACAAGGGGCTTCGGCTCTTTCCCTGCGGTCCGGGGGGTCTGATGGGGACCGCCGTGAGCAGGCTGGAGCCGATATGGTCAGGATCGCCGAGGAAACGCGCTTCCAACTGCAGCGACACCGGCTGCTGAAAGCTGCGGCGACCTGCTTCAATCAGAAGGGATACAGCGGCACGTCGTTAAAAGACGTGGCAAATCACCTTGGCTTGACCGATGCCGCGCTCTATTACTATGTCAGGAACAAGGAAGAGCTCGTATACCAGTGTTACCTGAGGGGTGCCGAGCTGGGCCGTGAAGCGATGGATCGGGCGCACGCGGAGGGTGGCAATGGATTCGAACAGGCGTTTCTTTACATTCGCTATCACGTGGAAGTGATGGTCGGGGACCGCGGGCCGGTCGCGATCATGAGCGAAATCCCCTCACTCAGGGCGCCGCACCGGGACGAAATCCTGGAAATCTCGCGAAACCACAGCAAGGAATTCGAAAGAATCCTGAAGCAGGGGATAGAAGATGGCAGCATCGGACAGTGCGATGTCCGCATGACCGGCAACGTGATCATGGGCGCCATCAACTGGATTCCGAAGTGGTTTCACGGCGAACCCGCGACTGCCGAAAAGGTATTGGCCGAGTTTCCACCCTTGCTGACCCGCTGCCTGCTGCCTGCTGCCGGGAACAGTCCCGGTAAGAACCTGTAGGAGCCCAACCGCCATTCCATGGCGGTTGGGCTCCTACGACGCAATTTCGATGGCCACCGCAACACCTTTCACGGCAGGTCCTGCGCCTGCAACTCCTGTCGAACTTCTGTTTCCAGCGCTTTTACAGCTGCAGAATTATTCACGTCCGCCTCTTCTGCGTCCTTCAGGGAAGACAGATATTGCAGCCGCTCCGCGAGCCTTTCCCGGACACGTCGATAATAACTCTCGTTGGTCTCGTTTCCCGCATAACCTGCGGCAATCGAGACGGCCGTGTCCCGGTCGAGCCGAAGGCCGTTCGCCGGTCCGCCAGCGCGGCGGAGCAAAGCCAGATCGCGGCTGATCAGGTCCAGTATGAGCTTGCGATCACCGTGACGTTGCCAGAGAGCCGCGAAACGCTCATCGGATCGCCGCAGCTCAGCCGGGTCGAGCGTTGTCCAGAGCGCATCGCGCGCTTTGATGAACGACTCCTCTTCCCGTTCGGCGGCAAGGCGATACCAGGCGAGCGCCTCGGCGCGATTCTCGTCGACGCCCTTTCCGTTCAGGTACATGAACCCGACCATGTACTGCGCGTACTTGTCACCGAGCGGTGCAAGCTCTTTCTCGTAGATCAGCAAAGCGCGCGCGTAATCGCCGGAGGAGAAAACGGCCTCCACCCGTTCCTGGATCCGAAGCGTTCGACTGTCGGTGGGAGCCCCCGGGAACTGACGGTAATCGTCGGCGAGTGAGGTCTGTACGCCAAGCCCGAGCACAACCATCATGGTCGCCGCATGCAAGAGGATTTGACGGAGTTTTCTCAAGCGGACCTCAGTAAGTAAGCGCGTCACATCAAAATAGGACTGCCATGTCATGGCATGAGTTCCTCTTTATTCCCGACTGGTCTTGCCTTGCTCCGATCGGTCATCGGGGAAACGAAAGCAGGGCTCACGCTTATGCAAATTTGCTATAACCGCCTCCTTTTGATCAGGCGACCCCAGCAGGGTGACCTGCAGCTCGGCCTCGTGCCGCAATGCGCGTTCGACGGCTTCATCGAGGGAGCGGTTCAGTAGCGTCTTGATCGCCCTTACGGCTTGCGGCGAACGGCTGGCAATCTGTTTTGCAAGAACACGCGCCGCGGCCAGCGGCTCATCCTGTAGCTCAGTCACCAGGCCGTGCCTGAGCGCTTCGGCGCCGTCGATCACGTTGCCCGTGTACGCGAGCAGCTTGATCCTGTCGGCGGGCATGATGTGCCGCAGCGTAGCCGTGATTCCCATGTCGGGAATGATTCCCCAGCGGATCTCCATGATCGACAATCGGCTGGAAGGCGCGGCGATGCGAACGTCGGCCCCCAGCGCAACCTGCAGACCGGCACCGTAAGCAACCCCATGCACTGCCGCAATTACCGGCACCGGCAAGTCACGCCACACCAGCGCGGCGTCCTGAAAGAAATTTCCGCCGGTTACGCCGCGTGGCCGCATCAACTCGCCGGCGAGGACAGACGCGTTCACGTTCTCGAGCATGGAGCGGTCGATGCCGGCACAGAAGCTGTCGCCGGCGCCGGTGAGAATGACCACGCGCACTGAGGCGTCTTTCGCAAGCCGTGTCCCCGCTTCGATAATAGCCGCGAACGACTCCCTGTCGAGCGCGTTGTGTTTTTCGGGCCGGTTAAGGCGAACGAGCGCGATATGCTCTTCGATGACGACCTCGACGATGTTGCTCATTGCGTTCACCTGTTGCACCCGGAAGGCGCGTCGCTCCGTTCCACAAGGCTAATCCGCCTGCCGCCCTCGCCTACCGCGCGACCAATGCATATCATCGCCGGTAGCTCTTCAGGATCCGGTCCATAGGATGGCTGTCCATGCATATTAGGTTGGCTACAAAACTCGTAAGTACTCTCTCGCTCGCCCTCTGCGGCTGCTGCAATCCCGGCGCGGCCGCCGAATACGTCATCGTTCCCGACGACAGCGAACTGCGTGTGCTCGTTTTTCGTGCAGGCACGCTGGCAGGATTCGGCCACAACCACGTCATCACTACACGCGCCTTGACCGGTTCGGTCGAGACTGGTGATGCGCCTGCCGAGCGGAGAATCGACATTCGACTGCCGGTCGACCGCCTCATGGTCGATGATCCGGCCGTGCGTGCGGAGGAAGGACAGGCATTTTCGTCCGAGACAAGCGAAAAGGACGCGCAGGGCACCCGCAGGAACATGATGGGACGCAAACTGCTGCAAGCCGACCAGTTCGATGAGATTCGCGTGTTCTCCGACAGGATCTCGGGCGAACTGCCGGACATTGTCATCGACGCAGAAATCAGCCTCAAGGGCAACACGCACCGTATTCAACTTCCTGCCCTCGTCCAGATGTATGAGAACATGCTGGTCGCGACCGGCACTAAATCGATCACGCACGCGGAACTCGGGCTCGAGCCATTCACCGCCGCTTTCGGTACCATGCGTGTCGGCGAAGAAATGCTCTTCAAATACCGTGTAGTGGCGACGAGGAGCGGTGAAGCTTCGCGTTAGCGCATGCGCCGAGCGCGCGAAGTTTACGCGGCCAGCGTGCATTTTCCGTTACTGAGGACAATGCTGTTGCGGGCTTTTACCGAGCACCGAAAGGAGACGATGTTCCGGTCTTGCCACATGTCCGTGGTGAGCGTGTCGCCGGGATAGACGGGCGCCGAGAAGCGCGCGTCGAAGCCGGTAATGAGTGTGTGATCGTAATCGCAGATGGTCTTCAGGATTGCACGGCACGCTATTCCGTAGGTGCAACGTCCATGCAACAACGGACGTGGAAAGCCCGCCGCCCGCGCCGCCGCTGGATCCGTGTGCAACGGGTTGCGATCGCCCGATAGCCGGAAAAGTAGTGCCTGGTCCGCGCGCGTAGCACTGGCGCAGCTGAGATCGGGGTCGCGCTTCGGCAACGCGTGCCGGTCAGCGGGCACTCCGCGGGGACCGCCTATGCCGCCATCGCCGCGAGCAATCAGAGTGCTGTCGAGCGTGTAAAGCGCCGTATCGTCCTTCCCCATCCGCACCTCGGATTGCACGACGACGACCATGCCGTGTGCCACACCCTTGTCGTATGCGCCGATTACCCGCCTGTTGACCAGTAAAGCTGCTGCGACAGGCAACGGGCGGTAAAGCTCAAGCCGGAGGCCGGCCAGCAGAACCTGGCTCGAAGTCCAGCCGCTGTGCGAAAGAAAATCCCCGGGGGGCAGCATGCTCGAGAAAGTCGGTACGGTTTTTAACGCGGGTGACTCGAGAACATAGGGCAACTCTTTCGTGTCGCCGGGTGTGCCGCCGAAACCCACGCCCAACGCGTAGAGCATCGCATCTTTGTCCGAGTAGCTGACGGGCTGGTCATCGACGGCCGAAGCCACCAGGGATTCATAGTTCAATGGCATTCTTGTTTACGGAGCCTTGCCTTTCCAGTATCGCGGCATCTCCATGCGCACTGCGCCCGGCTGCGATTCTGGGGTATCTTACGCCAAGGACATCGACTTTCACGAATTGTCACCATATGAAAGCAGACAGCTCACTGCGCTTGCGCGCGGCGCACCGTTCCGAAGCAGCCGTCATTGCCGCGTTGTCCCGGCAGCACGTCGAACATGGGCTCAAGTGGCGTTGGACGCCCCCGAAAGTTCGAAAGCAGATGGACGACCCGGACACGATGACGCTGGTCGCATCGGTCCGGGGGCAGCTTGCGGGCTTTGCCATCATGCACTTCGGCGACATCCGTGCGCACCTCGTGCTACTGGCAGTCGAGCCGCGCTTCAGGAAATCCGGAATCGGAGGCACGTTGCTGAAATGGCTGGAAGCCTCCTGCGTCACGGCTGGAATCCAGGATATCCGGCTGGAAGTGCGCGCGGGCAACTATCTCGCCCAGCGTTTCTATCGCAACAGGGGGTTCACCACCGTCGGCAGAATTCCCGGCTATTACGACCGGCGCGAAGCTGCGGTAGTCATGGAACACAAGCTGGTAATGGATAAATAAGGCGTTGTGCCAACCGACGCGTGGCTACGCTCCGCTCCGTTCAGCGAATTCCCAGCCCAGCTCCGCCAGCGGCTGCACCGCCCGCGCTGCCTTCTCCGCATGCACGCTCGCGGCGGTGCCATCCCTGACCCTGCCCGCAACTCCCTGCAAGATGGCGGCGATGCGGAAAAAATTGTAAGCGGAATAGAAATCGCGGTTCTCGATGCGGTCACGGCCGGTTCGCCTGCAGTAAGCTCGCACGTACTCGTCTTCCGTCGGGATGCCCAGCGCGGGCAGGTCCTTGTCTTTCAACCCGGTCGAGCCAACGCCGATCTCGGGCATGTGCCAGGCCATCAGGTGATAGGTGAAATCGCCAACCGGGTGTCCGATGGTAGAGAGTTCCCAGTCCAGGACCGCGATCACGCGTGGTTCCGTAACGTGCAGGATCATGTTGTCCAGCCGGAAATCGCCGTGCACGAGCGACGACGATTCATCCGCCGGGATGTTCTCGGGCAACCACTCAATCAGCCTGTTCATCGCATCGATGGGTTTTGTCTCGGACGCGCGGTATTGTCCGGACCAGCGCGATATCTGCCGCGAAAAATAGTTCCCGGGCCTGCCGAAATCGCCGAGGCCAAGCGCCTTCCAGTCGAAATTGTGGAGGTCCGCGATCGTCCGATTCATATGGTCGTAGATGGCGCCGCGCTCCGACGAGTCCATTCCCGGCAGGTCCAGGTTCCAGAAAATGCGCCCTTCCACATACGCCATTACAAAAAAAGCCGTGCCGACGATGCTTTCGTCTTCGCACATCGAAAGGGGCCTCGGAACGGGGAAGCCTGCGCCATGCAACGCCGAGATCACCCGATATTCGCGATCGACTGCATGTGCCGAGGGCAGGAGTTTGCCCGGTGGCTTTCGCCGCAGGACGTACCGCGCGCGCGGGGACTCGAGCAGGTAGGTCGGGTTCGACTGCCCGCCCCTGAACTGACGCACTGCGATCGGCCCCTCGAAGTCTGAAACGTGCGCGCTGAGCCAGGACTCGAGCCGCGGAACATCGAAGCGATGAGGCTCGAGCACGTCACGCGTGCCCGAGAATTGTTCCTGCCTTGTACTCACCGGCCTCTGTAATGTGCAGTCATTTGCGAGGCTCAACGAAGAAATCGGGGGCGAGTCTCACGGAGGGGTCGACCGCATATGGAGCGAGATCCGTGACGCCGACGCTCTCCAGCACCACGTCATCGATGCAGAAATTGCCGGTGAATTCCCGGCTCGACTTCGTCAGTATGACATGCGCCGCATCGCCCATGATTTCGGGTTTTCGCGAGCGGCGAACCAGCTGGTCGCCACCAAGCAGATTCTGCACGGCCGCCGTTGCGATAGTGGTTCGTGGCCAGAGCGCGTTCACTGCTATGCCCTGCTCCCGGAACTCGCCGGCCATTCCGAGCACGCAAAGGCTCATTCCGTACTTGGCAATCGAATAAGCGACGTGCGGCACAAACCATTTCTCTTCCATATGCAGTGGCGGAGACAGATTCAGGATATGCGGATTGTCCGACTTCATGAGGTGCGGTATACATGTCTTCGAGACCAGGAACGTGCCGCGGGTATTAACCTGATGCATCAGGTCGAAGCGGCGCATGGTAGTTCGTGTCGTCGGCTCCAGCGAGATCGCGCTCGCGTTGTTTACGCAGATGTCGATGCCGCCGAACCGGTCGACTCCCTGTCGTACCGCGTCCTCGACCTGTTCTTCCGACCTGATATCGCACACGACGGGGAGCGCTTCGCCTCCCGCAGCCCGGATTTCATCGGCGGCCGTATAAATGGTTCCCGGAAGCTTCGGGTGCGGTTCGGCGGTCTTTGCGGCGATGATTACGTTGGCGCCGTCCCGCGCGGCACGGAGCGCAATCGCAAGACCGATGCCGCGGCTGCCGCCAGAGATGAACATTGTTTTGCCGCTGAGATTACCCATTGCCTTGCCATCGTTGCCCAAAATAACTCCTCGCTACATGCGGAAGATGCCGTGCGGCATTTCGTCGTCGCGGATTCGATTGGCCGCAGCCGAGATTGCCTGGCCGAGCACACGTCGGGTGTCGACAGGATCGATCACCCCGTCGTCCCACAACCTCGCGCTCGCGTAGTACGGGTGGCCTTGTGTCTCGTACTGTTTGCGGATCTCGCCTTCGAACTTCTTCTGTTCCGCCTCCGGCCAGTCTTCGCCTCGCGCTTCCAGTCCCTCTCGCCGCACAGTCGAGAGAACGAGAGCCGCCTGGTCTCCGCCCATTACGGAGATGCGGGCGTTCGGCCACATCCAGAGAAAACGGGGCCCGTACGCGCGGCCGCACATGGCATAGTTACCCGCGCCGAAGGAGCCGCCGATAATCACGGTGAATTTCGCAACCGACGATGTAGCGACAGCATTGACCATCTTCGCGCCGTCCTTGGCAATGCCAGCCTGCTCGTATTTTTTCCCGACCATGAACCCGACGATGTTCTGCAGGAACACGAGCGGAATGCCGCGGCGGTTGCACAGCTGGATGAAGTGCGCGCCCTTTTGCGCGGATTCTGAGAACAGGATGCCGTTGTTGGCAACGATGCCTACAGGATAGCCATAGAGGTGCGCGAATCCGCAAACGAGGGTTGGTCCGTACAGCGCCTTGAATTCCTGGAATTCCGAACCGTCTACGAGACGTGCGATGACTTCACGGACGTCATAGGGGAACCGGAAATCTCGCGACACGACTCCGTAAAGTTCCTCTGCGGGGTACGCGGGTTCCGCCGCCTCCCTGAGCTGGAGCGGAATGTGTTTCGTCCGGTTCAGGTTCGACACGATCTCCCGCACCATCGAAAGTGCTTCCATGTCGTTCGCTGCAAGGTAATCCGTTACTCCGGAAATTCTGCTGTGCACGTCGCCGCCGCCGAGCGATTCCGCATCCACGACTTCGCCGGTTGCCGCTTTCACGAGCGGCGGTCCGCCCAGGAATATGGTTCCCTGGTTACGCACGATGATCGCCTCGTCGCACATGGCGGGGACGTAGGCCCCACCGGCGGTGCAGGAGCCGAGCACTGCGGCTATCTGAGGGATCCCGCGGGCGGACATTCGGGCCTGGTTGAAGAAAATGCGCCCGAAATGATCGCGGTCCGGAAATACCTCGTCCTGCTTCGGCAGGAACGCGCCGCCGGAGTCGACGAGGTAAACGCAAGGCAACGCGTTCTGCTCTGCGATTTCCTGCGCGCGCAGGTGCTTTCTCACGGTCAACGGATAATACGTGCCACCCTTAACGGTCGCATCGTTGGCGACGATCATGCAGTCCACGTCGCTGATCTGGCCGATCCCGGTCACGACGCCGGCTGCGGGGACCTCGTCGTCGTACATGCCGTAGGCGGCGAGCTGGCCGATCTCCAGGAAGGGCGAACCTCTGTCGACAAGGCTCCGCACCCGATCGCGGGGCAGGAGCTTGCCGCGTGCGAGGTGCTTTTCACGCGCCCGCTCGCTGCCGCCTTTCGAGATTCTTTCGTGGAGGTTCCGCAACTCCCGCGCGAGGGTCATATTCGCGGCGGCGTTCTTCTCATATTCCTCCGACGCACTTTTTAACTTGCTTTTGATTCTTGGCATTCGGAGATATGTCACCCGGTGGCATTGAATAGCTCGCGACCGATCAGCATGCGTCGGATTTCGCTGGTACCCGCACCGATCTCGTAAAGCTTGGCATCGCGCCACAGGCGCCCGGCCGGATACTCGTTAATATAACCGTTTCCACCGAGCGCCTGTATGGTTTCACCGGCCATCCACGTGGCTTTCTCGGCGGCCAGCAGAATGCATCCCGCCGCATCGAATCGCGTCGTCCGGGCCCCGTCCGAGGCACGCGCCACCGCGTAGACGTACGACCTGCAGGCGTTCATGACCGTATACATGTCTGCGATCTTTCCCTGCATGAGCTGAAACGTCCCGATCGGCTTGCCGAACTGCTTGCGGTCGTGCACGTACGGCATGACGATGTCGAAACACGCGCGCATGATCCCAAGCGGTCCGCCGGCAAGCACGAGTCGCTCGAAATCCAGGCCGCTCATGAGGATCTCCGCACCCTGGCCTTCATATCCGAGCAGGTTCTCCTGCGGCACAATGCAATCGTCCAGCACAATCTCGCCTGTGTCGGAGCCCCGCATGCCGAGTTTGTCGAGCTTCTGCGCGGTGGAGAAACCCGCCATTCCGGATTCGACCAGGAACGCGCTCAAACGCGGCTTTTCGGTGTCGCCGTTCGTATTCGCGTAGACGATCACTACATCTGCCTCGGGCGCGTTAGTGATCCACATCTTGCTGCCGGAAAGGGCGTACCCGTCGCCCTTCTTCACCGCGGTAGTGCGCATCGCCATAACATCCGAGCCGGCACCTGTCTCGCTCATGGCCAGAGCCCCGACATGTTCTCCGGTCGCCAGCTTCGGCAGATATCGGGACTTCTGCTCCGGGCTGCCCCAGCGCCGAAGCTGGTTGACGCACAGATTCGAATGAGCGCCGTAGGAAAGGCCTAGCGAGGCGGAAGCACGGCTGATCTCTTCCATGGCGAGAACGTGCGCAAGGTACCCGAGTCCTGCGCCACCGTATTCTTCTTCCACGGTAATCCCGAGCAGTCCGAGTTCTCCCAGCAGCGGCCAGAGCTCGCGCGGGAACAGGTTCGTGCGATCAATTTCCGCCGCACGCGGCTCGATGTGCTGCACAGCAAA
>Ga0268386_10003831_pt1 | contig 11013 bp, 9 predicted proteins | sample RVTome_15_FD_200260 | JGI IMG/M metagenome (GOLD analysis project Ga0268386, IMG submission 200260) | Soil microbial communities from uranium-contaminated site in the Upper Colorado River Basin, Wyoming, United States - RVT150D86... ... | reverse complement strand
AGTTATGGACGTGTAACCGGAGCTTTACAAGGGTACTCGAGTGTGGTAAAAATTTGGATTAACTAAACGGAAGAAAGCGAGCAGAAAAGCGGAGATTTATGGGAATTGCTCAGCCCCAGCGCCAAGAAGTCGTGGAACGGTTCAGGCGTCACCAGACGGATACCGGCTCCCCAGAAGTGCAAGTTGCGCTCCTGAGCCAGCGCATCGAACACCTCACCGGGCACTTCAAGACTCACGTCAAGGACCATCATTCTCGGCGTGGCCTCCTTAAGCTAGTCGGCCAAAGGAGAAGGCTCCTGGATTATCTCAAGGATAATGATTTCGGGAGATACCAGAGTCTGATTGAGCGGCTTGGAATACGCAAGTAGTCGTTCCTTACCGCTCCGCCCTGCCATCACGCCGCCGTTAGGCGCATCTCACGTCTGAGGATTTTTCTATGGTCAAAAAGATTGAATTGGATTTTCATGGCCGGCCTTTAACCATTGAAGTTGGCCGGGTTGCAAAACAAGCCGATGGCGCGGCCTTGGTGACCTACGGGGAAACCGTCGTGTTGGTCACGGCGGTGGCCGCTCGGGAGCTTAAGCTGGATACTGACTTCTTTCCTCTAACCGTCGATTATCAGGAGAAAACCTTCGCCGCCGGTAAAATACCCGGCGGTTTTTTCAAGCGCGAAGGGCGGCCCTCGGAAAAGGAAATTCTCACCTGTCGGCTAATCGACCGTTCGATTCGTCCCCTATTCGCCGATGGGTTGCGCTGTGAGACCCAGGTGATTGCCACCGTGCTCTCGGCGGACCGAGAAAACGACCCCGATGTGGTGGCCATGCTCGGCGCGTCGGCGGCGCTGCATGTTTCCGATATACCCTTCAATGGCCCCCTTGCCGGCGTGCGCATCGGTCGGATCAACGGGAAATGGGTCATCAACCCGACTCAAAGCGACCTCCAAGACAGCGATGCAGACATATTTCTCTCCGGCAGCCGGGACGCCATCGTCATGGTGGAAGGAGGCGCGCGTATCGTGCCCGAAGACGAGATCCTTGAGGCGCTATTCACCGGGCATGAAGCGATCCAGCCACTGTTGGAAATCCAGGAACAATTGCGGCGCGAGCTGGGCAAACCGAAGCGCCAGGTGCCGCTTGTGGCGCTGGATGTGGGAATTACCAAGCGAGTCGATGAATTGGCTCTATCGAAACTCCAGCAAGCTATGGAGATTCCGGAGAAATTGGAACGTTATAAACGGCTGGCGGAAGTCAAGAGCGAAGTTGTAGCCCAGGCGGCTAGCGAGCTGCCGGGCATGGAGAAACAGATTAAAGCTGCTTTTGAGGAGCTTAAGCGAAAGTATTTCCGAAGTTTAGTCATCGAGCGCGAGCGGCGCATCGATGGCCGCGGCCTCAAGGATATACGGCCAATAACCTGCGAGGTCGAAGTCCTGCCGCGCACCCATGGATCGGCGTTGTTCACCCGGGGCGAAACCCAGGCGCTGGTGGTTGCCACCCTGGGCACGGCGTCGGACGAGCAAAGAGTCGACGCATTGCTCGGCGAGCATTACAAGAAATTCATGCTGCACTACAATTTTCCGCCGTTCAGTGTGGGTGAAGTCAAATTCCTGCGCGGCCCGGGCCGGCGCGAAATCGGCCACGGCAACCTGGCGGAGCGGGCACTGCTGCCGGTCTTGCCCAGCGAAGAAAGTTTTCCCTATACTATTCGAATCGTCTCGGAAATTCTCGAATCCAACGGCTCCACGTCGATGGCCACCGTATGCGGCGGGTCGCTCTCTTTGATGGATGCCGGCGTTCCGGTATCGGCGCCGGTGGCGGGAATCGCCATGGGTCTGATCAAAGAAGGGGAGCATGTGCGGGTGCTTTCCGATATACTCGGAGACGAAGATCATCTCGGTGATATGGATTTTAAGGTCGCCGGCACCGCCGCCGGCGTGACCTCGCTGCAGATGGATATCAAGATCAGCGGCGTTAACCGTGACATCATGCGCCAGGCGTTGTACCAGGCGAGAGAAGGCCGGCGCCATATTCTCGGCGTCATGAACCAAACGCTGCCGGCCCCGCGCTCGGCGGTTTCCGGCCATGCGCCGCGGATCATCACGCTCAGGGTCAAGCCCGACAAAATCCGCGAAATTATCGGACCGGGGGGCAAGGTCATTCGCGGTATTATCGAAGCCACCGGCGTCAAGATCGACGTCGAAGACGACGGCACGGTCACCATTGCGTCGACCGACGAGGTGGCATCGCGCAAAGCCATCGAAATGGTGCAGAAAATAGCCGCAGAGGCGGAAATCGGCAAAATCTACAAAGGCACTGTGCGTAAGATCGTCGACTTCGGCGCCTTCGTGGAAATATTTCCCGGCACCGACGGGCTGGTGCACATTTCACAGCTCGCGCCGGAGCGCGTCCGCAAAGTGACGGACGTGCTCAAAGAGGGCGACGAAGTCTTGGTCAAAGTCCTCGAGATCGACAAACAAGGCAAGATACGGCTGAGCCGCAAGGAAGCGCTCCTGGAAACCAGCGGCGAGACCGTCGCATAATCTAAGCAACGTCATTGACCTGAATTCAATGTTTGCCAAGAGCGTTCTGGACAACGGTATTCGCATCGTATCCCATGAAATGCCGGACCATCGTTCGGTGAGTCTCGGCATCTGGGTGGAAAATGGCTCGCGCCACGAAGCCCGCCGGGAAAGCGGCATTTCCCACTTCGTTGAACATCTGCTCTTCAAAGGCACTGAACGGCGCAGCGCGGCCGAGATCGCCGAGGAGATGGACAGCGTGGGCGGGGTGATCAACGCCTTCACCTCCAAAGAACATACCTGTTACTACGCCAAGGTCCTCGATGAAAATCTGCCTCTGGCCATCGATTTACTAACCGATATTTTCTTGCATTCGAAATTCGACGAACAGGAGATCGAGCGAGAACGCTCGGTTATCCTGCAGGAAATCTCCCAGGCCGAGGACACGCCGGACGACTACGTGCACGATCTCTTCAATATCGATTTGTTTCAGGACGATCCGATCGGCCGGCCGATCTGCGGCAGCGCGGAGACGGTCAACAGCTTCAGCCGCGATGATTTGGTGAGATTCTTTCGTTCGCGTTACCAACCGCGCCGCGTCATCGTGGCGGCGGCAGGCCATGTGAGCCACGGCGAGATCGTAACCGAGATGGGGGCGAGGCTTGGATCGGTGGGCGATTCAGTGAGCGGCGTGGTTGCCGATTCGCCCGGCGGCGGCGCTCTGCCGGAAATTCGCTATGGGGTATTTTCCCATCAAAAGCCGTTGGAACAGGCCCATCTCTGCCTGGGCGTGCCGGGGTTGGCGCAAGCGCATCCAGAGCGCTACGCTGGCTATGTTCTTAACACGCTGCTCGGCGGCGGCATGAGTTCGCGCCTGTTCCAGGAGATTCGTGAAAAGCGCGGCAAGGCCTATTCGGTTTATTCGTTTTCATCGTCCTACCGAGACATCGGCTATTTCGGCGTCTACGCCGGCACCAGCGTTGAATCGACGCAGGAGGTGGTGGACCTGATTCTCAAAGAGTTGAAGAGCCTCGCGGACGGGAACATCACCGATGACGAGATCGGCCGAACCCGGGGACAGCTGGTGGGAAGCATGATCCTCGGACTGGAGTCCACCGATTCGTGGATGAGCCATGTGGCGCGCGATGAAATTTACTTCGGCAAAACGATCTCCATCGATGAAATCTGCCGGGGCATCCGGGCCGTTAGCCGCGCCGATGTTATCGAATTGGCACGAGGATTATTCCGCTCCGGCGCGCTGACCCTCACCTTGCTTGGTGATTTCAAAGACAATTTCAGTTTAAGCGGACTCGCGGCCGGCGCTTGAGACCGCCGAGGTCTGAAACCGAGCGCGGGTGGAAAAAGTAGAAATTCAAATGAAACGGTTGCGGCGGGGTGGCCTGCCGTTGCCGGCCTACATGACCGAAGGGTCCGCGGGAGTGGATCTCTCGGCCGACATCGACGGCGAGTTGATATTGGCGCCCATGACGCGCGCATTGATTCCCACGGGGATCGCCATAGCGTTGCCGCCGGGCTTCGAAGCGCAAATAAGGCCGCGCAGCGGGCTGGCGTTGAAGCATGGCTTTACGCTGCTTAACAGTCCCGGCACCATCGATTCCGATTACCGCGGCGAGATTCAAATCATCGCCATCAACCTGGGCAGCGAGCCGGTGGTGGTGAAGCGCGGCGAGCGCATCGCCCAGATGGTCGTTCAACGTGTCATACAAGCGCAATGGCAGGTAGTCGCCGAGCTGCCGGAATCCGGGCGGCAGGACGGGGGATTCGGGCATACGGATTCAGCCGTTCAAGATTTCAAGGGTTCAAAAGTTTAACGAACGATAGCCTTCGGGCGAAGATAAAGTCCGTCATGCCCGCGAACGCGGGCATCCAGGTGGTGGCAGGAGAACAGAGACGCGAAAAATCTGGATTCCCGCTTTCGCGGGAAAGACGGAAGGGGAAGTCGACTTCCAGTCGATGCGTTTCGATACTGTGGCTCCGAGCCGAGGGATGCTTATATTTCAAAATACCAATGATCGCACGCTACACCAGGCCGGAAATGGGCCGCATCTGGTCCGAGGAAAACAGCTTTCAAAAGTGGCTCGACGTGGAGATCCTGGCCGCTGAAGGCCAGGCGCGTCTGGGCAAGGTCCCCAAAGCGGCCATTACGCGCATCAAAAAGAAGGCGCGCTTCGACGTCGAGCGCATTCGCAAGATCGAAGGCGTCGTCAAGCATGAGATCATCGCTTTTTTGAGTTGCGTGGCTGAGGCCATCGGTGACGACGCCCGCCATCTCCACGTCGGCATGACCTCTTCCGACGTCATGGATACGGCGCTGGCGATCCAGTTCAAAGAGGCGTCGGCGATCCTCGTTGCCGATATCAAGGGGTTGATGCAAGTGCTGCGCCGCCAGGCGCGCAAATATAAATGGACCGTGATGATCGGGCGAACTCATGGTATCCACGCCGAGCCGATCACCTTCGGTCTCAAATTGGCGCTCTGGTACCAGGAGATGGCGCGCAACCTGGCGCGCTTGGAAAAAGCCACGGAGGATATCTGCGTCGGCCAGATTTCGGGAGCGGTGGGCACCTTTGCGCAGATATCGCCGAAGGTTGAGGCCTATGTTTGCAAGCAGAGCGGACTCAAACCGGCGCCGGCGTCGAACCAAATCATCCAGCGCGACCGCCACGCGTACTATTTCGCCACCTTGGCGGTGATCGCCAGTTCGCTGGAGAAATTTGCCGTCGAGGTGCGCCATCTACAGCGCACGGAGGTTAGGGAGGCCGAGGAGCCGTTTACCGAAGGGCAAAAAGGCTCGTCGGCGATGCCTCATAAGCGCAATCCCATATTGTCGGAAAACGTCTGCGGCCTGGCGCGGCTCATGCGGTCCTATGCCCAGGCGGCCCTGGAAAACGTCGCTCTCTGGCATGAGCGCGACATCAGCCATTCCTCGGTGGAACGAGTGATCGCGCCGGACGCGACGACGACGCTGGATTTCATGCTGCGCCGGATGACATACGTGCTCGGTAATCTCGCAGTTTACCCGGAGAACATGAGGCGCAATCTGGAAGCGAGCGGCGGCGCGGTTTTCTCCGAAAAAATTCTGCTGGCGCTGGTGGATAAGGGGATTGCCCGCGACCGCGCCTATCGCATGGTGCAGCGCCACGCTTTGAAAGTGGGGCGCGAGGGCGGCGACCTCAAGCGGGAGCTGCTCGGGGACGGCGAGATTCGCCGTTATCTATCGGCCAAGGAAATCGAAGCGCTATGGGGCGTGGAGCACCATTTGGCCAATATCGACATGATATTCCGGCGCGTCTTCGAGTGAGAGCGCCACTTGAAAGCGAAGGTCCATGCGCGTTAAGATTTTTATATCGCTGAAGGAGGGCGTCCTCGACCCTCAGGGCCAAGCCATCGAACATTCTCTCCACACATTGGGCTACCGCGAGGTTCGCGATGTGCGAGTGGGAAAGTATCTGGAAGTCGACGTCGAAGCCGCCTCGCGTGCCGCCGCCGAAACCAGAGTTCGGGAGATGTGCGATAAGCTGCTCGCCAACCCAGTGATCGAGGATTATCGGTTTGAGATGCCGGATTGATGGGCGGTCGTCAAGCGTATAGCGAATCCGGGCGCGCGATGATTCGAGGGACAGCCATGGCTTGGGGCGTGATAGTTTTTCCCGGCTCCTGCGACGACCAGGACGTTTTCGACAGTCTGGCGCGGGACATGAAACAGAAAGTCGAATTTCTCTGGCACAAGGACGACCTCAAGGGGAGCTACGATTGCCTCGTGCTGCCCGGCGGCTTCTCCTACGGCGACTATCTCCGCTGCGGCGCCATGGCGCGCTTCTCTCCGATCATGCGCGGCGTTATCGACTTCGCCCGCCGCGGCGGTCTAGTCTTGGGCATCTGCAACGGATTTCAAATTCTCTGCGAAGCCGGATTGCTGCCCGGCGCGCTGGTGCGCAATGCCGGACTTAAATTCGTTTGCCGCCAGGTTTATCTGCGCGTGGAGGAAACCGATACGCCCTTCACCCGCGACGTCAAGAAGGGTCAATTGTTAAAGATACCCGTCAAGCACGGCGAGGGCTGTTACTACGCCGACGCGGCTACCTTGGAACGGCTGCGCGATAATCGGCAGATCCTGCTCCGCTACACCGACGCCAAGGGCAAACCCACGCCAGCTGCCAATCCCAACGGCTCGCTGGACAATATCGCGGGAATCTGCAACGAGGGACGCAATGTCTTCGGTTTGATGCCGCACCCGGAGGATGCCTGTGACAAAGTCCTCGGCAGCGACGACGGGCGCAAGATATTTTCCTCCATCGCCGTGGCTTGCGCCCGTCGCGAGATGGCCGATGGATGAGGAGCGTAACGGCCCGCACGCCGAACCCCAGGTGACCCCCGAACTCGTGGTCGCCCACGGTCTTACGCCCAACGAGTATGAAAGAATCGTCAAGCTGCTCGGCCGCGCCCCCAACTACACCGAGCTCGGCGTCTTTTCGGTCATGTGGTCCGAGCATTGCAGCTACAAGAGCTCGCGCCATTATTTGAAGCGGCTGCCTACCGAGGCCCCACAAGTGCTCCAGGGACCCGGGGAGAACGCCGGCGTCGTCGATATCGGCGACGGCCTGGCCGTGGCATTCAAAATGGAAAGTCACAATCATCCTTCTTTCATCGAGCCCTACCAGGGCGCGGCCACCGGCGTGGGCGGCATTCTGCGGGACATCTTTACCATGGGCGCGCGGCCCATCGCCTCGCTCAATTCGCTGCGCTTCGGCGCCATTGATCACCCGCGCACCGCTTACTTGCTTTCCGGCGTGGTGGCGGGTATCGGCGGCTACGGCAACTGCGTCGGCGTGCCCACGGTGGGCGGCGAGTGCTTCTTCGACGAATGCTACAACGCCAACATCCTGGTTAACGCCTTCACACTCGGCATCACCACGCACAAGCGCATCTTTACCGGCATTGCCAAAGGGATCGGCAATCCGGTCATGTACGTCGGCTCCAAGACCGGGCGCGACGGTATTCACGGCGCCACCATGGCATCGGAATCCTTCTCCGAGGAGAAGGAACAGCGCCGCCCAACCGTGCAAGTAGGCGACCCGTTCACTGAAAAACTGCTATTGGAAGCCTGCCTGGAGCTGATGGAGAAAGACTACATCGTCGGCATCCAGGACATGGGCGCCGCCGGGCTCACCAGCTCGGCATCGGAGATGGCCGGGCGCGGCGGCGTCGGCATCGAGTTGGATCTTTCCCGGGTGCCGCTCAGGGAAACCGGCATGACGCCCTACGAGATTCTTCTCTCCGAGTCGCAGGAACGCATGTTGCTTGTGGCTAGAAAGGGAACGGAAGAGGAGATCGAGCGGATCTTCGAGAAGTGGGATCTCGACGCGGTGGTGGTCGGCCGGGTCACCGACGACCGCCAATTCCGCGCGCTTTTCGGCGGCGCCGAAGTGGCGAGCATTCCGGTTGAGGCGCTCACCAAGGAAGCGCCGGTCTACCAGCGGGCCGTCGCCAGTCCGGCGAGCCAGGAGCAGCTGCAACAACTCGACCTCGCGGCGGTTGTCGAGCCCAAGGACTTGGGCGCGACGTTGAAGCAGCTATTGGCCTCGCCGAATATCGCGTCGAAGGAGTGGATCTTCCGGCAGTACGATCATTATGTTCGCAGCAACACCGTCGTGGCGCCCGGCGCCGACGCTGCGGTGATTCGCGTCAAGGGCAGCAAAAAAGGATTGGCGCTTACCGTGGACGGCAACAGCCGTTACTGCTATCTCGATCCTTACATCGGCGGTGTCATCGCCGTGGCGGAGGCGGCGCGCAATCTTGCCTGCGTCGGCGCGCGGCCCATAGGCCTCACCGATTGTCTCAACTTCGGCAGCCCGGAGAATCCCACGGTCATGTGGCAATTCGCCGACGCGATTCGCGGCATGCGCGATGCGTGCATCGCGCTGAAGGTTCCCGTCGTGAGCGGCAACGTGAGCTTTTATAACGACACCGATGGGACACCTATACATCCGACGCCGACCATTGGCATGGTGGGGTTGCTGGATAAGGTCGAATGCGCGGCAACGCCGTGGTTTAAATCCGCCGGCGATCTCGTCGTGCTGCTGGGGAGAACCCGCGAAGAGTTGGGCGGCAGCGAATATATTAAATTCATTCATGGATTGACCCGCGGCACGCCGCCGTGGATCGATCTCAAGATGGAACGGGCCGTACAAGACTGTTGCCGGGAAGCTATCGAGCGAGGAGTGCTCCGTTCCGCCCACGATATTTCCGACGGTGGTTTGGCGGTGGCTCTCGCCGAGTGCTCCATCAGTGGCCCGGATAAGCCATTGGGCGTCCGTATCGAGAACCATGAAATGATCCGTGGTGATGCGCTGCTCTTCAGCGAGTCGCAGTCGAGCATTATCGTATCGCTGGCGGAGACTCATTTAGGCGAGCTTCACGAAATCGCGGCGCGGCACAATGTGCCGCTGCAGGTAATCGGCAGCGTCGGCGGCAACCGTTTCATGATTCAGCCGGTGCTCAATATGCCGGTCGAAGAACTGCGCGCGGCTTGGGCTGGCGGGCTTACGGAACGGCTAAGATAACGGAAATTCGGCAGCGACTGTGCCGCAATGAAGGAAACTGGCGCGGCTGTCATGAGCATCAGCGAAGCGTCTCGCAGTATCAGCCATTTACGACGACGAGATCCTTCGGCTAGCGCCGAAGGATGACATAGCGACAGAGTTTCGCAGGATGGGATTAACCCGAGATCCTAGACTCAAGACCCTGGACCCGAATGAATCGCATAGCGGCCATGTTCGATAAGTTCCACGAAGAATGCGCGGTGATGGGAGTCTACGGACATCCTGAAGCCGCCAACATGGTTTACCTCGGTCTCTATGCGCTGCAGCACCGCGGCCAGGAGTCCTCGGGTATCGTTTCCTCCGACGGCAAGGGGTTGATCTCGCATCGTCAGATGGGCCTTGTCGCCGATGTCTTCAAAGAAGAGGTAATCAAGCGCTTGGTGGGTGCCAACGCCATCGGCCATAATCGCTATTCGACTACAGGCCAGAGCCATTTGAAGAACGCCCAACCCTTCGTCGTCGAGTATTCCCAAGGTCCCATCGCTATTTCGCACAACGGCAATCTGGTCAACGGCGTCTTGCTGCGCGATGAGCTGGAGCGCGCCGGCTCGATCTTTCAGTCAACGTCGGACACCGAAGTGATAATTCACTTGATCGCCACTTCCAGAGCAACGACTTTGATGGGCCGCATCGTCGAAGCCTTGAGCCGCGCCCGGGGTGCTTATTCACTGCTCTTCCTGACCCTCGACCGGATGATCGCAGCGCGGGATCCCTATGGTTTTCGTCCGCTCGTTCTCGGCCGGTTCAAAGATGCCAAAAATAGAGCGGCCTACGTCGTCGCCTCGGAAACCTGCGCCTTGGACCTGATCGAAGCGGATTACTTGCGCGAAGTGGAGCCCGGCGAGATCGTGGTCTTCGGCCCTGATGGCATGGAATCGTTGAAACCCTTTCCGCCGGCGCCCAATGCCAAGTGCGTGTTCGAGTATATTTATTTCGCCCGGCCCGACAGCAATTTGTTCGGCCATAACGTTTATCAAGTGCGCAAAGCCCTCGGCCGCCAGTTGGCGCGGGAGAGCTTTGTGGAAGCAGATCTGGTGACGCCGGTGCCGGACTCCGGTGTGCCGGCCGCCATTGGTTTTGCCGAGGAGTCGAAGATTCCACTCGAGTTCGGTCTCATCCGTAATCACTACGTGGGAAGGACCTTTATCGAGCCGGCGCAGTCGATTCGACACTTTGGGGTCAAGATCAAACTCAACGCGCAGAAAGAAGTGCTCGACGGCAAGCGCGTGATCGCAATCGACGACTCCATCGTGCGCGGCACCACCAGCCGAAAAATCATCCGCATGTTGCGCGATGCCGGGGCGCGGGAGGTGCATATGCGCATCAGTTCGCCGGCGACCACCGGCCCCTGCTACTACGGCATAGACACGCCCACCCGCAGCGAATTGATCGCTTCGTCGAGCACCGTCGAAGAGATCCGCCGCCACATCGAAGCGGACAGCCTGGCCTACTTGAGCCAGGAGGGTATGTACGCCTATTTCCAGGGTCAAAAGCGGGGCTTTTGCGACGCCTGCTTCAGCGGTAATTATCCCGTCCACTTCGAGGATGAAGGCATGACCCGCCAGCTGCATCTGTTCGACGCCCTGAACCGATAGTAGGTTGGTTGAAAGGATGAAGGATGAAGGCGGAAGGATGAAATAATCCGGATTCCGCAGTTGCGATCGATAGCGTAGCGCAAGATGCAACCCGTTCGGCTGAACTCACGACGAAGCCTTCCGCAGACGAAGTCGCGCCTTCGGCGCGGTTCAAGGTTACAGGTTCAACGTTCAACGACCCATCGCCAACTTGAACATTGAACCTTGAACTTTAAACCGCACACGGAGTGTGCTCTGCTCCAGGGTTCCACCTCGCGCTTGCGGCTCGTCGGTTTAACTC
>Ga0268386_10003830_pt1 | contig 11013 bp, 10 predicted proteins | sample RVTome_15_FD_200260 | JGI IMG/M metagenome (GOLD analysis project Ga0268386, IMG submission 200260) | Soil microbial communities from uranium-contaminated site in the Upper Colorado River Basin, Wyoming, United States - RVT150D86... ... | reverse complement strand
CCAACTCCATTGGAACGTCCTTGAACGAAAAAAAATCGCCCTCGAAATTGAGTTTCTTTTGCGTCAACCCTTGCAAGATCAGCTCGCGGGCTTCCGTGTAGACGGCATGGGCGTTGGCCGGGTCCTGGCCGTAAAAAGAAATCTCCACCGGCGAGGAGCCGCGCCCGAAGCCGATTTCGAGCCGGCCGCCGCTCAATTGATCGAGCATGCATATCTCTTCGATCAAGCGCAGCGGGTGATGCAGCGGCAAGGCGTAGACCATCGGGCCAAAGCGGAGCCGGCGCGTGCGCTGCGCCACCGCGGCGAGAAATAGGCTCGGCGACGGCGCCATGCCGATGGGCGTGGAGTGGTGTTCGGCGAGGTGATAAGCGTAAAAACCCGCAGCCTCATAGGCCTCGATGAGTTTGAGGCGAGCTTCATAAAAGTCCTGAAGCGGTAGATTATTGCGGTCGAGATGATCGAATACGCCGAATTCCATTGGGCCGTGGTGCGCGCAAACTTTTCAGCGAAGCGTATATGATACCGGCCGGTTTTTACAAGCGCTCACTTTAAACATTGCGGAAAGTCGGGCGCGGAAATCTAGAATTAGGGCGCGCAGTATGGTAGCGTGAGTGGCGTTTCTCGTTCATCCACCAGGCAATCGGCCGCAATGGAGAGGTGACCGAGCGGTTGAAGGTGCACGACTGGAAATCGTGTGTACCCCTAATAAGGGTACCGGGGGTTCGAATCCCCCCCTCTCCGCCATTGGATGGGCAAGTGGCGTAAGACAATAGCAAGATTAGCATCGCTGAGCTATTTCGCGCTGCCAGTTTTGGGGATGTCGATTGCTGATAGTTAGGTCCCGTGCAAGGCGGAACCGTGAACCCCGTCAGGTCCGGAAGGAAGCAGCGGTAACGGAAGCACCCCTGTGCCACGGGGTAACCTGGCTGTCAGCAATGGGCATCCCCGCCCTCGCTCTGCTCGGGGTCTCAGATTGCAGCTTTCAATTTTTGCAATTTGAGATTTTACATTCGAGATTCCCGAAGGGATCTATGACCTATTTAGTCGTCGCCAGGAAGTGGCGTCCTCAGAGTTTTGAAGATGTCGCGGGCCAAGGCCATATCACCCGCACGTTGCAAAACGCGATCCGGGCCGAGCGCATCGCCCACGCGTATCTTTTTACCGGCGTGCGCGGTGTGGGCAAGACCACCGCCGCTCGCATCCTCGCCAAAGCGCTCAACTGCGAAAAGGGGCCGGTGGCGACACCCTGCAATCAGTGCAGTATCTGCGAAGAAATCACCAATGGCAACGCGATCGATGTTTTGGAAATTGATGGCGCGTCGAACCGCGGCATCGACGAAGTGCGCCAGATCATCGAAAACGCCCGCTACCAGCCGGCCAAATGCCGCTTTAAGATCTACATCATCGACGAAGTGCACCAGGTCACCAAAGATGCCTTCAATGCGCTTTTGAAGACCCTGGAAGAGCCCCCGCCGTCGGTGAAGTTTATCCTTGCCACCACCGAACCGCACCGCCTGCCGGAAACCATTCTATCGCGCTGCCAGCGCTACGATTTTCGCCGCATTGCGTTGCGCGAAATCGTGGAGCGCCTCGGGGAAATCGCCAGGAGCGAAGGGTTGGCGATCACCGAGGGCGCCCTGGTGCTTTTGGCCCGTGAAGCCGACGGCTCCATGCGCGACGCGCAGTCCTTGTTGGAGCAGGTTCTTGCCAGCTCCGGCCCGTCGTCGCCGGTGGACGAGCGGTCGCTGCAAGAGTTGCTCGGACTCGCCGAACGGAGCGCGCTTTACGAGCTTTCATTCGCAGTGATCGAGGGTCATGCCGGGCGCTGCCTTGAATTGGTGGCGGCGCTCTCCGCCGATGGGCGCGATCTTTGCCGTCTGTCGCGCGATCTCGTCGAGCATTTTCGCAATCTCATGATCGCGCGCCTGGCGGAGGAGCGTCCGGCTGCCACCAACAGCGCCGCGCTGCTCGATTTGCCCGACCAGGAGATCGGCGATTTAAAAGCCCAGGCCAAGGCCCTCTCAGTGGAAACGCTAGTGGATTACTATGACTTCATGGCCGCCGGAGATGAGGAAGTGGCGCGTTCGCCCAATCCGCGCTTTGCTTTGGAAGCAGCCTTGGTCAAGTTGGCGGTGCTACCGAAATCGCTGCCGGTGACCGAGCTGCTGGAACGCTTGGAGAGACTGGAAAAAAAGCTGTCCGGGCGGCCAGTAGCCCTGGAGCCACCGCCAAAGGAAGCTCCCGCGGCGGTCAGGGCGGCAGCGCATCGAGCGGACCCCGCGCCGGCTGCGATGGCGGGCGAAGACCGGCCGAGTCCGGGCGACCGACAACCAGTGCCGGCCCCGCCGATCACGTCTGGCCCTAAAGAGGATTTGTGGCGCGAGTTTATCTCTGCGGTACGCAAGGAAAAGAAATTTTTGGTGTCGGCCCGTGTGCTCGATCTGGCCGCGGGACGATTGTCCATCGGCGTGAGTGAGCGATTCGAATTTAGCTCCTTGCAGGATCCGGAAAACCTCGCGGCGCTGAAAACTATCGCGAAGCGATTTTTTTCCGAGGAAGTCTCGATTGACGTGAAGCTGGTTGCGGATGGGCCGGCCGGGGAAGAGCTGACGGCCAATAGCCCCGCGGCCGGTGCCGATCAACGGAGCGATTTAGTGAATGAGACGCTACGCATTTTCCCCGGGTCGGCAGTGCGTTCGGTGCGGCGGGAGGGCGGATGACGGCTAATCCTCGGTGCGGGGAGCGGTAAGGAGGAGTTCATGGCACAGGGTCTCGGCGGCATGGGCGATTTGCTCAAGCAGGCTCAGGAGATGCAGGCGCGTATCGCGAAAATCCAGGAAGAGCTCGGGCAAAAGACCGTGGCCGGGTCGGCGGGTGGCGGCATGGTGCAGGTCACGGTCAACGGCAAGTTCAATCTCACCGCCGTCAAGATCGAACCTTCCGTCATCAACGCGGCAGAAAAAGACATGCTGGAGGACTTGATTCTCGCGGCGGTAAACGACGGCATGCGTAAAGCGCGCGACATGGTTTCAAGCGAGATGAGCAAGGTCACCGGCGGATTCAAAATACCGGGACTCATGCCGTGAGGCAGCCTTAACATCTCAGATTGACAAGACGAAGCCTGCAATATGTTACTTGAAATTTGCCATTCCGAGCGAAGCGAGGACGCGCCGTGACGACCTATCCCGGGCCGCTGGCGCGATTGATTCAAGAGCTTTCCAGGCTGCCGGGCATCGGTGAGAAGACCGCGGCGCGGCTGGCCTTTCACATGCTCAAGACCACGAAGGAGGAGGTTTTCGCGCTGGCCGATAGCATCGGCAAACTGCGCCGCGAGATGGGGCTTTGCCGGCGCTGTTTCGGCTTCAGCGAAGTGGAGCCTCGTGACGGCGGAACCGCGCTTTGTGCCATCTGCCAGAGTCCTGAACGCGAGCAGGACAAGATTTGCGTTGTCGAAGAGCCGGCGGACCTGATCGCGGTCGAAAAGTCGCGGGAGTATAAGGGTCTCTACCACGTACTCCACGGCACCTTCTCGCCGCTCGATGGCGTCGGCCCCGACGCTTTGCGGATTAAAGAGTTGCTTGAGCGGTTGGGCGACGGTTCAGTGCGAGAAGTCATTGTCGCCACCAATCCCACCATGGACGGCGAAGCAACGGCGCTTTACTTGTCGAAGGTGATCAAACCGCTGGGCGTCCAAGTAACGCGCATTGCCCGCGGTTTGCCGATGGGCGGCGATCTTGAATACACGGACGCCGTAACCCTTGGCAAGGCGCTCGAAGGACGCCGGGAGATTTAACGGAGGGCTTGTGCGCAGGTGGCTGCTTGCGGTAATTCTATTTTCGTTCTCATCGGGTTGCATCCCGATTGGCCGCGATTTTCCGGCCACTCCGGTGCGCAACATAGAAAACAACAAGACGACGCAGCAGCAGATCTTCGCCGCCTTCGGCGAGCCGGTGCGCCGCGGCCTGGAAAACGGCCTAGAAACCTGGACCTATTCTTATCACTATTACGAGCTCGGGCAGCTCAAAGACTCCAAAGAGCTTCACGTCGTGTTCAATAAGAACAACACGGTGAAGAGCTATTCCTTCACCGCCCGCTAGAGGAAAAGCAAAAATAGCTTTGTGGTGAGCCAGCCCACCGCGCCGCATATCGGAAAGGTCAGGATCCAGGCGGTCACGATTTCCAGAGTCACGCCCCAGCGCACCGCGGATAAGCGCCGCGTCGCGCCCACGCCGATGATGGCGGTGTTGATAGTGTGAGTCGTGCTCAGCGGGATGCCGAGCCGCGTGGCCAGCTCGATCGTCATGGCCGCGCTGGTCTCGGCGGCAAAGCCGTGCACAGGCTCCAGTTTGGTCAGGCGCAGCCCCATGGTTTTGACGATGCGCCAGCCCCCGATCGCGGTGCCGACCCCCATGATAGCGGCGCACGTGACCATAACCCACAACGGCACTTCGAACTCCGGGATAATACCGCCGAGGAGCAGCGATAGGGTGAACACGCCGATGAATTTTTGTCCGTCGTTGGAGCCATGGCTGAAGGCCATGAATGCGGCCGAGAGAATTTGCAGGCGGCTAAATAATCGACGGACCGAAAATGTTACAGAAATGTTAAGGGGTTTCGCTTCCTTGGCCAATAAGCAGGGCTTCGACCCGGGCGCGGATGGCGTCGCGGACATCGCGGAAAGCTTTAACGATTTGATCCTCGTTGCCGCGCGCCAGCGCGGGGTCGGGCAGGGGCCAGTGATCGCGCGTCGCGCCCAGTTGTATCGCGCGACAGGTCTCGGCCGCGTCGCCGCAAAGGGTGATCAGCAAGTCGACGCTGTCGAGGGGAACGGCGTCCAAACCTTTTGAGCATTGATTGGAAATGTCGATACCCGCTTCCCTCATGACTTTGACCGCAAGTGGATGAATGGCTTTGGGCTCCGTTCCCGCGCTGTAGACGCGCAGACCGTTAGAGGCCAGGCGGCGCGCAAATCCCTCGGCCATCTGGCTTCGGCAGGAGTTGGCGGTACAGAGAAATAAAATGCTTTTGTGCTCCCGCTGCACCGCCGGCAATTGAACACACACCGTAGTGCCCTTTTGCCCGATGCTCTCAATTTCCAGTTTGCCCTGATGCGCCTGAACGATATGTTTGACGATGGCAAGACCTAAACCGGTGCCGCCTAACTCGCGCGAGCGCGCCTTGTCGACGCGGTAAAATCTCTCGGTGAGCCTGGGAATATCTTTTTCCGGGATGCCGCATCCCGTATCGCTCACGGATAGTTGAACTAAACCGGGCGCGGCTTGGGCTTTGGCAGCTTTGAACGTGATCTTGCCGCCGGATGGCGTGTACTTGACGGCGTTGTCGATCAAATTGATGAACAGTTGCTGCAGGCGATCGAAGTCGCCGACTAGCGGCGGCAGTCCGGGATCGATCTGCTTGCTGAGCTCGAGGTTTTTCTTTTCCGCCTGAGCCCAGAAGACTTCGAGCACGCGCTGCGCCAATTGGGCGATATCCACCGGCCGCCGCGCCAGCGGCATTTTCCCGGACTCTAGATCGGACAAGGTTAGTAGATCCTCGGTCAGGCGGCTGAGGCGCTCGGTATTGCGCTCGATGACGCCGAGAAAATCGGCGGCGTCGTCCGGGTTGCTCGGGGGAGCCCGGAGCAGCGTTTCGACGTAACCGCGGATGGCCGTCAGGGGCGTGCGCAACTCATGCGAAACGTTGGCCACGAAGTCGGATCGAACCGTCTCCAATCGTTTGATTTCGCTGATATCGTGAAACACGAGGATAGAACCACAGCGATCCTGAGCGCCGTCCCTCAGACTCACCGCGTTGACCCTGAACCAGCGCCCCTCGTCCAGTTCCACTTCCCTGGAATAACCTCCGTCGGCGAAATCCAATTCGAGCGCCTCATGCATCACCGCCATCATCTCGGGATGACGTGAAAGCTCCGCGATGGAGGCGCCCTGGAGGTCGCGATCGGGGGGAACTTGAAACATCCTTTTCGCCTGTTCGTTGATGACCAAAACCCTTCCTTTAGGATCAAGCACCAGCACGCTCTCGACCATGCAGCGCAGGATCGAGTTCGCTTTTTCCTTTTCGGCGATGATCTGTTGCATGTCGTCGCGCAGCTTGCGGCTCATCTCGTTCAAGTGCCGCTCCAAAACGTTGATCTCGTCGCGTCCCTTCGAGGAGAAAAAATCATGCGGCATCGTTCCCCCGGCGACCTGGCGCGAGAACTCCACGAGCTGCCCTAAGCGCCGGCTAAAGCGCCGGAAGAACACATAGGCAACCAGCAAGGCGAGAGCGGAGGCGCTGATCAAACCGATCAACAAGGCGCGCCCCAACGCGCTGGTGTGTCTTTCAACGTCGGCGATGGGAAAAGCGAGCCGTAAGATCCTCTTTTTGTCGCCTTCTGTTTGAAGAATCGCCCGATACAAGAGATCATATCCGACCGTGGTACTGTGGCGTATCGCGGACCCCGTTCCGCTCCCCAACGCCTCGATGACTTCGGGTCGCCCAGCATGATTCTCCATGGCTTCGGAGGGTTGCGCTGAATCGCCCAGCACGCGGCCGTCGAGGGAGATGATCGTTATACGGGCGCCTAATTCATCGGAAAAGCTTCCGGTAAGGGCATCCAGCCGGGCACCCTCCTGATCGAAGGGGAGAACTCTGGCGAGCAGGCGCGATTCACGATCCAGGCGCGTTTTGAGGGACGAGATGTAAAGGTCCTCGAGAAGCGCGCCCGAGTAGAAGTAAGAGCCTACGACAAGCAGCGTGATGATCGCAAGATAACTAAGGAAGAACTTGAATATTAGGCTGTTATTCCAAAGCCTTTTCATCGAATTTGTAACCCACCCCTCGGAGGGTTAGGATCCATCTAGGGTGGCGGTCGTCCTTTTCGATCGCTTTGCGCAAGCGGCGAATATGAACGTCGACGGTGCGCGGCGTCACGAAGGTCTCGCCGCCCCACACCCGGTCGAGCAGTTGGTCGCGGCTGAGCACCCGGTTGGGATTTTGCGTGAGAAAACGCAATAACTCAAACTCCTTGAGGGTCAGCTTAATCGTTTTTCCGCGAGCGAAGACCTCGTAGGTCGTGAAATCGATGCGCAGCGGCCCCTTTTCATACGACGGCTGGCCGTCTCCAGCGGCGGCACTTTCCGCCCGCCTGAGAATCGCGCGCACACGAGCGACCATTTCACGGGGGCTAAACGGTTTGGCCAGGTAGTCGTCCGCGCCCATTTCCAAGCCGACCACTTTGTCGGCCTCGCCGGCCTTGGCGGTGAGCATCAGGATCGGCAGTTGGGCCGTATCCTGGCGGTCGCGCAGCAGTTTGCAAAGCTCCATGCCGGACATGCCGGGCAGCATGAGATCCAGGATTACCAGATTGGGCTTGGCGCGTTGGAGCAGTTTCAGCGCCTGCTCTCCGTCTTCCGCTTCCAGAACCTTGTAGCGCTCTTGGGTGAGATTGTAATGAACGAGCTTGCGAATGTCGGGCTCGTCTTCGATGACGAGTATCGTTGGACTGGCCATAAGCGTACAGTAATTACACGGTAGTTGGAAGCTCCTTCAAGTGGCGTATGCTCTTGCCCTTGGCCATGAAGATGACCATCTCGGCAATATTCGTGGCGTGGTCGGCGATGCGTTCGATGTATTTTGAGATCGAGCTGATCTTGATTGCCCGATTGATGGTATGGGAATCGTCGATCATAAAGGTCACCACTTCGCGAAAGATCTGGGCGTTGAGCTGATCCACTTCTTCGTCGTCCTTGCAGACCTTGAGCGCCAGCTCGGTGTCCTCGCGCACGAAGGCGTCGAGGCTTTCGCGGATCATGCGCTGCGCGACTCGCGCCATGCGCGGGATGTCGATGTAGGGCTTCAATTGCGGTTCGAGATTGAGCTCCAGGGCGCGCTCGCAGATATTCACCGCCATGTCGCCGATGCGCTCCAGGTCGGTGGTTATTTTCAAGCCCGTGGTGATGAACCGAAGGTCTCGCCCGGCGGGTTGATGAAGCGCCAGCAGCCTGATGCACCGGTCGTCGATCTCGACGTCGAGACGGTTCACTTCGTGGTCGCGCTCGATAATCACGTCCGCCAGGTTTGAGTCCCGGTCGACCAAAGATTTGATGGCTTTCTGAATCTGGTCCTCCACCATCCCGCCCATGTAGAGAATCTCTTCGCGGAGCTTCTTGAGCTCTTCTTCGTATCTTTTGTCAGTATGTTCGTTAGGCATGGCTTCCTCCGTCATCCGAAACGCCCGGTGATGTAATCCTCCGTCTGGCGCTTCTGCGGCGCGGTGAATAGTGTCCCCGTCTCGCCGAATTCTATCAACTCGCCGAGATAGAAAAAAGCGGTGAAGTCCGACACCCGCGCAGCCTGCTGCATGTTATGGGTGACGATGACGATGGTGAAGGCGTTTTTGAGTTCGTGGATCAATTCCTCGATCTTGGCGGTGGATATGGGGTCAAGGGCCGAACAGGGTTCGTCCATCAGCAAAACGTCGGGCTCAACGGCGAGAGCCCGGGCGATGCAGAGGCGCTGCTGCTGGCCGCCGGACAAATCTGCGGCGCTCTTGTGCAGGTTGTCTTTGACCTCGTCCCAAAGCGCGGCGCGGCGCAGGTTTTTCTCCACCGTTTCGTCCAGCAGCGCGCGGTTTTTGACCCCGACGATGCGCAAACCATAAATGACATTCTCGTAGATACTCTTGGGGAAAGGATTCCACTTTTGAAAAATCATACCGACGCGGCGGCGCAATTGAATAACGTCCGTGGAAGGATCGTAAATGTTCTTGCCGTCCAGGCTAATGCTGCCGGTGACGCGCGTGTTGAGCACCAGATCGTTCATCCGGTTAAGACAGCGCAGCAAGGTCGTCTTGCCGCAACCCGAGGGGCCGATAAAGGCGGTGGCGCGCTTTTCCGCGATGTCGACGTTGATCGACTTCAGGGCTTGTTTGTCGCCGTAATAAAAGGCAACGTCGTCGACTTTTATGATCGGTTTGGCGCTTGCGGCTTGCTGCATCGTCGTGGTTTGATTGTTTATGATCGGCTTGGGAGTTTTTGACGCCGCTGTCTCGACATCTGTTTGCAAGTCCATCTTACCTCCATCGGGGCCGTTTGTCATTGGGGCATCCTACCATCTGATGCGTTTACGGAAACGGTAACGGAAGTAAATCGCGATCGCGTTCATGCACAGCGTCATGACCATTAACACCAAGCCCGTGGCGGCAGCGTTGAGATGGAACTCTGCCTGAGGCCGTGAGACCCAATTGAACATTTGTATGGGCATGACCGTAAAGGGCGACATCAGCCACTGAAATGAAATGAAGGGAAACTCCGACGTGATCGGCGGGTCCGGCAAAAACGCGATGAACGTTAATGCTCCGATGGTAATCAGCGGCGCCGTTTCGCCGATGGCGCGCGAGAGGGCGATAATCACGCCCGTTAAAATTCCGCCGGTTGAATAGGGAACGATGTGGTCCCTGATGGTGCGCCACTTTGTCGCGCCCAGGGCATAGGCGGCTTCGCGTATGCTGTTGGGGACCGTGCGGATTGCCTCGCGAGTGGCGACGATGACGATCGGCAGGATCAACAAGGCCAGCGTCAAGCCGGCGGTCAGAATGCTTTGACCCAAATTGAGTTGGTAAACAAACAATCCGAGCGCCAGGAGCCCGTAAATGATCGAAGGGACGCCGGCCAGATTGGCGATGTTGATCTCGATAATCGCCGTGAACCAGTTCTTCGGCGCATACTCCTCCAAGTAGATCCCGGCGGCCACTCCCATGGGCACGGCGGTTGCCGCGGTCACCAGCATCACCAAGGTCGTTCCCACCCAGGCTGTAAGAATCCCGGCTCGCCCCGCAAAGCGCGAGGGAAAGGCGGTGAAGAAGGCATAGGACAATCGGCCGGCCCCGTCAGTCAACAGATCCAACATCAGGGCGCCGAGGGTTATCATGCCGACAAACGTCGCCAGCAGGCCGACAACGGCAAACAGGGCGTCTCGTCGTTTGCGGCGTGCCGTGTTTTTTTCCACGTCTTGCGTCATTCGTAAATCTCCCGAAACTTTTTTCGCAGGAAATAACCGCCGATGTTAAAGGCCAGCGTCATCAGCATCAACACCAGCCCCGCGGCGAAAATGCTCTGATAGGCGATGCTGCCGTGCGGGAGATCGCCCAGACTGACCTGGACAATGTAGGTTGTGATCGTAGCGGCTCCCTCCATGGGGTTGAGCGTCAGGTTCGGCTGTTGCCCAGCCGCGATGGCAACGATCATCGTTTCCCCCACGGCGCGAGAGAAACCGAGAACGTAGGCTGAAGCGATCCCCGAGAACGCCGATGGAATCAGTACTCTTACCGCGGTTTGCAGGCGCGTGGCGCCCATGGCGTAGGAACCTTCGCGGATGGTGACGGGAACCGCCTTGATGGCGTCTTCACTGAGCGAGCTCACGTAGGGGATAATCATAATGCCGATAATGATACCGGCGCTTAGCATATTAAAGCCTGGCAGTCCTGGCAGAAACGTTTGCAATATGGGCGTGAGGAAAAGCAACGCGAAATAGCCGAAGACCACGGTGGGCACGGCGCTGAGCAACTCCAAGATCGGCTTGAGTATCTCCCGGACTCGATTATTGGCGTATTCGCCCAAATAAATCGCTATGACGGTACCCAGCGGCAGCGCCACAAGCAGGGCGGTCACGGAAGTGACCAAGGTTCCCGTAACCAAGGGCATGATGCCGTAGCGGGGGTTGGCAAAGAGAACCGTCCATTCCGTATCCGTGAGAAAATCCACGATCGATACATGGGCGAAGAACTGTTCGGATTCGTACAACAGGATGCCGACAATACCCAGGGTTATGGCAATCGATGACACTGCAGCCAGGAACAGAAAAAACTCGATGATGCGCTCTCTGATCCGCTGGAGGTTAAACCCGGCAAATTCGCTTTGTAGAGGCAGCTCTCTGACGCTGGGATAAGTCGCTTCCGTTTTGGCGGGATTGTTCGCCATGCAGTCCTCTTTCCGCTTAAAAGAGAGGGGCACG
>Ga0268386_10003829_pt1 | contig 11015 bp, 9 predicted proteins | sample RVTome_15_FD_200260 | JGI IMG/M metagenome (GOLD analysis project Ga0268386, IMG submission 200260) | Soil microbial communities from uranium-contaminated site in the Upper Colorado River Basin, Wyoming, United States - RVT150D86... ... | reverse complement strand
AGATTCGAGTTGACGCGTTCTCGTAGCCACCCGCGGTCCCCTCACCTCTGGGGCGTGCCTGCTTGGCACGCCCCAGCAGGGAGTGGCCGGGTACGGCTAGGCCGTCCCGAGGTTGATTGCCTCCAAGATGTCTTTCTGAGCCTCCAACTCTGCTCGTGTTGAGGCCGGGTTGTTTCGCACCGCCTCGGCGTGGGCGATCACCTCGTGAAATGGTGTGTCGCCCACCGAATCTCCGTCTGTATCGATCAGTTGGTCCCACTCGACGGCGCCGTTAGCGAAATTGAGCAGCACCGCCAGGAGTTGAGCGTCCAACTGGTCGAGCATCGACTTCGCGTTGGCAGTGAGGACAGCCACCGCATCGTCGAATGTGCTCAGCGCAACTTCCTCATCGAAGACGGTGCTGACGAAATTGACGATCTCGAGATAGCAGTTCAGCTCCTCGACGGTGAGATGGGTCCTGCCGATCTGGCGGAACTGATGACGCCAGAAGCCCATTGTGCGTACATCGTCGGCATTGCCGACGATGAGCACCTGAGCCGAGTCGTCGCCAGTCCCGCCGTCGTCGTCCAAAGCGGAGAAGACGATCAGATAGAGACAGGCGTCCTCGAAGGCGTGAGTCTGTGTGTCGGTTACGTCGCGAGGTTGGATACTCGGGCTGGGGAAGGGGTCAGGGTTCGGCGGATTGACCAGATAGATGGTGGTCACATCGGGTGACGGCGGGCCGTCGTCCCAATCCCACGACAGAGCGAGGTCGTCGCTGCCAGGATCGGTCGACCTCCCGGAGAACTCAATGTCCTCCCCGGCATGGGCCAGGAACGTCGGGATCCCGTTGATCAACACTGTGTCGGTCTCGTCGATCTCCGCTGTCGGGTCGACGTTATCCACCTGCAGGTCGATCTCAGCGCACGTGGTGCTGTCATCGTCGTGTCCGCACACCTCGGCGGTGAACGTTCCGTTGTCACCGTAGATGTGGGAGATCGAGAAGGTGAGAGTCGCATCGGGACGAACGTTCTCCAGGATGCCGCTGATGGGCTCCACGGGCGAACCGTCACCCCAGTCGATGTCGGCGGTGAGATCCTCCAACCACCCGGGATCGCTCACCACGCCGGTCACCGTTACCGGGCTGTTCTCATCCACGGGAGCGTCGCTGGCCAGGCCCACGCTTGGATCAACATTGGCGACGGTAACCGTGCTGGTGGCGACGTCGAATGCACCGTTCTGATCGGTCACTTTCACGGCCACCTCAAACACACCATCCTGACCGACCAGGTCGAAGGTGGTGGTGACCCCGGTGCCGTCGTCGAAGTCGCCGTCGTCATCGAGATCCCACTCATACGTGAGCGGGCCATCACCGGTCGAGGCACTGGCATCTAGGGTGACATCTACTCCTTCGTCGGTGGTGTAGGGACCGCCGGCGTCGGCCTCCGGAGGAGTCAGCTCGATGCGCCAGACTCCCCGCCCCTGGGTGCCGATGTAGATGTTGATCTGACTGGCTGGTTCATGGTCGAAGTAGGCGAACCAGGGCCGGGGGAGATGAGGCACACTGCTGCTGCCCGATGTGCGGGGGTCGGTGAGCAACGACCAGTTGGCCCCGGAGTCGGTGGAGAGAAACACACCGGAATCGCGGCCACCGGCGACGATGACGTCGGGATCCTCAGGGTCGAAGACCACCAGGCTGGGCTGGACGTACCCGCCGAATCTGGTGAAGCTGGTGGGTCCGACCGCGGTCTGCATCTCGAAGTCGCCAAAACCGTCCATGTAGTCGTTGAGCTCGGTGTCGACATCCCAGGTGTCGCCGCCGTCGGTGGAGAAGACCATCTGGGCTCCCTCTGTTCCGGCCAGATTGGATGCGTAGAGTCGGTCGGCGTCGTTGGGGTCTACGGCGAATATGCCAAAGCCGCCGCTGATCCCGTCGTTGTTGTCGACTCGCTCCCATGTGCCAGACGGGTTGGTTCCCTCGAACTTCCAAAGCTGGGCGGCCGGTGAAGTCTCGAAGACACCGATGCATTGGGTTTGGGCGTAGAAGACGGGGGTGCCTCCGTCGTCGGCGGCCTGTACCCCGCAGTACCCGCCTCCGGCTCCGCCACTGGCGCCGAGTTCGGTCCAGGTCACCGGATTGGCGGTGATGTCGGTGGTGATGAAGAGACCCTGGCCGCTGACCGCCACATAACCGTTGGCCGAATACTGGTCGAGGTAGTCGGGGAAGTTGAAGAGGGCGAAGCCTTGCACCGGAACACCGGGCGGTGTGCCGTTGATGTTGGTCGACCCTGACATCCCTGAGCCTCCCCGCAGGAACAGGTACGGACTCCACCGGTCCCAAATCACCCTGGAGGAGTCCGCCACGATGTTGAACACGTCGCAGCAGTTGGGCATGGTCCATGTCGGGTTGGCGGCGCCGCCATTGGTGGTGGCGAACGAGCCGGTGTCTTGGGCCCCCATGTAGATGTCCTCGCTGGAATCGCCGGCTTGATCAGCGCCGGTCATCGCGTACAGCCAGAGGGCATGCATGCCGACGTTGGCCTCGTTCCAGGAAGCGGCGTGACATCCCGGGCTGGTGTCGTCGGTGTTGGTGTGGACACCGCCGTCCGACGAGTACACCAGCGGGCAGCCGTCTTCGGCAACAGTGGTGTCGAAGGCCAGCGCCCCGGCGTCGTCGTGGGATCCGGAGGAGTTAGTGGCCCACGCCCCGGAGCATCGGGTGCTCCCCCCGGTGGCTGGTGTTTCCGGTGTGGTGCACCCAATGGTGTGCAGCTGGCGATCGCCGAACCACAGGTCGTAGTCCCGTCCGTCGTTGCCGGATCGCGGGTTGGTCTCGAGGAACGGGATTCGCCCATTGGCCGACGGGTTGGCTGGTGCGAACGCCGACCAGGTGTTCCCGTCGAAAGTCTCGAAGATTGTGGTACCCGACACGGCGTACAGCACGTAGTCCTCGTCGGGCGATGCGGCGATCGAGCAGATACCGGTGGGCAGTCCGGCACCTTGCTGCCAGGTGTTTCCATTGTTGGTGGAGCGCCAATGACCCTCATCACCGCAGATGTCGACGATCCCGCCGGCCTGGGCAACGACATCCCAGACGTTGGCCGCGTTTCCGGCAATCGGTGTTGGCAGGGTCTTCTTGGGGTCGATGAACGTCCAGGTGGCCCCAGAGTCGGTGCTGCGTGCCACCCCGCAGTTGGTCCCGATGAAGACGTTGGCTGGGGCGTCGGGGCGAATGGCGATGCCGAAGGCGGAGGGCTCGTCGATGCGGGCGGCGGCACATTGGTAGCCGGCTGGCGGGTTAGCGGTGCCGGGCTTCCCCCAGGTCGCTCCGGCATCGGTCGAGACCTGGATCCCCGAGACCGGTGCCTCCTTGCCGTCGAAGAACGAGGTGGCATACACCCGGTTGTTGTTCCCCGGGTCGACCTCGACGTCCCACATTGCCACCGGCAGGTGACTGTTGAGACGGGACCATGATGCTGCCCCGTCGGTGGTCTTGTACAGCCCGCCCCATTCGCTGGCGGCATAGAAGACATCCGAGTTGGCGCTGGCGCTGGCCAGACCGTTGACTCGACCGCCTGCGGTGCTGTTGCGGTTTCCGTTGTCCGAGGCGTCGGGGTTGATGTCGACGAAGTTGTCGCCTGGAGCCGCGAGGGCTGGTTCAACCCCCGGACCGACCACGACGAGTGTCATGGTCAACGAAAACACGGTGGCAAGGGAGAGAAGGCTGCGGCGGTCCGGCATCGTGGCTCCTGTTGGAAGTGGTCTTAACTTCCTCCACAGCCCGGCGATACTATACAGGAACCGGAGGCGGCGTGGGGCACGTCTAACGGAGATAGAAATGAGCCCTGTCGGACTGCGGATCGGTGTCCTCGCTGTGCTATTCCTCTTTGCTGCGGCGTGTTCGCCTGGGGTTGACACGGCCCCGTCCTCGACCCCCGGAACCGAAAGAATCACCACTACCACCACCTCCACCACATCGACGACAACGACGCGGCCGTCACCCGAGGCGACCACAACCACTCTCCAGAACACATCGACGGCTCCGCCCAGCTCCGAGGTCGCGCCTCCAGGAACCGACTCCGGTTCGATCGACGCAATGACGAGCCCGGACGACACCACATCTGTCTCGACCCCGGGCCCGGAATCAGCGACCAGCCTTGTCGCCACCCCCGGGTGCAGCGAGGAGGAGCCGGGAAGAACGCTGGCCACCCTGGAATGGATATCCGCTCAGGAAGGCGAGCAACGCGTCGACTTCACATTCACTTTCCTAGGCTTCGAGTCCGGAGACTTCGTGTCTACGCCTGACCTGCCGACGAAACAGAACGGCTACCTGCTTTTGGACCCTGAACCCGGGATCCAGTACGGGTGGCGGGTCGTCACCAAGATCGAGGGACAATGGATCCCGAGCGAGATCTCCACCTTTCGGGTGTCTCCCTGCATACTGGACTCTCCGTGATCCCCGCTGAGCATGTGAGTCAGCTCCGACAACCATTCGGCGACCGGCGCCGGGTCGTCGTCAACGATGTTGTATACCCCGCGGCTGCCGTGCTCGATCGCCGCCATGGTGGCCTCGGCGGCGTCGGCGATGTGGATCCAGGACCATATGCCGCCACACCGCCGATCAGTGGAATCTCCGCCTACGGATCATCTCGAACAGCTCTCCGCCGGATGTCATGTTTGTGCCCGGCCCGTAGAGGCCGCCGTAACTCAGCACGATTCCTTCGGTCCGGGTTGCATTGAGGACCACCTCCTGAAGGTGACGCATCGCCGCCAGACCATCCGCCAGTGTGGTCGGCGGGTCGAGGTCTAGTGGAACCTCTTCGCTCTTCACCGGACCGCCGGTGCGGTCGTACACGGCGTAGTTGCTTGCACCACGAACCGCTGCACCCCAACCGCCTGTCCAGCCTCCAACAGGTAATCCGTGCATTCGGTCCGGAGACGGTTGGGAACTAGGTCGTGTGGTGGGGTTGACTTGGCCGAAATTAGTGCTACAAGTAGCACTATGACTCGTATCGGGATCAGGGAACTTCGCCAAAGGGCCAGCGAGTTCCTGCGGAGAGTGGAGGCAGGTGAGACGATCGAGGTCACTGACCGTGGTCGCCCCATTGCGTTGCTCACTCCGATCCCAGCAGCGCCGCCGATCGAACGGCTACGTGCGTCAGGAGACATCGAGGGCGGTGTGTCCGATTGGGATGATCTCCCTTCTCCTCTGGACCTGGAGCCGGGCCAGGAGTCACCGTCGACCGTTCTCGAGCGCCTACGCTCTGATGAGCGCTGACCACGTCTGGTACCTCGACTCGTCGGGCATCGTCAAGATGGTCGCTAGAGATTCGGAAACCGCTGCGTTGCTTCGGTTTCTCAAGGGACGGCAACCACTGGTCAGCAGCGCCCTGGCCATAACCGAGGTCAACAGGGCGGTGTTGTCGCTTGGTGACCGTTTCATCCGTCAGGCCGGTGAGGTGCTTGAGCGTGTGGAACTGGTTCGGATCACAAGCCAGATCCTGATGGACGCGGGTCGTCTCCGACCAGCAAGCTTGCGCTCACTTGATGCGATTCATCTGGCGACAGCTGCCATCTTTGCGGACACTCTGAGTGGTCTGATCACCTATGACGGAGGGATGTACGAAGCAGCTGGTTCGTACGGTTGGAACGTCCACGCGCCAGCCTGAGCGCGATTGGGACCAGGTGCGGTGGAGGGGGAGGTAGGCCGGTGGTTGTTGGGGATCCTGGCCGTGATCCCGGAGAGGTCAACGGGGGTCAAACCTCAGTCCGGAACGTTCCAGTCCGAAACGAACAAATCCCCACCCCCAACTTCGACGCCACGTACGCTCCAGACGCGCTTGCCGCTGAGCAGGGTGCATCGACGCCTGGACGAGCAAAGGAGAAGCCATGGCGCAGGTTCAGGAGCTACCCAAACAAGCAGAGAGAGTTCCACAGCTATACATGGCCATGATCATCATCCTCGGCGTCGCCTTCTTGGCGACTCTCGGATCATCGATCTATTGGGAATTCACCGAAACCCAGGAGGTGCCCGCATGGATGATCTCATTGACATCCGCAACGGGTGGAGGCCTCCTGGGAGCGCTTTTGCCGCAAAAGCGCTGAGAACCGTCCGTCGAACCCACCAAGCCCAGTGATGGGTTACGAGAACCGGTGTAGGGTCAGGGCGCGACAATCTGAAGGCCCATCGTGCAGGACTCATATGTAATTCTCCTGGACGAAGCGCCGGCGCTGGAGAAGAGCGCGGGCGCTTTTGTGGCTTCACGAGCGGCAAGTGGAGTCTCTACAGTCGCTGCGGGCGCCGTCAACGAGCCATCCATCGAGACGGCAACAGTCACCAGCACAAAAGATGCTGACGCCCTGCACCGGAGCTACTCGCAGAACCCAAAGTTGCGAGCAATAGCTCCAGTCATGCCCTTTTCGCTGCACGCACCGGTTGAGACGAACGTGGCTGCGGAAGCCGACGTGCGATACACGTGGGGAATCACCGCCATCGGTGCTAACACGTCGCCTTTCGACGGGACGGGCGTGACAGTTGCCGTTCTAGATACTGGAATTCAAGACAACCATGTGGCATTCGAAGGCCTGGAGATCGTCGAGGAAGACTTCACTGGTGAAGGAATTGGAGATCTTCATGGTCATGGCACTCACTGTGCCGGTACGATTTTCGGGCAGAATCTAGGCGACTTACGAATCGGTGTAGCACGCGGTATCGAGCGGGCATTGATCGCGAAGGTCCTTAGGAAGAACGGAAGTGGAGACACCGACGGAATCGCAAACGGCTTCCTTTGGGCACTTCAGAAGGGGGCTCAAGTCGTCTCAATGTCGTTGGGCATGGACTTTCCGGGCGAGGTCGAGCGACAGGTAGAGGAAGGTCTGCCAGCTGACCTCGCTACGTCTCGAGCTCTTGAGTCCTACCGCCGCAACATAGACCTCTTCGCGACACTCGCCCACTTTGGAGCGACTGGCGCAGGCCTCGTTCACAAGGGAGCCGTCATCGTGGCTGCATCCGGAAATGCAAGCCGTCGAAAGGCCAACCCGGAGCACAAGATCGCAGTGGCGCCTCCTGCGGCCGCCGAGGGGATCATTTCTGTGGGAGCGGTCGGCCAATCAGACGACGGACTGAAGGTCGGCGCATTCTCCAACACGCTGCCCCGAATTGTTGGACCAGGCGTGGCTGTCAGGTCGGCTCGCCTCGGAGGGGGGATCACGGCCGACAGCGGGACGTCGATGGCTGCGCCCCACGTAGCTGGCGTTGCTGCCCTCTGGATTCAGAAGTCGATTGAAGAAACAACCACCTTCAATCCAGTAGAGATCGAGAACCGCGTGGTGGGCACCGGAAGCGTCAAGACCTTGGCCAAGCCATATGAGTCCGCCGACGTCGGAGCCGGCTTGGTCGTTGCACCCCAGGCTTAAGAGCTCAATACTCATACATGGCGGGAGCTGTCCGGTGTAGATTCTCTCCGGGGAAGCCGATCGAGAACTGCATGACGCTCGATCGTTGCCAGCCCAAACAACGAGGAAGATGCGGTGAGTCCGGTAAAGCATGCCGTGCTGGTTGGAGTGAGCGATTATGAGACGCTGCCCAACCTTCCTTCATGCAAATTCGACGTACTATCCGTCTATGACTCCCTGCTGGGTGCAGGATTCAGGGCTGAGAACATCTCGCTCCTTGCCGAGTCGTTGACCGATCAAGAGCTGTCTCAGCGGCCACTCACCTCGACCAAACCGTCGCGCACCTTCTTAGAGGACGCTCTCGATCATCTGGAGGCTCGAGTCGACAAGCCTGACTCGGTGGTCTTCTACTTCTCCGGTCATGGCATAAACGCCGGAACGGATTACCTGTGTCCGCCGGAGACACGCAGCAACAGGCTTGGATCCACAGCCTTGTTGCTCAACGACATCCTTGCTCGTCTTGACTCTCTTGGAACTCCGCACGTCAACGTGGTACTCGATGCATGCCGGGACGAGCTGAATCAGGAACAGAAGAGCGCTGCGAGCCTCAAGGGCCTCGGAGATCCCAGTCTGCAATCATCGATCGAAGCGCTGAAGAACGTCTCCGTCCTCTTCTCGTGCCAGCCGGAGGAGAAGTCTTACGTGGTTCCGACGCCAGAGCCCCAACGCGGCGCCTTCACCATCGCTGTTGTTGACGCGATCAGGGACCCCAATCTCGTGACCCTCGACGCCCTTGCCAAATACACCCAGCGGAATGTCCAGGTTCACAACGATGGCTATCAGCAGGGTCGAGTTCAGCGTCCGTTAATCGTCAACGGCAAGACTGAGGCTGCCCTGGTAGCCCTATATGGCGACCCGAAGGTGCTATCGAGTGCAGTTCTAGAAGTCACGTCCCAATTGGAAGCATTCATCCCACCGCTTCCCATGGAGCTGTTCGACAAGATCAATGCCTTCGTCAAAGCGTTTTGGAACGTCGAGAAGGGCATTCGGACCTACATGCGCGACATGATCAACGATTTGTGCACCATGTCGGTGGACGATGTCGACGAGGCCTATTTCATGTGGTTCGCCCAGAAGTGGGACGAGTACGAACAGATGATTCCCGGTGTTAGAGCGAGAGCCACGACTAGATCATCAGAGCCGAGGTTCGGTGCCGAACCGGTATCCAGTGGATCCGGCTGAGAGGAGGATGCGTGAGCTTATTCAATGGACTCGCTTACCTGCTTCGAAGCTATTTCGCGAACACCGATCGGATCCGTGACGCTCTGCGGTATTCAACCTACGTATTGGAGCGCACCAACTCGCGGCTGGCGGCGATTCTCATACGCCGAGCAGCAACACTCACGGAAGAATTCGTAAGTGAGGCGAACCAGCGAGCATTGACTTATTTCGATCAAGGCGACTACGCGCTCGCCGAAGCCGAGTTCCGCGCAGTGGTATACGAGGATCCGACCGACTACCAGGGCCTGAGGGGGCTCGCGGTATCGCTCGAACACCAGCAGGAGTACGAGGAAGCGATCTACTACTACTCCACGGCCCTGTCCCACTACCCATCAGACTGGGAGATGCGCAGCTATCGAATCCTCTGCTTGTTCGACGATGGGAGAGGCATGGAGGCGCTGGCGGAGTACGACCAGTTCATCGACGACGCAGACGAGAGTGCTCAGAGAGCGGCGGTCCACCTGGCGACCAGCACTGTCGACTCCCAGCCCAAGCGCGCCCTTGCTCTGCTGAAAAAGGTCGATGCGGCGTCTAGTAACGAGGCGTCCACACTCGGCTTTCTGGCCCACGCTCTGTCGCGCAACGATGAGCGCGACGAGAGTGAGACCCATGCCACACGTGCCTTGCAGCTCGACCCCTACGACCAGGTCGCCAATCAGGTGATGGCCGTGCTCAAAGCTACGGAAGATACGGAATCGGCACTCAGCTATGCACAGAGGGCGGTTGAGGTCGCGGAGACCAGCAATCTGGCCGACCTCCCTTTCGCTCTCAATACCGTTGGTTGGGTTCGGTATCTGACCGGTGACTATCGAGGTGCCGAGGAATCTTTGAATCAAGCCCTCGAGCTTGCGCCCGACCTCGTTTTCGTACGTTTCAATCTGGGGCTCACCCTCCTTGCGGCTAGTGATGCCGAGCTCGCGCATGCTGAATTCGAGAAGGCGATTCGACAGACGGAGAGCATGGCGGCCGACTTGGCAGCAACGGAGCTCGGTTTTGCCATCGACGATCTCGATGAGCTCGAAAAGGAGCATGAGTTTGTTGCCGAGCTTGCTGAGGTTCGTGACTCGCTGCTCGCCGCTCAAACGACTCGCTCCGCAGAGTTGACAGATCTCCATTGAGTGTGTGGTCCCGGGTCAGATTCGCTGCAATCGAGAAAGGGAGCCCTCATGGCCCAAAGGGTTGATGTCCACAGCCACGTTTTCAATGGCGGTTACCTGCCGCTTGCCGGCATTCTCCAACAGAAGTTCGGTGTACCAAAGTGGACCGCGATAGCCGTCGAATTCCTGATTCATGACCGAATGGGCAAGGGAGTAGTGGACTGTTCGCGGCAGGCAGGCTCAGGAGCGAACGTCCTTTCCGCGGACGTGCTCGCCGACCTCTCGGAATTGGAGGAGGAAGACCTAATCGACCTCATCCTCGGGCCTCCAGACCTCACAGCATCAGCCGCCGAGCCCGACTTCGAGGATGAGTTGGATGAAGCTGCGTGGACAAACTTCGCATCCGGAGGTGGCGTATCCGCCTTGGGTGCAGGAGATGTATGGAAGAGACTGCTTCGTTTGCTTGCCGAGCTTGTCGACACCGGCAAAGCGCTACTGCGGTGGCTGGCTGTGCTCGTATCTCATGAATGTGACGTGGCGGCGGGACTTCATAACACCATCCACGGTGTTGACCTCTATGTCCACCACATGATGGACATGGCCAACCACTACCCGGGGGTCCCCTACTACGCATTCTGGGACGAGCAGATCGATCGCATGCGCTCATTGGCACAACAACCTGGAGCGAAGCTCGTCGGATTCGTTGCCTTTGATCCCCGACGGGAGGACGGAGTCGAGAAAGTCGAGGAGGCGCTCAAGTCCGGATTCGCGGGTGTCAAGTTCTACCCCCCGAACGGATACCGACCCATTGACAATGTTGGCAATGCTGAGTTCGACCAGCGCTGCAACGACGTGTTCGACCTTTGCTGCGATCTCAAATCGCCACTCTTCTCCCATTGCACTGAGTTTGGATTCGAAGCACGCCCGGGTTACGGGCGCTTCTCCGACCCTCTAGGTTGGAAGAAGGTGCTTATCAGCCACCCCGACCTCCGGTTGTGTCTCGGCCACGCGGGCGGCGCGAGCGACTGGCTGAGTCAATCGCTCGGCCCCTACGCCCGCACGGTTGTGGAACTCTGCGAGACCTACGACAACGTGTACTGCGAGATGGGTCACTTCGAGGAAATCATCGATCGAGATCGCCATCTCGTCCTGCGCAACAGGCTTCATCAAATGATTCAGATGTACCCAGACCTCAAGAACAAGGTGATGTTCGGATCTGACTGGCATGTCATGGCCCTTGGTGAGTATGACGTCGACAAGTAC
>Ga0268386_10003828_pt1 | contig 11016 bp, 12 predicted proteins | sample RVTome_15_FD_200260 | JGI IMG/M metagenome (GOLD analysis project Ga0268386, IMG submission 200260) | Soil microbial communities from uranium-contaminated site in the Upper Colorado River Basin, Wyoming, United States - RVT150D86... ... | reverse complement strand
GGCATGCGGATCGTCCGCGCCTTGTCCGCGAGCGCCCTCGCGACCGCCTGGCGGATCCACCAGGTGGCGTACGTGGAGAACTTGAAGCCCTTGCGGTAGTCGAACTTCTCGGCCGCGCGCACGAGCCCGATCGTCCCCTCCTGGATCAGGTCGAGGAAGGGCAGCCCCTGGTTACGGTAGTTCTTGGCGATCGAGACGACGAGGCGCAGGTTGGACTCGACCATCTTCTGCTTCGCGCGATGGTCGCCGCGCTCGATCCGCTTGGCGAGCTCGACCTCTTGTGCCGCGGTCAGGAGCGGCACCTTGCCGATGTCCTTGAGGAAGAGCTGGAGCGCGTCGGTCGAGACCTCGCGCGTCTCGGGCTGGAGGTCGAGGGTCGAGCCGCTGTCCTCCTCGGGCGCGACGACCTCGATGTGAAGCTCCTCGAGCTGCCCGTAGAACTCGTCGAGCTGCGCGGGCTCCAGGTCGTCGCCGAGCGCGACCGCGATCTCCTCGTGCGTGAGGAAACCCGCTTCCTGGCCCTGGCGCACGAGCGCCTTGGCATCGTCGTGATCGAGCATCACGCCGGCCTCGCTCCCCTTCCTCTCCACCTTGACCCCCTACTCCCGTCTCCTCAACGTAGTCAGGACCCGCGAGTTGTCAACGGCCCGATTGCACCAACACTCCCCTCGAATGCGCCGCGACTCTTTCATGCCTGCCGGACGACCGCTATGGGCCGCTGGTCCCATCTTCCGCGCCGCCCGGTCCTACCCCTTTCGAGGGATACGGACTATGTGTTTACGCCTTCTAGACGCGCGAGCAGCCGCTCTGCTTCCCGGCCGTAGAACCCGTCCGGATCCGCGTCGCGGGCGAGCCGGAGCTGACGGATCGCCTCCTCGACCTGCGCCATCCACGAGAGCGCTAGCCCGAGGTGGTAGCGGACTACGCCGTTTTCGTCCTCGCGGGCGAGGGGGCCGAGACGCGAGAACGTCGCCGACGGATCGTCCTTGTCGAAGCGGCCGAGCGCGGCAGCCACCCTGGCCGGGAGGCTCTGCGGATCGACCGCGGCCGCCGCCGCGAAGGCCTCCCGCACTGAGACCGGGCGCCCGACCCGTTGCAGGGCCATGCCGTAGGCGAGGTTCGCCTCCACGCCGCCGGAGCGCGCCCGGCGCTCGAGCTCGGCGAGCTGCTCGGCCGGCGTGAGCCCCTCGAGCCCGGGCGGAACCTCGAAGGGCGCCACGAACGGCGGGTGACCCGGCGCGAACTGCGGATGGAGGAGGTCCTCGGCGCGGAGCGCTGCCGGCGTGTCCGGCTCGCGCCGCTCGGCCTCGCGCCACTGCTCCTCGGCCGCCTCGGGATCGCCAGTCGCGAAGAGCGCGAAGCCGAGGTGCAGGCGGGCGACGGCGCTGTCCGGGTTCTCCGCGACGAGCGCCTCGAGACGCTCGAGTGTCCCGTCGGGCCACGCCGCGATCGCCTCGCCCACGGCCGCCTCGACCGAGTCCGGGCTCTCGGCGGCGAGCTCCGAGAAGCGGGCGCGCGCCTGCTCCCGCTCGCCCTCGTCCAGGAGCTCCTCGGCGTCGCGAAGGGCGCGCGCCTCTTCGTCGTCGCGCACGAGGAGGCCCAGCTCGAGCGGCGGCGGGCGCCGCTCGGCCTGCGGAGCGGCCGGCTCGGAGCTCCCGCCGTCCTCCGCCTGGAGCACCGTCACGCCGACGACGAGCGCCGCCGAGGCGGCCGCCGCCAGGCCGACCAGGACGCGTGCGCGGGTGCGGGGAGACACGGCGCGAGCGTAGCCGCAGCCCCTTGCAGGAAGCGGCCTGGTGGTCGCTATACTCATTGAAGCAATGCCCGGCTATCGCGACCTTTTCCGGCAGGTGAAGAGCGAGATCGAGGAGGTGGACGCCTCCCGGGCGTCCGAGCTCCGCGAGACGGACTCGCCCGTCTTCGTGGACGTGCGCGAGCGCAGCGAGTGGGACGAGGGCCACGTACCGGGCGCCGTGCACGTTCCCAAGAGCCACCTCGAGTCCCGCATCGAGCAGGCCGTCCCGGACCGCGACGCGACCGTCGTCGTCTACTGCGCGTCCGGCAGCCGCTCGGTGTTCGCCGCGAAGACGCTCGAGGAGCTGGGCTACGAGAACGTCGTCTCCCTCTCCGGCGGCTTCACGGACTGGAAGCGCAACGGCTTCCCCTTCGACCTCCCTCGGGCGCTCGACGAGACGAAGCGGCGCCGCTACTCGCGCCATCTGCTCATCCCCGAGGTGGGGGAGGAAGGCCAGCTCCGCCTCCTCGACTCGCGCATGCTGCTGATCGGCGCCGGCGGCCTCGGCTCGCCCGCCTCGCTCTACCTCGCGGCCGCGGGCGTCGGGACGCTGGGCATCGTCGACGACGACGCCGTCGACGAGACGAACCTCCAGCGCCAGATCGTCCACTCGACCGACCGGCTCGGCGAGTCGAAGGCCGACTCCGCCAAGCGCACGATCGAGGCGCTCAACCCGGACGTCACCGTCAAGGTCTACAAGGAGCGCCTCACCTCGGAGAACGTCGACCGCATCCTCGGCGAGGGCTGGGACGTGATCGTGGACGGCGCCGACAACTTCCCCACCCGCTACCTCCTGAACGACGCCTCGGTCTGGCACGGGATCCCGGTGGTGCACGGGTCAATCTTCCGCTTCGAGGGCCAGACGACCGTCTTCAAGCCGAAGGACGGGCCCTGCTACCGCTGCCTCTTCCCGCAGCCGCCGCCGCCCGAGCTGGCCCCGAGCTGCGCGGAGGGCGGCGTGCTCGGCGTGCTGCCCGGGATCGTCGGCTCGCTGCAGGCGAACGAGGCGCTGAAGCTCGCGCTCGGCGCCGGCGAGCCGCTCGTGGGTCGTCTGCTCCTCTTCGACGCGCTCGATACCCAGTTCACGGAGATCACCCTGCGCCGCGATCCCGACTGCCCGGTCTGCGGCGACCACCCCACGATCACGGACTACATCGACTACGTCGAGTTCTGCGCGGGCGGGACGACCCAAGTGACGTCGTGATCCGCGTCCGCATCCCACCCACGCTGCGCACCGAGGTCGGCGGCGCGCGCGAGGTTCCGGCTGTCGGCGGAACGCTCCGCGACGTGCTCTCCGACCTCGCCGAGCGCTTCCCCGGCCTGGGCCGGCAGGTGCTCGAGGACGGCAGCGGCATCGCGCCGTTCGTGAACGTCTACGTCGACAGCGAGGACGTGCGGATGCTCCAGGGCCTCGACACGCCCGTACGCGAGGGAGCGACGGTGATCCTGCTCCCCGCCATGGCCGGCGGCGAGCAGACGCTCACGCCGTCGCTCCTCGAGACCGTCGGCCGGACGCCGCTCGTCGAGCTGCCGCGGCTCGCTCCGCACCCCGGCGTGCGGCTCTACGCGAAGCTCGAAGGCCAAAATCCGACCGGCTCGATCAAGGACCGCGTGGCGAAGGCGATGATCGAGGCGGCCGAGGCCACGGGGGAGCTCGAGCCCGGCCGCGAGCTCCTCGAGCCGACGAGCGGAAACACCGGCATCTCGCTGGCGATGGTCGCCCGTCTCAAGGGCTATCCGCTCACCTGCGTCGTGCCCGAGAACGCGACGGCCGAGCGCCTGAAGCTCCTCGAGCTCTACGGCGCGCGCATCGTGTTCTCGCCGGCCTCGGAGGGCTCGAACGGCGCCGTGCGAATGGCGCTTCGGCTGGCCGAGCACGACCCGCGCTTCTTCATGCCCTTCCAGTACGCGAACGAGGCGAACCCGCGCGCCCACTACGAGGGAACAGGCGCCGAGATCGCCGACGCGCTCCCCCACGTCGATGCGCTGGTCGCCGGGCTCGGCACCGGAGGCACCCTCATGGGCGCCGGCGACCGCCTCCGCGAGTCGTTCCCGGAGCTGCTCGTCGCCGCGGCCGAGCCCCTCCAGGGCGACCTCGTCTACGGACTCCGCTCGCTCGCCGACGGCTACGTCCCGCCGATCCTCGACGTGGCGAAGCTCGACCGCAAGGTGCTCGTCACGAACGAGGAGTCGGTCGAGGGCCTGCGGCTCCTGCTCGAGCGCGAGGCGATCTTCGCGGGCGTCTCCTCCGGCGCGGTGATCCACGTCGCACGCCGGATCGCTGGGGAGCTCGACGAGGGCGTCGTGGTGGCCGTGCTCGCCGACGGCGGCTGGAAGTACCTCTCCGCCGACTTCTGGGGGCGCCCCGCCGGCGAGGTCGGCGCGGCGATGGAAGACCGCCTCTGGTGGTGATCCCGGCCGAGGTGCGCTCGGCGCTCGTCGAGCACGCCGAGGCGGAGCTCCCCAACGAGGCCTGCGGGCTCATTTCGCTCCGCGACGGAGTCGCGGAGCGATTCTTTCCGGGCCGAAACCGGGCCGCCAGTCCATATAGGTTCGACCTGGAGATCGATCCGGAGGTCTGGTTCCTGGAAGACGAGGGGTACGACCTCGCCGTCTTCCATTCGCACCCGTCGAGCCCGCCGCACCCGTCGCGCACGGACGTCGAGGCGATCGGGCTCTGGGAGGGACGGCCCTACGTCATCCTGTCGCTCCGCACGGGCGAGCTGGCGGGCTGGCGCATCGCCGGCGGCCGGGTCGAGAGCCTGCCGCTCTCGTAGGCTTCCGGAACCTTTCCGGCTCGGCGCCGGTCTGAGGAGCATGAGGACTCTTGCGCTCGTCGCCCCGCTCGCCGCCGCGGCGGCGCTCGCCGGGTGCGGCGGCGAGGAAACGCCGGTCGGCGATCCGGGGACGGGCTCCACCGTGCCGCAGACCTCCGGTCTCGGCGCCGGCCCTGCGATCTCGATCGACGAGGCCCGCGCCTCGGGCTCGGACGAGATGCTGCTCGTGGCCGGGAACCTGCTCGCGCAGGGCGGCGACGTGCGGCTCTGCTCCGCGCTCGCCGAGTCGTTCCCGCCCCAGTGCGGCGGCACGTCGCTCGTGGTCGAGGGCCTGAAGCTCGAAGAGGTCGACGGTCTGATCACGGAGGGCGACGTGGCCTGGACCGACCGTCTCATCGAGCTGCTCGGGGTTGTCGCGGACGGAACCCTGACCGTGAGCGAGAATGCCAGGGCGTGACGACCCAGCACCCGGAGGGATGGAACGAGGTTCGCGGCGCGCTCCAGCGCGGCTACCGCTTCGAGGATTTCGCGGAGGCGATCGCGTTCGTCAACCGCCTCGCCGAGGCGGCGGAGGCGGCCGACCACCACCCCGACATCACGATCAGCTGGAACGCCGTTACGGTGCGCTGGTGGACGCACGTGAAGCGGGCCATCACCGAGCGGGACGTCGACATGGCCCGGCTCACGGACGAGGTTGCCTCGTCCTCCTCGGGGCGCTGATCGCGGCTCTCGTGGCCGGCGGCTGCGGATCCGAGGCCTCCGACGAGCCGCCCGCGGCGGGAGGGACCGAGCCCGACCCGCCCACGACCGTGCTGACGATCACCTTCTGGCCCGAGGGACGCGAGGGCACGTCGCAGGAGGCGGAGCTGAGGTGCGACCCCGAGGGCGGGACGCACACGAGTCCGGCCGAGGCGTGCAAGGCCCTGCAGGCGAACGCCGACGCCCTCGCGCCGCTGCCGCCCGACTCCATCTGCACGCAGATCTACGGCGGCCCGGAGGAGGCGGAGATCACGGGCACCCTCGACGGCGAGGAGATCCAGGCGACCTTCAGCCGCCAGAACGGGTGCGAGATCGACCGCTGGGAGCGCATGGCGAGCGTGCTCCAGCTCGACGCGCCGTAGATCTCACGGACGGAGCGGGATGCTCTGCACCGCCGAGCGCGTGAGCGCCGAGAGAGCGCGGGCCTGCGCGACGGCGTCTTCGCGGCCGAGGAGCGGCTTCGCCTCACCGGCGACTGCGCGCGCTAGGTCGTCGAGCTCCAGCCGGTAGGAGTCGGCCGGCTCGACGGGGATCTGCTCGACGCCGTCGCCGCGCCTCAGCTCGATTCCGGGCCGGCGGCAGAGCCACGGGTCGTCCACGAAGAGCGAGCCCTCCGTGCCGACCGCCTCGAGCGTCGCGCGGTTGGGCATGCGCAGGCCGCAGTCGAAGACGGCGTGCACGCCTTCCGGGAAGACGAGCGAGCCCGTGAAGAGGTCGTCTACGCCCGTCGGCCCGATCACCCGGCGGCCGAGCACGCTCTCGGGCTCGCCGGCGAGCAGGCGCGCGCCGCTCACGCAGTAGGTGCCGAGGTCGAGCAGCGACCCGCCGTCGAGCGCGGGGTCGAGCCGGATGTTCTCCGCGCCCTCGACCGGGAAGCTGAACGACGTCCGCACGAGCTGGAGGCGCCCGATCGCGCCCTCGCGGACGAGCTCCTCGACCCGCCGGGTCTGCGGGTTGTGGCGGTACATGAAGCCCTCGGCGAGGACGAGGCCCTCGCGCTCGGCGAGGTGGAAGAGCGCCTCGGCGTCGTCGGGCTCGTCGGTGAGCGGCTTCTCGCAGAGAACGTGCTTGCCCGCCTCGAGCGCGCGCCGCGTCCACTCGACGTGCAGCGAGTTGGGCAGCGGGATGTAGACGGCGTCGACCTCGGGGTCGGCGAGCAGCGCGTCGTAACCCTCGTGCGCGAGCGCGATCCCGTGCTCCTCGGCGTAGGCCGTCCCCCGCCCGCCGTCGCGGCTTGCCACCGCGACGACGTCGACGAGCTCGGACTCGCGGGCGGCCGGGAGGATGCGCCGGTTGATGCGCGCCGTGGACAGGAGCCCGAGTCGCAGCGGGCTAGACAAGGGCCGCGAGCTCTTCGGGCGCGAGCTCGAGCTCCGCGGCGGCCATGTTCTCCTCCAGGTGCTCGAGCGAGGCCGTCCCCGGAATCGGACAGACGACCGGCGAGCGGGCGAGGAGCCAGGCGAGCGCGACCTGCGCAGGCGTGGCGTCGTGGGCGCGGGCGACGACGTCGAGGCGTCCGCCGGGCTCGGCGAGGTCGCCGACCGCGAGCGGCCACCACGGGAAGAAGGCGGTTCCCCCCTCCTCGCAGGCCTCGAGGACGTCCTCCGACTGCCGGTCGGCGAGGTTGTAGCGGTTCTGGACGGAGACGACCGGCACGATCTCCTGCGCCTGGGCGAGCTGCTCGACGTCGACGTTCGAGAGGCCGACGTGGCGGATCTTGCCCTCCTCCCGCAGGCGCGCCAGCTCGCCGACCGACTCCTCGAACGGCACCTTCGGATCGGGCCGGTGGAGCTGGTAGAGGTCGATGCGCTCGAGCCGCAGGCGCCGCAGGCTGCCCTCGCACGCTTCGCGGAGGTGCTCGGGGCGGCCGTCGGTCGGCCACCCGCCGGGGCGGTCGTCGCGCACGAGGCCGCCCTTCGTGGCGATGACCAGGCCGTCCGGGTAGGGGTGCAGCGCCTCGGCGACCTGGAGCTCGTTCACCTCGGGCCCGTACGAATCCGCCGTGTCCACGAGGTTGGCGCCGAGCTCGACAGCCCGCCGGAGCACGCGCAGCGCGTTCTCGCGATCCTCGGGCCAGCCGCGGATCCCGGGCCCGCAGAGCCGCATGGCCCCGAACCCGAGCCGGCGTACGTCGAGGTCGCCGCCGAGCCGAATGGTCTCAGGCGCAGAGCTCACGTGCCACGTCCGCGTAGATCTCGGCGCAGCGCTCGACGCTCGCCAGGTCGACCCACTCCTCGACCGCGTGCGCGCCCTCGCCGGCCGGGCCGAAGACGACGGTCGGGATGCCGGCCGCCGCGAGGAGCGCCGAGTCGGCCCAGAAGGGCACGCCGACGATCTCCGGCCCGTCCGCATGCTGAGCGACGAGCCGGGCGATCTCGGCGTCCTCCGGCGTCTCGAAGGGCTCGCGGGCGAGGACGACGCGGGTGTCCCCGTCCACGTCGCCCAAAAGCCCGCGCAGCTCGCCTTCGACCTGGCCCAGGCCCTCGCCCGGGATCGTGCGCCGTTCGCCCTTGAGCAGGCAGCGCTCCGGATAGCTCGAGAACTCCTGGCCACCCTCGATCAGGGACCCGTGGAGCGAGCCGCTGCCGAGCAGGCGGTGCGTCGGGCTCGCCCGCAGCCGCTCGTCGAGCTCCTCCAGGCGGACGAGGACATGGCCCATGCGGGCGATCGCGTCGATGCCGAGATCCGGCCGGGAGCCGTGGGCGCCGCGGCCTTTCACCTCGATCTCGAAGCCGACGAAGCCCTTGTGGGCGCGCGCGAGGCGCATCTCCGTCGGCTCGGAGACGATCGCGGCGTCCGCGCGGTGGCGCTCGGCTACGCGCGCCGTGCCGATGCTCGCGACCTCCTCGTCGCAGACGGCGGTCACGATCACGTCGCCGCGCAGCCCCGCCCGCGCGGCCTCCGCGCCGGCGAGCATGATCGCGGCGAGCCCACCTTTCATGTCGTAGGAGCCCCGCCCGTGCAGCCGCCCGTCCTGCACGGCCGGGTCGAAGGGACGCTCCATGCCGGCAGTACCGACCGTGTCCGTGTGCGCGTTCAGGAGGAGCGTCCGGCCCCCGCCCGTCCCGCGCGCGATCCCGACGGCGTTGAAGCGGCCGGGCGCGACCTCCTCGACCTCGACGTCGAGCCCGGCCTTCTCCAGCCAGCCGGCGACGAAGCGGGCGATCTCCTCCTCGCCGGCGGCGCCCTCGACGAGATCCGGGTTGATCGAGTCGATCCGGACGAGAGCGGAGAGGAGATCGACGAGGCCGCTCATGCGTACGGCTGGACGAACTCGACGGGCGCTCCGTCCACCTCGACGAACGCGACGCGCACCTCGCCGAAGACGTCGAACGGCTCGGCGACGACGCGGTGGCCGTCCAGCGTCTCCTCGAGGCTCGCGACGCGGTACGCGACGTGCGGCATGGTCCGGACCAGCTCCGCCTCAGGGCTCTCCGGCTCGTACCAAAGCCACTCGACGCGGTAGGCGTGGTCGGCGGGGCTCGTCAGCCAGAGCCGCTTCGACTCCAGGTATCGCATGCCGTCGCGCTTCGACGCGGCGGGCACGCCGATGTGGTCGAACTGCACGCGGCGATCCTACTCGGCCGCCGAGCCCTACTGACCGGCGCCGGACGCCTCGACGGGCTCGCTCTCCTCGTGGGAGAACTCGACCTCGAGCCGCTCGATGCGCGGGCCGTCCACTTCCACCACCTTGAAGCGCAAGCCGTCGTGCTCGACCTCGTCGCCCGTCTCTGCCGCGCGCCCGAGCGCGCCGAAGACGAAGCCCGCGACCGTGTGGTAGTCCTCCTGCGGCAGCTCCTGCGCGAACTGCTCGTTGAAGTCGTCGATCGTGAACGTGCCGTGGATGAGCATGCGGCCGTTCTCGAGCCGCTGGATCGACTCGTCGGGGAGGTCGTACTCGTCCTCGATCTCACCGACGATCTCCTCGAGCAGGTCCTCGAGCGTGACGATCCCCTCGACGGCGCCGTACTCGTCGACCACGAGCGCCATGTGCTGGTTCTGGCGCCGGAACTCGCCGAGCAGCGAGGCCAGGTCCTTCGTCTCCGGCACGACGTAGCCCGGACGGACGATCTCCTCGATGACGACGTTGTCGATGCCGCGGTCGTAGAGCGCCGAGAAGAGGTCGCGGACGTGCAGGATCCCGAGCACGTCGTCGAGGGAGCCGCGGTACACCGGGTAGCGCGTGAAGGGGGAGTCGATCACAGCCGCGAGGGCCTCCTGCGGAGGGAGCTCGACGGAGAGGGCGACCACCTCGGGCCGCGGCACCATCACGTCGTGCGCCTCCTTGTCGGCGAAGTCGAAGACCTTGTAGAGCATCTCCTCCTCCGCCTCGTGGATCTCCTCGGTCTGGGCGACGATCAGGCGGATGTCCTCCTCCGTGTGCATCGTCATCCCGGCCGGTGCCGGCTGGACGCCGAAGAGGCGAGCGATGGCGTTCGCCGACCGTTGCAGCACCCACACGAGCGGGTAGCTGAGGCGGCCGAGCCAGTCGAGCGGGACGGCGAGCCAGACGGCCAGGCGCTCGGCGCGCTGCAGAGCGATCGACTTCGGCACCAGCTCCCCGAGCACGACGCTCAGGTAGGTGAGGATCAGGAACGAGAGCACGAACGCGACCGAGCGCGAGACCCAGTCGTCGAAGTACCGCGACAGGAACGGCTCCCCGAGCGCGCCCAGCAGGATCCCGAAGACCGTGATCCCGACCTGCACGGTCGAGATGAAGCGGACCGGCTCGTCGAGCATGCGCAGGGCTGTCCGCGCCTGCCGGCTCCCCGCCTTCGCCCGCGCCTCGAGGCGCCCTCGGCGCGCGGTCACGAGCGCGTACTCGGCCGCCACGAAAACCGCGTTCCCCAGCACCAGCAGCACGATGACGAGGAGGCGGAGGAAGTCGCTCACGCCCCGTCTCCCGGGGCGTGGGTACTAGGTGGTATCTCGTCCAACTCTGCCGCTCAGTATAGGGATCGGTCCCGCCGACTCAGCCGTCTCGGGGCTCCCCGGGCCGGATCACGAGCTCGACGATGCGGGCGTCCTCGACGACGGTCACCTGCGCCTCGTGGCCGTCGAGGGCGACGATCTCGCCCGGATCGGGCAGCCGGCCGAGCAGCTCGAGCACGTGCCCGCCGATCGTCGCCTCGTGCGGATCGGAGATCTCGGTGCCGAGCTCGCCGGCGACGAGGTGGATCGGCGCGGCCCCGGCAGCGACCAGGGAGCCGTCCTGCCAGGAGAGCATGTCGACCTCCTCGACGTCGAACTCGTCCGCGATCTCGCCGACGATCTCCTCGAGGATGTCCTCCAGCGAGACGAGACCGATGGCCGTTCCGTGCTCGTCCAAGACCAGAGCGACGTGCTGGCGGTCGCGGCGCAGGTCGCGCAGCAGCTCGTCGATGAGCGTCGACTCGGACACGCGCCTGAGCGGCCGGGCGAGATCGGTGAGCGCCACCTCCTGGTCCTCGATGATCGCGCGCAGGATGTCCTTCGCGTTCACGACTCCCAGCGTCCGGTCGAGGCCGCCTTCCGGCTCGCAGAGCGGGAGCCGCGTGTGGCCGGTCTCCGTCGCCTTGAGGGCCGCCTCCCGCAACGAGTCGTCGGTCGTCAGCAGGTCGACCTCGGGCCGCGGCACCATGATCTGACGCGTGCGGCGGTCTCCGAAGCCGAACACGTTCTCGGCGAACTCCCGCTCCTCCGGGT
>Ga0268386_10003827_pt1 | contig 11016 bp, 9 predicted proteins | sample RVTome_15_FD_200260 | JGI IMG/M metagenome (GOLD analysis project Ga0268386, IMG submission 200260) | Soil microbial communities from uranium-contaminated site in the Upper Colorado River Basin, Wyoming, United States - RVT150D86... ... | reverse complement strand
TCGATTGCCGTCTCGAGGCGCTCCCGCGGATCCGACTGCGCCGGAGCGGCGCCGGACTGTGGAATGAGGAGGGTCACGGACAGGGTCATGCCGATCAGGGTCAGCATCGCTCACGCTCCTCCTGATGAATACGGCGCGAGATGCGGCGCGGTTAACAGCGGCGATCCGACACGTCGTCACTCGACGATCTGGTGCCGAACCCGCATGGTGTCGTACACCGCCCGCGCGCGCCGGCAGGACCAGCGGCGCGCCCGGGAAGTCGTGGCGGGCGGCCGCGCTGGGATTGGTCTCGTCGATGTTTCGTGGCCTGGGTGTCGGCATGCTTCCCGCCGCCCGTGCCGCACGACTCGAACCGATTGCGGCGCTTCAGGCGGAGTGACAGCGCGGGCGGCGCCGCACGAGCCGTCAGACATGGTCCAGATGATCCGGCTCGCCGTCCGGGCGGCGCCTGAACCAGCGCTCGAGCACACGGCCGACGATGTCCCGGGCGCCCAGGCCGACCGCCAGTGCGGTGGCCAGCACAATCCCGCCGAACAGGATGCCGAAAGCGAGCACGAGAATCTGCCGGCCGATCTGCAGTTGTTCGAGCGCCATCGACGCGGCCACGATGATGACCAGCCATTTGACGGCGAGGCTCAGCTCGCGCGCCGCCTGGATCTGCATGTTGACGGCGCCGATGAGCACGGCCCGCGCGAAGAACTGCGCGAGGACGAACCCCACGGCGAGGATGACGGCGGCGGCCAGGACGTGGGGGACGTACTCGAAGATCGACAACGCGAGCTGCAGCGGCATCGCCGCATCGAGCGCCGTCAGCGCCACGAGCAGGCCGGCGAGCAGCACCATCCACTGCACGGCCCGGCCGATGAACGCCGAGGCGCTTCGGGCCGGCGACCATTCGGCCAGCAGGCCCAGGCCCCACTGCGGGGCGCGGCGATCGAAGTCGAGGCCGCGCAGCGCGCGCACGGTCAGCGTCCGGGCGACGATGGCCAGCACGACCGCGGCCAGGATGAAGACGAGCGCGGCCACGAGCCCCGGGATGAACGCGGCGATCCGCTGCACGATCCGGCTCGTCGCCTCCTGCATGATGTGCTCGACCTGCGTCCACATATCGGTGCTCCTGTCAGGCCCTGAACCGGTCCGGCCAGCGCCAGCCCGCGATCAGGTACGGCTTCTTCGTTTCAAACGCGAGGCACAGTCGTTCCACTCTGGCGTCCGCGTCGGCCGGCTCCGCCTCGCCGAGCTCCAGGAGAAACCCCGCCAGCCAGCCGAGATAGAGCGGCGTCAGCGCGCCGAGCAGGTGATCGCGCGGCAGCGTGCGCAGTCCATACGCGAGCGCGAAGTCGTAGACGATCTGCACCCACAGCCCGTCGTCGACCCGGAATCGTTCCGGGGGCGCACTGGCCAGGCGCTTGAGCTGCAGCAGGATCCGCGGCTCGAGGATCCACCCCCAGAGGTCGGCGAGCGCGGTGTAGCCGAGCCGGAACGCCTCGAGCATCGGCATGACATCGGGCACCGAGGACGGCTCGGCGATTTTCGGCGCCTCGCCGAAGGAGGGCACCGGGACCGATCCGCGGACGCGCTGCCAGACCTCGGTGCGCGCGGCGAGGTCGGCGAAGAGCGCGCCGACGACCTGCGTCAGGGTCGTGCTCAGATCCGGCGCGTCGGGCGTCGGCGCCCTCGTGCGCGGACCCAGCTGCGCCTCGCCCACCTGGAACTGCCCGGTCGCGGCCTCCGACTCGAGCCACACGTCGATGCCGGTCTGCGCGGCCTCGCCCGCCCAGATGTCCTGGTCGAGCACCTGGCGGACGAAACGCAACGAGCACCCGAACTCGCCCGCCGCCGGCTGATGGAGGCGCAAGCCGTACAGCGCGCGAAACAGCGGATACACGATGCTCCTGGTGATGGCGCCTTCGTGAGCCAGGCGCGCATGGCACGCCGACACGAAGTCGAACCCGCCCTCGAGGACCGGATCGACCAGGCGGGCGATCCAGTCGGGCGTGACGCTCGTCAGGGCGGCGTCGACCAACGCCAGCGCCTTCGCCTGCCGGCCGGCAGCCTCGCGAAAGATCGACGCCATCGCTGCTGGCCGTCCCGGCAAGCCGTGGTACGGCGCGCGCAACGGATCGATCGCGGGGCGCGCGAACTCCACGGTCATGACGGCGGGCATGCCGGCCAGCGCCTCGCGGGCGCGCTCGATCGTGCCGTCGGCCGATCCTCCATCGGCGAGCACGACGCCCGCGCCCGGCCCGTACCGGCCGAGCGCGTGCGCCACCGCTCGCGCCACCTCGCCAATCGTGCCGGCGTTGTTCCACGCCGCGATGCCGACCACGACATCGCAGGCGGCCGGCACGGCGGCCTCACCCGGGACGCTGAAGCTCAAACCAGTAGAAGCCATACGGTCCGAAGGTCAGGAAATAGGGCTGCCGGCCGATGACGGGAAACTCGGTATAGCCGAACATCTCCACGGGCACCAAGCCGTCGAGCGCGGCCAGGTCGAGCTGGACCGGCTGCGCGGTTCGGGCGAGATTCGCCACGCAGAGGACGACATCGCCCTCGTAGCGGCGCAGGTAGGCCAGCACCTTGCGGTTGTCGGGCGCCAGGAACTCCAGGGTCCCGCGTCCGAACACCTTGAACATCCGCCTCAGCCGGGTCATGTTGCGCGTCCAGTGGAGCAGCGATCCGGGCTCGCGCTCGGCCGCCTCGACGTTGACCGCCTGGTAGCCGTACACCGGATCGACGATCGGCGGGCTGTAGAGCCGCTCCGGATCGGCGCGCGAGAATCCCGCATTCCGATCGCCGCTCCACTGCATCGGCGTGCGCACGCCGTTGCGATCGCCGAGGTGGATGTTGTCCCCCATCCGGATCTCGTCGCCGTAGTAGAGAATCGGCGTGCCCGGGAACGACAGCAGGATGCTGGTGAGCAGCTCGATCCGCCGGCGGCTGTTGTTCAGCAGCGGCGCGAGGCGCCGGCGGATGCCGACGTTCAACCTCGCGCCGGGCTGCGCACTGAACGCGAGGTACATGTAATCGCGCTCGTCCTCGGTGACCATCTCGAGCGTGAGCTCGTCGTGATTGCGAAGAAACAGCGCCCACTGGCAGGTGTCGGGGATGGCGGGCGTTCTGGCCATGACCTCGACGATCGGGTCGCGCTCCTCGAGGTGCAGCCCGAGGAACAGGCGCGGCATCAGCGGGAAGTGATAGGCCATGTGGCATTCGTCACCCGCCCCGAAATACGCCGAGACTTCGTCGGGGAGCTGATTCGCCTCGGCGAGCAGGAGCCGGTGCGGCCAATGGGTGTCCACATGGCGCCGAATCGCCCTGAGGATGTCGTGGGTCCCCGGCAGGTTCTCGCAGCTCGTCCCGTCGAGCTCCACCAGGTAGGGCACGGCGTCGAGCCGGAGGCCATCGACGCCCAACCCGAGCCAGAAGTCCAGGATGCCGAGGATCTCCTGCAGGACCGCCGGATTGTCGTAATTGAGATCGGGCTGATGGTGGAAGAACCGGTGCCAGTAGTACGCCTGCGCCACCGGGTCCCAGGTCCAGTTGGAGGGCTCGCTGTCGACGAAGATGATCCGCGCATCGCGGTACTTCTGGTCGGTGTCGCTCCAGACGTAGAAGTCGCGCTCGATCGATCCGGCCGGCGCGTGCCGGGCGCGCTGAAACCACGCGTGCTGATCCGACGAGTGATTCAGCACCAGCTCGATGATCACGCGGAGCCCGCGTTCGTGCGCCGCCTCGAGGAACCGCGTGAAGTCGTCGAGCGTCCCGTAGCTGGGATGGATGCTCCGGTAATCGGCGATGTCGTAGCCGTCGTCCTTGAGCGGCGACGGGAAGATCGGCAGCAGCCAGAGGCAGGTGACGCCGAGGCTCTGCAGGTAGTCCAGCTTCTGAAGGAGGCCCGGCAGGTCGCCGATCCCGTCGTCGTTGCTGTCGTAGAAGGACCGGACCGGCAGCTCATAGATGATGGCGTCCTTGTACCAGAGCGGGTCGGCGATCCCGGGGCGGGGGCTCACGGTGTCAGCCTATCGCAGCGTTCGACGGTTGCCGGCGACGAATCGTCGTCAGTCCCGGGCCGGACTCAGGTGTCGCACGTTGTCGTTACGGCGTACTCCGCGCCTGGCCAGGTTGCTTGTCCCATTCGGTAGCGGGCCGCACCTTCAATTCCGTAGGCGACAGCGCGGCTGGACCGGAGATGATCGTCGAGAATGGAGAGGCCATGAACCTCAGGCACCTTGCATACCTGGCCTGCCTGCCAGCCATGGTGGTCATCATGGGCTGTAACAGCGCTTCTGCGCCTCGGCCTGGTGCCGCCTCACCCGACTTGGGCACCAGATTCGACGCTCTCGTGCCGGGATGGCTGGCCCGGAGCGCAGTTCCTGGCATGCAGATCGCGGTAATCCACCAAGGTGCCATCGCCTGGCACGGAAGCTATGGCGTCGCAGACTTACAGCGATCCAAACCCGTCACGGGTCTCACCCTTTTCAACATCGGATCGGTCTCCAAGACGGTCGCGGCCTGGGGCGTCCTGGCCCTGGTCGATCAGCGTGCTGACCTAAAGCTGGATTCGCCGGTGACGCCATACTTGACGCGGTGGCGCATCCCGGAGTCGGAGTTCGATGTCAACGCAGTTACTCTTCGGCGCCTGCTCAGTCACACCTCAGGACTATCGATGCTCCCTGCCAGCGAGTCCTTCACGTATCCGCCGTCTTTGGAGGGCATCCTGTCCACATCGTATGGAGCCTTCGGCCGCCTGCGCCAGCTTCGCAAACCCGGAACCGGCTTCGAGTACAACAATGGAAACTATGTACTCCTTGAGCTGCTGGTCGAGGAAGTGACGCATCTTGGATTCGCCACTCACATGCAACGCACGGTCCTGGACCCTCTGGGAATGGACGTCAGTACCTACGCCCCCGCCCGGGACCAACTCGCCACTCCCTATGATGAGAACAAGCGTCCATTGTCTCAGAACCACGCTGATGTTGGCGTCGCCTCGGGCGGTCTCTACAGCACGGCGATGGATCTTGCGAGGTTCGTCGCCGCAACGATGCGAGGTCGAGATGGCTCGGAGCCGGGCAAGGGAATCCTCAGCCCCCAGACGGTGGCAAGGATGATCGCGGCGTCCGAGGAAGCGGGAGGCAGATACGGGCTTGGATACAAGATGTTGCCGGTTTCGGAGAGCTTGACGCTAGTCGGCCACGACGGAGCCAATCCGGGCTGGAAGGCCACGTTCATGGCCGCCCCCGAGAAAGGTGTCGGAATCGTGGTGCTCACCAACAGCGACGTCGGTGGCTCCATCGTGGCCGACATTGTCTGCACTTGGGCGGACTGGGAGGCCGAGATCGAATTGACCGGTCTGTGCAAAGGAGCGAAACCGATTCCAGGGAGATAGACAGTGGTCTAACATCGGCATCCCGCGGACGACGCTACGCGCCGCCGCTGATGCTGAGCGTTAGGCGGCGCTCGACAAACTCAGCGCTGGTTCTGCCAGCTCGCAGTCCGAAGAACGGAGGGCGCAATGAACCTGAGGAGCAAGGCCAGGAAGTTGGGCCGCTGGCTGGCTTGGGGGGGCGCGGCGTTCGTGGCCGGAGTGTTATCGCTCGTTCTTGCCGACACCGTTCATCGAAGGTCGTGTCCCAGCGTGCCGCTCGCCGGGAAGGTCGTGCAGATTCCGGGCGAGCGCATGATCATTCTCCGCGCCGACCAGCGAATCCTGTCTATGGATACGGTGCGCGATCCCGAGCGTGACCCCGCGTACACCCTTCGACCGGAAGACGGTCACGTCCATCCCCACCAGGAGGAGCGTTTCGAGATCGTCGAAGGCAGAGCACGCTTCCTGATCGGCGATCGGGAGATCACCGTCGAGGCGGGACAGGTTGCCGTGGTCCCTCCCAACACGGTTCACCATTGGATGGCTCTCGACGGCAGGCCGGTCCGCGTGAAGGCAGAGTACGAGCCGGCGCTGGATACGGGCGCGTGGTTTCTGAGCTTCCACGGCGCTATCGACCGAGGCGAGATGAACCTGCTTCGAGCGGCCGTCATCTCGAGCGAGTACAGTGCGGGGACTCCTCTCCCCGCAGATCCCTCCCCGGCCGTCTGGAGGATCCTCGTGAAAGTGCTGGCGCCGATCGGCCGACTGCTCGGGTACAAGGCGTGCTCAGGTGGTTGAGAGAGTCGAGAGGGGCGCCGCCCAACCCTTCGCTCCAGCGGACAGCCGCGCTGCGCGCGTCTGCCGCTGAGCTCATGATCCGTGAGATGTCTCGTACAGACCGGGAGGTACGATGACCGATCGAAATTCAATACCTGGCCGAATCACTACTGGTTCGTGGGCAGCCGTGACCTCGGTCGGCTTCGGGCTTGCTTTCTTATCATTCATCCCTGGCATGCTGGTGATGGATCTCTTCCTGCCACCGGGCCTCACGAATATGGGCTCGTCCGCAATGCGGGAGCATTGGATCCCGAAGCCCTTCCCGCGTGGCTGGATCTACAAACGTACCAGTCCTGGTACCGAATGCATCTGGGTTATCACGTTGTGGCTCTGGCAGCCTTTGGCAGTATCGTCGGCTGGGCGCAGTCGCGACTACTGCGCGAGTATGTCCCGGCGCTGCATTGGGTAGGGGCCACGGCGATGGGGTTCGTCGCGATTCTCTGCTTCGAGATTGTCACGGGCGCCGTGGCGGGGGCGGTCAGTGCGCGAGCGCTGAGCTCCTCGCTCGCTGCCGCGACATCTAACACGGCGTTGCACCTGGCAGCCCGCTCCGCGGGCCGCAGGTGAACGCCAAGCCGGTCGCCCGCCGGGAGCAGGAAACCGGCGCGCTGGTTCGTAGACCCAGGAATGTCATCCGACATGTCACTCGCGTTGTGGACGTGTGGGTATTACGCTCGACCTGGACAACGTACCGCAGGGGCATATGATAGTGCCATTACTTGGTCCCGCTCGCACCTTAGAGGAGTCCGCAATGGCCACCGACACCGAGACGCGCAACATGGAGCTCATGCAGACGCTCGACGATGCCTGGAACGCGCAGGATCTCGACGTCTTTAGAGATCGACACAAGCCCAATGTGATCGTTCGCTGGCCAGGGAAGATCGAACCGACGATCGGCATCGAGGACCATGCGCGGGAGGCAGTTGATTTCTTTGAAACGTTTCCGGATCAGCACCTCGACAACAGGCCTTACAAAGTCTTCTTTGCCTCTGGTGACTGGACGTGCTCAATTGCTCGCTTCAGGGGTACCATGACCGGGCCCATGAAGACCGCTGATGGCAAAGAGATTCCGCCCACGGGCAAGGCCTTTGACCTGGACTTCTACACGGTCGCACTGTGGAACGACGGGCAGATCGTGGAAGAGAATCTTATGTACGACCTCGTGACCTTCCTAAAGCAGATCGGGCTTGGCTGACAACCCAGTGACTCGCTGAGGCTGTGTGCGTCTCGTGGCTATGGGGCGAAACTGAAGAGGGCTGCCTAACCCGCCACGGCAGCCGACGAGCGGCACCGATGTTGCGCCAACGTCCAACTCGGTCCGGACCGAGTTGCTGATTCGCGCTCGCGGCTGAGCGGCAGGACGTTAGACCGCGATCAGATATTTCGCGTGGAAGAAGGCACCTATGCCGGTCGTCTCAATTACGCGTCTTCGGGTTCGGTCGTGGTCCTATCTGCCCGCATTCCTCGTTCAGACACTGCGAATTGCTCGGCAAGCTGCGGGTGCGGACGGCAACCTCGCGGTCGGGCTGCTGCGGGATCGCCGAAACACGTTCTGGACCGGCACGAGTTGGTCGTCCGAAGGCTCGATGAAGGCCTTCATGCATGCCAAGCCCCATGGACCAACTATGCGAAAGCTGCTGCGCTGGTGTGACGAAGCGACGCTGGTTCACTGGACGCAGGCTGGTGCGGAACTTCCTTCCTGGGTGGAGGCGCATGAACGCATTCAGCAGGAGGGGAGGCCATCGAAGGTGAACCACCCGTCGGCGGCCCACATGGCGCACAAGTTCCCGGCGCCGACAGCACGCCGAACAGGTGAACTCCGTTTCAAATGATGCAAGCGGCTACGTGCTGTCTGACTGCGGTCTAACAGCGGCTGCACCCGACGGCGGCCGGGCGGCTATCGAGTTGAGTCGGAATGACGGTGAGCAGCCGCCGCGGCTCAACGCGGGCGTTATGATGTGGAGCAACCATCCTCGTCGAGTCTGGCTATGAAATTCCCCTATCTTGTCGGACCTGCGCGCGTCGGCGTTGGCCTGGCAGTGCTCACGACCGTTCTATTGGGCACCCCCTTTGGTCAGCAGCGCAGCACCGGCCTCGCCCCGTCGCTTGTGGGCGAAGCCGCTGAGTCCGTCGCAGCAGTTGTCGATCGAGAGTACTTCGACGCGGCTGTGGCGGGTCGCGCCGCTCGTTCCATAAGGGAAGCGCTGTCTCAGGGCCGGTACAATGACGCACACACCATCGAGTCCCTTGCCGAAATGCTTACGCGCGACTTGTTCGAGGCGACCAAGGATAAGCATCTGGCGGTGAGGGTCGTCCGAGACCGAAGTTCCGCCGAGATTTCAACCGGGTCCGACGACCGCGAGGTTCGTGCGCGTCGCACGAATTTTGGTGTACAGCGCGTCGAGGTTCTTGCCGGCAACGTGGGATATCTGAACCTGACGTCATTTTATCGGCCTGAAGAGGCACAGGAGGCGCTGTCTGCCGCCATGCGCCTGCTGCGGTCGACGGACGCCCTGATCGTGGACATGCGCCAGAACAGCGGCGGTTCTCCGGAAACTGTCGCCCTCCTGACGAGCTACTTGTTTGACGCTCCCAATCTGCTGCTGTTCGAAATCGTTCCCCGGTCCGGCACTGGGCGCCGGTATACGACTGAGGCTCCACCGGTCCCTGAGCGCAACGGAACACGCCCGACCTACGTGCTCACGGCCGAACGCACCTTTTCTGCGGGAGAGGGGTTCGCCTTCATTCTCCAGGAGCGTCGTCGGGCCATAGTCGTTGGCGAACGGACCGCTGGGGCGGCAAATCCGGGGCGCCCGTACCCCGTCAGCGCTCGTCTCGAGGTGACCGTTCCAAACGGTCAGGTGCGTACTGCCCTCAGCGGCCAAAACTGGGAAGGGAAAGGCGTCACGCCGGACGTGTCGGTGCCCACAGCTGATGCGCTTGGCCTTGCTCACATTCACGCGCTCCGCGAGTTGCTCGCGCAGGCGCCGAGCGGGCTCTGGCAGCAGACCCTCAAACGTCACCTAGAGGCGCTGGAGAGTTCAAGCCGACGTTGACCGTTCCGGCGGATGCGGTAATGTTTCTCGCAAGGCGGCACTCATGGACGAACGGTTTCGCGTTGGTATCTCCGGATCGTACGGCGGCCTCAACCTGGGCGACGAGGCGATCCTCGAAGGCATCGTCCGCGAGCTCCGTGCCTCCGTGCCGGTCGAAATCACCGTCTTCTCCCGCAATCCCGCAGACACGCTGAAGCGGCACGACGTCGAGCGCGCCATTCACGTGCGCGAACTGTCGCGGGAACAGGTCCGCCCCGAGATCACGCGGCTCGACCTGCTCATTCTCGGCGGCGGCGGAATCCTGTTCGACGCCGAGGTCGGCATCTATCTGCGCGAGGTCATGCTGGCGCACGAGTCCAAGGTCCCGGTCCTCGTGTACGCCATCAGCGCTGGCCCGCTGGAACGCCCCGAATCGAGGGCAGCGGTAAAGGAGGCGCTGGATCGCGCGGCCATCGTCAGCGTGCGCGAGCGCCGGTCCCAGCATCTGCTCGAGAGCATCGGCGTCCAGCGGGAGATCCACGTCACGGCCGACCCTGCGCTGCTCCTGGAGCCGCAGCCGCTTCCGGCCGACGCGCTCGATCGCGAGGGGATCGACCGGCAAGGCAGGTGGCTGATTGGCGTCTCGGTGCGAGAGCCCGGTGTCGCGGCTCCCGACCTCGACGCCGACCAGTATCACGTGCTGCTCGCGAACGCCCTGGACTTTCTGGTCGAGCGCTTTGATGCCTATCTCGTCCTGGTGCCCATGGAAAGCCGCATGCTGGACCTTCAACACAGCCATGCGGTCATGTCGAAGATGGCCAACCCCCACCGCGCCCGCGTGCTGAAACGGACGTACACGTCCGGCGAGATGCTCGCCCTGATGAAGCAGTTCGACTTCGCCGTCGGCATGCGCCTGCATTTCCTGATCTTCGCCGCGCTGCAGCGCGTGCCATTTGTCGCGTTGCCCTACGGCGGGAAGGTCGACGGCTTTCTCGAAGACCTGGAGATGCCGACGCCCCGTGTGCAGCGGATCAATGCCGGCCAGCTGATTGCGCATCTCGATCGGTCGCTGGACACGCGCCGCGATCTGGTCACGCGCATTGAAGCGCGCCTCCCGGAGCTGATCGAACGCGCCCGGACCACGAACCGTCTGGCCGTGCAGTTGCTGACGGCCACGCGCCCCGCCTCGAAGCCGGCGTGACTCGACGGTCAGCGGGCCGTCGCCCGAGGATCCGGCCAGGCCAGGACGACGCCCAGGCGTCCGCCGAGGAGTCGCTGAAAATCAGCCAGATGCGCCGGCGTGTTCCGCACCTGACGCGGCACGAGGCGGTGATTCAGACAGTAGGCCGCCAGCGCCCCGGCCGCTTCCCCGACATTCCACTCGACGGGGTGCAGTCGATAGCAGCCATTGGTGAGGTGCGTCACGCCGAGGTTCTTCGCCGCCGGTAACAGGTTCTCCATTCGGACCGGGATCAGCGCGCCCAACGGTATCTGGAAGGGCCAGCTGCTGATGTCGACATAGGTGCGCTGCCGTGTCGTCGGGTGCAGATCGATCCGGTAGCTCCCGACGCCCACACTGTCCCCGAAGATCTCGGCGCCCTTGAGCTTGCCGCGCGCCTCCACACCGACATGCTGCTCGAGCACGGTGAACTCCGCCCGGATGCGCCGGCTTTCACGCACGTAGACGTGCTTGGCGAGTCCGTCCGGAGTACCGACGACGTCGTGGCGGAGGCGGAGCCCGCGATAGCCGTAACCGCGATCGTGGCGGGGGGCTTC
>Ga0268386_10003826_pt1 | contig 11016 bp, 11 predicted proteins | sample RVTome_15_FD_200260 | JGI IMG/M metagenome (GOLD analysis project Ga0268386, IMG submission 200260) | Soil microbial communities from uranium-contaminated site in the Upper Colorado River Basin, Wyoming, United States - RVT150D86... ... | reverse complement strand
ACGAGATGACCAGGGCGCCGAGTTGGCCGAATACGCCGTTGCAGTCGCGCTGCTGGTTGCAATCGGTTTGGTTGTTTACAGCACGCTCGGCAGCGCCATTAACGATCGTAACGATGGGACCGGCGCGAAGGTCAAAACAGCCGCAGACGATTTTACTCTCAAATAGCTTTTGGCTGAATTGAGTTTTTATTTCCACGTAGGCGTAAAACCGATCCAGAGGAGTTAAAGACGTGAAGATATTCGAAGAGTTTATTCGTGATGAACGCGGCGCGGAGTTGGCAGAGTATGCAGTCGGCACAGCGATTCTCGTGGCGGTAGCAATCATCGTCTACAACGTGCTCGGATCGGCCGTAAACATCAAGATGAACGCGGTCGCAAACGAGATACAGAAATAGCTTCATCCGTAAGGCCCGGGAGCTTTTCAAGCGTGATTGTGCGGTCAAACTTGTGCGAGGGTCAATTGATGCCAGTCTCACATGAAATGATGAAACTAATTCTGCTCATTCCAATCGCGTTTGCAGTTATTTATTTCGACGTTAAGTACCGTCGTATTCCTAACGTGATTGTCGTGTCAACGCTGGTTGCCGGTGTCATCGTCAACAGCGCGATCGGTAGTTGGGAGGGCCTATTGGGCAGCGCGGAAGGCTTTGCCCTCGCATTTATCCCGATGTTCCTGATGCATCTTTTCGGGGCAATGGGCGCTGGAGACGTGAAGCTTTCGGGTGCCGTCGGCGCAGTGTTGGGAGTCAGTATGGTACCGCTCGCTCTCGTCATCATTGTGATGATGGGTGCGGTGCTGGCTGTTTATTCAATGATCAGAGCGGGAAGAGTTTTTTCAACGCTTCACGGTGTTTTGAGAATTTTCGTGGGCCTGATTCCAGGTTGGGAGATGCCCCGTTTCGCAATGCCTCCGGATCGCAGACATACGATTCCCTACGGCGTGGCGATCATGCTCGGCAGCCTGATAGCAGTTGCCGTATTTCAAAGATAGTTCAGTACCAGGAGATGAAATTATGCGGAATAAGCGTTTAATCATTGCTCTGTTGGCGGCCATAACTTTTGGGCTCATCGCCGCAGTGTCCGTCAAACAGTATCTGCTAAGTGCCCAGACTTTTAACAGCACCAACGATGTTGTCGTGGCCAAAGTCGAAATCCCAATGGGCTCCCGCATCATTCGTGAGCAGCTCGTAGTCGCTCAGTTTCCGACGAACGTGACGCCCGAGGGCGCGATTGCGAAGATCGACGAGCAACTCATTGGTCGAGTGGCAGTGACCAGTATCTCACCACGCGATCCAGTCACGGAGGTAAAGCTCGCTCCCGTTGGAGCGGCAGGCGGTCTGTCTTCTGTAATCCCTGAAGGCTACAGGGCCATGACGGTCAAGGTAGATGACGTTGTGGGCATATCCGGTTTCATCATGCCGGGCACCCTGGTTGACATCGTCGTCGTCATCACACCGCCGAAGGGTGGCGGCCAGGAAGAGAAGATCTCCAAGATCGTGCTGCAAAACATCAAGGTCCTCGCCAACGGTCAGAACATTGACAAGCCGAAGAACGACCGTGAAGTTGAGCGCGTGAAGGCCATAACGCTTCAGGTAACACCCGAACAGGCCGAAAAGCTTGCGCTCGCCTCGAGCGAAGGAAAACTGCAACTGGTCATGCGCAATTCAGTGGACCAGGCCGACGAACAAACGGCGGGCGCTAACAAGCGCAGTCTGCTGAGTGGTGAACGCGCCACGATCGCTCCCGAGCCGGGATCCAATGCAGAACCAAAGGCAGCCCCTTATCGAGCTCGCCGGCCGGCTCCCCGACCCGCAGTCGCAAGAGATCTGAATGCGACCGCAGTCAAGGTTAGTACCCCGCCGCCGCCGCGACCCAGCGTCGAAGTGATCAGGGGCGCAAAGAAAGAGACTGTTGATTTTCCGTAAGAGACGATGTCACACAAACTGACGCGCGCAAGGCATCAACTCCGATTTCCGCAATTCAAGGAGAACTCAAAAATGTTGGCTCAATACTCCAAAAGATCTTATGTACTTACACTGCTGCTAGCGGCAGTCATTACCCTCGGGCTTGGCGCCATTAGCGCAATCTATGCCCAGGAAACTACCTACGACGCGTCCTTCAGCAGCACGGTAAAGGAAGCCATTCCGATCAACGTGCTCGTGGGCCAATCCCGCGTGATCAACTTCGATCGGCCAATCGGCCGGTTCTCCATCTCCAACCCGGAGATCGCAGAAGCCGTCATGGTCCGTCCCGACCAGGTACTTGTAAACGGGAAGGCGTTTGGCCAGGTTAACTTTATTGCGTGGGAGAAAGCCGACACCAAATTCATCGTCTTCGATGTGTTTGTGCGCGCGAACCTCTCGCTCATCGATTCCCAGATGCGCGCCCTGTTTCCGCGCGATGACATTCGTTTGAGCCAGGCAAATGGTTCAGTCGTGCTCTCGGGCACTGTGACTGATCCTCAGGTAGTAACGCAGGCTGACAGCGTGGTCCAGGCCGCCGGCTTCAAGACCGTCAACATGCTTGCTTCGCCAGTTAAGGACGCGGTCCAGGTCCAACTCCAGATTCGGGTCGCGGAAGTTAGCCGCAACAAGTTGCGCGAACTCGGTACCTCTTTCAACTATCAGGGCAGTCCTGGCGCCGGCGGCTTCATCAGCGGCGGTGGTCCAGGTTCGCTTAGCGAGGTTGCGGGCGGCGTGATGAACGGAACTTTCGCCAGCGCGATGAACGTGTTTCTCATGGGTGGCAACACCATGAACATGATTCGCGCCATGCAAACCAACGGCGCGCTGCGGGCTTTGGCTGAGCCCAACCTCATTGCGATGGATGGCCAGACCGCGAGCTTCCTCGCCGGTGGCGAGTTTCCCATTCCGATTGTTCAGGGTGGTGGTTCAGGAAACAGTTCCGTAACCATTCAATTCAAGGAATATGGAGTTCGTTTGAACTTTAAACCTACCATCATCGACGAAGATCACATCCGCCTCGAGCTCGAACCTGAAGTTTCGACTATCGACTTTGCAAACGGCGTCAGGTTCCAGGGTTTCGTAGTTCCCGCGCTTCGCACAAGACGCGCACGCACGGGTATCGAGCTGCGCGACGGACAGAGCTTTGCTCTCGCCGGCCTGCTTGATAACAGCGAATCGCGTTCGCTTTCAAAGGTTCCGGTGCTTGGCGATATTCCAATCCTCGGAAACCTGTTTAAGTCGACGCAGTTTCAGAAGCAGGAGACCGAGTTGGTCTTCATCGTCACTGCCGACCTGGTGAAGCCGGTCGATCGCGACGACCTGCCAAGCATGCGTGGTGTCGATGGCCTGAAGAATGGTTCGCCACTCGGAATTGAACCGAAGGGTGAAGGCATTTCAGGAGCGAGTGGGTTTTCAACCGGTTCCGGAACTGTAACACCTGCCGCTACTCCGGAAGCTCCAAAGAAGATCACGACGCCAGCTGGCGCAGCCACGAAGACTGAGGAAAAGCAGAAAACGGCCCCGACCGGCGCGGCCACCAGACTTACGCCGTAGGCGGTGAGGCCCCCCCTTAACCCGACCAGCGTTGAGTCTGCTGAAAAAAGGGTGGTAGTCAGGTTCGAACTTGATTACCACCCGTGGCACAAGAAAAGACGTTGGGAAGACCTGATTTGGTGATCAAGTTCAAGGAGCAAGGTATGGATCAAAGGAGCCTCTCGAGATCGTCAAAGCGAAAAAACGAACGCGGTAACGTACTGGCCTACACCGTTCTCTCAGCCCTCTTCCTGTTTCTCGCCGTCGGACTCGGCGTAGATCTCAGTCATCTATATCTTACAAAAACAGAGTTGCAAAACACGGCTGATGCCGCTGCACTCGCCGGCGCCTCTGCGTTGACTCTTCCCGACACACCTCGAATCACAACTGCGGTTGATCGCGCCGTCGAAGTAATGAACCTGAACAAGTACAACTTCGACAACAAGAACTACGTCGATGTAATGAGCGAGGCGGCTCAGCGTGGTCTCGTCGAATTTGCCGTCAACCTTGACGGTCCATACGTCAGTGAAGCTACGGCGGCTGGTAACCCTGACGACATTCGATTCATTCGGGTCCAAACGCCCACCGTGCCGGTTTCCATCTTCTTCGCGATGCCGATTTTGGGGAGCACGCAAAACCTAAATGCGCGTGCCACTGCGGGACTCTCGGTGCCGGGTAATGTCAATTACTGCCCAGCGCCTCTGGCCGCAATCGACTGTGGCACTCTCGGTAACCAGTGTGTTGACGCGGATGGTAACCCCTATTCTTTGGGTGGAGTGTGCAATGCCGGGGGCCCGTTGCCGAATCCCGATGGATCCGCTTGCGATCCCGACAAGCAGTTTTGCAGAAACTGTGTCTACACGATTCGTGCCGCCCCGTCCGGCGGACCTGCCCCAGGTAACTTTCATGGCCTTTGTTGTCCAGATCAAGACTGCGATGCTGAGTGGATCAGACAGCGTTTGGCGGGGGGTCAGAATTGCAGCGAATGTCCTCCGGTTGATCCCGGAGATGAAATTACCCCGACTACTAAACCGGGAATAAACGCAGGACCAATCAGACAGGGCATAAACACGCGTTTTGACGAGTATAACGGCGGGGATCCCCCTCTGAACCCAACTGATCATCCCCCTGATCCGAACATTGCGCCCGAAGAGGATACGGGTGACGGCATCACTTGGGCACAGTACCAAGCCGGGAGTCCGTTTCTGGCCCCGAGTCATCCATCATCACCCAACCGGCGGATCCTTGTCCTCCCCATCACTCCCTTTGAATCGTGGAACGACGCAAACGGTCGCGACACCGTAAGCGTGTCTTCACTTGGAGGATTCTTTATCCGGCGGAAGGTTGGGAAAGGCAACGACGGGGAGATTAAAGCTGAATACATAGGTGGTGACGTCATTTCCGCGATTGGGCTTGATCCCAACGCCACCAATACAACAAACGTCGTTACCCCTGTTCTTTACCGTTAAGGCTATGAAACTGAGAAACATCAAGATTCGAAACCTTGGAAGCTTCGCACGCAACGAAGGTGGCGGTACGCTGGCGGAACTTGCCATCCTTCTGCCAATCCTCGCGGTGATGCTGGCTGCAGTAAGCGAGTTTGGACGCTATTTTCAGACCTATACCACGCTGTCCAAAGCGACGCGCTCGGCGGCCCGTTACCTGTCCAACCATCCCTTCACTCCAGAGGAGCAGGCTAAGGCAAAGAATCTGGTCGTCTGCGGGAAACTAACAGCTTGCGGAGCGAACGAAAGACTTGTCGCCGGAATGGAAACCTCCAAGGTCTGTATCGAAACGACTGGCTCGCCGAACCCCGAAACTGTCACAGTTCGGATTCCGCGTACGGCCGGAGACTGCGGCGCGCCGCAAAACTACCAGCCGATTTTCGATATTGGAGCGCTGCTCCACAGCTCCTTTGACCTGTCGCTTCCCATTGCCCCAAGCACAACCATGCGCTACGTGCTGGAATAAAACTTTTGACCAGGAGCTTTTCCAAGGATGTCTGACAGGGTGTACAGCAAGAATCAAAAAGGCTCGACAGTCGCGGAGTTTGCGGTGGTCGCGGGGCTGTTCTTTATGATCATTTTTGGGATTATCGAATTCGGCCGCTTGCTTTACACCCATAACGCCTTAACCGATGCCGCCCGGCGCGGCGCACGCTATGCCGTGCTCCATCCTGAAAATGCTCCATGCGTGCAAAACGTCGTGATTTATGGCGAGACCAACATCAACCCGGTGACTTGCGCCCCGACTGGGTCGCCTTTGATTAACGGACTCACCACCGCGAACGTCGTGGTCCAATATGAAGGAGCCGCCCCGAGCGCCTATGGCATGAATCTGGGTACTGCCACCGTAACGATTCAGTCTTACACATTCAGTCTGAGCATTCCGTTTTTCAGGCAGGTGCTAACTATGCCTGCTTATAGAACGACGCTAACAGCGGAGAGCGCCGGAGTCATACCGCCAGATATTTAACCTGACGGATCATCCTGAGCGACAGGACGACGAATTCAATAGAACAAAGGGACTTTATTCGCAATGAAACGAACGTTAACATTCATAGTACTCAGTAAAGACGCCGCCGACTCCAAAGACTTGAGCCGCGCACTCGGTGCTCACGCCGGCACAAGCCTCCTAATGACGAGCGACGACGCCGAACAAGCGTTTACTGAAACCTGTCGCCTGCGTCCCTCGGCGGTGGTGATTAATCTCACTCACATGGGTGAACCCGCACTGAAGCTCGTGCAGCGTATTGTTAACGAGTGTCCAACCACCGCGGTAATCTGCGCTTCGAGAGAGTCGTCACCCGACATGATCCTGCGGAGCATGCGCACCGGAGCGCGCGACTTTATTCGGCTGCCTATCAATGATGATGAGTTGACGACAGTTATTGAACGAACGGCGGAGTTTACCGTTGAACATGCAGGCGACGAACCGAAGAAGAGAGGGCGCGCTATCGCTGTATTCTCCAGCAAAGGAGGTTGCGGCACCACTCTGATCGCGACGAACCTCGCGATGACACAAAAAACGCCGACGGTGCTAGTCGACCTCAATCTTCAGTCGGGCGATCTGGAATTGCTTCTGGGACTCAAACCCAAATTCTCGCTCGCAGACGTCGTCGAAAACCGCGACCGGCTGGATGACGCGTTACTCGCTAGTTACATCACACCCCACTCGAAGAATCTTTCATTGCTCGCGGCGCCGACGAAAGCTGAGAGCGCAGAAGACATCGAGCCAAAGCACATCTACGAAATCATGGAACTGCTGCGACAGCGCTATGACAACGTGATCATCGACACCCCGCATAACTTCGATTCAGTAACCATCTCGGCCCTGGACCATGCGGATCAGATCCTCGTTGTGTTAACGCTCGAGATTCACGCGATTCGGAGCACCCGTCGCGCGCTGGAAATTTTCGATCGCCTGGGATACCCGCGTAAGAAGGTCCGTCTTGTCGTGAATCGCTGGAGCAAGAACATCGATTTGGACCAGAAGCAGGTCGAAGACTTCCTCGGAGAGCGCGTCATCGCCTTTATCCAGAGCGATTACCGCGCCGCAGTCAACTCAATCAATCTCGGCCAGCCACTAATTGATTCGGCGCCGAGCTCGACTGTGACGGCAGATCTCTATAACCTGGCGGGCAAAATTTTCGCGGACAGGATCGAACCACCGGCGCCAACGGCAGGGGGCAAGCGCCCGTTTAATTCCCTCTTCCGCCGCCATTCGGCAAGCATGCAGGATCTGGGTCTGAACGCGGGCCTCGAACGAGCAAACCTGAGCGAAGCACAGTAACTAAACAGAACCGAGCGCGGTAGCGCCGGGTAAACAACACCCAGCAGGGATAATTTCTATGGCACTACGTGAAAGATTAGTCAGAGACAGCAGCTTAACCGGACCTTTGGCTGACGATGCAATCAGCAATCAGCAAGGCTTCCAGGACATGAAGTCCAGGCTCCACCGGATGCTAATCAACCGGATGGATCTGACCAAGCTGGGCCAACTCGAACCGGACCAGCTTCATGAAGAGGTGGCACGTCTCGCATCCAGCCTTCTCGCCCAGGAGGACACGCCGCTCTCGACAGTTGAACGCGAGCGTTTGATCCATGAGGTCAGGCACGAACTGTTCGGACTCGGACCGCTCGAGCAATTGCTTGCGGATACTTCCATTTCCGACATTCTTGTTAACTCTCCCTACAACATCTACATCGAGCGTGGCGGAAAACTGGAACGCACCAGCATCGAGTTTAAGGATAACGAACACCTGATGCGCGTGATCGAGCGCATCGTCTCGTCAGTCGGCCGCCGCATCGATGAGTCGTCACCAATGGTCGACGCTCGTTTGAAAGACGGTTCGCGCGTCAACGCCATCATTCCACCGCTTTCGCTCGACGGGCCTGTGTTATCCATTCGCCGCTTTGGCGCCGAACCGCTGCGAATGAATCGACTGCTCGAGAACCAGGCGCTCACACCCGATATGGCTTCGATGTTTGAGATGTGCGTAAACGCAAAGCTGAACGTTTTGATCTCAGGCGGCACCGGCGCTGGTAAGACCACGCTGCTAAACGCACTCTCCGCTTACATTCCCTCCGACGAGCGTATCGTTACGATTGAAGACTCGGCGGAGTTGCAGATGCAACAACCACACGTGGTCCGCCTGGAAACGCGCCCGCCCAATATCGAGGGTAAAGGCGAAGTCAGCCAGCGCGATCTGGTGAAGAATGCCCTGCGCATGCGGCCCGATCGCATAGTGATCGGCGAGGTCCGCGGCGCCGAAGCGATCGACATGTTGCAGGCGATGAATACCGGTCACGATGGCTCGTTGACAACCGTCCACGCCAATACTCCGCGCGACGCGCTGTCAAGACTCGAAACCATGATCCAGATGACCGGCATGCGGCTCTCGGATCGCGCCATGCGGCAGCAGATCGCGTCTGCAATCAATCTGGTTATTCAGGTTGCGAGACTCACAGACGGAACTCGTCGAATCACCTCCATCTCGGAGGTAACGGGTATGGAAGGTGAAACGATAACCATGCAGGAAGTTTTCGTTTACGAGCGCAGAGGCGTTGATAAAGACGGGAAAGTTCTCGGCAGGTTCCGTCCCACCGGCGTGCGACCGCGGTTCGCTGAACGACTCAAGGTTTACGGGTTTCAGCTTCCGCGAACGTTTTTCGAGGAGGTTAATTAATGTCTTTAACAGCTTTCATACCTTTTTCTGTATTTCTTGCGTCTATCTTCCTGGTGTATGCGCTCTACCTGTTTTCGTCGCGCGCATCGGAAGCCAAACGCGCCCTGTTGAAGGAGCGCCTCGCAGACGCAATTCGATCCTCGGCCCACTCGACTGACCTGGACGTCCAACTGGCGCGCGAGGAATTGATGAGCGAGATCCCCTGGCTCAACCGCGTGCTCCTCAAGCTGCAAATCACAGCCAAGCTCAAGCAGATAATCGATCAGGCAGATTCCCACATCACCGTCATGCGCCTGGTCTTGTTTTCGCTTAGCGCCGGAGTCCTCGCGTTCTTCGCAGTAAAGATGATCAGCACATCGTTGTTGATGATGATTCTCTTTGGTCTCATCGCCACGGCGTTGCCGTTTCTTCACATCATCGCCAAGCGCAAGAAGCGGATGAACAAGTTCTTGCAGCTACTGCCAGATGCGCTCGACCTGATGAGCCGCGGCCTGTCCGCGGGACATGCTTTCACCGAAGCGCTGCAAATGGTGGCGAGCGAGATGCCGGAGCCGATCTCGATGGAGTTTCGCAAGACCTATGAAGAGCAGAACCTCGGACTTTCGTTGAAACTCGCGCTCGAGAATCTGGTCCAACGCGTGCCGCTCCTGGACCTGCGCATGTGCGTTACGGCAGTCATGATCCAGAGAGAGACCGGCGGTAACCTTTCTGAACTGCTCGAGAAGGTGGCACACACCATTCGTGAGCGTTTCCGCATTATGGAAGACCTGAAAACGATGACGTTGAGCTCGCGCTGGTCCGCGTGGTTGCTTTGCGCATTGCCGATCTTTCTGGCCGTCTACGTCACAGTCATGAACCCTGGCTATATGGATGTCATGTGGCGCGATCCTCGTGGTCACAAGCTAATCGCCATTGCGGCGATCATGCAGGTCCTGGGTATGTTACTGGTACAGAGAATCATGAGAATTAGGATCTAATGGCTGATTTCCAAATGCCCATTGCCAATTTATTTAGAGAATTTGAATAACAATCGGCAGTTGGCAATCGGAAATCGGCAATGACTAAGGTGAAACCATGACAATTGTTCTGATATCAACCTTTGTTTCCATCGCCCTGATCGTGATGGCGATCTACTGGCTTCTGTTTCGTCCGGTAAGTGCGACGGCTCAGCGTCTCCAGCAGCTCGACGATCCCCGCACCGTGGGTGTGGCTCAAAGTATCGAGGCCAATACCATGGAGTCGTTGGCAGCCCGTCTGGCTGAGCCGATTAACCGGCTTGTGCCGCCTTCTGCGGCAGATGCAAAAAAACTGCAAAAGCAATTGATGCAGGCAGGGTATCGTTCACCTTCCGCCCCAGGTGTTTACCGGGTAACGCAACTCGCTTTAATGCTCGCTTTACCGGCGCTGCTTGTGCTGGTATGGTCCATGATGGGCAGGCCACTCAATACAGTGTTGATTCCGGCGTTGTTGGCTTTTGGCGTCGGTTTCATCCTGCCGCGTTTTGTTCTCAACCGTATGATTGCGAACCGCAAACTGCGCATTGCCTGGGGACTCGCGGATGCTCTCGACCTCATGGTGATCACAATGGAAGCAGGTCTTGGCCTGAATGCGGCGATGCTTAAGGTTTGCGACGAGCTCAAAACGGTCCATCCAGACATCAGCAAAGAGTTTGAGCTTGCAAACCTCGAGATTCGCGTCGGTCGTGAGCGCAGTGAGGCACTCAGAAATCTTGCCGACCGCACGGGTGTCGAGGATCTAAATAGCCTTGTGGGCATGTTAATTCAGGCCGACCGCTTCGGTACTTCAATCGCTCGCGCAGTGCGGGTCTATTCAGACAGCTTGCGCACGAAACGTCGCCAGCGCGCAGAGCAGGCAGCACAAAAAGCTGCTTTCAAACTGTTGCTCCCACTCGGAGCGCTGTTGTTCCCAACGATGTTCATCATCATTCTTGGTCCGGCGTTGCTCAACATATCTGACATGCTGGGCGGTGGTATCACTTTCTAGTTTAAGGAGCACCTTATGTTAAAGCGCATTCTAATCGTCGCATCGCTCACGCTCGTGCTGGTGACCAGCGCGATGCCGGTCCCTAAGGTCCACGGCGTACTCATGACTCCTGACGAGGTTGCGCTGCTCGATGCCGCTTCGCAGGAAGTGGAGCAGAGCCGGTCCAAAGGCGACAACACTTTCGTGCGTGTTTTGAAATTTCCCATCAAAACAATCGGACGCCTGTTCGGTATTGGCAAAAAAGACGATAAGAAGCTGCAGCGACTGTCGCGCAAAGATGTGGAGAAGTTTGAGGCCGTCGGGATGTCGCGCGTGATTGACGCACGG
>Ga0268386_10003825_pt1 | contig 11021 bp, 11 predicted proteins | sample RVTome_15_FD_200260 | JGI IMG/M metagenome (GOLD analysis project Ga0268386, IMG submission 200260) | Soil microbial communities from uranium-contaminated site in the Upper Colorado River Basin, Wyoming, United States - RVT150D86... ... | reverse complement strand
CCGATCCCGCGGAGCAGGATCCCCCCGCGCGCGGTCTCGAGCACCGCCACGTCCGGCTCCTGCGCGAGCGCCGTCGCCGCGCCGCCGAACCCAGAGTAGTCGCCGGATTCGACAAGCTCGCCCTCCCGGTACACGCCGTCGGTCGACGAGTACGCGACGGCCCGACCCGCCGCCCGGACCAGGTGCGAGAGCAGGCGCACGATGGTCGTCTTGCCGTTCGTCCCGGTGACCGAGATCACCGGGATGGCGGGATCGGGCACGACGGGCTCGTCCCCGCCCTCGGCGGCCCGAAGCCGCCCGCCCGCCTCGACCAGCATCCGTTCGACCGAACGGCGGCCGCCGACCTCGTGCACGAGCGGCGCGACCTCGGCCCCGAGCGCCTCGGCAGCCTTCCGACGCCGCCACGGGAACGCGACCACGACCTGGTCGGGCTCGGGTCCCGGTCGCGCGCGGACGGCGAGGCGGATGCCGGAGGCGCGTGCGAGTCGCCACGTGAGTCGGCCGGCGAGGCGCGCGATCGTCCGGCGCCGCAGGTCCGAGTTCGGCCGGCCCGGACGCCCGGTCGCGCCGGTGCGTCGCATCGCCGACTCGACCCGATCCTCGGGAGCCGCGAGCCATCCGGCGACGCCGAGGGTCACCTTGACGGCCGGTCGCGGGAAGTACAGGTTCGGGCCGTCGAGCACCCTGAGTTCGACGAGCTCGGCGCGTGCTGGTGCCACGCGCGCAGCTTAGTTAGCCGGGGTCGCCCGCGTGATACCGCCGGAACGCCGGGACGCGCCACGCGACCAGACCGGCGCCCGCGATACACAGCAGCCCGCCCGAGACCACCGAGACGGTCGGCGAGAATGCGGCCGCGATGAGCCCCGCCTCGAGGTCGCCGAGCCGCGGTCCTCCCGTGACCACGAGGATGTGGATTCCGAACAGTCGCCCGCGCAGGTGCTCGGGGACCGTGACCTGCAGGATCGTGTTGCGGAACACGGCCGAGATCACGTCCGCCGCCCCCGCCACCGCGAGGAAGAACAGACCGAGCCACAGGTTCGAGCCCACCAGCCCGAACGCTGCGATCCCGGCGCCCCAGATCACGACCGCCCAGATCACCGCGAGCCCCTGATGCCGGATACGCCCTATCCATCCCGTCGTCGCGGCGCCGATGAACGCGCCCACAGCCGGCGCCGCGAACAGCAACCCGGCGACCTCGGGACCGCGTTGGAACTGCGTGAGCGCGAGGACCGGGAACAGCGCTCGGGGCATCCCGAACACCATCGCGATGATGTCGATCGCGAACGTCGACTGCAGGACCTGGCGGCCGCGGAGGAAGGCGAAGCCCTCGCGCACGGCGCGCCATCCGATCGTCGCGCGCTCGCCCTCGGCCGGCGGCAACGGCCGGATCAGGATCGACGAGAGGAGCAGCAACCCGATCGAGATCAGGTCGATCCCGTACGCCCACGAGAAGCCCCAGGCGGCTACCACGAGGCCCGCGAGCGCCGGTCCGATCAGGCCCGCGCCGTTCCAGAGGACCTGGTTCAGGGCCGCGGCCGCGGGGAGGAGGCTCCGGTCGAGCAGGCGGGGCGTGATGGCGCTCCTCGTCGGGCTGTCGATCGCGCTCGTCGCGGCGATCCCCGCGACGGCGACGTAGATCAGAGCGAGGGGCGGGTCGCCGTGCAGGGCGCCCGCGAACAGGAGTCCGGACGACGCCAGATACCCGATCTGAGAGGCGATCAGGATCTTGCGGCGGTCGAACGCGTCGAGGAACGTGCTCCCGGCGAGCGTTCCGGCCACGAGCCCGAGGAACCCGACGAGCCCAAGGAACCCGACGGGCACCGTCGAGTCGGTGAGCTCGAACACCTGGAGGTAGGTGGCGACGATCGTGAACTGCGAGCCGAACGTCGACGCGAGCAGTCCCCACCACAACCGCCGGTAGTCGCGCGAGACGCGGAGCGGGGTGATGTCGACCGCGATCTTCCGGAGGCGGGAGGCCGCCCGTTCGCGTTCGGCCTCGTCCTCCGCCATGGCTCGACGCTAGCACCGGCGCCGCGCGGGGCCTACGGCCGCTCCTCAGACCGAGAAGAACGCCTTGAGTACCGGGGCGAGCACGCTCAAGTCGACGTCGTGGCCCTGACCCTCGAGGATCCGAACTCGGCCATCCGGGATCGCGTCGGCCAGCGTTCGCGCCGTCTGCTGCATCCACGGGATCTGCGTGCCGGCGACGACGAGCGTGGGCACCTTGACGTTCGCCGCCCGATCCGTCGGCACGTCGTAGTCGGCCATGATCCGCGCGTCGTAGGCGAGCGTGTGCGCGAGCGCCTCCGTGGCTCCCCACCACGGCTCGGTCTTGGCTCCCGCGACGAACTCGTCCGGCATGCCGACGACCTTGGACATGAAGAACTCGACGGCGTCGCCGCGGCGCCCCTCCGCGACCATCGTCTCGTACTGCTGGACCTGGTCCGCGGGCGGTTTCGGGAACCCCTCGGGGATGTAGGGCGGCTCCCAGAGCGCCAGCTTCGTGATCGGGAGGCCGTTCGCGGCGGCGATCAGGGCGAGCGCCGCTCCCGAGGACGAGCCCCACAGGTGGGCCGAGCCGCCGGCGGCATCGATCATCGCCTCGATGTCCTCCACCTCGCGTTCGATCGCGTAGGGGGGCGTGTCGCCGCTGTCGCCTCGCCCCCGACGGTCGTAGTTCAGGACCGTGAAGTCGGGGGCCAACGCCTGCGCCAGCCCGGCGTCGGCCATCCGGTCCACGGACCCGCCGCAGACGAGGATCACGGGCGGTCCCTCCCCGATGCGCTCGAATGCGATCGCGGTTCTGTCTCTCGAGGTGACCGTTTCCATGGGCGGGCTCCTTCCTCAGCTCGCATCCCGATCGTTTCACGTGAGCGTCGTCTCGAGCCAGGCCGCTGCGACGATCCGTCGCGTCCACCACCTCTGCGGATCAGCGGCCTGAGCGACGGAGCGGAGGCGATAGCTCGGACGCCTTGCCGGCGCGATACAGCCTTGCGGGTCGGCCACCACCTCGTGTCGTGGTGGCGTCGGTGGGGACCACGAAGTCTTCGGTGGACAGCACCTTGCGTGAGAAGTTCCGAGGGTCCAGCCGTTCGCCCCAGATCGCCTCGTAGACCTCGCGGAGCTCCGCGATCGTGAATCCCGGCGGACAGAAGGCGCTCGCCAGCGTCGTGTATTCGAGCTTGGCGCGAGCCCGTTCCACGCCATCGCGCAGGATCCTGTCGTGGTCGAAGGCCAGCTTCTTTGGCGCGCGGCCCCCGACCGGCCTCCACGCAGCCGCGGCGGCGTCGGTACCGGCGATGGGAGAGGGAGGCTCGGGGATCAACGCGAGGTAGGCGACGCTCACGACGCGCATCCGGGGGTCGCGGTCGGGGTCGCCATATGAAGCCAGCTGCTCGAGATGGGCGACGCGGATCCCGGTCTCCTCCGCGAGCTCGCGGGCAGCCGCCGTCTCAAGACCCTCGTCGATGCGTACGAAGCCGCCGGGCAGCGCCAGCTGGCCCGCGAATGGTTCTTCGCCCCGCTCGATCAGGAGGGCGTGCAGTCTCGCGTCCCGCACGGTGAGCACCACGAGATCGACGGCGACCGCGAACGTGGGATGGTCGCGGGTTCCTGTCATCTTGACAAGAAGCTCCCTCGAGATTATCGTCATCATGACGATAATCGTCCATGGGACCGGAGGCAAGGATGACCGCCAGCGACATCCTCGAATGGGTCGGGTTCCTCTCGGGCGTACTCTGCGTCTGGTGGGTGGTCAAGGAGAAGATCGCCAACTGGCCGGTCGGTATCGCGAACTGCCTCGCCTGGTTGATCCTGCTGTGGATCAACGCGATCTACCTCAACGCGTTGCTCCAACTCGTGTACATCGCCATCAGCGCATACGGCTGGTGGCACTGGTTGTGGGGTGGCCGCGAACGGGACTCACTGCCGGTGCGGCCGGCCACGTCCGCCGAACGGGTTCGGGCCGCTGCCCTGATCGCTCTCGGAACCATAGTCGGAGCCCGCTTGATGGTCGTCGCTGGAGACGCTGCCCCCATATGGGACGCCCTCACGACGGCCACGAGCATCGTGGCGATCTACTGGCAAGCTCGGAAGATCTACGAGAGCTGGATCCTATGGCTCACCGTCGACGTGGTGTATCTCGCGCTCTACGGCTCCAAGGATCTGTGGCTCACGGCGCTGACGCAGGTAGCCTTCGGCGCGATGTGCGTCGTGGGGCTGCGCGATTGGCGTCGTTCGATGGAACGCGAGGCGGTGGGGAGATGACGCACGGGGTCGTGGTCGGCAAGTTCTACCCGCCGCATCGGGGGCACCGGCATCTGATCGACGTGGCGGTCTCGCAGAGCGAGCGAGTGACCGTCCTCGTCGTGGATGGTCGTGATGAGGCGCCGCCAGCGACGGTGAGAGCTCAGTGGCTGCGAGAGCTCCATCCTGACGTGACGGTGAAGATCACCGGCGACATCGGACGCGACGACGACTCGGTGGCGTGGGGCCGCGTCGCCCGCGAAGCGGTCCTCGAGCAGACGATCGACGCCGTCTTCGACTCCGAACCGTACGGCACGGCATGGGCAGCGGCGATCTCCGAACAACAGGGGAGCGAGTGCCGGAACGTGTTCGTCGGACGCGGGCTCGTGCAGATCTCGGGCACGCAGGTACGCTCCGAACCGGCTCGGTACTGGAACTACATCGACGCACCGGTCCGCGCGCACTACGTCAAGCGCGTTTGCGTCGTCGGCGCCGAGTCGACGGGGTCGACCACGCTCGCGCGATCGCTCGCGGCGGCCTACGAGACCATCTGGGTGCCCGAGTACGGTCGGGACTACACGGTGGAGAAGTTCACGATCGGGACGGGTGCCGAGTGGCTGCCGAGCGACTTCCTCCGGATCGCCCTCGAGCAGAACGCCCTGGAAGACCGCATGGCACGCGATGCTCCCGTAGGGATCATGTTCTGCGATACGGACTCTCTCGCGACCGCGCTCTGGGAGGAGGTCTACCTGGGCTCGACCTCCGAAGCGGTGTGGCGCGCGGTCGACGCTCACGGCGCGCCGTTCGCCCTCTACCTGCTCACCGACCACGTGGGCATCCCCTGGGAAGACGACGGTCTGCGGCTGGGGGATGCGACCCGTGCCTCGATGACCGCCCGATTCGAGGAGGCGTTATCGGAGCGCGGGCTCCCGTGGGCGAAGGTTTCAGGATCGCGGAGTGCGAGACTCGCTCAGGCGGTGGACGCGATCGCTCCGTTCTTCAGGTGACGTGGAACACGGAAGCGCCGTCGAGTCCGATGACGTTCGTAGTCATGACCCCAGCGCCTCGTCGAGGACCTCGAGCCCTTCGTCGAGCAGGCCCTCATCGATCGTGAGCGGCGGGAGCAGCCGGATCACGTTGTCGTACGTCCCGGCCTTCAGGATCACGACGCCCTCCTCGAGGCACCGCTTCACGATCGCGGTCCCGCTCGAGCCGTCGAGCGGTTCCCTCGTCTCTCGGTCGCTCACAAGCTCGATCGCGGTCATCATCCCGCGCCCACGAACGTCGCCGATCACCTCGTGGCGCTCCTGCATCTCGCGCAGTCGGCCCATGATCATCTCGCCGAGCGTGCGCGAACGCTCGAGCAGCCCCTCGCGCTCGATCCGACCCAGCACCGCGAGCGCGGCGGCCGCCGCCACCGGGTTCCCCCCGTACGTCCCGCCGAGCCCGCCGACGTGGACCGCGTCCATGACCTCGGCCCGGCCCGTCACGGCGCTGATCGGCAGGCCGCCACCGAGCGACTTCGCGCTCGTGACGAGATCCGGCACGACGTCCTCGTCCTCGATCGCGAACCAACGGCCGGCCCGACCCATCCCGCTCTGGATCTCGTCGGCGATGAACAGGATGCCGTGCTCGGCGCAGAACTCTGCCAGCCCCTTCAGGAAGCCCTCGGCCGGCACGATGAACCCGCCCTCGCCCTGGATCGGCTCGACGATGACGGCCGCGACGTTCTCCTCGCCGATGTGCTTGTGGAGCTCCTCGCGCGCGTACGCGAGCGTCTCCTCGGCGCACCGCTCGGGCCCGCCCGGCCAGCGGTAGGGGTAGGCGAACGGGAGCCGGTAGATCTCGGGTGCGAACGGCCCCATGCCCTGCTTGTACGGCATGACCTTCGCCGTGAGCGACATCGCGAGCAGCGTCCGCCCGTGGAACGCGTGATCGAACGCCACGACCGCCTGCCGCCCGGTCGCCCTGCGCGCGATCTTCACCGCGTTCTCGACGGCCTCGGCGCCGGAGTTCGCGAACATCGTCTTCTTCTCGAAGTCGCCGGGCGCGAGCCCGTTGAGGCGTTCGGCGAGCTCGATGTAGGGCTCGTTGGCGGTCACGTGGATGCACGTATGCGTGTCGAGCTCGAGCTGGCGCTGCGCGGCCGCCACGACCTCGGGCGAGGTGTGCCCGACGTTCAGGACCGAGATGCCGGTCGCGAAGTCGATCAGCCGGTTGCCGTCGACGTCCTCGATGATCGCGCCCGAGGCTCGGGCCGTGACGATCGGATGGATGCTGAACACGCCCTGCGGGACCGCCGCGGCCCTGCGCTCGAACCACTCGCGCGACCTCGGCCCCGGGATCTCGGTGACGACCTTGCGCTCCTGCGGGATATCCACGCGTTCGAGCCTCCTCGTCGATATGCGTCAGTTTCCCACGCAAGCCGACCCCTGCGCTCGGACGGATGAGTCGACGGCTACCCGATCGTCCGGACGGGGTAGCGTCGGATCCGCTCATCGCCCGTCACCAGGTCGAGGCCCTCTACCAACGCCTGCGCGACGAGCACCAGGAGCCAGTCGCCACCTCCATCCGCCCCTGGGCGGTGCGCTCAACTAGTGTTTGCGGGGCGACTTCACCGCCGGCTCGGGCTCGCCGACCACGTGCGTGACGGGGATCCCGAACGCCGCCTCCGCACGGTGCGGCAGGTCCACCTTCAGCCACTTCGACAGGCCCTTCGGGAACGTGGAGATCACGATCCCCTCGAACGGTCCGTGGTCGCGGATCGCGTCGCCGATCGCGAGCATCGGGTTCCCGTCGCCCACCTCGCCCTCGAGGTCCGCGTCGATACCGGCGAACCGGACCATCGCCGCGTCCAGGCTCGCCCGGGCCGTCGCGCGCGCCTCGCCCTCGGTCCAGAGGTGGTTGCGAGGAGGGGTCGCGGGGACCACGAGGTAGAACGACGTCGAGCCGTGGCGGGCCAGGTCGCGGAGCCGGGCGGCGAGGGTTTCGGCGAGCAGGGTCTGGTTGGCCACCACCAGGTAGCGCTGCACGAGCACCACCTCCCTAGTCGATCTAGGGTACGACTGGCTGCGCCGTTGCGAAACCCCCCTCCGCGCTGGTCCCGAAGCCGGGGATTTCGGCATACTGGCAGCCTCGGCGACCTGCGACGACGCGCGGGTTCCCAACGTTCGAAGGGGAGGCATCGATGGGGGACGTGAAGACCTTCAAGATGTACATCGGCGGCGAGTGGACCGACGCGTCCGACGGGAACACCCGACAGATCGTGAGCCCCGCGAACGGCGACGTGATCGCCGAGGTGCCCGAAGGAACGAGCGAGGACGTCGACCGCGCCGTGCAGGCCGCGAAGAAGGCGTACGAGGAGACCTGGTCCGACGCCACGCCCGGCGAGCGGATGCGCGCGCTCCTCAAGATGGCCGACCTCGTCGAGGAGCACGGCGACGAGATCGGGCGGCTCGAGTCCGAGAACGTGGGCAAAGTGCTCGCGCTCACTATGTCCGACGAGGTTCCTGTGATCGCCGACCAGTTCCGGTTCTTCGCGTCGGGCGCCCGCGTGCTCGAGGGCCTCGCGGCCGGCGAGTACATGAGGGGCTACACGAGCATCCTGCGGCGCGAGCCGATCGGCGTCGCCGGTCTCATCGCCCCGTGGAACTACCCGCTGTACATGGCCGCCTGGAAGCTCGGCCCGGCGCTTGCGGCCGGCAACACCGTCGTGATCAAACCCGCCGAGAACACGCCGCTCACGCTGCTGCGGTTCGCGCAGCTGATCGCCGAGGCCGAGGTGTTCCCGCCGGGCGTGTTCAACGTCGTGACCGGCGACGGCGAGCCCGTCGGCGACGCGATCGTGAAGCACCCCGACGTGGGGATCGTCTCGCTCACCGGTGAGACGTCGACCGGCCGGCTGATCGCGAAGAACGCCGCCGAGACGTTGAAGAAGGTGCACCTCGAGCTCGGCGGCAAGGCGCCGGTGATCGTGTTCGACGACGCGGACATCGCGTCCGCCGCCGAGTGGATCCAGGTCGCCGGCTTCTTCAACTCCGGGCAGGACTGCACGGCCGCGGCGCGGGTGCTGGCCGGACCCGGGGTCTACGACGACCTCGTCTCCGAGGTCGTGTCGAAGGTCTCCGAGATGAAGGTCGGCGACATCTGGGACGACGAGGCCGCGATGGGCTCGGTGGTCTCGGACGTGCAGCTCGAGCGGGTCCGTGGGTTCGTCGACCGGGCCAGGGGCTACGGAGCGAACGTCCGGATCGGCGGCGAGGTCATCGACCAGCCGGGATCGTGGTACTCGCCGACGATCGTGACCGACATCGAGCAGGACTCGGAGATCATCCAGAACGAGGTCTTCGGGCCGGTCGTGACGGTGCAGCGGTTCTCCGACGAGGAGACGGCGCTCGCGTGGGCGAACGGCGTCGACTACGGCCTCGCGGCCTCCGTTTGGACCCGCGACGTGGGTCGGGCGCTGCGGATGTCGCGCAAGCTCCAGTTCGGCACGGTCTGGATCAACACCCACATTCCGCTCACGCCCGAGATGCCGCACGGTGGGTACAAGCAGAGCGGGTACGGCAAGGACATGTCGATCTATTCGATCGAGGAGTACACGAACGTCAAGCACGTGATGGCGTCGCTCGACTAGACGCCGGCCCGAACACGGAAGGAAGTGAGCGCACCATGGCGGTACGTCCCTACCTGGTGAACGGAGAGTGGCGGACGGGCGAGGGCTCGTTCGAGGTCCACAGCCCCTACGACGACGGCGTGGTGGCCGAGATCGGCGTGCCCACCGACGACGACGTCGAGGAGGCGATCGCCACCGCCGCGGCGACGTTCGAGGAGTCGCGGCATCTCCCGGTGCACGCGCGCGCGAACGCGCTCGACCACATCTCGAAGCGCCTGGCCGAGACCGTGGAGGAGAACGCGGAGCTGATCGCGCGCGAGGGGGGCAAGCCGCTCAAGTGGGCGACGGTCGAGGCGACGCGGGCGATCTCCACGTTCCGCTGGGCGAGCGAGGTGATCCGCCACGGGGACGACGAACTGGTCCGGCTCGACACCGAGGCGTCGCTCGGGTCGCGGATCGGGCTGATCCGCCGGTTCGCGTTCGGCCCGGTGCTCGGGATCACGCCGTTCAACTTCCCGCTCAACCTCGTCGCGCACAAGGTGGCGCCCTCGCTCGCGGTCGGCGCGCCGATCGTCGTGAAGCCGGCCTCGGCGACCCCCATAGGGTCGCTCCGCCTCGCGGAGTTCTTCGCCGAGACCGACCTGCCGAAGGGGATGTACCAGGTACTGCCGGTGTCCTCGAAGGTCGCGGACCGCATGGCGCGCGATGACCGGTTCCGGAAGATCTCGTTCACGGGCTCGAGCGAGATCGGGTGGTACCTGAAGGGTCTGGACCCGCGCAAGCGCGTGACGCTCGAGCTCGGCGGCAACGCCGGGGTGATCGTGCACTCTGACGCCGACCTCGACCTCGCGGCGCAGCGGGTCGCGTTCGGCGGCTACTACCAGGCCGGACAGAGCTGCATCAGCGTGCAGCGCGTGCTCGTCCAGTCCGAGGTGTACGAGGACTTCGCTGACAGGCTCGTGAAGCAGGTCGAGAGCCTGAAGGTCGGGGACCCGATGGACCCGTCGGTCGACGTCGGTCCGGTGATCCAGAAGAGCGAGGTCGGTCGGATCGACGGGTGGGTGCAGGAGGCGGTCTCCCAGGGCGCGACGATCCTCACGGGCGGCACGGGCGAGGAACCCTTCTACCAGCCGACCCTGATCGCGGACGTGAAGCCGGACATGAAGGTGTGCCGGGAGGAGATCTTCGGCCCGGTCGTCACGATCAGCCCGTACCAGACCTACGACGAGGCGATCGCCACGGTGAACGACTCGCGGTTCGGCCTGCAGGCCGGGGTGTTCACGAACGACATCAACCGCGCGTTCCAGGCGCATCGGGACATCGAGGTCGGCGGCGTGATCGTGAACGACGTCTCGGCGTTCCGGGCGGACCAGATGCCGTACGGCGGGTCGAAGGACTCCGGATTCGGCCGCGAGGGCCTGCGGTACGCGATGGAGGAGATGACCGAGCCGCGCATCATGGTCCTGTCGCACGTCCCGCTGTAGCGCCTGCTGCCGGCTCGCCATCCGGCCCAACCATCGGAGCGCGTCGGTGTTACGCGATCGGGCCGTTCTCCAGATCTCGAACCCTGACTCTGGCGGACGGGAGCGCCAGGATCTCGGCGGGAGTGAGGCGGTGGGTGCCCTTCGCCAACCTCAAGCCGATCATCCCGCGAGGCGCCTCCGACCACATCCCGTCCTTCAGCATGTCGACACGCAGGGCTCCCTCACCGTCCTCCTCGACGCGGAGCGTCTTGCCCAGCTCCGTTCGGAAGAATGCCCACACCGACCCGTCGCGAGGATCCATCACGACGATCTCGGGGAGGCGCATCCGTCCGGGGCGACGTCGAACCGAGCTCCGTCGCGCTCGTCCGTCACGGACGAGGCGATGCCCGACTCGACGGCGAGCGATCGCGCGGCCCCGATCGCTCGCTCCCAGCTCGGGTAGGAGGACGCCGCGGTACTCGTCAGGACGGTGAAGCGTTGATCCCGTCGACGCGGCTCCCGAGGTTCCTCGGGAAGCCGATGGGGATCACGCGGGGTGGGCGTTCTCGCGGGTACCTCGACATCGACCGGATCGGTAGGGGGGATCATGAGTGCCTCCTCGCTCGGGAGGGGCTGTTCACGGCCCTACGCGAACGGTCCCCTGATGGTGGTGCGTTCACCATCATCTCACGTCCGCA
>Ga0268386_10003824_pt1 | contig 11021 bp, 17 predicted proteins | sample RVTome_15_FD_200260 | JGI IMG/M metagenome (GOLD analysis project Ga0268386, IMG submission 200260) | Soil microbial communities from uranium-contaminated site in the Upper Colorado River Basin, Wyoming, United States - RVT150D86... ... | reverse complement strand
TGACCACGGTCAAGCCCGGCGATCACGTTGTGGCCTGCTTGTCCGGATTCTGCGGCGCCTGTCCGCAATGTTTGAGTGGTCATCCCAATTTGTGCGCGACGCGCTTTGTCAGTCGCCCGAACAGCGCAACGCCTCGACTGAGTCAGAACGGCGAGCCGTTGATCCCCTTCGCCGATGTGGGCAGCTATGCTGAGCAAATGCTGCTGCACGAAAACTCGCTGGTCAAAATTGACCCTGAGATTCCGCTGGACCGTGCTGCTCTCGTCGGATGCGGGGTGTTGACCGGGGTTGGTGCAGCGCTCAGAACGTCTGGCCTGCAGGCCGGTCAGACTGTCGCCGTCTTTGGGTGCGGTGGAGTCGGGTTATCGATTATTCAAGGCTCCCGCATCGGCGGGGCCAGCCGCATCATCGCCGTTGACCATATCGCAGCCAAGTTGGAGAGAGCCCACAGTCTGGGGGCGACCGATTGCATCAATTCCAGCGAGGGCAATGCAGTGGAGCAGCTCCGAGCGATCACCGGCGGTCGGGGTGTTGATCACGCTTTTGAGGCGGTGGGCTTGCCAGTTCTGATCCGTCAAGCGGTCGAATCGCTCGCAATTGGCGGCACCGCCACCATCGTGGGCGTGCCGCCGGATGGGTCCATCATTGAATTTCCGTTCAGCGCCATCCGGCCGGAATGTAAGGTGCAGACCTCGCGCATGGGCTCCAACCGCTTTCGCATGGATATTCCCACTTACTTGGATTTCTATCGTCAGGGGCGACTCAACCTCGACGATATGGTCAGCAAACGCGGCAAGCTAGAGGATGTCAACGAAGCGTTTCGAGCCATGAAAGCGGGTGAGGTCGCGCGTACGGTCTTAACGTTTGATTAGTGGTCACGTTTGCGTGGAGGAGCTTTACTCCCTTTTTCTACCGGGCTTGCATCACAATATCCACCAACGCCAGCCGGCCTTCTTCTTGCACCACCCGCAAGGCCCGTTCTAACGCGGGCCGGATGGCGTCAAAGTGTTCAATTGGTCCTTCGCCATATAAACCGTAAGCTTGGGCGAGCTGGGCAAAGTTCACCGGCGGATCGTCGATGCGGGTGCCGATGCCGGCCCGTTCGCGCGGGCGCTCGCGCACGCGGGCAATGTCGATTGCATGCTCTTCCGAATTGTAATACGTGCGATTGTTAAACATGACGACGAGTAGCGGCAACTGGTGATGGGCGGCGGTCCACAGCGCGCTAGGCGTATAGAGCAGGTCGCCGTCTGCTTGCAAATTGATGCACAGTTTGCCGCTACCCCGATGGGCCAGTGCGCCGCCGAGTGCCGCCCCCATGCCGTAACCCAGACCGGCACCGCCGCTCGGACCGAGGTGACATCCCGGTTGTTCCCATGGCCACAGGCGCCGGGTCCAGGCGCCCACGCTGTTGTTCACGAGTACCCAGTCTTCGTTCTGAATCACATCCCAAATTTCCGCTACCGCCGTGGACACGGCGATGGGCTGTTGCGAGCGCGCCTCGTGCGCCTGCTGCCGCCACTGCTGGCGGCGGGCCGTGTGTTGCTTGGTGAACTGGGCCATGCGGGCGGTGCGGCGGTCCGTATGGGCCGCAGACAACTTGGCCTTGCAAAGCGTGATCAGCGCCGGGAGGGCCACGGCGGTGTTTGCCGTGATGGGCAGATCGATGGCGGGCAAGCGTTCGTAATCCGAAGCCCAACTGCGGACGAATAAATCACCCATAGTGATGTGAATAATCTGCGTGTCAGAAGAAATCGCCGGTTGAAATAGCCGGGTGGCTTTGTCCACACTGCCAAGCGCACCGAAGAGATCGAGCACATCGAGGGCTAAAATCACGTCGGCTTGCGGTAAGACCTCGTCCGCCGCATCCGTGAAATCCAGTGCATTCGTATTGGGAAAATTAAAGCGTCCGCCGCGATCGATGACCGGGATGGCCAGCAACTCAGCCAGTTGCACCAGATGGCCGACCGCTTGCGGATGGCGTCCGAGCAGATCGGCAATAATGACGGGATGCTCGGCGTGCACCAGCAAGTCTGCCGCCCGTTCTAGAGCGTCCGGGTGCGCTTGCGGCGCGGCGGGCGCGCCGTAACGCTGCACGTCTGGTAGTGTTGGCGGGCTATGGAGGACATCTTCTTGCAAGCCGGCGTCGTAACAGACATAGACCGGCCCCTGCGGATCGGTTTGGGCAATGCGCAAGGCACGCAGGAGAGATTCTGGCACATTGTCCACTGTATGCGGTTGGTCATCCCACTTGACGTAATCGCGCACCTGGTTCCCCTGCACCAAAGCCGTATGAATCCAGTCGATCCAGGGCCGCCGCAGATTGGCATCCATCGGGCCTGTCGCGCCTAGCGTCAGCACGGGAGCACGATCGCACCAGGCATTGAAAATCGCCATACTGCCATGTTGTAAGCCGACGATATTGTGCAGGATCGCGGCCATCGGCTTCCCTGCCGCTTTGGCATAGCCATGCGCGATGGCTACTGAGATTTCTTCGTGGCAACACTGAATCAGCTCCGGCATCTGATTGCCGCCGTAGTTGACGATCGAATCGTGGATGCCGCGGAACGACGCGCCGGGATTGCAGGCTGCGTATTCGATGCCGCAGGCGTGGAGCATGTCGACAATCACGTCTGAACCGTATTGGGGATGCCGTTCCGGCATATGGTGTCTCCTTAGCGAACTTGGTAGTGTTTGACAGCGTCCTCGTTGAGCTCGATGCCGAGACCGGGTGCTTGCGGCGCGATCAGCTCTCCGTTTTCCAATCTCGGCATGGCGTTCAGGATGGCTTCGGAGCGGGGCATATATTCTACCATATAGCCATTCGGAACGGCGGCGAGCAGATGTACGTGCACTTCCGGTACGACATGACCGCAAACCGCAATGTGATGAGCTTGGGCTAGAGCGGCTATTTTGCGCCACGGGGTAATACCGCCAACGCGGGCGAGATCCATGATCGCAATATCGACGCTGCGGGCCTGTAAAAGGTCCCGGAAGGCCCCCAATTGGTACACATGTTCGCCGCCTGCGATCGGGATGTCGAGGCTGCTCGCCACCTGGGCGAGCCCTGCCAGATCTTGATGATGGACGGGATCTTCCAGCCAGGTAATCCCAGCCTCTTGCAACACCCGTCCAGTTTGCATGGCTTGCGGCAACTTCCAGCTCTCGGTGCCGTCCACCATGATCTGCATGTCCGGCCCCACGGCCTCTCGGACGACCCGCACGCGTTGCGCTTCTAACGCCGGATCGGTTTCCTTGCCGAGACGAAGTTTGAGGGCGTGGAATCCGGCGCCTGCATGCTGACGCGCCGAGGCGGCGAGTGCGTCGGGCGACAGACTGTACCACAGCCGATCACTGGCATACGCGGGCAGGCGATCGCGGTACCCGCCCAACAACTGATAGAGAGGCTGCCCCAGGGCTTTACCGGCCGCGTCCCACAGCGCGATATCCAGGGGGGCGATCGCACAGTGCAGCATGCCGCCGGGGCCCACCCAATCGCCTCGCCGAGCCAGGCGGTCCCAGGCCGCTTCGACTGCGAGCACGCTAGTTCCGATCAGGTGTTCGCTTAATTCGCGCGTGGCCTGCGCAATCGCGCGCATGAGGTCCCCGCGGGGATAGACGATATAGCCAATGCCTTCGATGCCGTCCGCCGTGGTGACCCGAGCGAGCACATGCCAGTTCGCATCCACCTGGCGTCCGGCGGCGACATAGGCATTGTCCACCGTGACCCGAAGCACATCAACCGTGATCTTGCGAATCTTCATGAGCCGTTCCCCGTAAGAGAAAAGGGGGGCAAGCCTATGTCTTACTCATTCTTGCTTTTCTTACAGCAAGACGTAGGCTTGACCCCTAAAAGCGCTTAATCCACCACGGCGATGGCTTCGATTTCCACCATAAAATCGGGGTTCGCCAGGGCCGAGACGACCAGTAGCGTACTGGTGGGCGGGTTCGATCCCTGATGCACTTCATCCCGCACCTTGCGCACCGCGCCCATATACTCAGGGCTGGTGATATACGTTGTCGTTTTGACGATATGTTGCAGCGTGCCGCCCACCGATTGCACAGCAGCCTCCAGATTGCGCCAGATCTGCCGGACTTGCGCCTCTGGGTCACCTTTGCCCACGACAGTCCCGTCGGCATCCACACTGACTTGTCCGGCAATATAAACCATTTTGTCAACTTTCACGACGTGCGTGTACCCGGCAGGTCGGGACATCGTATCGGGATTCTGATATTCTCGCGTCGGCATGTTAGCCTCCTTGCAGATGGGTCTTCTTGAAGACGGCAGAGCCCTAAGAGCCTGCCTCGTGCGGCATCAATATAGACTCCCTTGCCTTTGCTGGGCAAATCCAAAGGCCGTCTGCCCTATCGGCTGCGTAGAGCCCTATTTACGACCTCCTAATCTTGTATCTCAGTATCCCGGATAGACCGGCGTACGATTTCCACCTCCAGCACGAGCGGACTGACGCTCAGCAGTTGATCCAGACGATGGAGATACACCTCAATCATATTTCAGTTGCGACTCGTAGCGTGGCCAGACGTTCTTGGTACAGCAGCACGTCATCATAGAGGCCCATCCACTCTATGATGTCGGCACTGTCCCCCATCTCCCCCGCCATGAAGCGTTGGTAACACTCGGCAGAGCTCATCCCATACTGCTGTTCAAACGGCTCCAGCTCCCGCTGCACGTCTGCCAAAGACTTGTCATACTTTTGCATGTGGAGGCGAATGAGCTTGTGCAACGCTTGATCAGCCAAGTCACTAGCTCCCACTTTTTCAATCGCTTCAACTTTTTGCTGCAGCGTACTCATAAGATTGCCTTGTGAAACCCAACTACTTCAGAGTTGGGATATGAGAGACTTTCTTGCTTCAGTCCCTGGTTTTCTTGACAGGAAAACGACTTCGTCAAGTGTAGAAGTGCTTGATTTATAGAGAGATTCAATATGGGATGTCTTCCCCCACCATGGCCCAAAGCTGGCAAGTGGTATTCAGTCGCCAGTGCTGCATCTCTTAGCGCATCTCCTGACGCCACTGGTCTGATGTCTATTCGAGTCGCGTCATCCCCGTATGGAGTGGCGTCCTATCCTTGCGGACCTCAACCTGAAGCACGGCGATCTCTTTGCGCATATCGGTCATCTCGGCTTGCATCGTACCCAAGCGCTCGGTCATCTCAGTCCGGAGAGTCGCGCCATCCAGTCGGGTACAGGCGATCTCATCTTTGAGGTCGCTTCGCACGCGATAGATTTTGTCGGAGTCGGTCTCGGTCTTTTAGAGTCGTTTCCGATAATCACAGTTGAGGTGAAAACATATTATCCTACCAAACCGTTGCATCGTGTTTCCAGAGAAAAGGTCGACATGTTGGCCGCCTGACACTGCGGCAGCACCGTGCACGGTGTATAATCGGCCAAACCCACCGAGAGGAGTAACGCCCGTGGACACCAAAACACGCGTTACGGCCGAGCGCGCGATGCGAGAAAAACGAGCGGACTACTTTGCCTGCGGTACCCGAGTCGTGTGGGACGTGGACTTGCAGAGCGAGTCTGTCGTGAAATCTGACAAGGCTACCGATCCCGAGACCCCCGTAATCTACCGGCGCGGCGAGATGGCGGATGCGGAACCGGCGGTCCCCGGGTGGCGCATGGCGGTGGATGAGTTGTTTGGGTAACTACGATGGGGTAGATGTGAGGAATTGTCGGATAGCTTCGATAATCCGTTCTGCATCTGCAATGTCTTGTTGTGCTTCATCTTCTGTCACTCCTGGCAGAACGTCATAATCCCCACTTTGTCGGTTTTCGAACAGTCTGGTGAGCAATGCGGTAAACTCCCGTGGAAAAACGCCTGTATGGACAAAGCCCTTGTTGAATGCCCCGAGTATTTGACCATGGCGCGAATAGGTCTCATCTCGTGATAGGAGGGCAGCACTTACGGCATGAAACGCAGCATAATAGGCTCGTGATGATGCATCTCCCCAGGCACCGCCTGCTACAAGTAATTGCGCAGCTCGCAACTTTTCATCGGATAAGGCTAACAACGCGGCGAGTTCGTCCCTCACAGTACCACCCCTTCACGGGCAATGTTACGAGCCAAAGGAAATCCCTGCGTCTGTTGCCATTCCTCCTTACTGCGCAATACCGTTGCAACGAGGACCCCATAGCGCTCCATCAATTGACTTTCAATGTCGAGAATGATGGCGCGCACATCCGCCGTGCGGTAGTTTACAATCACGAGCATGTCATAGTCAGAGCCCTCTTGCGCCTCCCCCCGCGCTCTTGATCCGAACAAGCGTATTTGATCCAAACGGGGACCAAGCCTCTGCCGTAGACTGGCAGCAAACGCTTGCACAACCGGATCCAGTTGAGGTTGTGCGCTACTTGTCTGATCGACCATGACTCGACTCCCATACGTCTTCAACAAATGCGATATTCCCGTTCATGATGTGGCACGCGCCCGCTGTGCGGCCTGCTTCGCGAGTACATCGAGTCGAGCCTTGACGTGTTCATGTGGGATGGCGATCCCGGTCTCGAGGTAGCGCTGCCAGCGCGCCAGGTCCTCAGCCTTCTCGTGCTCATGGCGTTCCTCAGCGTCGAGGTAACGGTAAATGGCTTCCCTCATCAGCCAGTGCGTCGATCGCTGCTTAAGTTCCCCGAGTTGTTTGAGGCGGGCTCGGGTCTCATCATCGAGTTTAACGCCCATCGTCGGGGTGCCCATATTGACCTCCGGGGTTATATGAGTTGTAACTTATTGCGACCAGTATAGCACACCCTTGTAGTTCGCAATAATGTTGTCCCCCCGCTAGGCAAGCCTTTTCTCGCCTTCTCCCACCATCCCATTGGCAACACTGCACTGGACATTCGCTCTCGAAGTCGCGACAATAAAACGAGAAACAGAATCACTTAGAAGGACCGAAATACCATGCGGAACGTCCCAGGTTCAACTCAAAACGCCGGTGCGGACGTCGGTGGAGACGTATCTAAGAATGGCAAAAGTGCCGGCTCATTTCGTGACTGGAGCCCAGCTGGATAGGGGGTGTTGTGGACACACCATTAATCGTTGAACTGATTCCCGATCCCGAGCTCGGTGGATTTACCGCCCGAATTCCCGATATCCCTGCCTACGGTGAAGGAGAGACGGAGGATGCGGCCATTGTGGACCTCAAGGAAGCCCTGCGGGCCTATATTGAGGCATTCGACATCGATGATGCCCTTGCTCGCGCCAAATCTTCAATCGCATAGGCGCTGAAAATAAAAAGGCCCGTGTCAAGCAGCATCTCATTACAGCGTTCCCCAACGGCCACCTCTAGGCGATCAACCTCGTCCGCTGTCATGTCCGCAGACGGATGGATATAGATATGGGCATCCCCATCTTCGTACTGCTCAAACGTAATCTCCACCTCCACCTGTGGCGAGAGGTTTTGGATCAGGGCCGCCAGATCGGAAAGGGCCCGCTCTAAGAGCGGCTGTTGATTAACTGTTGTCGGCTTGCGGGCCATCAAACACCTCACGTTGTAAAGATGTGGTTCCGATTTCAAATACCCCCAAGTAGGCATCGATTTCTTCTCGCATACGACGGATATGCTCGATGATCGCTGGAGCCTGGGCATAAAACTCAGCTTTGGTGGATGTCCGCCGCAATGCGGCAAGCGCATCTTCAAGTCGTTGAATTTGATCTTGGGTGATTTTCAGCTGTTCGTCACTCTCAATCATAGTGTTACCTCGACAAGACCGACCTGTTTGCCATGCCGATTCATTGAAAAAAAGTTGCGATAAACTTCTAACGTCGGCTGATCAATCCTGGCGACAAAAATGTCACCCCGGTAGCGACGCGTGGCCTCACGCGTGTCGGCGACCCATCGTTGAAAAGGCTGAAGAGTTTCATAGCGCACTCCAGCTTGCAGGACAACGATACAGTCAAAGTCGTTTGGCTGCGGACGTCCGGTCACGAAACTTCCGCCAAAGATAACCCGGTCCACAATATCGGAGGCGCGGGCTTCTTCCATCAACTGTGCGATTCTACGGCATAGCTGGAGTCGCTGGTCGGAGTGCATAAACACACAAAATCGTTCTTGGAATTCCTGCCAGGTTGCCGTATGACCTCCCGGTGGAAGATCGCCATCCAGATCGAAAGGAGGAATCATCGCAATCTTCCACCGTACGCTTTTGCTGCTGCGCAAGTTCTTCTAGCTGGCGGTAGGCATCATTGGAAAGTTCGACCGCTTTGCCCATCACCAGTGTCCTCTCGGCATTCGAGCTTGATCACGGTTGAGGTAAAAACATACCATATATTATTGTGAAAGGGAGGACGTCTTCTTGCAAGTCGGCGTCGTAACACACATAGACTAGTCCCTGCGGATCGGTTTGGGCAAGGTGCAACGCGCACAGGAGAGACTTGGAGATCATCAGTATGACGCTTGACTATTACAACTTCAAACACACCCCCTTTTCCACCACTCCGGATTTGGATCCTCTCTTTTTGACTCCGAGCCATCGCGCGGCGTTGATGGCCATGCTTGACGGGGTCCAAACGCGCAGCGGCCTGGTGGTGATCACCGGGCGGGAGGGGATCGGCAAAACGACCCTCCTGCGCGCTTTTCTGTACCGGGTTGACCCGAAGACGCTGAAGACGCTCTGCATCCAGCCTCCCACCGTTTCGTCCCCCGACCTGGTGGCCGTCGTTGCCCGGGCCTTGGGGCTTGACGCGCAAACGGACGACGTCGACGCCCTGCTCGCCCAACTGCATGCTGCGCTGAGACGGGAATACCAAGCGGGCCGCAATAGGGTGCTGGTGATCGACGAGGCGCAGAATATACCGCTGGACACGTTAGCCAGCCTGTCTCGACTCCTCACCTTAGAAGTCTCTAAGGTGAAACTTCTCCAGATCGTGATGGCAGGATCACTTGAATTTAAAAAGAAGCTCAACCAGAAAGCCTTGCGAGTCCTCAAGCGCCAGGTTGCCGTCCACGCGACGATGTTGCCCTTCACGAAAACGGAGAGTATCGCGTATATCCGCGACCAATTAGCCAAGGCTACCGAGGAACCAGACACGATTGTGTCCCTAAAAGCGCTGAAGCGCATCGTGAAACGCGCTGGGGGCGTCCCCCGAATGCTCAATATCCTGTGTGTGGACGCGCTGCAGATGGGCGCCTATCGCTACGAACAACCCATTTCTGCCAAAACGGTCAAGTATGTGGTAGCCGAGCATACATCCCTTACGCCACGTCCCTCACGCTGGCTTATCGCTACGATTGGAACGGCGGCGGCAACCGTCGTGCTGGGTCTGTTGTGGTTCTCCCCACCCAAACCGTTCTTTGCCATCAACACCTCCGCCTCCAACTCCACCCCGGAGGTAATTCCTCCCGATCCCCTGCTGGCGCTGTTGCAACAGCCTTCTAACCCCGAGGAGGCCTCCCAGTTGGATCGGGTATCGTCATCCCCACCTCAGCCATCCCTAGAGCAAGCGTTGGAAACACCGCGTCCGGAGCCCCACTCGGAGCTGACGCAACGCGTGGTGGACCTGATGCGCCACCACTTCCCCAACGGCGGCGCATTCCCCCTGCGGGTCTGGGTAAATGAAGGGTCGAAAGAAATGTATAGCGAGGGTGAACATCTGTTGGTGCACGTGTGGTCTGAACAGAGTGCATACCTACAAATAGATTATTATCAAGCGGATGGCCAAGTGGTCCACCTTCTGCCCCATCCCCTCGATCCCAACCGAGTAGAAGCGGGAGAGATTTTTAGCTTGGGCAAGCCGGGCAACGTCTTTCAATTTGCAGTCGTGCCCCCTTTCGGGGTGGAGATGCTAACTGTGGTGGCGAGCCGGAGCCCGCTAGACGCCAGTCAGGGCGGACCGCATATCGAACCGGCCGTGCAGTATCTGGAGCGCTTGGGCAAACGCCTGGAAACCTACAAAGCGCAAGGCAACGCGGTAATTGCCCACGTTCGCATCCGGACGCAGAAATCACCGTAGGCGTGCGAACTCGGGCGGATAGGCTCTATCGAGGAGATTAAGACGGTGGCGAATCAGGGGCTCCAGTGAGGGCACACGAGCGCGCCAGCACTATGCCCAGGCTCCACAGGGCTAAACCGGTGGCCTGGGTCTTGCTCAGATGGGGCACATGAGTCATGAGGGTCGAACGCCAAGGGTCGAACGTCTTCTGGCAAAACATGGCTTCTCTCCTTGTGGGTGCGGATTGTGAGAAATCTCGCAGTATGCCACAAGGAGGGGAGTCAAATCAGCTGGGTCAAAAACCTACCCCTGAAAGAGCGGGATCCCTCTAAGCGGACATCCCCAAAGGCCATCCGGCATCGCGCTGGCTGCACAGGCCCCCTGACTCCCGCCGTCCTCATCCGGTGTGGTTTTCCAGGACTCGCCAACGATAATCCGGCGGGCGCTCAAGGCATCAAGGCCGACAGTGCGGCCAGGTGGAACCCAAGCGGTTCGACCAGCGCTGGCACTTGTGCGCATGCGGATACCGAACGTCTCGGGACCGCAATAGCGCTGGAGTTTGTTTGGACTGGGGTGTTGAGTATTTTCTGGTCGTCTGGTTGGCGCGCCTTAACGCGCTGGGGTTAGGAACTAGCCTCGAAGGCTTCGGTCTTCAGAATCTCCACCTAGAATCGCCTTAGCGATTTAGGTGGTAGAGGTTCAATATTTTCGAGAGGCCGCATGAGCGGAGTCAGAAGGTGCCCAACACCAATTTTTTCAATTGGGTAGAGTCGGTCGATTATTTCAACCATATGCGCACCTGCTTGCTGACCACCCTGATCATGGAGTACGATATGCTCGTGATGTATTGCCAGCACGCCTCACGGAGGCGTGCCGCGGTGGAGGCGCCCCGCGACTATACCGGAGAAAGAGGAGAGACGGATGCACATGACGATCGAAGCCATCTATGAATCCGGCATCCTGAAGCCCCTCGTCCCATTGCCTGACTTGCCAGAGCATACGAAGGTACGGATTACGGTCGAGGCGATTGTGGGAACGGAGCCGCACGGCAGTGTCATCGACACGCAGCGCCAGAACCG